>Ga0307492_10000745_pt1 | contig 13564 bp, 11 predicted proteins | sample SI3LmetaG_FD_202365 | JGI IMG/M metagenome (GOLD analysis project Ga0307492, IMG submission 202365) | Sea-ice brine microbial communities from Beaufort Sea near Barrow, Alaska, United States - SI3L | ecosystem: Environmental > Aquatic > Marine > Coastal | place: USA: Alaska | collected 2017-05-06
CTTCCGTATTGGAAACTTCCACCTGCTGTTCCTCGGTGATGTCAGCCCAGCTTCGGGAAGAAATTGGAACCTCGGGAAACTTGGTCTCAACGGGAGTCTCAACGGGAGTCTCAACCTTGGTCTCAACCTTGGTCTCAACCTTGGTCTCAGGGAGATCCTTGTTGATTTCCGCCACAATACGATCGACCGAGGTGTGCTCCTTGCGGTCGGTGTTGGGTCGTTGATTAGTCTGAGACTGGCGGTCTAGAACATTCTTGTGAGGAAAAACCTCGTACATTCTCTCGTCCTGATTCCAACGAATGTATACAAGTCCTTGCAACCCTAGATGCCTGACAATACATTTTGATTCAGTCCAAAGAACAACATAAGCTAGCTTGTTCTTGGTGAGAAATTTGTAGAATGAAGATGTGTTTTGGCGGTACAAAAACTGGACGGTCTTTTGAATCAGAGACTCATCTTGGTCCTGAGCCTGAGACTCGTTCAGCAACGCTTGAAGAAGTCGCAAACTGTTCTCATCCATTACCTTGCTTTGGACAAGGTTACCATTCATAATTGAGCGGTAGTTGGACTGAAGGCGACGAGGTAGGAATTGACTGAAACTCATGTTTTCTAAAGAGGGTTCTAATAATTTTATACATAACTCGCATTAATTCTTTATAATGTTTTTAGCGAGGTTTCCTATATTTGCTGTGTTTGAGTTGCCTGAAGGTATCTTTCATTTTAAGTCTTTGAGATGTTGCAATTTTCTTTATCTTGTATTTGGCGTACCATTTTCTCAATTCCTTTGCCCGAACATTTTTGAACATATCACGGGCTAGCAAATATGGATTTGCTTTCTTAGTTTTGACTTCTTTCAGTAAACTGTTAAATAAGTCAACATTTAGTACAATCTTGTCAATTTGAGTCTGGGTAAGAACTTCGGCGGCTTTTGCAACTTTGCTCGCAAAGTCTTTATCAAACCCGTACAAAGACTGAGGTTGGGTTTTATTTCTAAATGCCTCACCAAGAACAATAAGCATTTTGGGAATGATGTCGGGAGAGCTAATGGAAAAATTCTTGCCAACCAAATAGATTTCGGAGTTGTCCGTTTTTGAGGTTGTGGGCTTGGCAATATAAACTTCTTCAAAGAATTGAGTTAGTATAGCGATGTTACACAGATTTGCTTCTTGGAAAAACGTAAACTGTTTCGCCACGAAATTGCCTCCAGGTTTTAATACCATTAGGCCGCTAAGCATCTGACCGTAATGTGCAGTCAAATGCAATTTCTCCTGCGCGTTATAATCTTGCGAAACGTCAAAACCCAGATCACTTGTATAAAGATCCACGAGGGGCATTTTTTTTTGAAAGTCAAGGAGATTTTCGGGGTTGGTAACATCTCCGTCGTTTGTTTCAGACATTAACCAATTATCATGATAGTTCTTTCTCAAATCATATTTGTCTTCAAGATGATCCTTGACTTCAGCTGTGTCGTTTGCCAAAGAAGATGCGAACCATTTGTACTTGGTATTATATGAAGTGCAATGATGATGAGCCGCTAGAATAAAACTTCCGGGGAATGAAGCGTTATCAAAGTGGACAAATGCTTCATCCTTTTTTCCCTTGGGAATCAAATCGAAATGATCGATTAATTCATGTGCCTTCATCCAGGCGTTTGTGATATTGAAGTTATTTGAGAGAGAAACTATTTTGTCTTTTTCGCAATTAAAAGATTCAAATAGATAAGTTGTTTTTCCGTACAACTTGTTTTTGAAGGGTTCGTCCAAAAGACATTTGGCATTACACAATCTTTTTTCCAGATCTTTCATTGACTTACCTAACTCAGATGAAGAAAAATCTTTGACCGGTTTGGTTAACGTTGCCTTTGAGATTTGAAAGGAATACATTATGACACGGTATAATGGAAAGTATAACACACATCGTGTTGTTTGTTTATAAGAAAAAAATAAGGGAGAGAGGTTGATAAAGGGGTTGCGTCTACGGACCGCAGGTGCACCCAGGGCCATGACGACCAACTGGAATGATGAAGGGGTCTTCAGCGGAATGGAGAAACATGGCGAAAGCTAGATCTTCAGAAAACTGCATCTGGCGACGGCGTTCGAGATGATGCCGTACGCCGTCATCATAGTTGGAAATGTCGTAAGCAACTCCGTTCTTGGCTTCGAATTCTTCGGCGTGGGGAATGTGATCAACACGGTACAGACCCTCGAGGTTAACCCGATGCTCAACCGGGATTGCTGCGAGAGGAGGTAGACTGGAAATATTCAGAAAGCACGACGGGATAGTGTACTTGTGCGTGTCGCCGTTGTTTTCAGTGTACAACCCATCTGGAGTAACGAACATAGGAAGAAGGCTATCAGGTCTGTAACACAGAGAATCGAGGCTGGGTATATCGGGAATAGTTTTGAAATCGAGAGCCTTGAGCTTGTCGGGATTTGTGGAAACGCACATACCAATCTGACAGAAGGGGATAAAACCACAAGATTCTCCGACGGAGCGCTTGTTGGCGTCAAAGCAAACAATGAGTCCGCCAATTCCGTTCTTGTCGATCTTCGTATCAGGCTCATGGATGTTAAGAACAATACCCTTGAACCATTCGCCACGACCACGCTTGTTCCATGAGGCGTAAACCACCATGTTGTGAGGGAAGAACTGCGCCAGACCCTTCTTGTCGGGAATGACACGGAGGATTTGGTTGGAAGTGCACGTCTGTGATAGTGCAATAGCGGAAGCCAGATCCAAAAATCCCTGAAACTGATCAATGAGGTCACTGGGGCATTGGGACATGTAGTTGGGCTGCTTCTTTTCACGACCAATCTTTCGGAGATCTTCAACCATTCTTCTCTCGTGATAAGAGCGAATGATCTGTTCGAGCTGTTCGGGATTCATGCTCTTGTAGTACTCATGAGTCTGAAGCTTGACATGGAAAGGAGTCGGAGTGGGAACGATGGGTTCCTCTGTTCTGATATTCTGCCATCGTCGTCGGCTGACCACTGATGTTATCTTCTCAGGTGTCTTGAACTTGTCTGGTCTCTTCTTTTCGTTGATGTTCTTCAAAGGACTGTTACGATGCTTGAACATGTCATGAATCTTCGCGGCTTCACGCGCAACTGAGTTGGCGTGCTCAATTCTGGGATCGATGGTCACTGGGAGAGGACCCCATACGTAAGCTGGGGGTCTGGATGAATGTGAGCCCAATGTGGGCCATTCTTCAGGCGAATAAATGATCTTCTTGTCGGAGTCCTTTGACTCTACCGATGGGGCAGGTCTGGACGACCGGTTAAAGAAACCGATCAGGTTTCCGTAGCTGCTTGATGTTGGTTGCTTGTCGTTATTCATTTTAAAAGGTCTTATTGTTGTATATTTCCGATCGGGAAATTCAATTTTTTTCAAAAATGAATTAAATATCAATTAAATATATATATAAGAATACATTTATAAACCTTCAAAATGAACACCATCGTCGATTTAGTAGCAATTCAAAACAAAGAATGGGTTTCAACCTTGGAACTCAAGGATGTGGCCCATCTTCTTGATTCTATGGCTCTTATGCCTGAGATTCTTAGAACTGTACCAAATGCAGCGTTTGTTCTTCCCGAAGAAAAGATGCTTTATTCTGAAACTCCAGCTTTGAAGGGTTTGGAGGGTGAGAACGAATTTGAAAAGATGTGTGTGAGCATGCTTCCTCAGAATTTCAAGGTAATTAATACAGCCAAGAAATCCAAGTCAGGCGATTTCCTTATCGAGTGGACTTCTCCCGAAACTGGTTGTGTTCACACATACTTGATCGATATCAAGAATTACAAGTCGACAGTCCCATCCAAGGAAGTTGACAAGTTCTATCGAGACATCGAACTCAAATCCTCGCTCAGCGGAGCCATTCTGATTTCCCTACATAGCAAAATTGTTGGTCGCAAGTCAGTCTTCCAGTACGAGGAACGCATGGTTAACGTTAACCGAGTTCCGATTGCGTACGTGTGTTCTAACGAACCAAATGTCATTTCCGAGATTATCAAATTCATGTGTAACTTGTCCGACATCAAGCAAACCTGTGGTATCAAGTTGACCAGTTCCGAAAAGGTAATGCATTGCATCAAGGATCTTGAATCAACCATTGACATGTTCTCAAGGTCTCGCGGCAACCTACATGAAATTAAAATGATCCTTGAGAAGCAATTCAACAAGATCTTCATCGATCTATTGTCTGTGGAACATATCTTCAAGACAAAGATTCAAACAATTACACAAACGCTAATTGAGGAGGCATCTCCAGTCCGAAAAAATGTAATTGTTGCACGAACTCCGGTGGTTCCTGAACCATCATCACGAAAGGCAAACATTCCCAAAGAACCGGTTGAAGACATTCTCCCGAAACCCCCGGCTCCCGAAACGAAGACCGACATCATCACGAGTCTTGCAAAAGATTGTGAAAATTACAGTCCCTCGGATACCACCGATAGCATGCTTCGCCATATCTGGTCCGCTGGAGATTGGGATACCGGAAACATCAACTCTTCAACCAACGAGTGGACCGTGTCCAGAAGTCGTGACAAGACATCCATCGTATTCAAGTTTGCAAAAAAACATACAACGTTCCTAATTCCAAACATCAAGAGTAGTTTCATGGAAATTATCGCAACTAAGAAAATCGGCAGGATCACCAGGAAGGGATACACGGCTAAACTTAACGCAAATTCCTACGACATCTTGTGTCTCTTGTGTAACATTACACTATGAGATCTTACAAAATCATTAGATATTTTTTTATTATTAAGAATTAGGCTACAATGAATATAGCCTACGCAAAAAATGACAAGATATAAAATTATACTCGTCGATTTCCCCGAAACATCTTTAAACGACACAGTGGTGGACTATGTTGGTTGGGAAGATATTTCTTTAACAATACCAGAAACGTTAATTCGGCACAATATCTCCAGAATAAATTGGACATCAGTTTCTTCCCGGAAAGATCTTTCTAATGAATTTATACAGGAATTTAATGAACATATCGATTGGGGTGCGTTTCTGATGTCGGAAAAATTAAAAGATGTGAATTTCTTGGTACAAAACCGAAATAAAGTTGAAGAAAACGTCCATGTGATGAATGACGAAAAAGTAAAAAAGATGTATTATATCAACCCAGAGTTCATTGATGCATTTTCAGAATATATAGATTGGGTTTGGTACGCGCGAAATGTAAAGATTCCGGAATATTTACTGGACCGATATTGGACGATGTTCAATCAATCCGTGATATCAGCAAGCCAGAATATCACACCGGTTTTGTACGAGAAATACTGGGAAACTTTGGATTGGAACAAGATATCACGGTATCAAAAACTAAACAAAACCATGATTAATCGATGGAAGCGCCTGCTACATTGGAAAGAAATATTCTTGTACCAAACCTTACCGTGCGAACTACTAGAACTGTACAAATTCAACTGCAAAGATTCCAATATAATCATCCCATCACATCAAAATTTATCGGAACAATTTATCGAAGAAAATCTTCGCTGGCTTGACATTCCAACTGTTTGCGAAAAACAAAATATGAGTTTTGAATTTTTGAAAAAACATAAAAAAAAATGGGATGTTTGCAGTTTAGAAAAAAACATATTTTTCAATAATTCAAAAACAGTGCAAATATTGAAAAAACCAAAAACTCAAATATATTATGTGTTGACTCCGCTTGACGAAAATGTTCATTCTTATTTTACCATACCTTGACTTAGGGTTCTGCGTCGATGTCAGGGTCGTACAAATACAGAGGTTCGAAAGTTCCCTTGTGTTCCTTGTAATCGAAGTTGTATATTTCTGATTCATCGGGTTTAAAGTTGTACTTTAGTTTATCCACTGGATAATCATCCGGGCTATCAATAAATGCTTGCCTGGGTTTGTCTTCAGATTGTTCTCTTGGTATTTTACCGAGTGTCATCTGGAACATTTTCCTCTGTAAGATGTAAGTTTCATGCCAATTGTATTTACCAAACACTTCTTGAGTGGGCAAATACTTCATTATTTTCTTTTTGTTGGTGTCATTTTTGAACTGCACTCCAGCCCATTTTACTATTTCGTAAGCTAATTTATACGCAAGGTAAAAACAATAGCCGTCTCGCAATTTCATAATGCTGAAAGACACCATATAGTTCATTAGGAAGTACTTAAGCAAAACTTGCAAATTCGCAACCCATATTTTTTCTTTGTGAGCTGATACCATGTTTCCCCGGTTATCTACAATCTCGTATTGGTCATCTACCACTATTCTCCTAGGCATGAGATCTAAAAATGCGTGAAATCTTTTAACAGACTTAGAGTTTTTTTCAATAGTTGAAAGGAAAGGATGTTTCATTATTTCTCGCCTATCACAATAAAAACTCAATCCCAGGGTTTCTTCTTCACCCAAGGAAGCTCGAGGCATCTTGATCTTCAATTTATTACCAACGATGTCAGCACTGCCCAACTTTTGATATTCAGCCAAATCTTTGCCGTCGCACGCATCAGCAAAGCCGTCTTTTTTTGCTAAATTAAACCAGTACAATAATGCGCCAAACCCATTCAAACATAAATCTTGTATTTTTTTAACATCGATGTTAAATTCCTGATAAGCTTCAATAGTTCTTTGTTCAGGTTTATCATACTTATTATCAACAGGATATTCTTTGTCTAATATTCCATAACGTTTCATATCCTTTTTCCAACGACTGATGGTTTCCCACGGGGCTCCGCTATACGGCTGACTTAATGACAGATGTTGATTCAACATTTGGTAGTGTGGGTGGATGATTCTAAAATTTTCAAAAGACACCGTTGGGAGGCCATCGTATATATTTTTGGGAACGTACGTACAATCCGCAACAGTCTGGAAATTAATTCGAACTCTCATTGTTGACGCATGATATGCATTAATGACAGATATACGGGTTAGCCCCGCCTTGTGTAATTCGTCAGCAATACTATATGCATCCTGATGAAACTGAGGGCTAAAGAAATCATAGTCCGGTAAAGTATTCTCATCATACAGAGTTTTCTCTTTTTTTCTTAGAGCAAAGTCGATCGACATACCACCAACCAATATTCGACTCTTTTTGATAATGTAAAGTTTAACAACTTCAAGGGCATTTAGAATATCATCCTTTTCATGATCATTATCAAACACTATTTTTTCATAAACCTCGTCATCCTTTATTTTTTTTACCAGGTCAGACATCACGGTTAACTATATTTTCGATACCTTATTTTTTTAACGGAAAAAAATATATCTAAGAGTTTTACATGTTGTCGAACTGCGAGTTGATGTTTCGCATGACTTGGGTGCTTGATTGGGTGACTTCGGAACGAGCCCTTTCGAAGAGGGGCGCTGGAGGGCCGTCGGTGAAGAGACTCACCGAACGATTCATCGGAGGTGGCAATGGTGGAATGGCGTCGTCATCCTCTTTGGATTCTCTTTGAACGTTGATTTTCTCGACTGTTGGTTTGGGTGTCAACCACCGCTGCAGCACGTAATTCTTGAAAGATCCCGCCTCGATGATTTCCTTTTGATACGGTTGATCTTTGATGATTCGAGCTTGCACTTTATCCAGATCTTTTTCCTCACGAACATACTTCTCAAGACTCATGACTGGAATTCGAAAGTGAATGTGGGGTTTCTTCAGGATGAGCATCTCACGTGATGCAGGTCGGACAGTTCCTGGTTTGAAGAATGACTTCAGACCTTTGGAGTCAAGATCTCCATCCCACGGAGTACCTGTAAAGACAGACCGTGTTGCAAGAAGTGGCGGAGGAAGCAGACCGACAGCAATCGAAAGTGTCGGAGGAAGCGCGTCGCCGTAGTCTTCAAAATCATGTGCACCGGCGTCGTACGCTTCGGTTGCTATGCGTTTCATTCCGAAAGGTACTGGTGGGAGAATTTCATCGTCGAAACTTGAGGAAGGCGCTGCGCAGGTGATTGATCTCAGTAGTGATGGTGGTCCTCCAGGTACAGGCATGTCATCATCTTCGTCCGATTTACCCTCATGTACTGTGTTCAGTTCCAGCGCAAATCCGACGGATCTCCTCGGTAGTGACGGGGGTGGAAGGGACGAGCAGAGCGACGAAGGAAAGCAGGATCGAAAAGTCGGCATGCAGCTGGATGTTCGCAGAAGTGATGGCACGGGTGGAGGATTAAACGAAACCGACGAAACCGACGATTTGGGTTTCTTCCGAACTTCAACAGCCTCTTCATCTGTGCGACCGATGACTATAAACTCACCCTTGACTCGGGCGAAGTATGTGATCACAGCCTCCGAAGGAAGCAAAGATTTGAGTTCGAAATCCTTCATCGTGTTGCTTGAGTTTACAAGAGAACACAACTCCGGTGAGGGGATGTTCATGTTTTGGGGGTTGAGATCATCCAAGTGGTTAGGAATCGTGGTATCATCCTTCTCAACAAAGTCCATGACCGCAGTCTTGATTTCTTGTCGAGTGGCTCCATTCATGCTTGACGATACTGTTGCGTAGACCTTGCTGAGGTATTCACGTAGTGCGATTTCGGACTTCACAATTGCCTTGGAAAGACGCACGGATTCAAACACCGTTTCAGAGGTGGTGTTGAATGAGAAGCCACCAACTGCAAAGATAAGTCCGATGTACTTGCTAATCGGGCACCCGCGACTCATGTTGAAGTCCACGATGATTCCGTTCTTCGCTCGAATTGCTTTGAATGCCTTGACCCAATCGTGATCCATCCCATGCATAGGATACAATTCGTGGTAGATCTCGGACCCGTCCTTTCCCATGAAATGGCCAACAGTGTCACGATAGATGTCAATAATGGTCACTGACGAGTTGCTTAGTCCTGGTTTGATTATGTACCCACCCAAGGTTTTGACAAGTTGTACGAGAGCTTGGTCTAAAGATTCTGTTCCTGTTACCATGTTTCCGCCTTCCGCTCGGAGACCTTTTGTTTGAAGATAGATTTTGTACCTGTCCTTGACAGGCGGCTGGATGATAATGAAAGGCTCTTTGGAGTACGTGTGGTCCGCAACCTTTCTCCTTTTTCTGACTGTTTCAAATGAAGGGTTGAGTCTGACGTCTCTGTAGATGACTGCGGATTCCAACAAGAGGTATTGAGGAAACTCTCTTTCGAATTCAATGGTTTTTCGGAGCATGCAGGCTCGAGCGTTTCGCAGGGGGGCACTCATGGATCCGGTTCCATCACATAGCCTGATAGACAGGATGCGTTTTCCTTTTACATAAGCGTGATATCCCATGATTGGAATATTGTAAAGACTTCTGGAGACGCATCTGAGAACCCACATGTCATTCAACGGGTAGAATGATGAAATGAGCATCATAATATCATTGGAAATGTCGGTAAAATGAACCGTGGAAGGAGCCGATGGGGCTTTGACCTCTTGGAGTTCACCTTGTTGAGGACTCCGGGAGTCCTCTATTTTTGTATTACATGTTGATTTGTTCATTGTTGATAGGTTAAAGTATTATATAGTGTATATATCATGATTATAAATTCAATATTTTTACAGATGTATAATAAGTTTGTTTGTGAATTTGACCAAATGTTCTTATGGTGAGTCTTTGGTGATGGACGCTTTGGAAACTCTTGATTTTGAAAAAATGTGGATTATTTCTATAACAAAAAATATGGAGACGTGAGGGACGTTTACCCGCTTAGATGGGATTTTCGAATAAAAACTTTGGGAGATCCGATTTTTATAGAATATGATGGAGGCTATCATTACGCACCAATACAAAGATCCAAAGCTATGACAAAAGAAAAATCTGTCGAAAATTTTATATCGTTGAAGCGAAGGGATATGATTAAAAATAATTATTGTAACGAAAATAACATCCTTCTGCTAAGGATACCTTACTGGGGACAGGAAAACATAGACACCATCGTAGCTGATTTTCTTAGCACTCATCTTTTAATTAAATAATTACCGTATAAAGAGATAAATGATCTAAACTAAAAAATGAAAACATTATATACTCTTTATATCTTTAATCAAAGTTCAGCAATATGTCTACCGTAACAACTGAAGAAGCTTATGATTGGTCCTCAATTCTGGGACTGTGCGATTCCGATGATGCTGTAGAGCTTACCATCACGAAACAGCCGTTCAAGACCGAGGAGTGCAAACCTATCAATTTGGACGTTGACATGGATGTAATTATGCGGGAAACAAAATCATACAACCTTTGCCCGAAATGCAACATTAACACTCAGGTCTCGGAAGGTGTGATATGTTGCTCGAAATGCGGATACACGAAAATCGTCATGAATCACATTTCGACACATTACAGTGCATCCCTTGACAAGGATCATAACACCGCCAAGAATTCATTCATGTCCTTCAAGGTTGTTGGAAAGAACTGCTACGGTTACCAGAGAAGTCTACTTAAGACTTGTTCTAATTACAAAGCGTTCAGCAAAAACACCAACAAGAAAGATCTGCATAACTTCGTGTTTCAATACGAAGGAAAGAAAATCCCCAAAAATGTCATTGATCTTGCGATTGAATTGTTCTCCAAAATCAAGGATGCTGGGTATGTATTTCGAGGTAATGGAAAGCGAGGAGTCATGGGCGCGTGTTTGTTTTACGCATGCGTCATGAAGGGCATCACAAAAACTCCTCGTGAAATTGCAGCCATTATGAAGATAGAAGAGAGATTTCTCTCGAGTGGTGACAGAGTCCTTCAGGAACTCAACGAGTTAAAGGTTATTGAAATTCCGACTAATTTCGACCCGCTTCTCCACTACATTCATCAGTACTTCCCGGCTCTGAACATTCCGGATAAGTACGAACAGTTCATCATGGATATTATTCAGAGAGCTGAGCGGAAGAACATTCACATCCGCAACGATTCAAGAATGACAACAAAATGTGTTGGGGCTATTTATTTGCTTACAACACGAGTCAAAGAACTAAATCACATCACCAAAGAAGATATCGTAAGAGAATGCAGTAAAATCTCTAAGTCAACCTTCCTCAGATACTTTAATCTGCTTAATACTAACCAAAAGAAAATCCGACACGTGTTCAAACGTCACGGTCTCAAAATGCCACTGGAGTGGAAGGAAGGTTATGAGCCAAAGAAAACCGTGAAAGTCAAACCAAGAAAGCCAAAAAAGAGATTGAAGAGCAAATGCTCAGGTAAAGCGTAAGCATTATCATGAATTTCAAAAGATTAACTTCTATTTTTTTTAGTTGTAGATTTCCATTCCGCCAAATTCTTCGCCGCCTGCTGACTCGTCATCACCGGCAACTGAGCTGACAGGTCCAAAAGTTGCAGTGGAATTGCCATATTCATCTTCGTCAGGTTTATCATCCGAGGAAGATGTAGATACTGGTGACCCTGGTGGTGTGTCGTCGGCACCGGTGACGTATTCAGATGCGCCAACTTCACTCGTGTCGTCGCCTCCTTTTCTTTGTGAAGACAACCAACTACCCAATCCCACACCTGCTAATCCTGCTAGTCCTGACGATGCAGCACTAGGCGCGGCTCTGCGTTGTGTAGCGGTGACTAAATCTTGACGGGCTTTTAAACTAGCTTGTTCCAATTCTCGTTTATCGAAATCCGCTTTACTGGCGGAGTATGCTGACATACCTGCTGGTGAGTTAAAATCATAAGCAAGGGGAAGTCCGTACTGTTCAAAACTGCTGGTCATTTCTCCAATTTGCGTGTTATACACACCAAGATCGGAATTCCAATTCATTGGACTGCTAGTCCACCAATATGTAAATGCCGCACTAAAACCAAAGAACAACGCTGCAATCAAAGGTATATACCAACCTGCCGTTCCCGTTGCAAGTAATCCTACCATGACAATAATCGCAACAACACATAGGCCAACTGAAGCCATTGAGTACCAAAAAGCTTTTGTTGACATACAACTGCTAATTTTCTCTCTATTTTTAATTACAATGGGATGTCCTTCAATTTGAACCGCATCATTTAAATCCAAAACGCAATCCTTGTTTCGCGATTTAATAAAGTTACTATTTTCAACGAATGCCATTTTTAATTATTAAACTATACATATGGCGATATTTTGACTTTTTACAATAATGAAAATTGAAAACGATTTAGAGTAAATATACATTATTGATTATAACTTGCAAATTACACATCATGCCTATCTCAGCTCGACAAATCACAAGACAACCACTCATTGTGGCTAAACAATTGGCTAAAATGAAGGCTAGCCCTCATTTCACGATTATCCAAGATGATCCCGATTCGTACGTAAAGTTCTACATTCTTCTTCACCCTCAGGGCGGCCATTACGCCAACCAGATGCATATCTTGGAATTGAACACGGTTTACGGAAGCGGTTCTAAGTACTACTTTCCGTTCAACCCGCCAGGCATCAAGTTTCTCACTCAGATATACCACACAAACATTTCCACACAGGGATCGATTTGTGTGGACATTCTGAAGGAAGAGAAGAAGTGGAGTCCCCAGTACACCATTGAGACTGTGATGATTTCGATTATCGCTTTACTGGATGATCCCGACACGTCAAGTCCGAACAACCTTACACCTTCCAAGCATTGGACAAGATGTCTTCGAGAGTACAAGGAATACATCAGTGGTAGCAAGCTCACTGGTAAAGAACAACTTGAAGCAAGAGACAAGATCTTTGCAGACTATGACAGGTATGCCGACCTGTACGCATCTCAAAAAAATAACATGGATCGGTGGGTTGACCGATTCCCAAGTCTCCTTGACTTCGGAAAAATCGACCTTGGGTCATCAGGCGATAGCAAGGAAGATGAATAATCACAAATAACTAAAAAATTTAGTTCTATTTTTTGTTAATTAATTTTTTGATTAACTTTTTTTTTGCGTTGATTAATTTTTTTTGGTTTTAAGAAAAAGACTTACCATTCAAAAGTTGGGTTAAGTGATATTTGATCAAACATTACTTCAATGGGTTCGACACCAATAATTCCAGGAATGCTATAAGCGCCGTATTTATAAACAGTGTCTTTTTTAAGGTCAATGAACATATACCTTAGGTGTGGAATAAGCTCACCCGGCTTGTCGGTGATTTTCAGATCAGGTTTCCTAAACAAATAACTTATCCAAAGCAAATCGATGTTCATTCCTCCAAGTATTTCTTTAATTTTAAAAAGCTGAATACCACCACCCGAATCACACGTCATGTTATCCCAATAAATATTCATAAACAAGTTTATTGCATTCGTCACGTCTTGCGTGGTTTCGTTTGCCTGGGAATAACCCTTGGCCATTACAACATTAACATCTTCCCGGCTGCGGGTGGGTTGTAAGTTTAGCGGATATGCTGTCCACAACAACTTATCAGGAACCATTGAAAGACTCCATCGAAACGTGGCATTAAATATTTTCGTGGCCGTATGTACAATGCGAGTATATGCCCTAAATCCCAAAAGGAACCCTTTTATTTTAATATCCGTGAAGCTTGGCATTTTAATTAAAGGGAGAAAGTGAGTATATCTTATTGTGATCATATTTTTAGAATAAGTATTATTGATTTAAAAATTGAATCATACATGAAGTATATATACAGTTTTAC
>Ga0307492_10000746_pt1 | contig 13554 bp, 15 predicted proteins | sample SI3LmetaG_FD_202365 | JGI IMG/M metagenome (GOLD analysis project Ga0307492, IMG submission 202365) | Sea-ice brine microbial communities from Beaufort Sea near Barrow, Alaska, United States - SI3L | ecosystem: Environmental > Aquatic > Marine > Coastal | place: USA: Alaska | collected 2017-05-06
CCCCTGAAGGGGAGGGGCTTTTCGGCATACCCCTTGCCGAGCGTCCAGGCGCCGCCGCCCCACGCCTCCTGTTCCTGGCGCGTCACCTTAGGCACGAGGTCGAGCCCCTCCAGCCCGCTCCATTCCCGCGCCTGCCGCCGCAACGCCTTGAGGTCGAACTCGCCCCTGGGGTCGTGCGCGATCGCCACATTGGGCGCGCCCTCGAGTCGGACCTTGCGGGTCAAGGCGCGGGTGTCGACCCCCGCCAGTCCGATCTTGCCCTGGCCCTTGAGCCAGTCGCCGAACTCTTGCCTTGCGCGGAAGCTCGAATGGGGCGTGATCGTCTCGCGCACCACGCAGCCGACCGCGCCCAGCCCCTTGCTTTCGACGTCCTCGGGGTTCGCCCCGACATTGCCGATATGCGGGAAGGTGAAGCAGACCACCTGCGCATCGTAGGAGGGATCGGTCATCACCTCCTGGTAGCCGGTCATGGCGGTGTTGAAGCACAGCTCGCCCACCGCCTGCCCCTCGTGCCCGAAGCCCTGGCCCCAGATCACCGTGCCGTCCGCGAACACGAGCACGCCCGTGGCTCCGGGAGGTTGCGCGTGCGGAGAGGCGGATCGGGCCATGGGCGCTCCGTGTCGGGTTTGCGGCGATGTGTGCTAAGTGGCGGGCGCTATAGGCCCCCTCCCCCCGCGTCAACTGGCGGGGTTGGTTTTGCGGCGGGCGGGCCTATGGGAACGGCAACCCATCCACAGAATAGACCGCACCATGATCCGCGACACCATCAAGACCGCCACCGTCACCGCCATGAAAGCGGGCGACAAGCAGCGCACCGCCGCGCTCCGCCTGATCGGCGCCAAGATCAAGGACCGCGACATCGAGCTGCGCACCGCCTCGCAAAAGCCCGAGGACGATGCTCTGGTGGTCGAGGTGCTGATGAAGATGGCCAAGCAGCGCCGCGAATCGATCGAGATGTTCGAAGGCGGCGGCCGGACCGAGCTGGCCGCGCAGGAAAAAGGCGAGCTCGCGGTGATCGAGGAGTTCCTGCCCCAGCAGATGAGCGAGGACGAGACCCGCGCCGCCATCGCCGCGATCAAGGCCGAGCTGGGCGCGAGCAGCGTCAAGGACATGGGCCGCGTCATGGCGGAGCTGAAGGCGCGCCACGCCACCAGCCTCGACATGAGCAAGGCGAGCGGGCTGGTGAAGGAGGCGCTGTCCTGATGCGGCTTTCGGTGCTTCCCGCGCTGGCGCTGTTCGCCGGGTGCTCGGCCGAGCCCGCGCCGGAGGCCGCCCCCTCGCCGACACCCACGCTCGCCGCGCCGCGCACGCTGGTCGCCGCCGATTTCGACCCGGCGATGCTCGGCGCGCATGTCGCCGGCATGGAACCGACCAATGTCGAGGTCGGCGACGGAGTGGCGCGGGTAACCGCCTTCGTGGCCTGTCCCAAGGGGATGACCGCCTGCGATCCCGCTTCGCTGCCCGATGGGACGGTGTTGACCTATGTGCTGACCATCACGCCTGGGGCGCATGAGCAGCCCCGGCCCGTTCCGTCGGCGGTTGCCTCCCCAGGCGCGGGCGAATCCCCGCTCGCGCCAGTCGAGGCGCCCGCCGAGCTGGTCGGGATGACCCGCGCCGCGCCCGGCTTCGAAGGCGCGGTCGGCTTCTCCCGCGCCGAAGCGGCGGCGGCGCTGGGGGCGGAGGACGCGCTGACGGTCATGCTCGACGAGAATCGGCTGATCTGGCGGGTGACCCAGGGCAGCGGCTGGCGGGCGGGCCAACCGATCACGCTGTGGTGGCAATCGCCCCTCCCCCCGACGAAACGCGTGGCGGCGTACCGCATCGAATACGCGGGCAAACACGCCGAGGTCGCGGCGCCCTTCCCGGCGGAACAGGTGGAAAACTCGCCCTGACGGCCTCTCGACTTCGCTCGAGGCGAACGGCAGAGTAGGTTCCTTCCAAAATCCGTTCGTGTCGAGCGAAGTCGAGACACCTGACCCGGACCGTCCTATGCCCTTCTGGTGCTACATCCTGAAATGCGCCGACGGGAAATATTACACCGGGCGCACCGGTGATCTCGAGCGGCGGTATGCCGAACATGTTCACGGCGGATACTGCGGGTTCACGACCAGGCGAAGGCCCGTAACCTTGATCTGGGCGCAGGAGTTCGCGACCCGTTACGAAGCGCTGTCGAGCGAGCTGGTCGTGAAGAAATGGTCCCGGGCGAAGAAGGAAGCGCTGGCGGCACAGGACTGGGCAAGTTTATCGCACTTCGCCAAGCCGCCGCGCGAGCGTGTCTCGACTTCGCTCGACACGAACGGAGGTCGGCTGGAAAGTCAGGACCTTCCAAACTCAGCACACCCTTCCCCGTTCGTGTCGAGCGAAGTCGAGACACCTGGCGAGACACCGCAGAGCCACCAATGCTGACGCCGCAATGGCTCGATGCGCTGCGGGCGCGAATCACGCTGTCGGCCGTGATTGGGCGGAGCGTGCGGCTGACCAGGGCGGGGCGCGAGTTCAAGGCCTGCTGTCCGTTCCACGAGGAGAAATCGCCCTCGTTCTACGTCAACGACGCCAAGGGCTTCTACCATTGCTTCGGCTGCCAGGCGCATGGGGACGCGATCCGCTGGCTGACCGATCACCAGGGCCTGGCTTTCATGGACGCGGTCAAGGAGCTGGCGGCGGAGGCCGGGCTCGAGGTGCCCGCCCCCGATCCGCGCGCCGCGAAGCAGGCGGAAAAGCGCGCCGGCCTGACCGATGTCACCGAGGCGGCGCAGGCCTGGTTCGTGGAGAAGCTGCGCTCCAGCGATGGCGCGGAGGCGCGAAGCTATCTCGCGCGGCGCGGCATTTCGGATGCGACCGCGCGCGAATTCGGCTTCGGCTATGCTCCCGACGAGCGGCAGGCGCTGAAAGCCGCGCTCAGCTTCGACGAGGCCTTGCTGGTCGAGGCGGGGATGCGGATCGCGCCCGAGGAGGGAGGCAAGGAACATTACGATCGTTTCCGCGGCCGTCTGATGCTGCCGATCCACGACGCCCGCGGACAGGTCATCGCCTTCGGCGGGCGCACGCTCGCCACGGACGCCGCCAAGAACGGGGGCGGCGCGAAATATCTCAACAGCCCCGACACCCCGCTCTTCGACAAGGGGCGCACGCTCTACAACCTCCACCGCGCCGCGCCCGCCGCGCGAAGGAGCGGGCGGATGGTGGTGGTCGAAGGCTACATGGACGCGATCGCGCTGGCGCAGGCGGGAATCGCCGAGGCGGTGGCGCCGATGGGCACCGCGCTGACCGAGCACCAGATCGAGCTGCTGTGGCGCCAGGTCGAGCGCCCGATCCTGTGCCTCGACGGCGACGCGGCGGGCCAGCGCGCGGCGATGAAGGCCATCGCCCGCGCGCTGCCGCTGCTGCGCCCCGGCCATAGCCTTGGCATCGTGCGCCTGCCCGCCGGGCTCGATCCCGACGATCTGATTCGCCAGCAGGGCGCGGGCGCGATCGAGGCGTTGCTCGCCGCGCCCCAGCCGCTCGCCGATGCGCTGTGGCAGTTCGAACGCTCGGCCAGCCCGCTCGCCTCGCCCGAGGACAAGGCCGGGCTCAAGGCGCGCTTGCTCGAACTCGTCGACACTATCCAGCACCCCGACATTCGCGCGCTCTATCGCCGCGACCTGCTCGAGAAATTCTCCGCCTTCGCCTTCCCGCCGCGTCCCGCACGCGAGTGGAAGCCCGGCCAGCGCCATGCCGAAGCGCCGCGGCGATCCTCGCCCGCGATCACCGCGCGGCTCCAGCAGCTGGCGCGCGGCGGCGCGAGAGACAGTTTCGCCGCCGCGGTCCTGGCGGGTCTGGCGCGCCATCCGCGCGAAATCGCGCGCCACGAGGAGGCGCTGCTGAGCCTCGCCCGGCGTGACAGAAATGTCGCCCCCGCGATCGATGCGTTGCTCGAGCTGTCGGAATCGCTTGATTCGCGGGACACATCGCCCATATCGGGGGCAATCGGCCTGCCTGCCCTACCGGACAGAAATCGCTATGCCTTCCTCCATGAAGGCACTTCTCCGGACGAAGCGCGCGAGGATTTGGCCGAGGCCGTGTCGCTGCTGGTCGAGAGGCCCGCGCTGGAAGCCGCGCTCGCGGCCGCCACCGCGCGTTTCGAGCACGACCCGGAAGGCTCGATCGCCGAACAGGGCGGCCTGCGCGAGCGGCTGCTGGCCCTGGAAGCGCGGTTGAAGCGTTTCGGGCGCAAGCGCGCCGCCACGGCCCGCCAACCTCTTTGTGCTCCCCCCGCCCCGGCGGCGGAAGCGCCCGCTACGGATTGAACCACGCATGGCCACCACCAGCAAGCCCACCGACGATGGCGACGCGCCGCTGATCGAGCTCAACGACGCCGATATCAAGAAGCTGATCGCGAAGGCCAAGAAGAAGGGCTACGTCACCTATGACGAGCTCAATTCGGCGCTGCCGCAGGGCGAGATGAGCTCCGATCAGATCGAGGACATCCAGTCCGCGCTCAGCGACATGGGCGTCCAGATCGTCGAGAGCGACGAGGAAGGCGAGGCCGAGGGCGACCGCGACGACGAGGTCGAGGAGGTCTCCGCCGGCGACGATGGCGAGGACGAGGATGCCGGGGGCTCCGAACGCAAGCCGACCACCAATGTCACCCGCAAGCTCGCCGCGGGCGAGCGCACCGACGATCCGGTGCGCATGTACCTGCGCGAGATGGGCGCGGTCGAACTGCTGAGCCGCGAGGGCGAGATCGCGATCGCCAAGCGCATCGAGGCCGGGCGCGACATGATGATCATGGGGCTGTGCGAAAGCCCGATCACCTTCCACGCCATCATCCAGTGGTCCGACGCGCTCAACGCCGGCGAGATGCAGTTGCGCGAAATCCTCGACCTCGATGCGATGCTTTCCAAGGAGCCGCCCGCCGACAAGATGGCGGACGACGCCGAGGAAGAGGACGACGACGGCGAGATCTCCGAAGCCACCGCCGGCCCGACCATCCGCGAAGAGGAAGAGGTCGAGGACGAGCCCGCGCAGCGCGACGAGGACGACGAGGATGGCGAGGCTCCGCCGCCGCGGCGCGAGGAGGACGAGGAAGAAGACAACACCATGTCGCTCGCCCAGATGGAGGCGGCATTGAAGCCCGAGGCGCTCGAGCGCTTCGCGCGCATCGCCGACTATTTCGGCAAGTTCGAAAAGCAGCAGGCCGAGCGGGTCGAGGTGCTCGGCCGCGGCGAGATTTACCCTCCCGCCAAGGAGAGGAAGTACGAAACGCTGCGCGAACAGCTCACCGCCGAGGTCGAGAGCGTGCAGTTCCACGCGACCAAGATCGAGTTCCTGGTCGACAACCTCTATGCCTTCAACCGCCGGCTGACCGCGCTGGGCGGGCAGATGCTGCGCCTGGCCGAGCGCCACAAGGTCAAGCGCGGCGAATTCCTCGACGCCTATATCGGCAACGAGCTCGACGAGGGCTGGCTGACCGATCGCGCCGGCAAGGACAAGAAATGGGCCGCCTTCGCCGACAAGGAGGGCGATGCGATCGAGCGCATCCGCCTCGAGATCAGCGACATCGCCAGCCAGACCGGCATGTCGCTCCCCGAGTTCCGCCGCATCGTCAACATGGTCCAGAAGGGCGAGCGCGAGGCGCGCATCGCCAAGAAGGAAATGGTCGAGGCGAACCTGCGCCTGGTGATTTCGATCGCCAAGAAATACACCAACCGGGGCCTGCAATTCCTCGACCTGATCCAGGAGGGCAACATCGGGCTGATGAAGGCGGTCGACAAGTTCGAATACCGCCGCGGCTACAAGTTCAGCACCTATGCCACCTGGTGGATTCGCCAGGCGATCACCCGCTCGATCGCCGATCAGGCGCGCACCATCCGCATCCCGGTCCACATGATCGAGACGATCAACAAGCTGGTCCGCACCAGCCGCCAGTTCCTCCACGAGGAAGGCCGCGAGCCCACCCCCGAGGAGATGGCGCAGCGCCTGTCGATGCCGCTCGAGAAAGTCCGCAAGGTGATGAAGATCGCCAAGGAGCCGATCAGCCTCGAAACCCCGATCGGCGACGAGGAGGACAGCCACCTCGGCGATTTCATCGAGGACAAGAACGCGGTCATCCCCGTCGACGCCGCGATCCAGGCGAACCTCAAGGAAACCGTGACCCGCGTCCTCGCCAGCCTGACCCCGCGCGAGGAGCGCGTGCTGCGCATGCGCTTCGGCATCGGCATGAACACCGACCACACTTTGGAAGAGGTCGGCCAGCAGTTCAGCGTGACGCGCGAGCGGATCAGGCAAATCGAGGCAAAAGCGCTGCGCAAGCTGAAGCATCCGTCGCGGTCGCGGAAGATGCGCAGTTTCCTGGATCAGTAGGGGCGCTGGAAATTATCCTCGCGCTGCGCTAGATGCAAACCGTGGCAACGGCGCATAACCCCAAGGCTGTCCCTGAGGCCTTGATCCGCAAGATCGGCGCTCTGCCGCGCGCCCGCGTGGCCGAGGTCGAGGATTTCGTGGACTTCATCGGCCAGCGCGAAAGTGAAATCGCGCTCCGCACCGCCGCCCGCGACGCCAGCGCGCCCGCCTTCGCCAGAATCTGGGCAAACCCGGAAGACGACGTCTACGATGCCCTCTGACACCGGCGCGCTCGCGTTCGGCGATATCGTGCTCGTGCCCTTCCCCTTCACCGATCAAACCTCTGCCAAACGGCGCCCCGCGGTCGTCATCAGCGCAGAGGCGTATAACGCGCGCCATCCGGACGTGATCTTGATGCCGGTGACGAGCCAGCTTCGTGGCGATGCGCGCCCGGATGATGTTGTGATCGATGGCTGGCAGGAAGCTGGTTTGCTCAAATCCTCCGCGATCAAGCCAGTCATCGCAACGCTCGAAGGATCGCTTGTCATTCGCCGCCTCGGAATGCTGGCCGAGCGAGATTGCAATACGCTGAGCGAGACATTGAACGCCATCGTGGGAACCGCCTGACCCCGCGCGAGGGACGCGTGCTGCGCAAGCGCCCTTCGGCGCTGCTCGGGACAGGCTTCGGCATCGGCATGAACACCGACCACACGCTCGAGAAAGTGGGCCAGCAGTTCAGCGTGACGCGCGAGCGGATCAGGCAAATCGAGGCAAAAGCGCTGCGCAAGCTGAAGCACCCGAGCCGGTCGCGGAAGATGCGCAGTTTCCTGGATCAGTAGGACTCCTGCGAGTCGATTACCATAGACATTGCCGGCGCGCTTTCCGACGTACTTGACCTGGAGAACAATGGGGGTACAACCCTAGGCATGAGTTCCCGCGCGCTCGACCAATTCTATACGCAAAGAGACATTGCCGCCGGATGTGTTGCCGATGTTCGGCGTTTCCTGGCATGTCGCCCGGATAGCTGGTTGTGGATCGAGCCTTCTGCCGGAGACGGAGCGTTCCTCGAGGCCATGCCCTTTCCTCGCATTGCCATAGATGTCGCCCCCAAGAGCCGCGACGTCTCCTGCATGGATTTCCTTCTGTGGAATCCTGGCCGCGCGACGCGAAAAATGGTTTTCATAGGGAACCCGCCATTCGGAAAGAATTCTTCGCTAGCGAGGCGGTTCTTCGATCACGCGGCGCGGTTTGGCGATATCGTGGCGTTCATTCTGCCGCGTACGTTCCAGAAGCAAGCGTTCATCGACAGGCTTCACCCCAATATGCACCTGATGTTCGAACGAGTCCTGGCGGAAGATTCGTTCCTCTTCGAGGACGAGGTGTATCGGGTTCCGACGGTTTTCCAGATTTGGGAAAAACGGTCGCTGGCGCGGCCAAAGATCGCTCGCCGATTCAGTCACGACCACTTCTCGTTTGTCTCGGCCTCGATCGCGGATTTCGCGTTCCAGCGAGTGGGGGCGAGGGCCGGCCTCGTGTCGCGCGAAGGGCTCGCGAAATCTCCGCAATCTCACTACTTTCTGAAGAGTCACATTGCCCCGTCAAATCTCTTCGAACGGCTCGCGGCACTGGATTGGAACGCGGTGAAGTGGCGAACCGCCGGCAATCCCAGCATCGGGAAGGGCGAACTCGTGGCGGCTTATGCACAAAGCCACGGTTGATGGCTGACCAGTCCCACGGAAAGCGGTTCGAGGATTTCGTCAAGGCCAGTGGTCTGTTTCCCGGATCGGCGGACCAGGGCCGCTCGCCCACATCGGGATTCGACATCGAGGCGCGGTTCGATCGGGAGAGGGGTCTGCCGACCAGCGTCAAGACAACCGGCAACAAGGTCGTGGCGCTATCCGACGCGCGGCGATTTTTCGACAAAGGCGGGCCCTACCGCATGATCGTGGGCAGATACCTGCAAGTAGCGGACCGCAAGGAATTTGCCGAGGTTCACGAGTTCATCCTCACACCTCAGGCTCTCGCGTATTTGCAAGGATCATTGACCTCGCAAGTGGTCAACGATTTCCACAACGGCTTGCTTCTGAGCCGATTTCCCCTCGGAGCGCATGTCGAAGCGAGGCGCTGGGCGCGGGAACAGCGTTCACTTCTCGCGGCCCGTGCAACGCAAATCGTCCTCAACCCGAAAGTCGATTCGCAAAGTCAGCGCAGGCTCCAATGTTCGGTCAGCCTGGCATCGCTCTCGGAGGCCGCGAGGAGCTTTGGCGAGTATCGGCTGCACGCCGAGTCCTTTGGGAACTGGGTTTTGCCCATTGTCCAGAACAGCCCTCGCAGGCGCTTCAAGCCGCGATAGGTCCTGCGCGATGTCGGCAGCCCGTTTCGGGTAGCGAGGGACCATGCCGCCATCGAGCTCAAGGCGGACGTGCGCGAATGGCTGCTCGAGCCGGTCGCGGAAGATGCGGAGCTTTCCGGACCAATAGGCCGGGAGGTCGCGCGCCCGGTCAATCGAAGGCCTGTGCCGGAGCCGGCCGGCCGAAGAAGTAGCCCTGCCCGTAATCGACGCCGAGGTCGGCCAGCACGGCTTTCTCCTCGGCGCATTCGATTCCTTCCGCGATGACTTTGGATCCCATATCGGCCGCGAAGCGCACCAGGGCCCCGGCCAGCGCGCGGCGCGCTGCGTCGAGATGCACATCGCGGGTCAGGCTCATGTCCAGCTTGAGCAGATCGGGGCCGAGATCGACGAGGTGACGCAATCCCGCATAGCCCGCGCCGACATCGTCGATAGCGATCCGGGCGTGAGCTGAAAGGCGGGAAAGCGCCTGACGCAGCGCGTCGAAATTGCTCACTTTCTGGTGCTCTGTGACCTCGAGTACCAGCCGCATCCGGTCGGAGCCTTCGAGCAATTCCTCCAGCTGCCCCGACAAAATCGCTTCCGGCGAAGCGTTGAGGGAGAGATATTGGCCCGGCGGTAAAGTTGCGCCCGTGGCCAGCGCCAGCCGCATGGCCAGCAGCTCGAGTTCCGGCCCCCGCCCGATCTCCGCCGCCTCGTTGAACCAGGCGTCGGGGCCGCGCAGCGCCGAATCGGCAAAGCGCGCGAGGCATTCCACGCCGCGTGCTTCTTCGGACACCAGCTCGACGATGGGCTGATGGAAGATGGTGATCGCCTCGCTCGCGAGCACCCCGCCGATTGCCGTTTCGAGCGTAAGCCGGCGAGCGTCCCCTTCCACGGACGTCTCGATTTGCTCCACCGCCAGTGCTGCGAAGGCGCGCAAAACGCCCAGGTCGCGCTCGGTCAGGCTGCGATCCGCCTTGCGGCTGAGACAGCAGAAGCTGCCATACAAGGTGCCGTCGGAAAGCCGCAGCGGCGTGTTGAGATGGCATCCCACGGGCAGAAATTCGGTGATCGCCATCGTCTTGGTGAACGGGAAATCGGCCGCGTCCTGGATCAGCTCGGGAAGCCGGCCTTCGGCGATGTGCCAGCAATAGCTGTCTTCGCGCCGGTCGACGAAACCCGGCCCCATCGGGAGTTCGAGATCGGACACCACGTTGGTGAGTTCCTTCATCCCACCATCGACGTAGCGCGAAACAAAAGCGATCTCGGCTCCCAGATGCTCCCGCACCGCAGCCAGGATACGATCGATCGAGTCATTCTCGACTGGCGCCAGCCGGGTGCCGGCGACGTTGAGAATTCGAGGCGATGGATGAGCGCTCATTCGTCCTGCCGATCTTATAGCGTGCAACCTGCCCCAGAAAGGCTAACGAGCCACTAACCTCTGTCGAAGAGAACGATTGCCTTCGCTGGCCCCGACCAGCCGGCAACCCGGAGCGACTCGGCGGCGCCTGGGTCATGCTCGGCTCGCGCGACGACCGTGCATACATGTTGGAAGGCAGAGAATTGCGCCATCAGGGTGGCGGGACGCGTCACCCTGCACTATGGCCACCCCATGCGCATCGCCATCGCCTCCGACCATGCCGCCATCGACCTCAAGGCGGACCTGCGCGAGTGGCTGCTCGAGCAGGGGCACGAGGTCGCCGACCTCGGGCCAGGGACCGCCGAAAGCGTCGATTATCCCGACTTCGGCTACGATCTCGCCGCGGTGGTGGCCGAAGGCACCGCCCGGTTCGGCGTGGCGCTGTGCGGCAGCGGCATTGGTATCTCGATCGCGGTCAACCGCAATCCGCTGGTGCGCTGCGCGCGGGTCAGCGAACCGCTCTCGGCCGCGCTCGCCCGCGAGCATAACGACGCCAATGTCATCGCCCTGGGCGCGCGGCTGACCGGGCCCGACATGGCCAAGGCCTGCCTCACCGCCTTCTTGGGCACCGAATTCTCCGGCGGGCGCCACCAGCGCCGCGTCGACAAGCTCGGCACCCCGCCCCACCCCATCGACAGGATCGAACCGCACCAATGAGCGCAGCCGACATATCGACGCCTTCCAAGTCCTTCGAGACGGCTCGGACTTCGTCCTCGCCTCCTCAGGACGAACGGAGAGGGGGACAGATGTCTTCCAATTCCGTTCGTGCTGAGGAGGGGCCGAAGCCGAAGGCAGAGGACCTGTCTCGAAGCACATTGCGCGACGCTCCCGACCGCTTCTGGACCGACACGCTCGAGGCTGCCGACCCCGAGGTCTTCGCCGCCGTGCGCGGCGAGCTGAAGCGCCAGCAGGACAAGATCGAGCTGATCGCGAGCGAGAACATCGCCAGCCGCGCGGTGCTCGAGGCGACCGGGAGCGTGTTCACCAACAAATATGCCGAGGGCTATCCGGGCAAGCGCTATTATGGCGGCTGCGACTATGCCGATGTGGTCGAGACGCTGGCGATCGAGCGCGCGAAACAGCTGTTCGGCTGCCGCTTCGCCAATGTCCAGCCCAACAGCGGCAGCCAGATGAACCAGGCGGTGTTCCTGGCGCTGCTCCAGCCCGGCGACACCTTCATGGGGCTCGACCTCAACTCGGGCGGCCACCTCACCCACGGCAGCCCCGTCAACATGAGCGGCAAGTGGTTCAATCCGGTCAGCTACGGCGTGCGCAAGGACAACGAGCTGATCGACATGGACGAGGTGATGGCGGTCGCGAAGGCGAACAGGCCCAGGCTGATCATCGCCGGCGGCACAGCCTATTCGCGGATCTGGAACTGGGCGGCGTTCCGCCACGTCGCGGACGAGGTCGGCGCCACGCTGATGGTGGATATGAGCCATATCGCCGGGCTGGTGGCGGGCGGCGTGCATTCCTCGCCCTTCCCGCACGCGCATATCGTCACCACCACCACGCACAAGAGCCTGCGGGGCCCGCGCTCGGGCGTGATCCTGTGGGACGAGGAGGAGCTGACCAAGCCGCTCAACATGGCGGTGTTCCCCGGGCTCCAGGGCGGGCCGCTGATGCATGTGATCGCCGCCAAGGCGGTCGCCTTCCGCGAGGCGCTGCGGCCCGAGTTCAAGCTCTACGCCCGCCGCGTGGTCGAGAACGCGCGCGCGCTCGCCGCCAGTCTCGAGGAGAATGGGCTGCGGGTGGTCTCGGGCGGGACCGACAACCATCTGATGCTGGTCGATCTTTCCGCGAAGAATGTCACCGGCAAGGATGCCGAGAAGGGCCTCGACCGGGCCTGGCTCACCGCCAACAAGAACGGCATCCCCTACGACACCAGGAGTCCCTTCGTGACCAGCGGCATCCGCCTCGGCACGCCGGCGGGCACCACCCGCGGCTTCGGCGCGGGCGAGTTTCGCGCGATCGGCAAGCTAATCTCCGAGGTCGTCGAGGGCCTTGCCAAGAACGGCCCAGAGGGCGATGGTCAGATCGAGGAAAGCGTGCGCACCCGGGTGGCCGAGCTGTGCGCGCGCTTCCCGGTCTATCCGGGCCTGTAACCCCGAAACCTGAGGACGGAGCTATGGACGAGAACAATCCGCGTGGGCCAGAGCGGGGCAACGATTGGGTCGAGGACGCCAAGAACGAGATTTCGGGTATGGCCAGGCAGGGACTCGACCATCCCTCGACCAAGCCGGTGCTGGCGGGCGCCGCGATCGGCGCGGTGGCGGGCGCCCTGCTGCCGGTGATCAGCCTGCCGATCGGCGCGCTGGTCGGCGCCGGCTTCGCGTTCTACAACAGGATCAAGAAATAATAGGGTGCTTTGAATGCGCTGTCCGTTCTGCGCCCATGACGACACCCAGGTAAAGGACAGCCGCCCCGCCGAGGACAATGCGGCGATCCGTCGCCGCCGCCAGTGCGGCCAATGCGGCGCGCGCTTCACCAGCTTCGAGCGCGTCCAGTTGCGCGAGGTCACGGTCGCGAAATCGGACGGCAAGCGCGAGCCCTTCGACCGCGGCAAGCTCGAGCGCTCGCTCACGCTCGCCTGCCGCAAGCGCGGCGTCGCGCCCGAGCGGATCGACCAGCTCGTCAGCGGCATCCAGCGCCAGGTCGAGACCGCGGGCGACAGCGAGGTTTCCTCCGAGCGGATCGGCGAACTGGTGATGGAGGGCCTGCGCCAGATCGATCCCGTCGCCTACATCCGCTTCGCCAGCGTCTACCGCGATTTCTCCGAGCCGCGCGATTTCGAGGCATTCGCGAGCTCGGTGCAGGACGCGAAGGAATAGTTGAAGCGGTCTCGATACGCTCGGGACGAACGGTTGGGTAAGATGCAACCTCATCCCGTTCGTCCCGAGCTTGTCGAGGGACTATGCCGAGCGAAGCCGAGGCCCTAAGCTCGGCCAATGTCTTTTTTGACCTACATCCTGCGCTGCGCCGACGGCACCTATTACGTCGGTCACACCGACAACATCGACAAGCGCTGGGCACAACATCAATTGGGCGAGCTTGGCGGCTACATCTCCGAGCGCCGGCCGCTCGAGTTCATGTGGGCGGAGGAAATGCCTACGCGCGAGGAAGCCCTCGCCGCCGGACTGCGTATCAAGAAATGGTCGCGGGCGAAGAAGGAAGCGCTGATCGTGCAGGACTGGGATCGGCTTTCACACTTCTCCATCCCGCCGAAAGAGCGCGGATCGGTCTCGGCTCCGCTCGACCGGGCCCCTCGACTTGGCTCGGGACGAACGGAGGAGGGGGATGAATTTCCTCCCGTTCGTTCTCAGCTTGTCGAAGGACAGGTTCCAGCAAAGCCGAGAACCCAAAAACCCGTCATCGTCCTTGTCCGTCCGCAACTCGGCGAGAACATCGGCAAGGCGGCTCGCGCCATGCTGAATTTCGGGCTGACCGAGTTACGCCTGGTCGAGCCGCCTTGCCGATGTTC
>Ga0307492_10000747_pt1 | contig 13528 bp, 11 predicted proteins | sample SI3LmetaG_FD_202365 | JGI IMG/M metagenome (GOLD analysis project Ga0307492, IMG submission 202365) | Sea-ice brine microbial communities from Beaufort Sea near Barrow, Alaska, United States - SI3L | ecosystem: Environmental > Aquatic > Marine > Coastal | place: USA: Alaska | collected 2017-05-06
CTTGACAACCTTGACAACCTTGACAACCTTGACAACCTTGACAACCTTCTTCTCAGGCACGGGCTTAGGCTCAGGTTCCGGCTCAGGTTCCGGCTCGATGGGAGCAAGTGGCAAAACCGGGAGAGGAGACGGATTGATGTTGAGCACTGCCTGAGGTTCGCGGCTCATGGGGCGGCTCATAGGAGATGGGCTCTCGCTGCGGTGCGAAGATGGCGCACGCATCATAGGTCGAGGCGACTGCATCATGCGAGGCTGCGGCGACTGCATGCGAGAGTTGCTGTGGTACATCTGTGAGATCTCCTCGTGGAAGCTGCGAAGACCGTTGCAAATCTCATCAACACGGCCCTTGTCAAAGATGGTTTCGAGCACAACTTCCTTGTTCACCTCGTCGAGGGTGGGGGTCTTCATGTCATCGAACTTGTCGGGGAGCTTGGTCATGTGACCCAGGGACCGCGTAAGCAGTGTGAAGCACTCACCGAGAAGCTCATCCTTGCCTTCGAGCTTGGGAAGCAGGTCGTTGATCTTAGAAATCAAACCCGGCGGAGGCTGAGAGATGGTCTTAGCCTGAGCGATCAGGGATCGGCTCGGAACCGAAGTGGATTCTAGGAACTTCAGAAGGGGCAAGATGGAAGTGATTCCACCGGGACCCAGCGTGCGAAGAAGAAACCCACCAACCATGTTGTACATCTCGACTGGAGGAGCTTCATCCTTGCTTGCAAAGATGTTCTCAAAGAATGGCAGTAGCGTTAAGGACGCAGCTGACGATTCCAAGTTCCCGAGAACAACGCTATGTGCGTTATTCGGGTTCGCCCAGGCTAGTGCCTGAGTTGCCTTGCTGAGAGCCGAGCTCTCGGTGGGGTATCGAAATGAGGAAGAAGTGTTCATGATTGGGTGTAGTTGAATGATTAAAAGGTATATGTCATACACGATTAATTCAATTTTTTTGCTAATTTGGGCACCTAATATATGAAATTTGAAAAAGTTTATAAATAAATAGTATATAACCTTGTATACTGTACTGTTCTTCAATTAATCATGATAATTCAGAAATCTTTAGAAACCAGACTGGATCTGTCCGATCCTGCCGACATCTACAACCCGGATCTTAAGGCAGTATGCATTAAGCATCTTACTGATAAATTTGTAGGCAAATGCTATATGTCTTGCTTAGTCATCAAGATTAACAAGATTCTGAGACATTCTCAGAGATATATGAGTTACGATTTGAGTGGATCTGCATATATAACTGTTAACTTCGAAGTAGATGGCATCATATACAACCGGGGCGAGATTATCACGGGCTGCAACATCGCCAAAATCGAATCTGATGGAAGAATTCACGCCAAGTCAGAATACGCAGGTCTCCAGATTCGACAAGATGCATCTCTAATGAACATTTACAAGGAAGGTCAAATCGCCCCGTTCATTACAAAAAGGGTAAAGTACAACCCAGCACAATCGGCCATCTCGGTTGAGGCTCTTCCTTTCTCACCAGCCTTCCCAAAACTTGTCATTTACAAGATTAATAATCCTCTAAATGATAACGGAAAAGAACGAATCCAATTTCTATTCGATAGATTGGAAAAGGCCAAGACCAAGATCAAGGAACTAGATTCCGAAGGGAGAAAGGCTTTTATGTTCTTCCAAACTTTGCTGTATCCGTTCAAAAAATACACCAGTTTCAAGAAGTCCGGATTTAAGAAAACAAAATTAACTTGGGAAAACGTTGAGAATGTTACGGGGTATATAGTCCAGCCAAGAGAATCCAAATTCCATGACGAAGAATTCTTTGTCTCCGAAAATTTCGAGGAGAAGGAATCGCAAAATGCCGATCTCGTGTTCACGTTGGATGTCTTCTTGAATAACACAATTTTGCACCATGAAATTCTGCTTGAGTTTGTGAAATCATACCCCACCTTCGCTAAGGTACAGGAGTATAAGGATATCTGGCGAATGTTCAACATGTTAAAGAGATAATGAGGATTAGGTATAATTCTACTAATTAATTTTTTATCATGTGCGACACAATGATACCTCCGGAAACTCAAACCCATAAAATTAGATTTATTTGCGAAAACATTAATGAATTGAGACGCAACTTCCGCAAAGAGATTCTGCAAATAATGCTAGGATCCCAAATCCCCGAGAATAAGATATACGAAAAGGGTGGCGGAACCCAAATAAAGATATCGGACATTCCAGTGGAACTCATCAACACTATTTTCAATTACATCAAGAAAAAAATAGAGTGCACTGATGAAATATTATAAATTTAATATATCGATGAATATATAAACGATACTTATAATTAAAATGGCACGTAGTTACGCAGATATTGCTAGAGAACTTCTTCGTAATGAAGGTATGGACGGAGGAATTTATGGAGGGGACGATTCTGATTTAGGTGAAGCCTTTGGCGCTGATGAAGATCCCAGCATTGAGGGATTTCTCAGTGATGTGATTAAAGAAACTGGCGGTTTTGAAGACGCTAATTTAAATGGCAGTAAAGATGTTGCCTCCGAATCTGACGTTGAATCGGATGACTCTGATGCTGAATCACCTTTTGTAATTGGCAAAGGTCATGAATCGGACGCCACTGAAGATTATGATTCAGACGTAGAATCTACAACCGGTTCTGTTGTCATTCCTGATGCTGAAGAAACAGGCGGTTTCGAGGAAACTCAATCCCCCGGAATAATGGGCGGTCATGGTCGCGTGTATGCTAAACTGACACCCGCGAAAATTAATGTTGGAGTTTCAAAAGTTGTAAGTGAAAACTCTAATATTTCAGTTCATGGTGAAGCAGGCGCTAACGGGGTTACTATAGGATTCAACAAACCAATCACAACTCCGCTCGCTGACGGTTATCCTAATGCAAACATTTCCGGACATCTAAGTACTGAAACCGGGTGGGGTACTAACATCGACAAATCAACCACCTTACTTGGTGGTGAAGACTTTGGGTTTTCGGAATTCGTCACGGAAGATTCTGCTGAAGGTGTGTCGGCAGGAATTAATCAAATGGTTGATAGCATATACATGTGATTTTTTTACTTGTCTGTGGATTTTTAAGTAAAAATTGAATTCTTTTTTAAAAGTATATAAACACAAACACTAGATATTACTATAATACATCATGTCAGACCTTAAAACCATGAACAAATCTCAAAAAAACAGGACTCGCCGAAGACGCAAGAAGGCAAAGTCCGACTCTGCGGAAGCAAAGTCCGACTCCAAAGAAATGGAGAAGCTAGAGTTAAAGAATGACAATCCTTTCGTCAAGTCTGTCTCTGTTGGAAAGGAAACCAAAGAACTTGATCCTCAATCTAAGAAAGAGTACATGCAAACTGCTCTCTCCGAGGCTCAACGACTTTGGAACACGGTAAAGAAAAAGTCTAAAGATCCAGCCTTTATTGAACTTCCCGATAAGGATAAGATTGAATCTGTAAGTCTTGAATTCCACGCATTCCACAAAGAGTTTCCCATCGTTTCTCGATACTTGGTTTGCATGGGTCAGTACAGTACCAAAGCTTTCAAGAGATACCTTATCAAGGTTCAAAATTTCAAGCAACCTGAGGAACGGGACAAAGGTTACATGGAAGACCAATGGGTTCGCAGGCAAGCTGATTACGTCAGGTACTTATGGGAATCGTATCAGCGTGGTCATTACAACAACTCCGAAGCTCAAAATGTTTGGCAAGAAGCTTACCAGACTTTGAAGAAGGAATTCATTGACTTTAAGAACATGCATGACGACATTGAGAAGGATTTGGAACTTGAAAAGAAGAAGAACAAGAACGAACTTATCGGAGAACTCTTCAAGCGATTGTCTTCAGGAGATCAGTCTCTCGAACAGCATGAAATGACCGAGCTTCTTGAAGTCATGAAGATTCAACTGTTTCAGCAGCGTAAGGAAAAGCTAACCAAACAAATCAAAGAATTGGTTCCTCTGGTCGAAGCATCTTGCGAAGCTACGGGAACTGTAGAACCTACACCCGAAGCACCATTGCCAACGCCGGGCAGCTTCCTTAAGTAAGTTACCAAGTACAATATTCCATTTTTTTCTTTTCACTGTCACAATCCCGCATATTTTCAGGATGATCAAACCAATATGGGATTGAATCCGGTGTGTAAATATCTTTTAGTTTTTCCCCGTGGTATCTTATATTAAGTTCAACATCGGAGTTTTTGTCATCAACAAACCAAGATTTATTTTTTTGTGTGTATACAGCTAAAGTCTCAACAAGACGATCAGCCTTATACAAGGCACACGTCACAACTATAGGAAATTGCTCATAATCTATATCTTCACAATAACCAAGTCTTCCTTGTACACAATTAACCACACCCTTCAGGATTTTTTTGCAGTCAACGTCATGAAAAGTGATAAAGTTTTTATTATGACTCATGATCTTATTTATAAATCTGGGATCATTGCTAAAAAATAGGTAACCCCATATTTCCACATTAACATTTTGACAATTGTAGTAGTTTTTGATTTCCATCAAGATTTCGCAAAGGTTTTCACAAAATCCTATATATTTTAGTAAATATAGTTTTCTTGGTGAATAGCTCTTTATGAAACGGTACAAAAAAAAAATGAAAGATTTCGTAAAAGCCTGTACGAAAGATTTCGTAAAAGCCTATGCTTTGTAATAGCTGCTGATTGTATATAAAGAACTGTATTGTTTGTCTAGATCAGAAAGTTGTTTGGCGACTTCTTTGTTGTGATGTTTGAATTCTTCCTGATGAATATCAAAGCTTTCGAAGACTTCTTGTTGAATTCCCTTTTTCTTGAACTCTTTTTGAAGGAGTTCGTGATTCACCAAATATTCGGTGTAGTAAGTATCTTCGGAAAACGGTTGGAGTACTTTGATCTTCTGATTGTTTCCAGTGAAGTCGACGCTCATGTAATCTTTATGAATTGAGTACTTAAGTTTTTCACCTTCGTACTGATCCCATTTGCCGTCGTTCTCATCAAGGAGTTTAAAGATCTTTTCTCCATCAAATGTTGTGAAGATAAATCTTCCTTTTGGTGCCAGGAGCTTGTCAACCAGTTTGATGAAGTTCTGACGTTGCGTATCTGTACCCACGAGATAATGAATTGCAAAATTGCATACAATCAAAGGCACTCCGTTGGATGGAATAGGCAGTCCGTTTTCTTTTATCTTTGCGAGGGTTACCTTGTAATCATCGTTGAGATTTGCTTCCAGAATTCCAATGTTGATCTTTGAGCGATCAGAAACTTTGTTTGTCTTGGAATTGTGAGGGTTTGCAAATACGAACTTTCGGTTGATAAGCTCGTTAAGTGCCATCTTATCAATGTCCATGAATAACACGTTCGGAATTTTCGCTCGAATGTATCTAAAGAGGTCCTGCCCCTTACCCGCCGCAAGATCAATAGCCCACTGCACTCCTTCGTGAGCTTTGTACATCTTCTCCTTTACGAAACTGTTGTAGGAACGCATAGGTTTGTAAAGATCCACCCCGTGTTGTTTAAAGTACACGTTTTTCAAACCCTCCTCTTTTGTCATTTTCAGATCTTCATCGGTGATTGGGTTGAAGTAGTTTTGCCAGACTAATTCTGCGATCCGAAAATCGTTTCCGAATGCGATCCCATTTTCGGCATCCCGCGTTTTGTCATCTCGGATTTTATGCAAAGTCCACTCACGAGTGCTCACGCTATAGTGCAGTTCAACAATCTTTTTATCCAGATCTTTTTGATCATGCCAGAACAAATAAGCGTAAGGGTTGGAACTTGGAGAGAATTGAATGGGAACATATTTAGCCTTTGTCACTGACGCGGGGAATATGTCCTTGTATCTGTGAAGAGGTTCCAAGTTAATCCTTCGGAGCATTTCGGTGTCAATACCCACGAATAGCAAGTACAGAGTTTTGTCCTTGTGATTGACGTAAGGTTCAATTCCCAGCAAAGACTTGGGGCATTCTCTGATAAGGAAGTCAACAGTGGTATCTTTGGAAGACTTCCATTTGAAATTTTCCGTGCGGGTGTAGTTCCCGGTTTTCTTCGTGAAGATAACGCCGTCTGTGGTGTACTCGAAGGGCTTCTTTCGATCCCGGAAAAACTTTGCAATTTTTGCGATGTCGCAGTTTTCGGGACATTTGACAAATTTCTTTGCGTAAAATTTGGGACCAAGACTCGCAGCTTTTTCAATAAATTCTTTTCTCTTTTCAAAATCCAACTGATAAACTTTCCCACCGTTGTACATCATGACATCGAAGATTAGAAAATTATCTTTGATCATTTCAGCGTCCACAACACAAGCATTAATGTCTGCGGTTGGTATGTCAATTTGTTCAGATGATTTGGAAGTTACTACCCATGCATGCCCTTCCTTTGGAACCATGTGAACAAAAGCCCTTAACCCATCAGCTTTGTCGGTAATGAGAAACTTTTCAAGGTTTGGTTTAAGATCTGCGAAGAACGTATAGCGGTTAAGTTCCACCACGTTGTTTGCAATTCCGCGGAATCCCTTTGTACTTGGAGGTTTAAACGTGCGTGCGATTCGCGGTGCGATCAAGGATGCGAGCTCGTAATACTTACCCTGTAGACTAAGAGTTTCAAGTTTATCAGATCCGGAAGCAAGTTCCTGTTCAACTTGCGCAATAGATTCTTCGCTTACGGAATCAGGATCCAAAGACTCTATTTCCAACTCGATTGAATCTGCGTATTTCCAAGGTGCGTCGGTTTCAAAGTTTTCGAATGTTAAGTTTTTGGGAAAGAGTTTATCACGAATCCTCTTAATTTCCGCGATAGAATTAACTTTGTCAATTGATTTTACCAAGGTGATATCGATCCTCCACGTTTTCAAACTGGAAAATTTATCTGATGGAAAGATAGATAATCGTAACTTAGACCGGACCAATGTTGGTTGAACCTTTGTTTCGGGAATCTTTGTTTCTTCTGAGATGGAGAATTTCATAGGAACTGTGCCTGGAGACCCGGTCAGAAATACTGGCTGAGTAATCGGTTTCTTTGTGTAAAAATTCTTCTTTGATTTCTTCTGAACACCCTTCTCAAACACAAGCTGTTTTATTGTGTTGACAGGACCACGCTCGATGAAATTCATAGTTTCACTGATTGCAAATCGAGACTCGCTTTTTTTGAATTTGATGATTAGGTCTTTGACGAACTCGATGGACATTTCCACAGAGAAATTATTACGTACAAATCTGGGAGTTTTTGTCCTTGGGTCTATGATGAGTTTAAGCTCAATCTCCAGTAATGAACTGGAGCTTTTTAGAGACCCTATGTTATCAAGCAATTTTTGAATATACGACATCTTTTGTGTTGTTAATCAGGATATATTAATCTAAGGTATATTTTTTCAACGTGGAATTCAAATTTGGAACAGAGAAAAATGAATTTTTTGTAAACATATATACCTTAGATTAATATAATACTAATCATGCAAAGCATAAAATACACATTATTAGTGAAACCATGCCAAAGCGGGAAGACTTTCTCCATGTTTAATAGCATGGTTGATATTTTCCGGGACGAGGACGACGATTCCACCTCCTCGGTGAATGTTATATTTTGCGATAATTCTATTTTGCAAACTATTCAGACATGTACTAGATTGGACAAAGACGCAAGGTTTTCCGAATTCAAAACTGACGGAGGAGACTTGTCGTTGGTATTGTCGAGCAAATCAAACGTAGAAAGTTATGAGAAGATTCCATACTACTTGTTGAAAGGATATCGAAATGTCGTGATGTGTTCAAATTCCATTCGTGCAAATGATCTTAACAAACTGGTTAAACTTTTGACAATTTTTAAATTCAACATATGGATTGACGAAATCGACAGAAACCTAAACTTGTTCGAACCTTTCTTGTCCAAATGGTGCAAGTTAAGCAATGTGGAGAGGATTACGCTTATCACTGCTACCCCCAGTAAGCCTTTGAAAAGTCTCGGAAACATGAATATCGTGAAGTTAGAAAAAACTTACAATCGTGAAACATATCACCTGTTCCGAGACTCTAGCTTTGTATTCTTCGAAGACGAAAAAAACACTTCTTCATATGTTCAAACTATTCTCAAGACTCACAAGAAACTTCTAAAACCCAAGACAGTATGGTTCATTCCCACCGATGTCAAAAAGGTATCTCATTACGAAATTCAAAAGTATTGCAGAGAATCAAATGTAAACTGTTTGACCATCAACAGCGATGGCATGAAATTGTACGCAAATAAGATATACTTGATCAAACCGTCAAGCAAAAAAGAACTGTCAAAGATTTTGGGTCAAGTCTATCACAAGTTTCAACTCAAAACAAAGCCTTTTGCAATTACTGGAAACTTGTGCATTTCTCGAGGCGTCACAATTTCTAGCAAACGCATGATGATCACTCACGCGATCTTCCCACCAAAGATTAACAACACAGATTCGTCGTATCAGATGGCCGGTCGAGTTTGTGGAAACACAAAACTGTTTCCTAACTGGTTAAAACCAACCGTGTTCTGCACAAAAAAGCTACACAAGAAAGTGATCGCCCGAGAAACTAAAGCGGCAAATGTCGCTGAGAAAGCATTCAAAGAAAACAGGGATACCGTAACTCACTCCGAATACAACGTTTCCGATTCCGCGTACGACTTTTTCCAAGCCGGACCTTATGACGATGTTGCCAAAGCATATTGCTTCCTTAAAACTAAATTCAAAAAAATGAGGCGGGTGAAATCCTGGGTCATTGATGAAGAGTTCAACATCTCCACTTTCTTACTTGGATACACTCATCACGTTAGGAAGGCAAACTTAAAAAAAGAACACCGATTAGAAAAAAGTGTCATGGAAAATATCCCCAAATCATACAACTTGAAAGGCAAAGGTTCTAAGTACCGAGTGTTTCCCGTTTACAACACAATGGATGATGACGATAAGACGTGTCACTGGTATGTTCGATACAAACTTCCCGTAGAAAATGATTTGGATGATTAATTGATTGAAACTCCACCTTCATCCATTTTAGGATCAAGAATTCCCCTGCTCACAAGTTCGTCATAGTTGGCTAGAACATGTTCGTGATAAGTCTTACGTGTGTATCCCGCGGTAACGGGAATTTCACCTAGATCTTTGAGTTTCTTTACAATGGCTCTAGAATATTTTTTTAGTGGCTGATCACTTTCTAGAGTTCTTTTCTTGGAAAGCTGCTTGGAAATTTGCATGGATATTTTAATGATATCTTCAGGAGAATCCTCTTTGTTCATTAGTTGAAGATATTTTTGAATGACTGTAATTTCCCCGACCGAATCGTACTGGTTGTTAAGTCCTTCCTTCTTTTCTTTGGGAATGTGCTTCAAAGGATTGTCATACTCAAACGATCGCTCCACCGTGTTAAATCGAAAGAGTTGTTCTTCGTACTTTTTGTGATCGTACTCTTTTTCTGGGGCATTAGGTTGCCAGACAATGAGTCGGGTTTCCGTGGAAGTAAGTGGTGGGAAAATCTGAAGGTGAATGTCACCGATAGGATACGTTGTGGACTTTTCATCCCACGGAAGTCGAAACTTAAACATTGCGGCTGCAGGATCCATGATTTGATACCACTGCTTCTGCCATTGATTGTCCTGTCGGATGTGGTCTTCAATTTCGTCCGATTCCATAGTTTCTGTATCAGCTGTTCGAATGTCCGAAACAAGTAGCACGTGTTTGTCTGGGTGGTCTGAAGCTTGCCATTCTTGTGCTGTTTCATCAAGAAACAATTGAACATGGGTTTGGATATGTTTGGTAGGTCGGTCAGTTAGAACAGTATCAAAATCTCTCGGATCATACAGAACGAAGTAAACTTCGGGAAACAACTTCCATAGATATCGAATGTGCGTTCCAGGTGCTGATCCCGCGTACACCATGTATACAACTTTATCCGGTTGCTTCTTGAAGGTTTCCGATTGATAAAACAACGTGAGAAGTTCGATTTCGGACAGCAACAATTTGCGTTGACCCCAGTGAAGATTGTTTTTGATGTCACGGTTACGTCTTCGATACGCAACACGAGGAATGTCATCGGTGAGAATTCGAAAGAATGGGATGTTCTCGTACGAATCTTTGGGAGGTGCTGGCTTCGAGAACATTGCGTCCCAAGATATCTTGTTGTATATTCTCATGTACTGATTGATGGAATTGTACTTGTTATGACTTTTGTAAGGAACTTGGAAAGAATTGAGAGCAAACCCCGCAGTAGTCATGAGCGTGTCCCAATCTTCTAAGGATTTGTATCCAGCATAGTATTCGCCACTGTCTTTCCATCCGGTATCCGAACTAATAACTTCATCGTAGATTTCGTGCATGAAATCTAGTAAAATAGTCATCTCTTGGAAATCTCTTGAATTAACATTATGTTCCCGCACGATAAGAGTTCCCGTAGGTTTTAACACGCGAAATAATTCCTTGACAGTCACCGCCAGGTTTTCATCAGTAATGTGATGCAAAACCATCTGGACGGTAATGAGGTCAAAGAAATCATCCGGATGAGGAATCACGCTGTCTTTGATGAGTTTGAAATTCACGTCAGTTGCCTTGGAATAATGCACGATGTCAACGCCAAAGGTGTTCTGTTTTGCGAGTCCCATCCCATCTCTGATAGCCCGAGTAAACTCCCCGGAACTGCATCCGTAATCAAGAAATGTTTTGATTTCAGGTGCGTCAGATTTTTTAAGTAAGTCTTTAATTTTCTTTGAACGTGTGCCACCTCGGTCAAATTTGTTCTTGGGGATGGTAGTGTTCTTGTAGATTTTTCGCAATTGACTATAGATTTCTTCATCACCAACTTTCTTGTTTTTGATGGATTTGAGATATTCTTTGAAGGGACCGGCGGATGTGTTCATTTTGAACATGACGTAATCCAGTATGTTCATAAGTCGAACGTAGAAGGTGTTTTTCTTTGTTCCTCGCATTCGGAGGATTTTGCAAAGATTACACCGGTCGGCAAGGGTGCCTCCGTTGTAGGAAATGCCTGCAGTTTCCACAAACCACACATTCCTCTTAAGGGTGTCTGACCATTCTTTTTGATATTTTTGCGACATATTTCTAAAGAACAAGTATATTATTGACTAGTATATTCTTTTATATATAATTTCAAATTTGGAGAATAATGAGGTCTATTGAGGATTCCTTTAATGTTGAATTACACCTTAGAAAAAAATATGACAATATTATAATAAACCTTTTTATTCTACCCTTCTACGCGTGTGCGTGGTTTATTTGCGAAAAGATCATTCAATTGATTAGTGGCAAAAAATTCTCTCAGAAATGGAGTGCGATTCACAGCATTGGCATCTGTGTTAAATGTTATGTGCTGCTGAAAGGTTATGGGAATTTGGAAAACATCAGATCTTATTTTTTTCATTAAGAATTTGACTGGTAAGATATAATACTTTTTTTAGTAAAAAATGAATAATACACAAATGAAAAATCTTTTAGTCCCGGAGGACATCATTCGCTCAGTGAAAGATGAGCGAAACAAAACTCTTCCCGGCAAGACATACACTGCGATCAGCAACGAACGGACTTTTATGTCAGCACCCAATGTAACGTATATTACTAAATATATGTATTTAAAACATCGAAAAAATGGGGGCACATCGCCACGTAATTTATATGAAAGTTCCATGCCATCTTTGATGAAAGCCTGGAGTGTAACTGAAAATCTTGACAGTTTTGAAGGTTGGAATAACTATCATTGGATTTTGACCATGGATTACATTAACAACAAATTCATCGAAGATCACAAGGACTATTACACTGTACAAGGTTCCGACACGAATGTATTTAAAGCCCACGTGCCCGTAGGTCATCAAAATGAATACGATGGTGTTGTGTACGAAACAAAAAAGATGGATGAATTTAATCATTTGGACATGCAGAACTACGACGTTTGGGATAAAATGCAGGCTTTCACACAAAACAAAAAAGTGTATCGGAACAACAATGAATTTCCGGTTTGGCAAACTTCAACACAAACCCGACATTACTCCAGGGAGAACGAAGGTTTGCAAAGTGATTCATGGGCCCGAGCGTCTTTAGAAACTCCGCAGCGTGGTTATGGTGGCGGAATGGATCACATCTTAGAAGGTTGTGGTAAGTACAAAGATTTATCTTGGACTAATTTTTAACACTTTTTAAGTTTCATACCCCCAGTCTGTATGTGTCGCGGGATGTTCCCGAACTGAGTATACGTAATTCTCAGTAGCAAGTAGTTGTTCTCTTTACAGAATGTGTCTTTCAGAGCATTATGCCTTTTGAGATTGCTTTTGTTTTAGGATGCTTTGAGAAAAATGATTTCGCCATTCGACAATTACACATAGAGCATGTAGTTAATTCAACTTTAGTTTCTTCCATGATTTCTTTACTAATCTTTACTTTTATATAATTATATATTTATGCATTTATACCAAAAAAAAATATGTTAAAAATTCAAAACTATCTACCAAGTGAAAGCGAGTCCGGGAAACACGGTGGAGTCTTCAATATAATTGTAATCTTCGACTAATGAATTCTTCGTTTTTTGGTAGCGGTGTGGTTGAGATGATATGAACTCTTCCTTGGCTTGAGCAACTCTATCACGTATGGGGTCAGTTCCTTTGGCTTGCTTGCTGATGGGAACTTTGCGGGTAATTAAAGGTTCATATTTTTCTTTAGTTGTATTTGCAAGACCCATCGAAGTCTTTCGGATATTGCTCAGGTTTTCCTTTCTCGTTTTGAAATTAGGGTTGTAAGATGATGTACCGACCCGAGTTTCTCTGAGATTCTGGTTTTTGTTGAAATCAACGTACGTTTCGAAAGGACCAGGTCTCTTTTTTTGGACTGAAACAAATGCATCCTCAAATGGAGATTCACGATTGTCTTCATTTGGCATCTCATCTTCCGTTGAAGTGACATTCTCTATCGGAATGCATGCTTGTTCATAGATTAATTTGGAAATCTGATCCACATCTCGAACATCTATGGATTCTATTTCTGACGGAATAATTTTGGTTAAATAAAGGATAGTTTCCAAGTCTAGAACCATTTCCAAAATTATACTTCTAGCATCATCGGAGTTTTGATCGTTGGAAAACATAATATCAGACATCGCATCGATTCGAGATCGAAGCTTAGCCCTCTCGTCGTTCATCTGATCTTTTTGAACATTTCCCGATTCTGAGTGTTCAGCAATTTGACTTTTTAAAGATTCCCGAGCTTGCAAAAGCTGATTCTTAATATGCGCACACCTTTCCGGGTCAACCCTTTTGCTAAGAAATTTTAAGTTTTCCTTTAGCCTATTGAGATAGTGATCCATCATTGACCTGTCTAAGTTAAGTGGACCCTTGTTAGTTAAAATTGTGATACCGACCCGAGGTGCTGTGTTTTCAGCATTTACGTGATATCTTGCGGAATGTGTCATGGTGTACAACTGCATCCCAATGTAAAGAAGTACAATTACAATTACAAACCCCATGACATAATGTAAGTTGGCGAGATTTTTGAACATTTTTATAAATCGTATTATTCTATTCGGTGATAAATAT
>Ga0307492_10000748_pt1 | contig 13506 bp, 9 predicted proteins | sample SI3LmetaG_FD_202365 | JGI IMG/M metagenome (GOLD analysis project Ga0307492, IMG submission 202365) | Sea-ice brine microbial communities from Beaufort Sea near Barrow, Alaska, United States - SI3L | ecosystem: Environmental > Aquatic > Marine > Coastal | place: USA: Alaska | collected 2017-05-06
CCTGTTTTTGCAGGCTATCGATCAGACCGATCCGGTGGCTCTGCGTTTGCTGATCCGACTGTATCTGCGCAAAGGGCCCTGCTTTGTCACTGCCAAGCTGCACTACCGCGAAGTGCCCGATTGCGCCCGAGCGCTCACAGCGCTGCTAAAACAGGGTTTGATCGAGGCCGACCCGGTGGTTTTTGCCTGGCAGCTGATCGATCTGTTGCCCGTTGCCCAAAGCCGACAACTGTTCAGCCCCGATGAACCGCGCTGCCGTAAGAGCGACTTGATCGCGCGTTGGCTGGACGACGCAACCCTGCAGCCCTGTTCAGCCTGGGGCCTGACTGAGGCGATTATCCAACCCACCGGCGCGGCCAGCTACCGGCGCCTGCAACTGCTCTACTTTGGTAATGAACGCCAAACGCTAACCGAGTTCGTGCTCGAAGATATGGGCCTGTTTAAATACGAATCCTACCGCCTGGACCGCAGCAATCGGTTATTTCAGGATGCGGACGATATCACCACGACACTCACATTGAACGATTTGGCCGATGATTTTTATCGGCTGTGCGACGCCAAGGACTGGCCAGCACTGACCAAATTGTCTGCCCAGGTGCTCGCACTGCAACCGTCCGGACGCCTCGCACGGCGGCACCATCGTTTGCTCAATCGAATCGCTTACCGTCTGGAACAGGCCGGCGAGCTCGATTTGGCAGTGACCTGCTTTTCGACCAACAATCAACCGCCGGCGCGTGAACGGCTAACCCGAATCGCCTTTAAGCGGGGCCAGTATCAAGACTGCCTGAGCCAATTGACAAGCATCGCTGAACAGCCGGTCTGCAGCGACGAAACGGCGTTTTATCAGCGTTTTATCAATCGGGTGCTGGGCAAACTAGATCGACCCAAGCTGGCCTTTCCTGCGCCGACCTTGCGGGTGACCCAGGCACACTGGGTCCGCGGCTCCGGCAGCGTTGAAGTACAGGCCTGCGAACAGTTGGGCGATGCCGTCTGGCTGGAAAATGCCCTGCCGCTCGGAGTCTTTGGCCTGCTGTATTGGCCGGTCATTTTTGCCGACGTCCCTGGCGTCTGGCAGCATCCATTTCAGTCTGGACCGACCGACCTCTATGATGAGGATTTCTGCGCCAAGCGCCAGACCTGGCTTGCGTCGTTGGCCACGCACAGCAAGGCCCAATGGCGCACGGCTCTGATCGAACGCTGGCACACCAAGCATGGCCTGGCCAATCCCTTTGTACATTGGGCGGCACTGAGTTTGGCAGTGCTACTGGCCTGCTTCGATGCCTTGAGTCAGGCGCAATGGTTCGGCCTGAGCCAACATCTGTGGGCCGATCTGCGGCGCCATCGAGCCGGCTTCCCCGATCTATTCCAATACCATGACGATGGCTATTGTTTTATTGAAATAAAGGGTCCGGGCGACAAGCTGCAGGACAATCAGATTCACTGGCTGACGCAGTTTGCCCGCTTGGGCATCAATGCCGAGGTCTGCTATGTACGCTACGATGCCCAGCCGGCACTATAAGGTCTCGGTCCGCGCCCTGGCCGAATTCTGCCAGATCGAGGGCGATTTGGTCAGTGTCACTCGGCCCGGCCCGAGCGCGTTCGAAGGCCAACAAACCCATAAGGCAACGCAGAGTAAAAGGCCGCCGTCCTATCAGGCGGAAACCCCGCTGCGCTTCTGCTGGCAAAACCCGGCGTTCGAACTGGTGGTAACCGGACGGGCCGATGGCACCTTCCCCGACGGAGTCGAGGAAATCAAAACTACCCGCGTACCACCGCAAGACATACCCACCGGCCTCCGCAACCTGCATCACAGTCAGGCCAAACTCTATGCCGCCATCTATGCGCTGCAGTTCGATACCGGGCCGGTGATTCGGGTGCGCAACACCTATGTTCACCCCCAGACTTCGGAAGAGTGGCCCCTGGAGCGCGAGTATCCGGTCGAGCAGCTACTCGATTACCTGGTCAACTGTTGCCTGCGCTATGACGCATGGTTGATTCAAGTCGATCGCCATCAACAGGATCGGCAGCCCTTTCTCGCACAACTGCCATTCCCCTTTCCCACTATGAGGCCGGCCCAACGGCAGATGGCCGAAAGTGTCTACAAGGCCTGCCGAGTCGCCAAAAACCTCTGCGTTGAAGCCCCAACCGGGACCGGCAAGACCCTGGCGGCCCTGTTTCCTGCGTTAAAGGCGATGACCGAGGTCGAGGTTCGCAGCCTGTTTTTCCTCACCATGAAAACCACCGGTCAGGTCGCCGCGCACGATGCCCTGCAGCGCCTGGACCCGGAGCACCGCCTCACGGTCGTGGCCCTGACGGCCAAAACCCGCCTGTGCCGTTCACCCGACACACCCTGTGATGGTCAATTTTGCCCCTATGCGCGCGATTATTTTGCCAAACGGGACCGGCTGCGCGCCAAGTTGTTCGATCCGATCCGCTGGGATCCAGATGCCCTGATTGAATTGGCCGAGCGCGAGCAGATATGTCCCTATTACCTGAGTCAGGACTGGGCCATCTGGTCGGATGTGGTCATCGGCGATCTGAACTATATCTACGACACCACGGCGGTGCAGCCGTATCTATTGCGCGAGATCGGCAATCGGGCCACGGTGCTGATCGATGAATGCCACAATCTGATCGACCGCGGCCGGATGATGTTCAGCGCCGACTTTTCCGGCCTGGCCCTGCAACAGCTGATGCACCAATGTCCGAAGAAGATCCAGACTCGGCTGCGCAAGATCCAGACGCGCTTACGCGAGGTCTGCAATAAGTTCGGACCCGGCCTCTGCTATGAGTCGCCCCAGGCGCTATTACACAGTCTGCGCGATTTTATGGCCGACAGTGCCGCGCTGTTGCGCGACAACCCCAAGTTTGAACCGGATGCACTCTGGCAGCCCTTTCTGTTCAGCTGCACACGCTTTATTCGGCTGCATGAATTGGCTGACGCCGGTGACTTCTGTTGGCGCTATGGCACCGGCAGTCCGGAGCTACGGGGCATCGAACTGATTTGCTTAAACCCGGCCCGACTGTTGATGAGCAAGCACCAGCTGGTCAATAATGTGGTCGCCTTCAGTGCCACCTTGAAGCCCTGGCCCTACAGTCAACAATTGAACGGCCTGCAGGGCGCTATCACGCAGGAACTTGCGTCACCCTTTCACGCCAGCCAATTCAGCGTGTACCTGGCCACCGATCTGTCGACCCGATTTAGGGATCGGACCAGCTTGCCGGAGCGCTTGCGTGCGCTCCTGAATACCTTGGTCGCCAATAGTAAAAACACGCTGGTATTTTTTTCCAGCTATCAGCAATTACAGCAGTCTGCCCGCCTGCTCGATCGCTCTGATACCCTACTGGTGCAACGGCCCGATTGGAGCGCGCGCGAACGCGACGCGGTATTGGGCCAATTCCGTGAGCAGCGCGGCCTGACCCTGCTCACCGTTTTGGGTGGGGTATTTGGCGAAGGCATCGATTTACCAGGTGAGCAATTGGAGCAGGTTGTGGTGATCGGTCCTGGCTTGCCGCAGGTCAATGAGGTCAACAACGCCATCCGCCTGCAAATGGAGCAGCAACAGCTACCGGGATTCGACTTTGCCTATGCCTTTCCAGGCTTACAGAAGGTGTTGCAAGCGGCAGGCCGGTGTATCCGTACCGACACCGATCAGGGCGATATCCTATTGATCGACGACCGTTTTGACGCCTATCGGCAACTCGGCTGGTTGCCAGACCATTGGACGGTGCGCAGCGGTGCGCTGCACGCTTGGCTCAACTGAGGCCTTATAAACTGCTCAGGCCTAAGGGGTGCGCGGTGAGAGCACTAATAGGCGTCGGTAAAGTTGATGATGGCGTCATGCAGGTTGTCGAACTCACGCTCGGTATTATCGTCCAAGGACTCCAGCACCCGCTGGGCGGCTTCCTCGACATCCGACCAGTCGTCTTCATCCAGATACTCTTCGGCCATGGGAAACAAGACGCTTTCTTCGGCATCCAAATGCAACATCTGGCGCGATAAATAGAGGGTCGCGGTGCGATACAGCAGAGATACCGGCACCGCTATATCCATAGCAACCCGTTCGAAGGCGGTCTTGAGTTCCTGGGTCAGTCGCTCCAGTTCGGCGTGTTCAGCCAAGGCGGTGTGAACCTGCTCTGGATGGGGGGGATTTTTCGCAAGTAAGCGGGTGAAGACTATGTCTTCGACCGGATGATGCCAACGCTCCGGCACAGTGCAGATATAATCCAATATATCCATGATTTGCCCGATATTGGGCTCTATCTCCGGGTCGTCATAACCCTTAATCTGCGCGCGCAGACAGTACAGAACTTGGGCGATATTCTTGTGTTCGGCACTGAGCTTCTGGAGAATGGCTGTGCTCATGGTGAAACCAACAATTAGCCGCTTATTGAAAATTGAGCATAGTGGCCAGATTTTTTTTTGCCCTGACCCAGGTCAATCAGACTGGATCGAGGTTTGATTACGACCCTTTTCTTTTGAGCGATAGAGGCCCTTATCGGCCGCCTCGATCCACTGGCCATGATGCTGATACTTGGGTAACCAACAAGCAACACCCAGGCTCACGGTCACCTCCAACACCCCGGCTTCAGTGACGACCTGCAGCGCGGCAATTTTGTTGCGCAAGCGCTCGGCGAACTGATAGGTATTATCGATATCGGAATCGATCAGCAAGAGTACGAATTCTTCACCGCCATAGCGGCCAACGATATCGGTACCGCGTGAATTATCTGCGATTTCATGCGCCACCGCACGAATCACCTTATCCCCGGCTTGGTGGCCGTGAGTGTCATTGACCCGCTTAAAATGGTCAATATCCAGCATGATCAGGCAGACGTCTTGCTCGTGGCGCTGCAAGCGCATATATTCAGTCTCAAACAGGGTTTCCCAATAGGCCCTATTATAAAGTTGGGTCAGGCCGTCGGTGCGACTCAATTCGGCCAGACGCTGATTGACCAGGTTCAATTCGATTTTACTGGTGGCCATGTCCGTGACGTCGTAGACAATCACCGCCAGGTTCTGCACCACGCCTTTGGTACTGATCACCGGTATAAAAGTACAGTTTTGATACATAAATTCAGTAACGCCGGTAATCGGCCGATTGTTCTTGAATTTAAACACATAGGGCCGCTGTTCCCAGGTTGTGAACGCCCGGTTGCGCAGCTGAACCACGGTATCGGCCTTATGTTTAAACCAGTCCTGCGGCACCTCAGGAAAAACATCAAAGAGACTTTGATCCATGGCATTTACCGAATCGATGCCGGAATTATTTTCCATAAAGCCATTCCAGGCGGTAATACAATATTCCAGATCGAGCACCAAGACGCCAACATCGACAGTCTGCAATACCTCGATCAGCCAATGAAATTCGGTTAGAGGGTTGTGACTTTGGGTCATTAGTACTCCAGCATATAAGAGGCCTTGTCACGTAATATTGCCAGGCTATCGGTGGTAAACAACAGCAGTAGATCACAATTTACGAGACGGCCTTCGAGCTTATAGGGTAATTCTATGGTCAACAGCCGTTGCCAACCCGATTGGTTTTTATTCAAGAGTTCCTCGATATTGATATGCTGGCCAAGCAAATAGGGCTGGCCCTGAGAAAAGCTGATATCCAGCTGTTCGGCCAAGCCATTGAGGCAGGCACCAATCAGGATATTGCCAATATCCATCAGCAATTCCAACTCAATCTGTTCGGTAATCTCACCTTCAAAATGGGTCAATTCCGCCATATCGGTGAAACTGGCGTCATTGAAGATAAGCAGGGCCTCGCCGGCAATTTTCGAGCCGGTAAAACCCTGACACACCGCGCTGACTGAGTAGGCCCCCTGCACGGACGACAGGGCCATGCTCAACTCCGCACGCTCCAGCAGGTTGACGACTGGGATCGGCATAATAACAAAGGTACTAAGCAGACGCGCCAACAGATCGGCCGCTCGGCCCACTGCTACGTTGCTGAGTTCCTGAATGCAGTCCCGAAAATCTTCGTCTAAAACATCTCTGTCCAATTGGTGCCCTTACACTGAATAAATTCCGAAATCACTTAGTATCTGGTTGAGCTGTGCAGAATTAAGCGGTTTCTTAACAAAGGCCAGAGCCCCCAGACGCATCACGCGCGCTTCCGCCTCGGGCTGAATATCACCCGAAATAACAATTACCACGGCCGGTAAGTCGCGCGCTCGGATCGCTTCGAGTACGCCATAACCGTCCATCACCGGCATGGTCAAATCCAGCAACACAACTTCCCCTTTGCCCTGTTCGATCTGTTCCAGAGCCTCGACGCCATTGCCGGCTTGAGAGATTTCGACGTCCCAGTCTTTCGGCAACGCACGAATGACCTGTTTACGCGCAAAACCAGAGTCGTCAACAATTAACAGCGGTACTGACATGTGAACTCCAATGAATCAATCTATTAAATAAAGACACTTTGCCGTCTTTATGCAACTTTCGAGTGGGATTAACCAATTGCTCTAATGTTGCAAACAACCCCTTAGCCATAGCACTGAAGTAAGCTGCAGCGCGCCAGCCTAGCCCAAAACAGCTTCAAAACACAGTTTGAGCGCGGCGCTAGTGTGCTGCTTCCCAAGACGGGCCGGTATCAATATCAACGACCAATGGCACATCCAGACTGGCGCAGTGTTGCATGCGAAAGCGCACACCGGCTATCAGGGCGGCCAGATCGTGCGGGTGAACTTCAAATACTAATTCATCGTGCACCTGCATGGTCATTTTGGCACGCAAACGGCTTGCCGACAACCAATGACCGACATCGACCATAGCCATCTTAATAATATCGGCCGCCGTGCCCTGCATCGGTGCATTAATGGCCGTGCGTTCGGCACCCTTGCGCACCATCTGATTCGACGACTGAATGCCCGGCAAATAAAGGCGGCGGCCAAAAACGGTCTCCACGTAGCCGGTCTCGACGGCTTCGGCGCGGGTTTCGTCCATATAGCGCCGCACCCCGGGATACCGTTCAAAGTAGGCATCGACATAGGCTTTAGCCTCGGTACGGCTGATGCCCAGCTGTTTGGCCAGACCAAAGGCAGACATGCCATAAATCAGCCCGAAGTTGATTGCCTTGGCAGAGCGCCGCTGTTCGCTGGTGACCTCGTTTTCCGCCACGCCCATTACATCGGCAGCCGTAGCACGGTGGATATCCTTGCCGTCCTGAAACGCCGCGATCAGATTCGCATCCTGGCTGAGGTGAGTCATGATGCGTAATTCAATTTGCGAATAGTCGGCGGCGACGATCTGATAGCCCTTGGGCGCGATAAAAGCCTTGCGAATCGATCGGCCTTCATCGGTGCGCACCGGGATATTTTGTAAATTGGGATCGTTTGAACTTAAGCGTCCCGTTTGCGCACCGGTTTGGTTATAAGTGGTGTGCAGCCGGTAGTTGGTGTCGCCATCGGCTTGCGCTAGGATCGGCAAGGGGTCGGTATAGGTGCCCACCAGCTTGCGCAGATGGCGCGACTGCAAGATCAGACGGGGCAGCTGGTATTCCTCCGCTAGGTCGCTCAGCACCTCCTCATTGGTCGAGGGCGCGCCACTGGCGGTCTTAACCCGTACCGGCAGGCCCATCTTGTCAAACAAAATATCGGCCAACTGCTTGGGTGAGTCCACATTAAAGGTTGTCCCCGCGATGTTGTGCGCTTGCTCTTCGATGGTCGCCAGACGGCCCTTAAACTGGACACTTAATTCATTGATAAAATCCACGTCGAGCACCACACCATTGCGCTCGATTGCCGCCAGAGCCGACGACAGTGGCCGTTCAATCTGGTCATAGACCCGGGTCAAATTGCGGCTGGCCAAGCCCTGCTCAAGCCAGTGCCCGAGGCGCAGAAGCAAATCACAACGTTCGGCCCACCAGGGTCCGATAACCTCGGCCTGGACGGCGCTGGCCGCCAACTGCCGCTTGCCGGCCGAGCCCAAGTAGTCCTCGATGGTCTTCGGTGCCTGCTGCAAATAGCAGATGGCCAGGTTGTCGATCGACAGATGGGCAAAATGGTTGCTCAGCCCCTTGTCGCGTTTTAGCGTGCTGTCGTAGACAAAGGCCATAAGCTGCACATCCTTCGCCAGCCGCGCCGGAGTCCAGCCCAGGGTATGAAACCAGTGATGATCGGCCTTGATATCGTAGCCGGTCTTGACGATTTGGTGGGCCGCCCAGAGCGGCGCCAGCCGGGCCAATACCTCGGCGGCCGGCAAGGCCGGCTGATCTTCGGCGCGCAACGGTACATACCAGGCGCGACCCGGTTCGGTCGCGAGCGCCAAACCAATCCAGACCGGGTCCAGATAGTGGCCCTTGGCCAGAACCGGCAGATAGGCGAGCTGCCGGCTTTGTTGAGCAGACGCGATGATCGCATCGAGCTCGTCGAGACTCGCCACCACCTGATAGTGGCAGGCATCGGGCACGATAAGCTCGGGCAGAGCCGCCGCACCGGCACTGGACCGCTCGACCTCGGCTGGATTGACCTCGGCTGGATTGACCGTCGAGCTGGTGCCATCGGTCATATCGCGAATCCAGGTGCGAAACTGGAACTGTTCAAACAATGCCAACAGCGCGGCCTGATCTGGAGACTCTGTCTGATAGTCCTGGACACCCAGGTCGAGCGCGACATCGAGCTTGATCGTCGCCAGTTGATAACTCATATAGGCCGAGTCGCGATGCTCGGCTAATTTGGCGGCCATGTTTTTGGCGCCGCGAAAGGTCAGGCCAGCGATCTCGTCCAAACGGCCATAAATATCATCCAGTCCACCCAAGCCCTGAATCAAAGCCAGGGCAGTCTTCTCACCGACACCGGGTACGCCGGGGATGTTGTCGACCTTATCCCCCATCAGGGCGAGATAATCGATCATCCGCTCCGGACCAAAGCCGTATTTTTTGCCCACTCCGGCGACATCCAGGTATTCATTGTTCATGGTATTGATCAGCGTGACGTGAGCGCTCACTAGCTGGGCCATGTCTTTGTCGCCGGTACTGATGACGCAGTCGCGTCCCTGTTGCGTGGCCTGTTCGGCCAGGGTACCGATAACATCATCGGCTTCCACACCGGCAACGCAGAGCAGTGGCAGCCCCATCGCCCGGACCGTTTCATGGATCGGCGCGATCTGTTCACGCAACTCTTCCGGCATCGGCGGGCGATTGGCCTTGTATTGATCGTACATTTCGTTGCGGAAGGTCGGGCCCTTGGCATCGAACACCACCACCACCGGGCTCAACGGATAGGCCTGGAGCAGCTTGCGCAACATCGAGACCACACCCTTGATGGCACCGGTCTGCATGCCCGCGGCGTTGGCCAACGGTGGCAGGGCGTGATAGGCCCGAAAAAGATAGGACGAGCCATCGACAAGTACCACGGGTGGTGAATTATTGACCATAAACACTGTTCCAACTGGTAATTTTTTTGCATTCCGGTCGACCAGTGTAGCACGGCTTAACGGACTTTCTACGCGCTCTCGACTGACCTGGTTATTCTGACAAGCGCCACCGGCCGAGGCTGGACTGGGCCGATCGGGGCGTCGCGTCGAACTCTGCTAGGTTATGCTGCCCGCCGAGTAACGACTCTTTTGCGCCACAGGCTATGATGCTGTTAGTGGGTATGAAATACTCTAAGGTCGTTTGGCTAACTAACAAGGCATAATGACGCCCTATGTCCGTCTATACCGAATTATTGCAACCCGATATCGAGGCTCTGCTTGTGCGCTATGCGCTGGGCACCTATCGCGCGCACCGAGGCATTAGCGCCGGAGTGGAAAACACCAACTACTTTGTTGACACCAGCAGCCATCAACTGGTCTTGACGCTGTTTGAACGGCACAGTCACGCCGAGCTGCCCTTCTATCTAAACCTAGGGGAGCATCTTTTTCGGCAGCACTGCAAGGTGCCGCAACCCTTTCGGTGCCGTCACGGTGAGCTGCTGCAGACGGTCAAGGGCAAGCCGGCGGTGTTGATTGAACGGCTAACCGGAGAGCACGTCAAGCCGAGCGCTGCCTTTGCGCTCGATATTGCTCGTGCCCTCGGCCAAGTCCATGTCGCCACGGCGTCCTTCGAGCAGACCCAGGCACACTCACACGATCTGGCCTGGGTGCAGCGTACCGCCGGGATCCTGATCGACCAATTGACGCCGAGCGATGGCCAATTGCTGGAGCAGAGCCTCAACCTGCTGCAACAATTACCCGACGATTTGCCCCGGGGCATCATCCACGCCGACCTGTTTCACGACAACGCCCTGTTCGACGGCGGGCACATTTCGGGCATTATCGACTGGTATTTTGCCGGGCGGGATGCCTATGCCCTGGATATCGCCATCGCCCTGAATGATTGGTGCATCGATAGCCAGGGTCGACTGGATCGGACGCGCGGGCGCGCCTTTGTCCAGGCCTACCAGAGTCAGCGGCCGCTCAGCGCGATGGAATTGGACAGCCTGCCGTTATTGCAGATTCAGGCCGCAACCCGCTTCTGGCTCAGTCGACTACTGGCCCAGGCGCAATATCGCCAATCCGACGCGCACATTACCGTCAAGGATCCGGAACCGATGAAAGCCCTGCTGGTCCAACTGATCGGCTACACTTAGCTTTAGCCCTGTAGCTCATAGCTGTTTTTTGTATCCAGGCCTGCCCTGCATCGGTCCGGCCGACCCATTAGAAGAAGCAATTTATGACTTTAAAAAAAACCATCGACGCCTCCATTACACCCATCGGCAGCCTGGAAGTCTTGTCTCAGACGGAGGTCGCCCGGCTAAAACAGGCCGGCGAAAACGGCCTCTATGAGTTGTTCCGTTGTTGCGTGTTGGCCATCTTGAATACCGGTTCGGATGGCGACAATGCTAAAACCTTACTCCAAGCCTACCCCGATTTTGCCATCGATATAGTACAGCAGGATCGCGGCATTCGACTGAAGCTGTTCAGCGCCCCGGCCGATGCTTTTGTCGATGGTGAGATGATCCGCTCGACGCGGGAAATGGTCTTTGCCGCCCTACGCGACATTGTCTTCGCCGAGAGCGAAGGAGCCAGCCCGCTGTTGGATCTTGATAGTGGCTCCGATATCACCGATTACGTGTTTCATTTTCTGCGCAATGCCCGAATGATGCGGCCAGGCGAAGAACCCCGCATAGTGGTCTGCTGGGGTGGCCATTCGATTGGCCCGTTAGAGTACAAATACACCAAGGCGGTGGGCCACGAGCTGGGCCTACGCGGCCTCGATATTTGCACCGGCTGTGGCCCTGGGGTCATGAAAGGGCCGATGAAGGGGGCGACCATCTCACATGCCAAACAACGCATTCTCAATGCCCGCTATATCGGCCTAACCGAACCGGGGATTATTGCTGCTGAGGCGCCAAACCCCATCGTTAACGAACTGGTCATTCTGCCCGATATCGAAAAACGCCTGGAAGCCTTCGTACGCCTGGGCCATGGTATTTTAGTCTTCCCGGGTGGGGCGGGCACCGCTGAAGAGCTGCTCTACCTGCTCGGCATCCTGTTGCATCCGGCAAACAAGGACATTCCCTTCCCCCTGGTCTTGACCGGACCCAAGAGCGCAGAACCGTACTTTAAACAGCTGCACGACTTTATTGCCAAGACGCTGGGTTTCGAGGCCCAGCAAAAATACAAGATTATCATTGCAGACCATGAGAGTGCCGCCTGTGAGATGGCCTTGGGGATGCAACAGGTGTTCGAGTATCGCAAGAAAACCAACGACGCCTATCATTTCAATTGGCAGCTCACCATAGCCGATGATTACCAGCATCCCTTTGTGCCCAATCATCAGAATATGGCCGCACTGGACCTGCATAAAGACATCCCGGTCCACCTGCTGGCGGCCAACTTGCGCCGTGCCTTCAGTGGTATCGTGTCGGGCAACGTTAAAGAACAGGGCATCAGCCGGATTGAGCAGCTGGGTCCGTTTGAGATCCATGGCGACCGGGAGATTACCGATCCACTCGATGCGTTGCTGGCCGCCTTTGTCGAGCAGAAGCGCATGAAGTTGCCGGGCAGTGATTACCTGCCCTGTTATAAGGTAGTAAAATAAGTCGTGTTGTGAAAATAAGTCGGGTAGTAAAATAAAGCTCAGGGTATCGGCGCACGCGGTTATAGCCCCGTGAGCCATGATTGAACGCAAGCTGATGGGAGTTTTATGCGCTGGCGACTCATAGTAGCAACATGCTGTATTGCCCTGTCGATCGGCCTGACCAACTGGCCGATCGTTTGGCAAGCCATGCTTGATCGGCTCTATGGCCTTAGGTTCTATCCTTGGTTGCAGCAAGGCCTGCAACGCTTGCCAGAACCCTCGGGCTTCGCCCTGATGGATCCATTATGGCTGTTCCTACCCCTGCTGTTCTTGGCGCGCCTGGTCTGGCTGCTGCGCACTAACCTCATGGCCCGACTCGCCCGAGTAGGTACTGAAATTCTACTCTGGTGCAGTATCGCTTATCTGCTGTTGATGCTGCTCTGGGGGCTGAACTATCATCGTCCGGCGCTCTATCAGCAGTTGCAGCAGGAGGGCATCAGCGCCCAAATGAGCAACGAGCTGTGGCAGTTTGCGCTGCAGGAAAGTACCGCCATGACCGCGCGCCTTCCGGCCGACTTTGATGCCTGTGCGCTCGCATCGGTGACCTTTAATGACACCCGACCGGGCGCACTGCTGCATTCGACCTTGGCAGGCCGGCAACTCAAGCCGCCCCCGCAGCGCAGAGTTCGGGCATCGGCCTGGTCCTGGCTCTACGTTCGGCTCGGCATTGCCGGTCTGTACAGCCCGCTAACGGGTGAACCGACCTACAGCCAAGACCTGTTTCCCTGGTCCAAACCCTTCGTGATGACCCATGAATACAGCCACTGGGCCGGTTTTGCGCGCGAATACGACGCCGACATTCTAGCCTATTGGGCGCTGTGGGCAGCACCGGACCCAATTTGGCAGTATTCGGCCTGGCTCGAATGGTGGATGGCTATCGGGGTGCCCGAGCCCTTTTTAGATGCTCTGCCGGCCACATTGCAGACCGGTATGGCCTGCTATGCCCAGTACCTCAAGCAACAGCCGCGTTGGTCGGTCGGGCCGATGTTCTGGCGCGCCTATGAGCTCAATCTGAAAAACCAGGGCGTACCAGAGGGTTTGGCGTCCTATCAGATGGGCGAAGCGATGGCCCTAGCCGGTTTCTACCGAGCCCAACTAAGCGACGTTCAGTAACCACCACTGTACGCATTGGGATAGCGCCACCGGTACCCGGATGCCTGCAAACGAGTCGGTACCAGGCGTTTGCCGCCCTGGGCTTCGGGCATGGGCTGTAACAGCGGCACGCCCTCGCGCTGGCGGAAATAATTATACATTTGCAGCACCGGCACCGGTTCCAGATCGCTGACCAGGTAGGACTCCGCCAGACTGTCCTGCGCCAGCAGATGCATGATCGCGCCAGCGGCATCATCGAGGTGAATCCTATTGGTCCAATGATTGCGCGTCAGCCGGGTCGGATCGGCGGCCAGTGCCATGCGTTTGAGCCAATCCCGGCCCG
>Ga0307492_10000749_pt1 | contig 13500 bp, 13 predicted proteins | sample SI3LmetaG_FD_202365 | JGI IMG/M metagenome (GOLD analysis project Ga0307492, IMG submission 202365) | Sea-ice brine microbial communities from Beaufort Sea near Barrow, Alaska, United States - SI3L | ecosystem: Environmental > Aquatic > Marine > Coastal | place: USA: Alaska | collected 2017-05-06
CATGAAGGACTCAGCAAAAACTATAAAGTAAGTTGTGTAGAATTAGACTTTCTTGTCGATATAGCAAAGGAAAATCCAAATGTACTGGGTTCCAGAATGATGGGAGGAGGCTTTGGAGGCTGTACTATTAGCCTAGTTAAGAAAGACACCTATAAAACGTTTGAAAAAGAGGTTTCTAAAAAGTTTAAAAAAGAGTTTAAGAAGGAGTGTTCAGTTTACAGTGTGAAACTATCGCAAGGAACAAGATTCATTAAATAATAAAAACAAATAACATGGATACAAACTTGCAAGACAATTCACATAAGCGATTCAATATATTAACAGGGGAATGGGTATTAGTATCTCCTCATAGAGCAAAACGACCTTGGCAAGGACAGAACGAAGCTATTTCTAATGAGAAACGTCCTTCACACGATCCAAGTTGTTTCTTATGCGCAGGTAATACCAGAATTAACGGAGAACTAAATCCTGATTACCAAGATGTTTTTGTGTTTACAAACGATTTTGCAGCCTTACAAACCAAAACACCAAAGTTTTCTATAAGTAATGGCTTATTTAAAGCAGAAAGTGAACAGGGCATTTGTAAAGTAATCTGCTTTAGCCCAGATCACTCAAAAAGCTTGGCAGATATGGAGGTTGCAGATATTGATAAAGTAGTTAAGACTTGGCAAAAGGAATACAGAGAATTAGGTTCTATTGACACGATTAATTATGTGCAGATTTTTGAAAACAAAGGGTCAGTAATGGGTTGTAGTAATCCGCATCCACATGGACAGATATGGAGTCAATCTACACTACCAAATGAAGTTGATAAAAAAGACCAATACCAAAATAGATACTACAGGAAAAATAAAAGTACTTTGCTAGGAGATTATTTAAAACAAGAATTAGAAGTTAACGACCGAATCATTTATCAGAATAATGATTTTGTGGTGCTTACTCCTTTTTGGGCGATTTGGCCTTTTGAGACAATGATTGTTCCAAAAGTGCAAAAGCAAAATATTAGTGAGATTTCAGAAGAAGAAAGCTTAAGTTTTGCCGATGCGATTTCTAAAATTACGAATGCTTACGATAAATTATTTGAATGTTCATTTCCTTATTCTAGCGGAATTCATCAGTCACCAACAAATGGAGAAAACAACAAGCATTGGCATTGGCATATGAGTTTTTATCCACCTTTATTGAGAAGTGCAACGGTCAAGAAATTTATGGTAGGATACGAAATGTTTGGTTCTCCACAAAGAGATATTACTGCTGAGCAAGCTGCGGATAGACTTAAAGCATTAGTGATTTAAACTCTGTTGAGTGCTGAATTATTTTAGTTCTATAGCATTTGTCAAATTTTCATCTAAATCAGAAAAATGTTTTAATATCATGCGATCAATTTAATTGTGATACTACTTTCTTGGTTCTGCCGCATCTGTCCATCCCTTGCACTAATATTCAACAAATAATAGAACTTTATCTATTGATATTCAGATAATTTTATCTTTCAAGTTTCCATAAAATGTTATAAAATAGTCCCAATTATAACAGATGCGACAGAACCTTTATCACCTCTTCACAAATTTTAAAAGCAATTACAGTTAAAATGAAAGAATAAGTATGGAATAATTTCATTTTGTGATTATACACCTCTTTATTGCTCAAAAACTCGACTCTAATCTATACGGACGTTCAATACATTTGTTTTAATGAGTAATATAAAGCCAACATTGGTGATTTTAGCAGCAGGAATGGGCAGCCGTTATGGTGGGTTAAAACAAATTGACACATTTACACCAGAGGGCGACACCATCATTGATTTTTCACTTTATGATGCGCTTCAAGCAGGTTTTGGAAAATTCGTGTTTATCATAAGAAAAAAATTCGAAAAGGAATTTAAAGAAATTTTCAACAAAAAAATGGAAGGTAAAGCTGAGGTTGCTTATGTATTTCAAGAGCTGGAAAATGTTCCTGAAAAGTACATAAACGCTGAAAGAACAAAGCCTTGGGGTACTGGACATGCACTCCTAATGGCAAAAGATGTGGTTAGGGAGAATTTTGCCATTATAAATGGAGATGACTTTTATGGTAAGGAAGCATTTGAAGTTATGGCAAAATTCTTGGTGAAAAAAGATAAAGATTCCTATGATTTTAACACCATGGCGTATTTGTTAAAAAATACAGTTTCAGACCATGGTTTTGTGTCAAGAGGCGAGTGTCTGGTAAATGATAAAGGCTATTTGGTAGATGTTACAGAGCGAACGCATATTGAAAAAATAGATGGGAAATTAGTACGGAAAAATAAGGAGGGTGAATTTATCCCTATGGATGAAAACACCGTAGTTTCCATGAATTTTTGGGGTTTTACTCCAAAGTGTTTTGAGTTTGGAGGCAAGTTATTCGAAGAATTTTTAGAATCTAATAAGGAAAACTTAAAAGCAGAATTTTATCTACCATCTATAGTCAATGATATATTAAAGTCAGGAAAAGCAAGTGTAGAAGTCCTAAAATCTGATGCAAAATGGTTTGGAGTCACATATAAAGAAGATAAAGTCATAGTCCAAAAGGCAATTGAACAATTAAAAGAGAATAATGATTATCCAAAAAACCTTTGGTAATATGATAGAAGAACAATTAAGATATGTGTTTAATCAATTTGACCACAATAGAAAATATAAATCCTTTAAGGAATTAGCGTCTGGTCATATCAACGACACCTATTTAATAAAAACTACTGAGAAACCATATTTTGTTTTGCAACGTATTAATCAGGGTGTTTTTAAGGACGTCCCAGGTCTTATTGAGAATAAGGTTGCCATAAGCCGGCATATTCAGGAAAAAATGAAAGATGCTTCTAATAAAAAGAAAGAACGCGGTGTGCTCAAATTTGTAAGAGCTAAGGATGGTGCGGCATATTACCAAGGTAAGGAAGGGAATTATTGGAACTTAACGTACTTTATTGATAAAAGCGTCACCCATGAAACTGTTAAAAGTAAAGAGATTGCATATGAAGGCGGAAAACTAATGGGCAAATTTTTAACCTTAATAAGTGATTTTGACGCAAAAAAATTAGTTGAGGTCATTCCAAAATTTCACGACATGTCTTTTCGGTATGGACAGTTTGAAAATGCCCTAAGTGTAGCTTCCAGAGAAAGGTTGGCTGCTTCAGAAGACTATATAAAGACTATAAAAGACGCTAAAGAAGAAATGCATATTCTCCAGAAACTAAAGATATCTGGGGCAATAAACACACGCGTTACCCATAATGACACCAAAATATCCAATGTTCTTTTTAACAGGAAAAACAAAGGTATATGCGTTATTGATACGGATACTGTAATGCCTGGAATTATACATTATGATTTTGGAGACGCCATTCGAACGATATGTAATACGGCAGCCGAAGATGAAACAAATTTAGATTTGGTTGAATTTAATGCAACTTATTATAAAGCGTACACCAAAGGTTTTTTAAAACACGTGAAATCATCGATAACGCCATTAGAATTAAAATATCTTCCATTAGGTGCTAAAACGATGATATTTATTATGGCATTACGCTTTCTAACGGATTATTTAAACGGTGATGTGTATTATAAAACAAAATATCCTGACCATAATTTAGATAGAGCAAAGAATCAATTTAAGCTTTTGCAAAGTTTATCGCAACAAGTGTCAAAAATCCAAGATTAAACTAGAAAAAAGTTGTGGTTACAGGTGGTGCAGGCTTTATAGGAGGCCATATTACAGAATATTGAGTGCAAAATGGAAATCAAGTTACTGTAAAGTGGTGTAATTATTCCACCATTATATGGGAAAATGGTTGATGCCAATAAGCATGAATTAATATATGGAGGCGTGCAACAAGCCGATGCCATGGCAACAGCGTCAACAAGTAGTTATTGGATTTTAATTCTATGCTACACAATGATTTTGCTATATGGGGACATATAATTGGAACAAGTAAAATTGAAGTAAAAGTCAAATAAAATAAAAATGTTAAAAAGCAACATAGATAAAGCCACAGGTTTTGAGAAAAGATTTGAAAATATTGGTACCGTAGTTTACGAAAACTCAATTCTAGCCTCCAAAGCAGTTGCTAAAGAAATAGCAGCCCTCATTAAAGTGAAACAAGCCCAAAAGCAACCTTGTATATTGGGACTGGCAACTGGCTCTTCACCAAAAGGATTGTATGCAGAACTTATTCGTCTTCATAAGGAAGAAGCGTTAAGTTTTAAAAATGTCATATCATTCAATCTAGATGAATACTACCCGATGGAGCCAGACTCGGTAAATAGTTATGTTCGTTTCATGAAAGAACAATTATTTAATCATATAGATATATTGCCAGAAAACTATCATGTCCCAGATGGTTTATTGTCCAAAGAAGACATTGCTAGCTATTGTGATCAATATGAAGCCAAAATAAAAGCATTAGGTGGTATTGATTTACAAATTTTAGGTATTGGTGGCAACGGGCACATTGGGTTTAATGAATCTGGGTCACTTCAAAATTCAAAAACACGGTTAGTAGCGCTAGACCATATTACAAGAGTGGCGGCCAGTGGTGATTTTTTAGGATTAGAAAACACACCAAGAACGGCTATTACTTTAGGTGTTAAAAAAATAATGGAAGCCAAAAGAGTTATTTTAATGGCTTGGGGAGAAGGCAAGTCAAACATTATAAAAGTTTCAGTAGAAGATGAAGTAACGAGTCGTATACCGGCATCTTATCTACAGGAACATAACAATGCCACTTTTATCTTAGATCAAGCAGCAGCTTCAAAACTAACACGAATTGATACACCTTGGTTAGTTGAAAAAATTGTTTGGACAGATAAGCTCATCAGAAAAGCGGTATTGAGTTTAGCGCTTCATTTAAAGAAACCTATTTTAATGTTAACGGATGCCGATTACATTGAAAATGGGATGAGTGATTTATTAGCAGATGCTGGACCAGCGTATGATATCAATATCAAAATATTCAACAAGCTGCAAAACACCATTACGGGTTGGCCAGGAGGAAAACCAAATGCCGATGATAGTAAGCGTCCTGAACGCGCAGTACCAGCAAAAAAGCGTGTTATTATTTTTAGTCCACATCCAGATGATGATATTATTAGCATGGGAGGTACCTTTAAAAGATTGCATGAGCAAGGGCACGAAGTACATATTGGTTATCAAACATCAGGAAATATAGCCGTAGCAGATGACGAGGCACTTCGTTTTGCAAGTTTTGTTTGTGATTATAATGAGAAATTTGGAATAGAAAGTGCTGAGGCTGAAGATATTTATAAAAAGGCGGTAACCTTTTTAAGAAACAAAAAATCTAGTGAAATTGATACTGAAGAAGTACGCTATATTAAAGGACTGATTAGAAAAGGAGAAGCAAGAGCAGCTTGTCATTTTATAGGTATTCCAGATAAACAGATTCATTTTATGAATCTTCCTTTTTACGAAACAGGTGCTATAAAAAAGAATCCAATAGGAATAGCGGATGTAAAATTAACCTCAGATTTAATAGAAAAAATAAAACCACATCAAATATATGCGGCAGGTGACTTAGCGGATCCCCATGGTACCCACAAAGTATGCTTAGATGCTATTTTTGCAGCTGTGAAAGAACTGAAACCAAAAAAAATCATGAAAGATTGTTGGGTTTGGCTATACAGAGGGGCATGGCAAGAGTGGGGTATTGATGAAATTGAAATGGCAGTACCCATGGGACCAGACCAGGTTCTGGAAAAGAGGAAAGGTATTTTTAAGCACCAGTCTCAAAAAGACGGTGTGGTATTTCAAGGCACAGACAGTAGAGAATTTTGGCAACGAGCAGAAGATAGAAATAAAGAAACTGCCAAATTGTATGATGAATTAGGTCTTTCTCATTATGCAGCGATGGAAGCTTTTGTAAGATGGCATTATTAACCCCTTCAAAATCAAGACAGAATGTGCGGATTAAGAAATAAATTAGAAAAGAATATAGAAATTTTTGATGCTCAAACATCTCGTGCCAAACTTAAAAAACAGGAAACTAGTAAAACTAATGGTGTATATGAAAAGTTGATTAATTGGGTTACGGGAGAATTTGATTTATACCTTAAAAACGAATCAGAAACGCTGAAAGTGTATTTTCCAAATGGGTGGTTTAGTATTAGAAATTTTAAGAATGAAAATGATAAGGAATTTATAGAAATAAAAGTTGAAGCAAAATCAAAAATAGCGTGTCAACAAATGATGAAACAATTAGAACATATTTATAATCGTGTAATTTGTTTTACGGAATTTAAAGAGAATCAATTTTTAGCTAAACGATCTTAATAAAATCCACTGCTAGCGATAGAATGCTCGCTACCGCTAGTTTTTGCTAGTGGCGTAATGAGTGAGTGTGGCAATGTATACTAAACTAAAGAGATTCTATTGACACTCTTTTTTACTTAAAGACCAGTTATTCCAGAATGCCTAGGCTCGACAGGGCACCCATTGCTAATGACAAAAGCTTCTTTATCACAAGTCAGTCATAAGTATTTGCCTTTAGCGGACAAACCATGATTTATAAAATAGGACTATCCTTTTAAAGAGATAACCTAAATAATGATTTATATTACAAAAAAACTACGCAGAACACAATCTAGACCGGGCCAAGCATCAATTCATAATGATAGAAAAATACCCTAGTATTAAAGGCACAGATGCTACTCAAAATATGGAGAATCAAAAATGTATTGTATTTTGTAAACTGAGTCGTTGAAATAATCAATTAGTATTTTAAATAAATAATATGAACAAAAAAAACAACACGGTAGCAATTGTAATTATTGCTAGTTTATTTTTCATTTTCGGGTTTGTGACCTGGATTAATGGAGCGCTAATTCCATTTATGAAAACGATAAACGAGCTAACAGATGCACAGTCTTATTTAGTAGCATCTGCCTCTTATATTTCGTTTGTGTTAATGGCATTACCAGCCTCTTATCTTTTGAATAAAATAGGCTACAAAAAAGGAATGTCTTTAGGCTTAATTATTATGGGAGTTGGTGCTTTGGTTTTTATACCCGCAGCAGAAGCAAGAACCTACTGGGTATTTTTAGCTGGTATATTTATTCAAGGAGTAGGGATGACTATTTTACAAACAGCGGCAAACCCTTACATTACTATTTTAGGCCCTATTGAGAGTGGTGCGAAGCGTATTGCAATTATGGGAATTGCCAATAAAACCGCAGGTGCTTTGGGTGCTCTTATTTTTGGAGCGTTATTATTATCTGGTATTGATGAAACAAAAGAAAAATTAAGTGGCGCGACCTTATCAGAAAAAAATGTGTTGCTCGATACAATGGCAGACAGTGTTTTTATGCCTTATTTAGTAATGGCCATCGTGTTGTTTTTATTAGGTGTATTAATAAGAAAAGCACCATTGCCTAATGTGGAAGCAGATGAAACTGAAGAAATAGCAGAAGGGGAAACGGCCAAAACAAGTATTTTTCAATTCCCAAATTTATGGTTGGGTGTGTTAGCATTATTCGTTTATGTTGGGGTAGAGGTAATCGCTGGAGATACGATTATTGCCTACGGAATTTCACTAGGGTTTTCAGGCGAAGAAGCAAAATACTTTACAACCTATACCTTACTAGCGATGGTAGCAACCTATGCTTTGGGAGTTTTCTTAATTCCCAAATACGTAAAACAAAAAACAGCTTTAATAGCAAGTGCCGTTCTTGGTATTGTTTTTAGTTTCTGCATTTTAAATACAACGGGTTTCACATCTATATTATTTGTAGCCGCTTTAGGGATTGCAAATGCATTGGTTTGGCCAGCAATATGGCCATTGACTTTACAGGGATTAGGGAAGTTTACAAAGACAGCATCAGCACTTTTGATTATGGCAATTTCGGGTGGTGCCATTATCCCGCCTTTATATGGTAGAATGGTAGATGCAAATAAGCAAGAATTAATTACAGGCGGCTTGCAAGAGGCAGATGCCATGGCAACAGCATCAACAAGCAGTTATTGGATCTTAATTCCTTGCTACGCCATCATTCTCTTTTTTGCATTATGGGGTCATAACTATAAGAACTGGACGAGAACTAAGTCAAAATAATTTTGTTGAAATATATACTTTTACATCTCAAAAAAGCATTAACAATGCCACGAAATTTGAAAAAATATTTTTACAACAAGGGTTAAAAAGTTTCACGGGATTTCACTTAAGGAGTTAAGGAACGATTAAATTTACTCCTATAAATTATTGAACAAAACACAAGCTCATATGGAAATAAATCCCACCGAAATTATAGGCTATCTCGCCAGCTTCTTCGTTTTACTTTCATTTTTTAATAAGGATATGCGCAGGTTGCGACTCGTTAACTCTGTGGGTTGTGCCTTATTTGTGGCGTATGGGACGCTGTTAAGTAGTATTCCTATAATAATTACTAATGTGGCTATTTTACTAGTGAATGGGTATTATCTATTTGTAAAGAAATCTTAAAAGGTTTCTTATTTCTTCTGAAATATTCTTTTAATTTTACCTCACTCAAAAGTGTAACCCCTCATTATAGGTTTTAAAGGCCGATGAGCTCGTGTAGTTTTATCTAGAATTTTAAAACCAATACTCTTATTATTTTTAGCCTTTTTAGCGTGAGCATTCTTTAAGTCAAATTTACCAATAGGGTCTTCGTTTTCTTTAGTAAAAAGAAAATAGCCTCCTTCATATCCATCAAAGGTCGCACTCACCGTTGTGAATAACTCATCATTAGGAGTGCTGATAGGCAATGATATAGAAGAAGGCAGTAAGAGTAGAGCTCCAAGGGCAATAGAGAGTATATGTACTCATATCAATTAGTTTTTAATGATTGCCTGAAGGTAAAACCTTTGATTGATGCACAAAATCGCAGCTACTCTTTAGCTAAATAATCTATTTTGTCTGTTACTTGTATCACCTATAAAAGTGCATTAGAATAATCTATCTAATGCTTATACGTACTATTAAGAATTTAGGAATGGAGATTGTTACAATCAGTAAACATATAAAACAATGTAAAGAAATGTTTAAAAACCAATCTTACTTTCGTACTTTTAGTAAGTAGTATAGCATACGCCATCCTAACATATGTTTCAAATGACATGTTAAAAATTAAAAGTGTTTTATAAAGCCATTCTCAACAAGGGAGGTTGGTTTTTTTTAATTAACCAAAAGAATTAATAAAATATGAAAAGAACAACACTACTCCCAATAGCCTTGTTCTTTTCACTGAGCAGTTTTGTAAGTATAGAGCAAGAGTTATCAAAGCAAGTGGCTACTTATTTTAACTTAAAAGATGCTGTTGTGGTCATTAAAAATGTAACCTTAACATATACGCAAACAGTTTTTGAGTCTTTTACAGATGGTGAGGTTATTCCTAGTGGTGGCACAGTGCAGCACTTTCACCACATTTGTTAGAACAGATGTGTCAGTGTGTCATCGGTATATAAATATAGAGAGAGACGCTGCGAGCTTGATGAGCTTTAAAAAGATATACGATACTGTAAAAGGAAAGGTCGGACGCTATTAAAATAATACTAAACCACAAATACCAGCCAAATGAAAAACATAAAAACAACATGGAATACCCTTAAGGTTCTATTGTGTATTTGTATTTTCTCTTTAAATTTTACTACGGAAGCACAAATAAATTGGACCAATGATGGGGATTCTTATTTCGAATTAGAAGAAAACCAGTTAGTCACATACACGCTACCCGAGCAAGATGTAAATACAGTAATTTCAAAAACGCAACTGACGCCTACAGGAGCATCTGAACCTTTAGAAATCGCTCACTTTTCATTTTCAGAAGACCAACAAAAAGTTTTGTTATTTACTAATACTAAAAAAGTGTGGAGATTGAATACAAAGGGAGACTATTGGGTATTCAACTTTAAAACAAATATGCTAACCCAAATAGGTAAAACCCTTCCAGCTTCTACTTTGATGTTTGCAAAATTCTCACCAGATGGGAATAAAATAGCCTATGTTTCTAAAAACAATTTATACAGCGAAACATACGCAACGGGTGAAATTCAAGCCTTGACAACTAATGGTACCGTGTCTTTAATCAATGCAACTTTTGATTGGGCTTATGAAGAAGAATTTGCGTGTAGAGATGGTTTTCGTTGGAGTCCAGACAGCGCGTCCATTGCTTACTGGCAGATAGATGCAAGCGAAATAAAGAAGTTCTATATGATTAATAATACAGACTCAATATACTCGCAATTAATCCCATTAGAATATCCAAAGGTTGGTGAAAAACCCTCCTTGTGTAGAGTGGGAGTCGTACACCTTAAAGATGCTAAAACCACGTGGATGGATGTTCCAGGAGATGCTTCTCAGAATTACTTAGTACGAATGGAATTTGTTCCAACGACGAATAACCTTCTTATCCAACAATTAAATAGAAAACAGAATAAGAGTACCTTATACGTTGTAGATGCGCGAAAGGGGAGTGCAACTGAGATCCATGAAGAATCTGACGAAGCATGGGTAGATTTGTTTCAACTAGGCAATCCTTATGAAATTGATTACACTAATAACTTTAGCTTTTTAGAAGAAACAAACAGCATCCTTTGGGCATCAGAAAAAGATGGATGGAGACATTTATACCAAGTTTCTTTAGAAGGAAAACCAGAAGTGCTCATCACAAAAGGGGCATATGATGTAATCGATTTAAAACATGTAAATGCAAAAAAAGGATATGTATATTATTTAGCATCGCCAGAAAATGCCACACAGAAGTATTTGTATAGAACAAAATTAAACGGGAAAGGGAAAAACGAATTAGTAAGTCCGGAGCGTTTAAAAGGGACGCACGATTATTCGTTTTCATCAAATGGAATGTATGCCGAACATCGTTTTTCAAACCATTTTACACCAAGTTCCAAAGAGTTTATTACCGTTGCTAATCACAAAGCTTTAACGGAAGAGGAAAGTATCCTTAAAAACATAGAAAAATTAGAAGAAAAACCAAAAATGGAGTTCTTTACCATCACTACTGTCGATGATATCGAAATGGACGGATGGATGGTAAAACCTACAGGTTTTGATCCTACAAAAAAATATCCAGTGGTATTCTATGTGTATACAGAACCTGCAGGGACTACAGTAACAGATACCTATAATGTGAGTGGAAGTTTATATAATGGAGATATGGCAAACGATGGATACATTTATATTTCGTTAGATAACAGAGGTACTCCTGCTCCCAAAGGTAGAGAATGGAGAAAATCTATTTATAGAAAAATAGGTGTGTTAAACATTGACGATCAGGCCATGGCGGCCAAAGAAATTTTAAAATGGGATTTTGTAGATGCAGATCGTGTAGCTGTTTGGGGCTGGAGTGGAGGAGGCTCTGCCACTTTAAATTTAATGTTTAGATATCCAGAGATCTACAAAACAGGTATTTCAATCGCTGCAGTGGCAAATCAATTAACGTACGATAACATTTATCAAGAACGATATATGGGGCTGCCGCAAGAAAATATGGATGACTTTATTCAGGGATCTCCCATTACGCACGCGAAAAATCTAGAAGGGAACTTATTGTATGTACACGGAACAGCCGATGACAATGTGCATTATCAAAACGCAGAACTTTTGATAAATGAATTGGTAAAATATAACAAGCAATTTCAAGTTATGCCTTACCCAAACAGATCTCACGGAATGAGAGAGGGAGAAGGGACCTTTAGACATTTATCTACTTTGTATACCAATTTTTTAAATTTACACTGTCCTCCAGGAGGAAGGTAGGTGCTTTTAGAAGGTGCGATTTGTGGAGAACAAGGCAAAACCGATGACCATGTATCAAGTGGCAGAATAGTGTTGAGACTATTTCCTGCACAAAATTGCCCATCAACCTTAAACGGCTATAAAATTTTAAAATAGTATAAGATGGAACAAAAAGAGCAATCCAAAACACCAAAAAAATCAATACCGAAAGTCGCAAGGGCTCCCCATACAGAAGATCTAGTAGATCATTATTGGGGGAGTATTAATTATGTGACGAGTTTGATAAAAGCTTCAGAATTAAAGGCGGGGCTTATTCTGTCCTTCTTCGGTATTTTGTTGAATTTTATTTACCAGAGTACGGGACAATTACTTGCTGATGTGGAGAACGATGCCATCTTATACATGCTTATTGGCCTATGGGTAGGGTGTACCGCTGCTTCTGTGTTTTTCTGTGTGCGCTGTTTTGTCCCAAGAATTGAGGGAAAATTTAGTCCAAATGTATTCTTTTTTGGAGATGTGATCTCCAAGTTTGGTGACGCAAAACAATTTTCGAAAACCTTTTATGAAGTGAGTTTAGATGAACATGAGATTTTCGAACAACTAGGCGAACAGATTTTTATCAATTCTAAAATCGCTGCTTGGAAGTTTAAAAACGTGCGAAGAGCTATACAATTTTTAGGCATCGCCTTATTACTCTTGTTTGTAACGGCAGGTTATTATGGAGTGCTGATGCTCACGTGATAAGATTTCAGAAGTAATAATAAAGAACATACTTTAAATTAAACCAAATAGATATGACTTCAAAAACAAAAAAATGGACCAAGATTGAGCTGCAGATTTATATTTTATTGATGTGTGCTAATGCAGATAAAAATGAGACTGATGATGAGCTCAATATGATTAAATCTAAAGTAGATTTAGTTACATTCAATAAGATTTATAAAGAATTTCAAAACGATACGGATGAGGTGAGCTTGCAAAAAGTAGATAGTGGGGTGCACGAGCATTCTTATTCTAATATGGAGCTTATCGATTTTAGGAGAGAAGTATATGAAATATTCTTTTCAGACTGTAAATTTACCATGATGGAGAAAAGACTAGACTGGACTCTGGATAATATATTATATTAATGATAAAAATAAATCTAAGCAGGATCAACACATTTTATTTATCAAGCATGCTATTCTTCTTAGTGGCAGTGTTACTCAATGGTTGCGAGGAAAAAAGTAATCTTCCAGACCCTCTAGAAGCGGGATGGAAAGGAGTGGCTGTTTGCGAAGTGCTAGAAGAAAACGAAAAGCTTAGAACCTTGAAGTGTACGTTTCCGGTAGGAGTAGGTCATGAAAGGCACTATCATCCCATGCATTTTGGCTATACCTTAGTAGGTGGTAAATTTAGGATCACTGATACAACAGGAACCAGAGAAGTTGATATTCCTACAGGCTTCCATTTTTACAATGACACAACAGATTGGCATGAGGTAATTAACATAGGCGACAGTACCGCGGTATTTTTAATTATGGAGCCTAAGTAGATAAAGATTTCTTTTACTGCCACGCATACTTTCTTAATTTCTTACTGAAAATATAAGTATTTTCTCTTTACCATGAGCTATAAGATTTCGTTTGAAAACAGTCTTCAAGCATTTTGTACAATGCTGGTTGATTTCTTTTTAGCAGTTTAGGCCGTTCAAAAAAGTACTCTGCTGCGACAGCAAAAAACTCTTGTTGATTGGTACCGCCGTAAGAACGAAGATCAGA
>Ga0307492_10000750_pt1 | contig 13491 bp, 12 predicted proteins | sample SI3LmetaG_FD_202365 | JGI IMG/M metagenome (GOLD analysis project Ga0307492, IMG submission 202365) | Sea-ice brine microbial communities from Beaufort Sea near Barrow, Alaska, United States - SI3L | ecosystem: Environmental > Aquatic > Marine > Coastal | place: USA: Alaska | collected 2017-05-06
GGCACAGGTCGCCACGCCAAGCTGTTGAAACTGTGCCTCCCACTGAGCCGAAACCGGCTCTGTGGCCCTTTCTTTGCGCGCCATTTCACGATAGACCGCGATACGTTGGCGCGGTGTCAAGCTCAGGCCCTTACTTGGGCACACCGGCTCGCAGAAGCCGCACTCGATACAGCGGTCAATAATCTCATCGGCCTGCGGCATTGTCTTAAGATGCTGAATATGGGCGTTTGGGTCATCATTGATGATCACTCCGGGATTCAAGATGGTGCTTGGATCGAGCAACGCCTTGATCTGTTTCATTAGGCCAAAGGCGTCCTCGCCCCATTCCAACTCGACAAAGGGCGCCATATTGCGCCCGGTACCATGCTCTGCCTTTAGCGAGCCATCCAGGTCAGTGGCCACCATTTGCGCCACAGCCGCCATAAAGTCACGATAGCGGGCAACCTCTTCAGGCTGATCAAAAGCCTGAGTAAAAACAAAGTGCAAATTACCTTCCAAGGCGTGACCAAAGATGATCGCCTCGGCATAGTTAAAGCGATCAAATAGCTGTTGCAGGCGATCCACTCCCTCGGCCAGGCGCTCAATCGGAAAGGCGACATCTTCAATAATAACCGTCGTACCGATGGCGCGCATGGCGCCGACGGCGGGAAAGGTGCCCTTACGTATTTGCCAATAACCATCGATAATATGTTGATCGGTTGCAAAACCGGTACTCGCAAGCACCGCCACCGGTGCCAAGACCGCCTCGACCTGTGCGATATGCCGCTGCAGTGTGGCTAGATCGGCACCCCGGACATCGATTAATAGCACCCCGCCCTTGTCCGGGACGTTGTGACTAAAGTCTGGTAAGCCGGGCATGTGATGCACGGCGCGCAATGATCTGGCATCGAGCAGCTCGACCGCATCGACCGCATCGACCGCCACTGTTTTCAATAGGGCGACCGCCTCGGCGCAATCGGCCAGGCTGGCAAAGGCCACCATCGCAGAGGCACGATGGGCAAAATCTTCCACAGTGGCCAGGCTGACCTCGGCAATAAAGCCCAAGGTGCCCTCGGAGCCGACCATGAGATGGGCCAGGATGTCGATCGGATCACTATAGTCGAGCAACGCATTGAGACCGTAACCGGTGGTGTTTTTCAGCCGATACTTATGGCGCACCCGGGCAACTAGAGCGCCATTGGCTAACAATTGCTCGCGCAGCTGGCCGATGCCGGTTAATAGGTCGGCGTGACTGGCACTAAAGCGCGCCACACTGTCGTCATCGCGGGTGTCGAGCAGCGCGCCGTCGGGCAGGATAAGTCGTAAACCCCTTAGGGTGTGGTAACTATTATGCTGGGTCCCGCAACACATGCCACTGGCGTTGTTGGCGACGATGCCGCCGATCTTACAGGCTTGAATGGACGCCGGATCCGGGCCGATCTTACGGCCATAGACTGCCAAGGCCTTGTTGGCCGCAGCACCGATGACCCCTGGCTGCAGATGAATCAGTTCACCGAGCGGCGCAATGCGCAGTTGGGACCAGTTATCGGTCAACATCAGCAACACGCTGTCACTGACCGCCTGCCCGGATAGGCTGGTGCCCGCTGCTCGGAAGGTCATGGGTACCTGAAAGCGACACGCAAGCAACAATAGAGCACTGATCTCGCTTTCGTTATCGGCTAGCACCACCAAGCGCGGCAACATACGATAAAAACTGGCGTCGGTACTGTAGGCAAAGCGCCGAAACTCATCGCTAATGATCCGTTCACTGGGCAGCAGTTGGTGAATCTCAGTCATAAAGGCGTCAAATTGCATGGCGGTTACCTTGGTTCGATGTCGGACGATCTCAGGATCATAATGCCTAAAAACAGCTGGATTGGGCAGGCATTGCCGTACTTTAGTCGCAATCGGGCTACAAACCACTTGAATCGCCCCTGCCCTACCCCTTATAAAGGGATAACACCATTAGTGGTCAGACCAATTTGAATCGACTTCAGCAAGTTACCGACTATATGCTGTTACAGCTCAGCGCGGGCCATTGGCGCCCAGGACAAAGGCTCCCGTCCGAACGCCAGCTGTCCGAACACCTCGGACTGAGTCGAGCTACCGTGCGCGAAGCCCTGGTGACCCTGAAGCACCAGAGAGTGTTGTTCAGCCTGCCGGGCAATGGTCATTTCGTCAGCGATCCGCAGCCAAACGATCGGCTGCTCATCGAGACGACGTTGAATGAGGGATTTACTCCCAGCCATGAAGAATTACGCGAATATCGCTTTGCCATCGAAGCCCAATGCGCCTTTCTGGCCGCGTCACGCGCCAGCCCCGACCAGCTTAAAACGATTGAACGGGCGCACCGGCATTTGAAACATGTGCACCTGAAAGACGACCTCAAGGCCGAAGGCCTGGCCGACGCCCGCTTTCACCTGGCCATAGCCGAGGCCAGTGGCAACCGCATACTGGCGCACAGCCTGAGCAGTCTGTTTGCCCTACTGCAGGAAAACGTCACGCTGAACATACGCTCCCTGGCCAAACGGCCAGAGACCCGGCTACGCCTAATGCGCCAACACACAGCCTTATTTGAGGCCATCTATTATCAAAAACCCGACAAAGCCCGGTCTCTGGCACAAGATCATATGGTCTTCGTCGATCGGATATTGGCAGAATAAAGGCCTAGCGCGTTGCAGGCCGTTGCATACTAATATGTACAATACCATCTTCCAGATAGGTTTCACCCTGCGACACAAAGCCAAATTGCTGGTAAAAACCGATCAGATACTGTTGGGCGCCGATGCGAATCGGGTAGTGTGCGAACAGCTGTTCACACTGCGCGACCGCAAAGGCCACCAGCTGCTGTCCGACTTTCTGACCGCGCTGATCGAGCCGATTTGCCACCCGGCCAATGGAACAGGCATCCGGATGGGCAACACCCGGCATCAGCAGGCGGGCGGTGCCAACCAGTTCACCACGGCGGTGAGCCAACAGATGCCAGGCCAATTGATCCTTGCCATCGGCATCCTGATAGGCACAGTTCTGTTCGACACAAAAGACCGCAGTGCGCAGCGCCAATAGGTCGTAGAGGCTGTGGTTATCGAGCCGATCAAAGGCCCGGCATTGCAGTGTCAGACTATCGTCCAACGCCCCATCGCCGATCATAGAGCACCCTCTGCTTTCATACGTTCCAAGGTCTCAACTATGGCTTGGGTGTGGGCATCGAATTCGAGATTCACCGCCGTACCGACCTGAGCCTGGCCAAACGTGGTCACGGTTAACGTTTCCGGTATCAGATAGACATTAAATCGGTCGGCCTGAACCTCGCCAATCGTCAGGCTGCAGCCATTGAGGCCGACATAGCCCTTACTGAACAGGTAACGCCGCTGGCCTGGGTCGAGTGCAAACCAGAGGATGCAGTTATTGGCCGGACGTTCAATGTCAATCAGGGTAACAGTCGAGGCGACGTGGCCGGACATCAGATGACCACCGATATCGTCTCCTAAGCGCGCAGCGCGCTCGACATTCACCAACTCACCATCGGCCAACTGACCCAGATTGGTGGCGCGCAAGGTCTCCATCATAACATCGAAATAAGCGCGCCCGGCGTCAATCCGAGTCACCGTTAGGCAAACGCCATTAAGAGCAATACTGGCGCCAATCTGCAGTTGGTCGGCTTGCCGCTCGGTCAGATCGATCGAAAACGATTTAAATTGGTCGCGGGTCTGTTCAATTTTCAGTGCCGTGTAATTCTGTACGATGCCGGTAAACATGTCCGACTCCTATCGGTAATGGCTGGCTGGCGTCCGTTTTACGCTACTTAGGCCCCTAATTTCAAGCACAGATAGCGATCGATTAGTCAAAGCTCAGCTGGATATCGTTTTTAGCGTAAAAAGCGGGCTGATCGAGCGCTTGCAGCGCGTTGTGATCGATCATACTGATCAATTCCCGGATATAGGGCTCGCCACGAATACTGTAACCTTCCAGCCCCCAAACCAAAAAGGTACTGTCGATCGGCAACTGCAGATAGCGTAATTCGGTGCGAATTTGACGTAAGGGCTGATATTGCTGATGGGTATTCAAATTGCGAAAATAGGCCGCCACCGAGGCATCGATCGAGGCAAACTTTTTGACCTCATGGCGGGCACTGCTGTCACGTCCGGACGGCACCAAGCCACAGCCTTTGATGAAGCACCATTGGCCAAACAGGTTGTTGCCGGCCACGGCAAACCGACTGGTGCCCCAGGCACTTTCGTTAGCCGCTTGCGCCAATACGAGAGACGTTGGGAGGGTGTCGACGCGGCGATACAGGGCGCTAAAAAACTGCTTCGAGCCAGGCTCCTGATCGACCTTGTAATACTCGGCCAGCACGCGGAGGAAGTTGATTTGCCAAAAATCCAATGGTTCACCGCGATCTATCCTGCCCTCAACGACCGTTAGCCAGGCCCGCTCGGCGGCTATTTTCTGGTTCATTTCGGCCACTATGGGCTGAAGGAAATCGAAAAAGGTCTGCTTTTTTTCGTTTACATCCTTAAAACTGCCCATATCTGGCAAGATATTGAGTTGAGCCAGCGCATAGGCAGGAGCAGCGGTGTTATTTTCGCCGTGGCTTGACACTGTGGACAAGCAGCCCACTATCAGCAACCCTGCAAGATAATATTTCAAATGATGCTACGTCCCTGGTCGAGAATAAAGCGCGAGATTATAAAGTTAATTGATCAACAATCAACCAAACGCACAATTCTTAACAACTCTTATGAGCCAGTCCGTAAGCGCCAGTTTAGCGGCGGCGCCTAGTCTGCTCTGCCGCGCGGATACGAATCGGTTGCAGCTTGGGCCGCTGATTCGCTTGATGGTGGGACAAGCCAAGGTAACCCAAAGCGACAACAACCAAGGTAATACAGACCATAGACTACTCTCTTTAAAATCAAACCTGCTGTCTTATATTAGGCCTACAAGCGCGATAACAATGATGATGGCAGAAATAATACTATCGGTGACTGCCATACGGTATAGCGCTCCGCCACGGGCAAAAATATCGCTGTCACCGCACCATTCGCACAGAGCGATGGTCATAAGCGGGCACCGGCGGCGGCATTACTCTGAAAAAGTATCGCCAGTCAGTGCCAGCGGACCCTTCACTGCTGCTAACTGCCTCGGCGAGGTGGCACCGCGGAAGGGAAAGTACTGACATTGGTGCCTTTGGCATCGCTGATCTTGGGGGTACCTTCCTGCTCCACCTCATCGATACGCACTATGGCATGCATGGGCACGAAGGATCGAGTGACCCCAGAAAACTCCTGTTGCAATTTCTCTTCACTGGGGTCTACTAATACCTGACTGCGCGCACCAAAGATCAACTCTTCAATCTCAATAAAGCCATACATTTCACTTTGGTAGACATGGCGGCAATAGAGCTCATAGAGCTTGTCCTGATTAACAAAGATCACCCGAAATACGGTCTTGGCTTGGGAACTGGTCATTTATGTGCATTCAGCAGGTCATTTATAGGACTACGAGTCTACACATCGGCGGTCATTTTTACAGAGATTGTTTCGATTTCAATCCGGTACAGGTACAATTGCGCGCCCAGAAAACCAAATAGCTTTGAGAGCCAATGACCCAAAAATTATTTATCAAGACCCACGGTTGTCAGATGAATGAATATGATTCATCCCGTATGGCAGATTTACTCGGCGACAGCCATGGCTATGAATTGACCCAGGATGAAAACGATGCGGATGTAATTCTGCTCAATACCTGTTCGATTCGGGAACGCGCCCAGGAAAAAGTCTTTCATCAACTGGGTCGTTGGAAAAAACTCAAAGATAAGAAGCCCGGACTGAAAATTGGCGTTGGCGGCTGTGTTGCATCACTCGAAGGGGATAACATATCCAAACGGGCGCCCCATGTTGACATGATTTTCGGCCCACAAACTCTACATCGCTTACCCGCCATGATCGATGCCAGCGATGCTGCGGCAAAGCAGAGCAAAAACACCATAGCGGTTATCGACATTACCTTTCCGGAAATCGAGAAGTTCGACCACCTACCGGCACCGACCAGTGATGGTGTCAGCGCTTTCGTTTCGATCATGGAAGGCTGTTCTAAATACTGCACCTTTTGCGTTGTGCCCTATACCCGTGGCGAAGAAGTCAGTCGCCCGTTCGATGATGTTATCGCCGAGGTCGCTCATTTGGCCGGCCAAGGCGTGCGGGAAATTAACTTTCTGGGCCAAAACGTCAACGCCTATCGGGGTATGCGCCATGATCAGCAGGAGGCCGATTTGGCCGACGTGATCGCATTGGCGGCACAGATCGATGGTATCGATCGACTGCGCTTCACCACCAGTCACCCGGTCGAGTTCAGCGACAGCCTGATTGCGGCCTATAACACGGTTCCCGAACTGGTCAGCCACCTGCATTTACCGGTCCAGAGCGGCTCTGATACCATATTGGCGGCGATGAAACGCGGCCATGTGGTCGAGACCTATGTCGACAAGATGGAGCGGATCCGCGCCATTCGGCCCGACATTAGTTTTTCGTCGGACTTTATTATCGGCTTTCCCGGTGAAACCGATGCCGACTTTACCGATACCATGAACTTGATTGCGCGCATCGGCTTTGACCACTCGTTCAGTTTCATCTACAGCACCCGCCCTGGCACACCGGCGGCAGATCTGCCCGATGACACCGCCGCCGAGGTAAAGAAAGAACGCTTACAGATTCTGCAACAGCGCATTAGCCAGCAGGCCGCCGCCATTGGTCGGCGCATGGTCGGTACAACCCAAATCATTCTGGTCAATGCCCGCTCCGATCGCAATCCTGAGGATCTCTACGGGCGCACCGAGAACAATCGCAACACCTATTTCGTCTGTGATGACTCAACGGTAATCGGTAAGTTTGTTCAGGTACGCATTACCGAGGCCTATGCCAACAGCTTGCGTGGCGAAGTTATTCACGCTGACCTGGCCTATTGAACACCGGTTTCGGCCGGATAAGCGTTATCTGCAACACTCCATAGAGCCCAGACCCCGCCCACATCTAAATATTGCTGGTGATGAGCCAGCAAGACAAAGAGTTTTTGACTTGTTCGACCCGATGGGTATGCTTGAATAAAATCATGAGGATTACAGCCACTTGAACACCCCCCCCGTTGAAGACAAGCCTTTGGTGGCAGCATCCGAACGTCAATTCACGCTGGAACCCGATAATCCACAACGACTCGCCAGCCTCTGTGGCCTGGCCAATGACAACCTCAAGCAAATTGCCAGCCGGCTTGATATCAGCCTGTCCAATCGCGGCAATCAGTTCCAGCTCAGCGGTGAACGAGACCAGCTGAGCGCGGCGGAAAACATCATTAAACGCCTCTATCGCGAAACCAAGGGCGGCAAGGACTTGTCCCCCGATGCAATCCACCTATTTTTACAGCCGTCCGAAGTCAATTCGATCCGCGACCGAAGCGCTGCCGGAAAGTTGCACGACGATAAGCTGTATCTGGTCCATACGCCCAAGTTGGTCGTGCGGCCACGCGGCACCAATCAAAAACTCTATGTCCACAACGTGCTCAATCACGATATTAATTTTGGCATTGGACCGGCCGGGACAGGCAAAACCTATCTGGCAGTCGCCTGTGCCGTGCAAGCTCTATTGAAGGATGAGGTACGCCGCATCCTGCTGGTGCGGCCCGCCGTCGAGGCCGGTGAAAAGCTAGGTTTTCTACCGGGTGACCTGAGTCAAAAGATCGACCCTTATTTGCGACCGCTGTACGACGCCCTCTATGATATGCTCGGTTTCGAGAAGGTTGCCCGAATGATCGAGCACAATGTGATCGAGGTCGCACCCTTGGCCTATATGCGTGGCCGCACCCTGAGCCACTCTTATATCATCCTGGATGAGAGCCAAAACACCACCCGAGAGCAGATGAAAATGTTTTTGACCCGCATCGGCTTTGGTTCCACGGCGATCATTACCGGGGACCCAACCCAGACCGACCTGCAAAAGGGTCAGCCGTCTGGCTTAAAGCATGCCTTGGAAGTCCTGGAACAGGTGCCAGGAATCAGCTTTACCCACTTCCACTCCAGTGATGTCGTACGCCATCCATTGGTCCAACGCATCGTCGAAGCCTATGAAGCCAAGGGACAATGATGAACCTGACCCTCGATCTCCAGCAGGCCTGTGCACAGCCCAATCTGCCCTCCGAAGCGCAAGTAACCCTATGGCTAAAGGCCGCTCTAACGGGTCATCTCGAAGCGGCTGAAGTCAGCGTGCGCCTCGTAGAGGAAGCTGAAAGCCAGGAGCTTAACGAGCAATACCGTGGCATGAATAAGCCGACCAATGTTCTATCCTTTCCCTTTGAGTTGCCACCCGGCGTCCCCGCAGAAGAAATGAACTTCTTACTCGGCGACCTAGTGGTCTGCGGCGCCGTCGTCGCCCATGAAGCCGCACTGCAGAACAAGGATTTACACCACCACTGGGCCCATATAATAATCCATGGGGCCTTGCATTTGCTCGGTTACGACCACATTGAGTCGGTTGACGCTGAACAAATGGAGCAGATGGAACGCGAAATACTTGCGGGCCTGGACATTTCCGATCCATATAAGGGTGAATTTTGAGGATTATCAAGCCATGAGTGACGATCGACCGACGAGTAGAAACCCCGGTAAAAAATCATTTTTTGAACGATTGGGGGATGCTTTTACCGGGGAGCCAAAAGATAGGGATGAACTACTCACTATTGTCCACGCAGCACACAAAAATGACATTCTAGATGACGATTCGTTGCGCATCATGCAGGGTGCCATGAATGTCTCTGACTTGCATGTGCGTGACATCGTGATCCCTCGCTCGCAGATGGTCAGTCTTGAAATCGATGAGACGATCAAGCAATGGACCTCTAAGATTGTCTCCTCTGGTCACTCGCGCTTTCCGGTATTTGGTAACAATCCGGATGAAATAATTGGCGTGCTGCTGGCTAAAGACATGTTATCGCTCAGTCTGAAAAATGATTTCAGCGAAGCAGACATGCAAAAGCAAATGAAAGGCATTATCCGCTCGGTGACCTTCGTGCCAGAAAGCAAAAGAGTGAATGTCCTGCTGCGCGACTTCCGGTCGAATCGCAACCATATGGCCATCGTCGTCGACGAGTACCGTGGCATTGCCGGCCTAGTCACCATTGAAGATGTGTTGGAAGAAATAGTCGGTGAAATTGAAGATGAACACGATGATGAGGGGGTCACCAATATCACCCCTAATGGTGCCGGAGTCTTTATTGTTCAAGCCCTAACACCCATTGAGGCGTTCAATGAGCATTTCAACACCGAGTTCAGCGATGAAGAGTTTGATACCATCGGTGGCATCGTGATGCATGAATTTGGCTGCGTGCCCAAACGGGACGACACCATTGACCTGGGTGAACTAAAACTCCGGGTCACCACGGCCGACAACCGGCGCGTAAGGGCTTTTGAGGTCAGCCAGCGCAACTCTTAAAAAAAGACCTCGCTGGAAGTTTTTTTGTCTACTCGGGCACGGAAAAGGGCTTAAAGATAACAATAAGCCTAGGCATTAGGGTCAGCGTACCTAACAGCGCGACGGCCATCGCAAAGGCCGTCAAGAGGCCAAAATAGATGGTTGGCTTGAAGTTCGACAAGGCTAAAATCGAAAAGCCCATCATAATGGTCACCGAGGTATAGAAGATGGCCTTACCAATGGAATTATGGCTGCGTTTGAGCGCTTCTATATAGTTACCATCATGAGCAAACTCACTCTTATAACGCACTATATAATGAATTGTATTATCGACGGCGATACCAATGGTAATGCTGGCGATGGTAATGGTCATGATATCCAGCGGGATGGCCAGCCAGCCCATCATGCCGAGCACCACCATGGCGGCTAACAGGTTGGGTACCATCGCGATAAGAGCCAACTTAAGACTGCGAAATAAAATCAGAAACATCAGCATAATACCGATAAAAACCCCCCCCAAAGTCATAATTTGGGATTGAAACAGGCTTTGCAGCATATTGTTATACAGTACCATCATACCCGTCAGTCTCACTTCGCCCGGCGCAAAACCGAGTAGTTCAACCGCATCGCGTTCGATTTTCTTAAGTAATAGGTCGCGCTGCAGACCCGCGCGGGAATCCAAAATGCGAACATTCAAGCGCGCTTGATTGTCCGCTACGGACACATAGGGGTCGACCACGATAGCGCGAAACTCTTCCGGTATGACGGTATAGAGCAGCGCCAATTGGATATTGGTGAGCGCCTGGCCAGCATTAAAACCTTCGGCAATCTCCATCATAGTCGCCAAAGACAGCACTTTGCCAGTTTGCGGCAAGGCATCCAAGTAGGCATGCAGTTTTTTGATCCGCTCAACCTTATCGGTGGTGTACCAATATTTATCGGGATCGTCGATGCCAACAAAATCGTCTTCAAATGAGCCGACAGTGTCATCATTCATGGTCAAGAAGTTTTCATCCACAAAATCACCGTCGCCAGCACTAAAGGCATCGCTAAAGTCGTCGGCGCTATCCTGTGCCTGGACGACCTCTTGGCTAGAATCCGGGGCTGCACTCGGGGCAATAATCTGGTCACCGAAGACGACGATCACCTCCAACGGTGTGGTCCCGCCTAATCGCTGATCGATGACGATCATGCCCTGATAGATTTCAGTTTCCTTATCAAAATAATCGATAAAGCTGTTTTCGACGATCAACCGCGAGATACCGACCAGGGTAAAGCATGCGATGGCGAGGGCCAGCACGATGATCAGTCGGCCATTCGCCAGGGTAAAGTTCGCCAACAGGATCGGAACCGGACCGCCGCCTTCGACCTCGCCAGACTGGCGATCCTTACCAATTAACACCAACAGTGCGGGAAACAGCACGAAGGTCATCAAAAAAGCCACAATAATGCCCACGGTCATCATCCAGCCAAAGTTAATAACCGGTCGGATACCGCTGCTGATCAGCGACAAAAAGGCTACCGCGGTGGTCAGCGCCATATAAACGCAAGGTAAAGCGATCAATCGGACCGTGGTCACGACCAGTTGGCGCTGATCCCATTCGGGGTGTTTACGCAACAACTCGCGATAGCGCACGACCATATGAATGTTCATCGATAGGGTCAAGATCAGCAGCAGCGAGATAAAGTTACTCGAGATGACCGTGACCGGCCAACGCCACCAACCGAGCAGGCCCAACATAGCCAGGACGACGGCACTGGCACAGATCAGCGGCAAAACCACCCAACGCACTTGGCGAAAGATGACGGTCAGGGTGAGCACGATCAGAAGAAAGACGGCGGAACCGAACAAAACCAGGTCATTGCTGACAAAACGCACTATATCATCCGCAATCATCGGTACCCCGCCCAGATGCAGCTCGCCCTGATCGCGAAAGGTGGCAACGATGTCCCGGATGCTTTCAATATCCTGATGCAGCAAGTCCGCTGCGCTGCGATTGTGCTCATAGATCAGCTGATCAATCAGATCCAGTTGGTTGGCCGCACCCGAATCGGGCACTTGCTCAACCTGTTGGCGCAGCTCTTTACGAAGTTTGAGCAGATCGGCCTTGGCCGCATCAATCGGGAAGTTAATCTGCAGTGCCGTGGTATTGGCATCCAGATTGAGCAATAGATTCACATAGAGCGGGCTGTTGGCCAGCTCCGTCTTTGCCAGAGCAAGGTCGACCTCGGGGTTTTCCAGGGTCTTGATATTGGCCACCAAATTCGCCATCGGCACCGGCGGATTGGCCAATAGTGGCACGTCCATAACCGTAACCACCGATTCCACGCGCGGCAGCTCGCGCAGCTCATCGCGTAAGGCAGTCAAGGCATCGAGGGACTCAGTACCAAACAGCGGGCCATTGGGGGTAAAGGTTAAAACCAGAAATTCTTGCGAGCCGTAGCGTTTCGACACCTCGCGAAAATACTCCAATGAGCTGTCGTCTTCCAACAACAAACTTTCGGCGGACGCATCCAGCGTAAAGTGACGCGTTTGGAACCCCAAGATCAGCAAAACGCATACTACCCAGAAAAACAACCAATGGGACTTTTCTTCAATTTGCCGTTCGTAAAATTGTTGAACTCTGAGCAACATACAACGGTGTCCTATAACCTTATAACCAGGACGGCAGTTTACATGGAAAACTGGCAAGGTGTGATATACGCGCGGCTATTCGGGCAATTTTCGCCGATTCAGAAGCCATCGAGGGACCAACTGACGGTATTGTTGGTAGCGCTGCCCGAAACGGGCCAGCAGCTCCTCCTCTTCCAGCTGAATATAGGATTTATACAGGAACAGAGGAAACAGCAGCACCATGATCCAAGGGCTCAAACTGCCCACCCACAGAGCAATGCCGGCGATGATCAACACCAAACCTAGGTAGGCCGGGTTCCGGCTGAACCGATATACGCCACTGGTGACCAGTATTGTGCTATCGGGTGCATTGCCCAGTGGCAACTGCGTCAAACCCTTAAGGCGAAACTCGCGATCGGCCAGCAGATTCAATAGAGAACCTAGGGCGATCGGAATGAGGCCGATATAGTTGAATGGGTAATGCAACAAAACCGCGACGGGCTTAATGAAATGCGCACTAAACACGCCCAACATCATCAGAAGCCCCAAAGCCGGTGGCAATATTGGCGGCCGTTCTTGCATAAGCAGTGCTCTTTATGGAATGCTTCAAGTGTAAAGGCCTTGGCCGCAAAGTTCACCGGTCAAAAGTCACAATTGGCCTGACCTTTATGACTCCTGTTCTTATGACGCCTGTTCTTATGACGCCTGTTCTTATGACGCCTATTGCCCCACCGCCAGGTAGCAATGGCAGGACGGCTGGTGGTCATTGACCATACCGACCGCCTGCATAAAGGCATAACAGATGGTTGGCCCAACAAAATTAAAGCCAGACTTTTTAAGGGCCTTCGACATGGCCCGGCTTTCGGCCGTTTCGGTCGGCACCTCTGCCTTGGTCAACCAACCGTTGGTAATGGTTTGACCGCCGACAAAGGACCAAATATAGGTCGAGAAATCCACCCCGCCCTGCTCTATGGCCAGGTAGGCCGTGGCGTTCTTAATAATCGAGCGGATCTTCAATCGGTTGCGTACTATCCCGGGGTTGTGCATCTGCGCGTCGGCCTCGGCGTCGGTCATAGCGGCCACTCGCACCGGATCGAAGGCAAAAAAGGCGGCATCATAGTTCGCTTCCTTGCGCAGGATGGTGATCCAGCTTAGACCCGCTTGCTGACCATCGAGGCAAAGCTTTTTAAACAGCTCTCGACTATCCCGTTCCGGCCGTCCCCAAACGGTATCGTGGTAATGTTGGTATTGAGGGTCAGTGCCACACCACTCACAACGTTTTATATCGGTCATATTAGAGCACCACCAGATTGTCACGATGAATCAATTCCGGTTCATTGATAAAGCCGAGTAAGGCTTTGATTTGATGCGTCGATTGACCGACAATTTTAGCGGCATCTTGAGCATCGTAATTGACCAGGCCACGGGCCAGGATAACCCCCT
>Ga0307492_10000751_pt1 | contig 13476 bp, 14 predicted proteins | sample SI3LmetaG_FD_202365 | JGI IMG/M metagenome (GOLD analysis project Ga0307492, IMG submission 202365) | Sea-ice brine microbial communities from Beaufort Sea near Barrow, Alaska, United States - SI3L | ecosystem: Environmental > Aquatic > Marine > Coastal | place: USA: Alaska | collected 2017-05-06
AAGCCTTGGACGAGGTTGAGATCGAAAGAAGCGACTTGCGCGTTGACACCTACCGCGCCTCAGGCGCGGGTGGCCAGCACATCAACAAGACAGACTCTGCCGTGCGCCTGACCCACATCCCAACGGGTATCGTGGTGGAATGCCAGGATGAACGTTCCCAGCATAAGAACAAAGCCCGCGCTCTTAGTCTGCTACAGGCCAAGATCATGAGTCAGGCACAGCAGAAGCAGGATGATGCCCAGGCAGCAGAGCGACGTAACCTGGTAGGAAGCGGCGACCGTTCAGAAAAAATTCGGACGTATAATTTCCCGGATGGCCGGGTCACAGACCATCGTATCAACCTGACACTGCATCGCCTCAGTCAAACCATGGCAGGTGATCTAGCCCCCATCATCGACCAACTGGTGCAGGAACATCAGGCTGACCTGTTGAGCTCGCTGGGCTCCGAGACTGATGCCTGATAGCACCCCGCGCCTAACCCTCAGTGTCGGCGAGGCGCTGGCATGTGAGCGCCAACTCAACACGATCAGCACCTCACCCAGACTCGACACCCAGCTGTTACTGATACATGCCATGGGCCAGACACGTAGCTGGCTGTTAACGCATGATGATCAGCACTTGACGGCCGCGGAGCTTGAACAGTTTCAAATCCTGCTAAGCCGCCGCGAGGCCGGCGAACCTGTTGCTTATCTTCTGGGTACACAAGGCTTCTGGGACATGGACCTGATGGTCAGCTCGGGCACATTGATACCCCGCCCAGAGACAGAATTACTCATAGAGCTGTTGCTAGAAGCCTTACCCGCGGGTGAGGCAATCAAACTCATTGATCTCGGCACCGGTACAGGGGCCATCGCTTTGGCCGTCGCTCGAGAACGACCCGCCTGGCAGATCCATGCCACGGACAAACACGCCGCCGCCCTTCGCGTCGCTCAACACAATCTCCATAACTGGAGTCCTGGCAATGTGCAGCTGGTACAGGCTCACTGGCTGGCCGCGTTTGGCCCCGCCAGCTTCGATGTGATCGTCGCCAACCCGCCCTATATTCGCGAGGACGATCCACACCTACCGAATCTACTATTTGAGCCAAGCACAGCGCTCGTGGCTAACAACAACGGCTATGGCGACCTGCAACAGATTATCAACGACGCCCGGCGTTGCCTTAAACCTCGTGGCTTACTCCTTATGGAGCATGGGTTTGATCAGCAAAGCGCACTGCTTGCCACGCTCCAGCAAGCGGGCTTTGTTGACCTGCAACCGTTTGCTGACTTGAACCACCAACCCCGGGCGATCCTTGCCCGCTTGGCTCATCCTGCCCTGCTTGAGGAGACACTGTCATGAACGACCAGGACCTGCTGCGCTACAACCGCCAAATCATGCTGCCAGAAATCGATATCGCGGGTCAGGAAAAACTGCAGGCAAGCACAGCCTTGATCATCGGGTTGGGAGGGCTAGGCTGCCCTGTCGCCTTGTATCTGGCGGCGGCCGGGGTGGGCACATTGATACTGGCTGACGACGACAGCGTTGAATTGAGCAACCTGCAACGCCAGATTGCCCACGGCACAGCCGACATTGACCGCCTCAAGGTAGCTTCTGCCGCTGATAGCATCAAGGACCTGAACCCGACTACCCGGGTCGAAACCATCGCTACCCGCCTCACGCAACAAACCCTGACAGATTTACTGGCCCGGGTTGATGTAGTCATCGACGGCACCGATAATTTCAGCACCCGTTTTGTGGTCAATGATGCGTGCCTGGCCAGCCGCACACCCTTGGTGTCTGGCGCCGCAGTGCAACTGCAGGGTCAGGTCATGGTCGTCGACCCGAGACAAGACGATGCGCCCTGCTATCGATGCCTGTATCAACAGGCAACGGATGAGACTTTCAATTGTGCGGAAAATGGCGTGGCAGCGCCCGTGGTGGGGATTATCGGCACCATTCAGGCGATGGAGGCACTGAAGCTGCTGGCAGGCTTCGGCACCACGCTGGCAGGCTATTTGTTGGTGTTTGATGCGGCGCAAATGGACTGGCGCAAACTCAAATTACCGAAGAACCCGGCCTGCCAAGCTTGTGGTGAATAAGCTTGTGGTGAATAAGCTTGTGGTGGATTTCATCTGCTCACCCGCCTCTTTGAGGCCGGCAAACTCATCAGGGGTTAACAACTCGCATTGTGCTTAGTCGCAGGGCTTTTGGATCAGCTATATTGAGTCAAGCCAAACGACGAGACGGTACCATACCCGAAGCGGTCCACTAGATGCGAGGTCAGTTGCCTCGCCAGACTGGCCACATCCGCATCAATACCAAGGTCTTTACAGCGCGTCACCGCAAGCCCTTCATAACCGCAGGGGTTGATACGGGCAAAGGGGGCAAGGTCGTTATCAACATTCAGGCTCAAGCCGTGATAGGTGCAGCCACGCCGAACGCGCAATCCCAGCGCCGCAACTTTGCGGCCGTCAACATACACACCGGGCGCATCACGCCGGGCAACAGCGACGACACCATGGTCTTGTAGCAAATCGATAATAGCGCCTTCAATGGCCATCACCATGGCGCGCACGCCCATATCGAGCCGCCGCAAATCAAACAACAAATAACCCACTAACTGCCCAGGACCATGATAAGTGACCTGGCCACCGCGATCTGTGCGCACCACAGGAATATCGCCGGCGGCTAATACATGCTCGGCTTTACCGGCTTGGCCTTGCGTAAACACCGCTGGGTGCTGCAGCCACCAGAGCTCGTCCATTGTGTTGGCATCGCGCGTATCAGTTAGCGCCCGCATGGCTGTCCAGGTACGCGCATAATCCTGTTGTTGTGTGAACTCTTGCCGTACAACCAATGTCGCCATGGATTACAACACCATCCGCACCCAGTCGTGCGTCTTGAACTCTTCGAACAGCGCCTTGAGCTGCGGCTTACCGGTGGCGGTAATAAAAACCGTCACCGAGGTATAGTTACCTTGTTTGCTTGGCCGCTCTTTTATCCTGTCCAACGACAGGTTGGCATCATAGCGACGCAAGATTGTCACCACCTGAAACACCAGGTCCGGGTCACTGTCCGCAATCACCTTGATGGGGTAATCACATGGAAACTCAATGACGGGAGGTGGCAAGTTTTCATCGCTCATGGAATGGCCTTTATCGCTTACTCAAGTAGCTCATGATGAACCGCCTAGGCAGCGGTCTATCGGTGATTTAAACCAGCTTTAATGGATCGCCACCCAGCAATTGTAAAACGAACAGCGACACCGTATCCCACAGGGTTCGGAAAAAACCGGCCTCGTCAATCGCGCTCAGGGCAACCAAGGGGGCGTCATACACGGTACCATCGTCGAGGCTGACGGTCAGTATGCCCAACGGTTGCCCCGCCTTGATGGGGGCATTGATAACACTATCAATGTCCATCGTCGCAGACAGGTTGTCCTTGCCACCTCGGGGGATCGTCACCGACACGTTATCGGCCAGACCCAGCTGTAGCTTTGATTTTTTACCACCCCACACCCGAACTTCATTCAATGATTCCTGGGCTTGATATAAATGCAAAGTCTCGTAGTATCGAAAGCCATAGGTCAACAGCTTCTGGCTTTCGGTGGCGCGGGCTTCCTCTGAACGGGTACCCATGACCACAGACACCAGACGCATATTGTCGCGTTTGGCTGAGGCGACAAGACAATAACCCGCCGCTTCTGTGTGACCTGTTTTCACCCCATCAACAGACTTATCACGCCACAGCAAGGTGTTTCGATTAGGCTGACGAATATCGTTGTAAGTGAAGTACTTCTCTGAATACAGACCATAGTGGCGCGGATGATCGCGTATTAAAGATACGGTCAGCAACGCTAGATCATTGGCGGTGGTGTAATGGTCCTCAGACGGTAGCCCTGTGGCATTCATGAAATGTGTGTCGAGCATACCCAACCGCTGAGCTTGTAGGTTCATCACATCAGCAAACGTTTCTTCACTACCGGCTATGTGTTCTGCCAGTGCCACACTGGCATCGTTACCAGATTGAATAATGACGCCACTCATAAGGTCGCTCACGTTTACCTGCGTGCCTTCTTGGATAAACATCCGCGAGCCTTCCATGCGCCAGGCTTTGACGCTGATATCGACCTGTTCTTCGGGACTTAAGGTACCGCGGTCAAGTTCCTCAGCGACGATATAGCTGGTCATGATTTTGGTCAGGCTGGCGGGCGGCAGACGTTGGCGACTATTATGCTCCACCAATATCTCGCCCGTATCCGCATCCATCAACAGGTAGCCTTCTGCCGCCAACTGCGGCGGCGCGGGAATAAGGCGCACTTGCGCCTGCACACCCATCGCCAACAGGGCGAAAGAAACAACGAGATAAAGCTTGAAAAACTGTCGTGAAATCATGAAACCTCTACTTAACAAATAACCTAATGGCACAATAAAAATTAATTAACTAACAAGCTCAATCTACCTTAACCCGTAAAGGTACGCCGAGATTGTGAGCCTGCACGATCTGGGCAATAGTATCTCGCTCGGTTTCCGTCTTGATCGGTCCCAGCCAAACCTTATGCAAAACTATTTTACTTGGCTCACTGCCTACTTCGCTCAGCGTTTCTTCATTTGATTTGCGGGGTAGTTCAGTCGGTGATTCGTTCTGCTGCTCATTCGGCAGTTCATCCTGCAGTTCATTCTGCAGTTCATTCTGCAGATCAGTCGGCAAGCCACTTTGCAGGATGCGAGTATCGACGACCTGACCATACTGATCCATCAAACCATCAATCGACGCCAATAGCTGTTCGGCGCCTGACACATTGGTGAACGCGCCGACTTGCAGGTAAAAAGTCTCGTGATGCACAGCCACCACTGCTTGTGCCGCGACCAGTCCCGGATAGTTTTGCTCATCAATCGCCTCGATCACCACTGACGCTGTACCCTGATCTACAAAACCCAAGGCCAGCGCTGTTTGATAAGACAAATCAATCACTCGATCAGAATGAAACGGGCCGCGATCATTCACCCTGACGATCACCTTGCGCCCGTTATCAAGATTGGTCACGCGAACCACACTGGGTAAAGGCAGAGCCTTGTGGGCAGCACTCAACTGGTACATATCATAGACCTCGCCATTGGAAGTCAGACGCCCGTGAAACTTCTTGCCGTACCAAGAAGCAATACCAATCTCCACATAGCCTAGGCTGCTGGGCATCACATGGTAAGTTTCACCAAAAACGTTGTAAGGGCTTCTGTTACCCCGGGTATGACTCTTGAGAGGTGCCTTGGGCCTTTGGGGTGAGGCTTGCGATGACGCTGCCGGAGTGGGTTGCGGAACCACACGCGCCGCCCAATTGGCGATCCCAGTGGCCGCACAACCGCTGATGAGCGCCAGCATAGTGAGACTAATGATGAGTAAACGTGTCATAAGCTATATCGAATCATCATAGAGGCTATACACCAAGACTACTGCGTCAGCCCGGTCGCGACCGCATCATGCTGCAAGCGTTGACTCAGCTGGTACACCGCCATGGCATACAAATTACTGTGGTTGTAGCGCGTGATCACGTAAAAGTTCTTAAAACCGAGCCAGTATTCAGCGCCTTGCTTGCCCTCAAGGCGTATGGGCGCGATGTTGGTGCTAGCTAGGTCGGCCGCTTCTAGCGGCGCATACGCCACTGCCGCAGAGATATCCATACCACGCTCGCCCAAAGCGGCAAGGCTGATGGACGGTTTGAGCTTAGTATTATACACATCCTCAAGACCCGTGCCCGGCGCCGGCGTTTGTAGCGTCACCGCACCCTGTGCTTGCCAGCCATGCTTGCTTAAGTAGTTGGCGACACTGCCGATTGCGTCGACAGGGTTTTCCCAAATATCCCGTTTGTCATCGCCGTCGAAATCGATGGCATAGTGCCGGTAGCTACTGGAGATGAACTGACCGTAGCCCATGGCACCCGCGTAAGAACCAACAGGTAGCAATGGGTCAACGCTCTCTTCACGCGCCAGCAAGAGGAAATGTTTCAACTCACTGCGGAAAAATGTTGCCCGCGGGGAATAATCAAAGGCGAGGGTCGCCAACGCATCAATCACCCGCCAGCTACCTTTGCGAGTGCCATACAGGGTTTCAACACCGATAATCGCCGTGATGACTTCTGCGGGTACGCCATGGATCGCCGTCGCTCGCGTCAAGGCCTCGTGCTGTTGCACCATAAACTCTCGACCCGCACTGACTCGCGCGTCGGTCAGAAAAATATCTTGATAGGTACGCCAGGTCAGCACCTTCTCAGCAGGTCGCGATATGGCATCAACAATCGGTTGCTGATAATTCGCCGCAGCGAAGACGGCCTTTAGCCTGGCAACATCGAAGCCTTCGGTGGTCACCATTTCGTCAATGAAGGCCGCCACTTCAGGCCTATTGCCATAATCTCCCGCGGCAACACTCACCGAAGATAAAATACTGAGCCCCAAACCCACCAGTCTTGACAGGGCCATGGCCGGGATTTTTGTGTTGCTTAAAAGATACATATTGCCTCGCGATAAACCGTGGTGGCATGACTGCCTGTGTGACTATTTACAAACTAATACGACGATGGGTGTGGATAGACATGAGAATACCGAAGCCGGCAAACAACGTCAGGATCGAGGTGCCGCCGGAACTCACCAAGGGCAGGGGTACACCCACGACAGGCAAAATCCCACTCACCATGCCGATGTTAACAAAAACATAAACAAAAAATGTAAACGTGATACTGCCGGCGAGCAATCGGCCGAAAGTATCCTGAGCCTGAACGGCCATCAAGACCCCACGCCCCATCAGCATAACGTACAAGGTTAACAGCACCAGCACACCGACCAGGCCCAACTCTTCAGCCAATACCGCAATAATAAAGTCGGTCTGGCTTTCGGGCAGAAAGTCTAGGTGGGACTGAGTGCCTTGAAACAAGCCCTTACCAAACAGACCGCCGGAGCCGATGGCCGTCTTGGATTGGATGATATTCCAACCAGACCCTAGAGGATCGCTCTCTGGGTTGAGCAATGTGAGAACCCGCTGGCGTTGGTAGTCACGCATCACATACCACAGGGCGGGCGCTGACATCAGCCCTAGGCCAATGGCGCCGAATACATAGCGCCAGGAAATGCCCGCCAACAGAATGACCAGCAAGCCAGAGGCGCCGATCAAAATTGCCGTTCCCAGGTCAGGCTGGATACCGATTAATACCACCGGGATGCCGATAATCACCGCCGCCCAAATCAGGTGTTTCGCCCGAGGCGGCAGGTGCCGCTCGTGAAAGTACCAAGCCAAGGTCATGGGTATCACCAACTTCATAATCTCTGACGGTTGAAACGTAAACATCCCGCCGACGCGCAACCAGCGCGCTGAACCATTGACCTCGTAGCCAAAAAAAATAACCAAAACCAGCAGCACCAACCCCAACAGGAACAAAAAGGGTGCCAGGCGCAAATAGAATATCGGTGCAATTTGCGCCATAAAGACCATGACCACCGTCGCCACGCCTATCTTCACCAACTGTGAGATGACAGGACCCGTTTCATGACCGACAGCCGAATACAGAATCACTAGACCGTAGCTGCAGATCAACAGCAACAATAATATCAAGGGTAAATCTAAATGAAATTTAGCCCCCATCGCGGCCTTGCGCTGCAAGGAAAAGCTACCCTGGGGCATTCGTCTGACGAAGTCCTGGCTCATGGTAACGGCCCTTCAGTGGTTGCAGCCGGGGTCTTTGCCACCGCAGGCTGATAATCACGCAAGTAATAATCCAACACCTTGCGAGCCACTGGCGACCCATACTTACTACCGCCGCCGCCATTTTCGACCAACACGGCGATGGCAATCGTCGGGTTTTCGATAGGTGCGAAGGCGACAAACCAGGCATGCTTGCGCTGCCGCTCAGTCAGGTCATCTTCCTCATAAAGCTCGCCTTGGGGTATGCCAACCACTTGCGCGGTACCCGATTTGCCCGCCATACGATAGGCAATATCATCACGCCCTATATAGGCCCAGGCCGTACCATTTTCGCCAAAGCCCATATTGCCCCGGTGGACCACCATACTCATAGATTCCGTCATCAGGTCCCAGTAAGCATCCGGGATATGGTCAACATCGGGCAGTTGGGGCCGCACAGACGCCAAAGATGCACCGCCACCGGCCTTCAGCATGCGTGGCGTCACCATCTTGCCACGATTGGCAATCACCGCCACCGCCGCGGCCAATTGTAGCGGCGTCACTAGGGCATCGCCCTGGCCGATACCGATGTTGACTGTATCTCCTGGATACCACGGCTCGCCCCGGGCTCCTTCTTTCCATGCCCGCGATGGCAGCAAGCCACTGCTGGCCTCGGGCAGATCAACGGCGGTGTTAATACCAAAACCAAAGAGGCTCAGGTTGTCATGTATTTGATCGATACCCAGCTTCACCGCTAGATCGTAAAAATAGATATTACAGGATCGGTAAATGGCCTTTTGCAAATTCACATTGCCATGCCCACCGTACCCCGCTTTGGTCCAGTTCCAGTCCCTGTAGAGCCGCGAGCTACCCGGCAGCTGGTAGTAGCCCGGATCATTCATCAAGGTATATTCTGGCGTGATCGTGTTCGTGGCCAAACCCACCAAACCGATAAACGGCTTTAAGGTAGAGCCGGGTTCATACTGACCCTGGATAGCCCGATTGAACAGTGGCACATCAATCGAGTCCCGCAGGGCCGAGTAGGTTTTATAATCGATGCCCGCTACAAACAAATTTGGATCGTAGGAAGGCTTGCTGACCAGTGCTAAAATGCCACCACTGCTCGGCTCAATGGCGACCACTGCACCGCGACGATCACCTAGCGCATCACTGGCAGCTTGCTGCAGTCCGGTATCCACATGCAATACTAGGTTGTTGCCGGGCACTGGCGGGGTTGAATCTAATACCTTCATCACCCGGCCCCTGGCATCGGTTTCTACGCGCTGGTAACCAACCTTGCCTAAAAGGTCGGATTCGTAAAATCGCTCGACGCCAATCTTGCCAATATGATTGGTGCCAGAGTACGCCACCGGGTCGATCCGCCGCGCGTCATCCTCATTAATACGGCGAACAGAACCCACCGCATGGGCCATCAACTCATCAAGTGGGTAGTGACGTACCAGGTGAGCCTCTACTTCGACGCCGGGCAAGGTATAGCTGTTGACGCTGATACGAGCAATTTCAGAAGGCGTTAGCCGAAACAAGATAGGTACCGATTCAAACGGCCGCTGCCGACGCGCGAGGCGGCGGCGGAAGCTTTCGACCTGGTCATCACTGAGTTCAAGAATATCGCTTACGTCGTTAATGGTTTGTTCTAGGTCTAACACAAGCTCTTTGGTGATCGTCAGGCTGTAAGAGGGACTGTTATCGGCAATCAGCGCGCCGTGGCGGTCGAAAATAAGCCCACGTATAGGCGGCACCGACTTCGCCTGAATGCGATTGCGGTCTGACAAGGTTGTGAACAGATCATGCTGCACAATCTGTAGATAAAACATCCGTGCAACGAGCAAAAGCGTCAGCAGCAACAGCAGAACAAAGCCTATGACGGCCCGGTCTAGAAAGATCTGGCTTTCCCCCGAGTGGTCCTTGAGCGCTAGTGGTTCTGCCATAGATCTCTACTACTTGTGCTATTTATGATAGGGGTGATGGTTGATGACAGCCCATGCACGATAGATTTGCTCGGCGAGCAATACTCGAACGACGAAATGCGGGAATGTCAGTTTCGACAACGACCACAGATCATCAGCACGCGCCAGACATTCGTCACTCAAACCATCAGGCCCGCCTACCAGCAGTTGCAGGTGGCTGGTGTCGCGAGTCCATTGCTGCACATTACTGGCCAACTTCTCGGTACTCCAATTCACGCCACGACTATCCAGGGCAATAACCCGAGCACCAGGCTTCATCAATGCTAGCATGCGCCGGCCTTCCTCAGCTTTGAGTTTGGCGATAGATTCGTTCTTGCCTCGATGCGCCACGGGTATCTCACACAGTTGCAACCGCCAGTCTCGCGGCAGGCGCTTTTGGTATTCGAGATAACCGGTCCGGGTCCATTCTGGCGGGCGTGTACCCGCAGCTAATAGCTCAATGAGCAATGGCCTGATCTCCCTCAGAGTTCCTCGGCACCCGTATCTGCGGCTTTGGTATCCTGAGCACTCATGCTCCACAGACGCTCGATTTCGTAAAACTGACGCGTCTGAGGCTGCATGATATGTACAACCACATCCACCAGATCTACCAGCACCCACTCTCCTTGGTCGAGACCCTCAACACCATGGGCCTTAATGCCAAGCTTGAACATCTCGTCAACAACATTGTTAGCAAGAGACTTAACATGCCGGCTTGATGTCCCGCTAACCACAATCATGTGATCCGTGACATCTGTCATAGCTCTGACATCAATGACTTGCGCATCGATACCCTTCAAGTCGTCGAGAGCCTTCACCACATCGTCAGTCAATGATGCGCTGTGGGCATTTGAGGACCCTTTGGTGCGTTTAGCTTCTGTCTTTTTCGTCATAATCTTTTTAATCCCTGTAAAGCGCCTCGCGGCGTATATAGTCTATCACCCGTTCGGGCAGCAGATATTCAATCGGTTCGCCGGCACCCACTAGGTGCCGTATTGTCGTGGCTGAAATCGCCAACTGCGTCAGTTGTAATTCGCAGATCAGCCCCGCAGGACAAGACTGCAACGTCTCAGCTTCTGCCAGGCAGCCTTGCATCCAGGCTGCCACGTCAAGATTGACATCAATAGGATTGTCGGGCCGACCGAGCACCACCAGATGTGCTACATCGAGCAGCTCGCGCCAGCGGTGCCACTCGTGGATCACGTTAAAGGCATCGGCACCAAGCACCAGAGACAAAGGTTCGCCCTGACCTATTTCAGCACGAATGGAATTCAATGTATCGATCATGTAAGAGCGGCCGCCGCGGCGGATCTCCCTGTCATCCACACGCAGTAACGCCGTGTCAGCGATACCAAGCTGTAACATTTTCAGCCGCTGTTCCGCGCTACATCCGGGCGCAACGCGATGGACTGGCATAAACGCGGGGACCAGTCGCACCTCCACAACCTGCAGCGCCTGGCAGACTTCAACCGCCGAGCGCAGATGGCCGAAGTGCACCGGATCAAAAGTTCCGCCGAAAATCGCCAGACCCATATTAAACACGCGTCCAAGTCAGCGGGTTAGCTTGCACGTTGAGATATTCGCTAATCAAAAAGCCTCCACCGCAGGCCATGCTTGTCGTGAGGCGCTTGTCGTAAGGCGCCTGCCTGCAGACATATGCTCGCTGCTGCACCTGGTATTTAGTCGTCATGCTATTCAAAAACCGTGCTCCAAGAGCCCTTTTCTACCAACCGTCATAACACCCTGTTCAGACCGCGCTAAAAATAGATTATAACCGATCGAGGATCGTCTCCACAGCCTTCAATCACGCGGGCGCGGCACCCAACTAGCCTGTGTCCTGCATGCGTTCGATCAAGGTCTCAAGGTCTGCCAGCCGAGCGATGGGGTTTTTCATCTCCAGCATGCGCTGCTTGAACTGGTTGGGTAATGGCAATAGCTCTGTCAGGCGGCCACCCACATCCGTGGCACTCTCAAAGTCGACTGCCAACTCTAGGCCCTGCACAGCCTCGTGCTCAATCAGCGATTGCAGCAGGCTAGCAAGATGCAGCTTATCTTCTGGCACCTTGACGAAGGCTTCGTCCGGCAAGTACTCCACCTGCGCCAGCATCAGCCTATCTGCTTGCTCATATTGATCGCGCACCACAAATTTGCACTGGCCCTGAATCAAAATATCAAGCATGCCGTTGGGGCCCTCGTCAAAATCAACGATGGTGGCTAACGTGCCCGTAAATGCCACGCTCGGCAATTGTTCGTCGCGATGCGCGAGCATTTGTTTACCCTCGCGAATCATCACAACGCCAAAGCCGGTATTGTTACGCAAACAGGCCGTGAGCATATCTAGATAGCGTGTCTCTAAAATCTGCAACGGCAAACGGCCGCCCGGAAACAAGACTAGGGGTACTGGAAATAACGGGATTTCAGCCATGTAATGAGGTGCCGCTTTAAGTTTGATTGCCTATTCTGCCAGCGGTCGCTACACTCCGCTTTTGGCTTCACGGGCGCACTCTCCATTGGATTTACTACAAACCATCAGCCTTGCCTTGATTCAGGGGCTGACAGAATTCTTACCGATCTCAAGCTCTGCCCATCTCATCCTGCCGTTCCAGATTTTGGGCTGGCCAGATCAGGGTTTGGCCTTTGATACAGCCGTTCACCTAGGCTCTTTACTGGCAGTCTTGTGGTATTTTCGCCTCGATGTGTTCAGCCTAACCCGCGCCACCCTTATCTTTGTCAGCACAGGTAAACCCAGTACCGAAAGCCGATTCGCCCTCAACTTGCTTATCGCCAGCCTACCCATCATACCCGTCGGGCTGCTACTCAAAGATGTGGTTGAGATAAACCTCCGCTCTATCGCCGTGATTGCGGCAACCACCATCATCTTTGGCTTACTGCTGTGGGTTGCCGACACCAAGGGTCGCCAGACCCAGGCCGACCATCAGATGCGCTGGCACCAGGCACTGCTCATTGGTATCGCCCAGTGTTTTGCCTTGATTCCCGGCACTTCACGTTCGGGGGTGACCATGACCGCCGCCTTGCTATTCGGCTTTGATCGACAGAGCGCCTCCCGCATCTCCTTCTTGTTATCCATCCCAGCGATCGGCGGCGCCGCTACATTGAAGACCATCGACCTTGTTACCAGCCAGACCACTGTCGACTGGATGACGCTAGCCATCGGCTGCGGCTTGTCGGCAATCAGCGCTTACGCCTGTATTCGTCTGTTCCTAAGCTACATCACCCGCCTGGGCTTTCTACCGTTCGTCATCTATCGCTTGGTGCTAGGCGCGGTACTCATCGCCTTGCTGGTATAGACCCTAGCTAGCACTGCCTACAAGTATAGGCCTACAACGACGTCCCTAAAACGGAATATCATCGTTGAAGTCATCTTTTGGTGGCGCTGGATAACTATTATCGCCGCCTGAGTTGCTCTGACCACCGCCGCTATTGACGTTGTTGTTGCCACCACCGTAGCCACCGCCATTGCCTTGGTCCTGGTTATGGTTGTCGTTGCTATTGTTGTTGCCACCGCCGCCGTAGTTGCCGGCACCGCCGCCCATGTTGCCACCGTCACCACGACCACCCAGCATCTGCATCTCGCTGGCAATAACTTCTGTCGAGTAATGTTTTTGACCATCTTTCTCCCATTGGTTAGTACGCAAGGAGCCTTCAACGTAGACACTGGAACCTTTCTTCAGGTATTGGGCGACAATCTCGGCCAGGCGACCAAAAAACACCACGCGATGCCATTCTGTACGTTCCTGCTGTTGCCCCGTATTTTTGTCCTTCCAGGACTCACTCGTCGCGATACTGATATTAGCGACGCTACCTCCGTTAGGCATGCTGCGTGTTTCTGGATCATTACCCA
>Ga0307492_10000752_pt1 | contig 13468 bp, 15 predicted proteins | sample SI3LmetaG_FD_202365 | JGI IMG/M metagenome (GOLD analysis project Ga0307492, IMG submission 202365) | Sea-ice brine microbial communities from Beaufort Sea near Barrow, Alaska, United States - SI3L | ecosystem: Environmental > Aquatic > Marine > Coastal | place: USA: Alaska | collected 2017-05-06
AACAATTAAAACGTATTCAAAAACGCTCAAAGGAACAAGACGATAAAGACAAAAAAAACAATTAATAACGATAAATTGTTTGAATAAAATTAAATAGATTTATTTGATACTGTCAATTGTGACTAAATTCATCACTAAATGGATATACGTCATAAACAATTGATCTGACATTTCTCTTTCACTTGCTCCCATATTCTCATAAAATCAATCTATATATTATTTATCAAGGCATTCCGTGACTTCTATTCAACATTTGTTCGACAATAATCAGCAATGGGCTGATAAAATAAAAAAAGAAGACCCACTTTTTTTTAAACGCTTGTCAGAACAGCAAAAACCAGAATACTTATGGATAGGATGCTCCGATTCAAGAGTGCCCGCCAATGAATTACTCGGCATGTCTCCAGGGGAAGTTTTTGTTCACCGTAATATTGCCAACCAAGTCATTCATACCGATTTAAACTGCCTTTCTGTGATTCAATTCGCAGTGGAAAACCTTAAAGTAAAACATATAATAGTGTGTGGGCACTATGGCTGTGGTGGTATTATAGCCTCAATTGATAACAAGCGTCATGGGTTGATAGATAACTGGCTTGGACACATTAAAGATGTGTATCGCTTTCATAAAGTGCAACTTGATAACGTTGATGACCATCAAACAAAAGTAAATTTACTCTGTGACCTTAATGTCGTTGAGCAAGTAGCAAATGTTTGCCATACAACGACATTAGTCAATGCATGGAAAGCAAATCAAGACGTTACTGTTCACGGTTTTGTTTATAATTTGCATGATGGTATTTTGAAGAATTTAAATGTTTCTTGTAATGGTAAATAACGCATGACATTAGCAATACCCGATCCCCCTATTACTAAGCGACCATTTTCTTCTGGCGAAGTCGCATTAGTTGGTGCTGGGCCAGGAGATCCTGAATTACTGACCTTACAAGCTTTTCGTTTTATCAAACATGCTGAAGTCGTTATTTATGACCGATTAGTCAGTGCAGAAGTTTTAGCTTTATTGCCCGATAGTTGCGAACGGATATACGTAGGTAAAAAACAAGCGGTACATCGTGTACCTCAAGATGAAATTAACCAGCTATTAGTTAACTACGCAAAAAAAAACAAAAAAGTTTTACGCTTAAAAGGTGGCGACCCCTTTGTTTTTGGTCGAGGCGGTGAAGAAGCACAGTTTTTGCTCAAGCACGACATTGCCTGCCATATTGTACCCGGTATAACGGCTGCTTCGGCCTGTACAAGTTATGTAGGAATTCCTTTAACCCATCGACAAGTTGCACAAAGCTGTACATTTATCACAGGGAATGTGCAAAATAATGGCAAATTAGATTTACCTTGGCATACACTTAACGATAACAAACAAACCGTTGTTTTTTATATGGGCATTAAAAGCTTACCTATTATTAGTGAACAGTTAATTAAAGCAGGGCGAAAACCTTCAACTCCAGCGGCATTAATTTATAAAGGTACTAACCCTGAACAAAAAGTTTATCGAGGTACTTTAGAAGGATTAAACAATTTAGTTGAATTACATAATATAAAACCTCCAACGCTAGTCGTTATTGGCGATGTTATAAATACATTTAATAAAAAACATTTAGTAAATTTAGGATATTTATCACCAAAATAACAACCCTAATGTTATCAGTTGAGTGTAAATATCTAGCTCAAATCTACTCAGGATTTATCAATTTTTGGATCGCTAAAAATTGAAAAAGCCATAAATATCATGTGCACTTTTTATATAAGAACAGGAATACATACGATGCAAGGACACGCCGGCTTCTCAAACACAGCAATACCAACTGAAGACTTACCAAAATTAGTACAACTTAAATTTGAGCCATTATCACCTCACTACGCCAAAAGTAATCGATATATAGGCTTATTTTCTACGCTTTTAATCATTTCAATATTATTTATCATTCAACTACAAAGCTTTATTAGCTTACCAACTTCAACCAGTGACTTACTGAGTGTTTTTCTTTGGGTAGTAGCATTGGTAGGTTTTATTATGACCACGCACACCATTTTGGCTGATAAGAGAAAATTTTACGCGCTTCGCCAGCAAGACCTTAATTATAAAAGCGGGATTATTTTTCGTAAAACGGTTAGCCAGCCAATGCTACGTATTCAACATGTAGAGTTAAAATGTGGCCCTATCGATCGCAAAATAGGCTTAGCTAAGCTGCAAGTTTTCAGCGCTGGTGGCTCAATGCACACTTTTGAAATTCCGGGGCTACCTCTAGAAAAAGCAGAGAGTATTCGCCAATTTATTCTTGATCACAAAGATGTTAATCATCATGGATGAGTTGCCGCAAACATTAAAAACAGATTTAAAATCAACAATTGAACCAATTGAAGCGTTAAAAAACACTAAAGATTGGCAACGCATTTCCCCCATAGCCATTATTTATTTCTTAGCAAAATTTTTTGTTGGCTTTTTAAGTAACATCGTTGTATTTTTACCGGCACTATATATTGGTTATGATAATTTCATTGCACATCCACACTTATGGTTACCGATAGGTTTAGGCATAATTGCCATTATTTGTATCTCCACTTTTTTGAGCTTTTATTTTTTTCAGTATCGACTATATGGCGACCATATTGAAATACGTTCAGGGGTAATTTCAAAAACATACGTTAACTTGCCCTTTGCTAAAATTCAAAATGTTAAGCTTGAACAACCCGTATATTATCGCCCTTTTGGTTTTACATGCCTACAACTAGATACTGCGGGGTCAGCTAAACAAGAAGCAAAAGTAGTCGCATTAAAAGTAGATTTTGCAGAGCAATTAAAAAAAGAAATATTAGCTCAGCACAAAATAGCAAGTTCTGCCGCACTCAATGAAAAAACTGACACTTCAAATGCCTCAGCCGCCGATGAACGAGACAGTGAAGTCATTTTAAATACACGCAGTATTTCTGATCTAGTTATTCACGGATTAACCAATAACAGAATTTGGATATTCCTTGGTGGTTTAACCCCCTTCTTCGATGATTTGGGACGATATGTTGTAGATTTTTTCAATGGTTTTGGTGTCGACCTTGAAAAGTTCCTTACTTTTGCTGATAAACCCATGTGGCAAATTGGCTTATATGCCGTTACCTTAACCTTTATTATTATATTGCCCTTTACGCTTTTTTCTATCGCCGGCTCTATTATTACGTTTTACAACTACACTCTTAGTAAAGTTGGCGACCGTTATATTCGCCGCAGTGGATTGCTAACCAAATACGAAGTCATTATGCGCTTATCACGCTTACAGATGGTCGTACGTCAGCAAGATTGGCTTGACGTGATACTTAAGCGAATTAATCTTAAGCTCGAACAAAGCAATAGTACTTTAAATCAGTATCAAGCAAGTGCACAAAATAGTCGTATCCTTGTTCCATCAATTAACCCTAGCGAATGTTTAGCATTAATTGACGAAGTTTACCCTGACAATAATATGATGAGTATTGATTACCAAAGTATTAGCAAACGCTTTCTCCTACGCAATTTAGGCTATATTATTACGCCGACATTTGTTTTACTCTCAGTAGTTTTCCTCATTAATAACCAAGCAGAAATATTAATGGCAATTACACCTGCTTATATATTTATTAGCTTATTGGTTTATATGCGCTGGCTTCGTTGGGGGTATGCTAAAGATGATAATTTCATTTATATTCGTAAAGGCTATTTTGGTGTCGACTACTACTGCTTCCCAATTTTTAAAATTCAGCAGGTTCAATTAAAACAAAGTTGGTTTCAAAAACGTCACCAGCTCAGTTCAGTGAGAATTGTACTAGCTGCAGGTGCTCAAGATATTCCTTTTATCAAACAAGAGCATGCTTATCTGCTACTCGATAACGCTCTTTATCAAGTAGAAAGTAGCCGTAAATCTTGGATGTAATTGAAAAATGAGCAAGGATAAAATATTCATTATCGGCCTACCTCGTTCTGGCACTACCAGCATGTGTGCGGTAATGCTTGAGCTTGGCTATACGGTGGCGCACACGGCCTATACACAAACAACGTTTGATAATGCACAAGTTATTGCTGACACACCTGTCTTTACCGATTATAAAAAGCTAGATAGTTTTTACCCTAACAGTAAGTTTATTTACTTATCTCGAGGTTCAGCTAAGTGGTTACCATCGATTAAACAGTTATTACAACGAATGTATATTAATGTTACCCGTGAGGATGGAGGTTTTAATACTATTATCAAACGGTGCTATCAAAGCACATTTTCACCGTTCACCATTGAAAATATTGAAAATGCTGATTTCTTAACTCAATGTTACCTGCAACACAGTAGTGAGGTTGAGCAATATTTTTCTAAACGGTCACAAGACTTACTCACTATAGATATTAGCGAACCATCAAGCTATCAAAAATTACTCAGCTTTTTATCGTTAGAAAATGACAGTGAATCGGGAGGTTTTGAGAGGTTAAATAGTGGGGGGAAAGTGACTGCTTGGAAGGATTTAAAACATAAAAATAAAATAGAGTCGACAAAGAACGGAAGAATGAGTTTATTAAATTATTCCTCAACCTCAGAGAAATAATTAATATATGTTGAACTTTATGAAGGTAAACTCAACATATATTATTCATAAAAATTACAAGCTTTCTATTTCAGCAAGTGATTGACTAAATTCAGCTAAATCTAGTTCCAAATATTCATTATTTTCAGCTGTACTTGATTCTTCTTCCCAATTGATCCCAACAATAACACCATCTTCACTGAGATCTTCAAGCCAAAACTCTAACCAATCACTTAACGTTATTTGAACAGGTATATATAGCTGCCATTCATCAATACAGTGTTTTTTTGCAAGCTCTTGACTTGACCACAACGGCATAACTTCAGTATTTTCAAAATTAATTGAATCGAGTACAACCCAGTCTTCACTAGATTTTTCTTGAAGTGCCCAGAACGATTGTGTATTTTTTACGTCTACCAAAAAGGTGCTTAAAATTGTCGAGTTCATGAGTAATTTTTTATCAATTATAATATGAGTATTTAGCAATTATGTCATATTTGACTGTCATCTAAAATAACAATTCATTGTAAAGTCACAAAAAATAAGCAAGTATTACCTATAATAATTATAATACTAAAATTAAACTCAATGACTGAATCTGTAATATTCAAAACATTAACTATTGATGAATTAGAAACAGGCATGTTTGTAACAACGTTAATTATTAAAAATAGTAAGAGTAATATTAAAAATCAGGGAAGAGTAAACTCTCAAAGCACGATTGAATCACTTAAAAAACAAGGCGTGACTGAAGTCATTATAAAGTGTGATATTGAGGATGAGGCTCAATCGAATCATTCAAATAAGACTGACAAAGATGATAAAAGCCTTTCTCAAAATAATTCAATCGATCAATCCTCTACCGACTATAAAAGTAACACTTCAAATGAAGCATGCTCTCTAAGTGCAGAGTTTGCCCGCTCATGTGTAATTTATGACAATACGACTAAAGATATTCAAGATTTGCTTAAAAGAGCACAAACACAGCAAAGACTATCTCCTGAAGCTGTCACCGTACTAGCGAGTGAGATTACAAATTCAGTAATACGTAATGAATATGCTATTACCATTTTAACGCGTATCCGGCATCACTCAACTTACCATTGGGAGCACGCGACCAACTGTGCAATATTAGTTTGTGGTTTTTCACTATTTTTAGGTTTTAATAAAGTGACTGCACAAAAAATGACATTAGGCGCATTACTACATGATATTGGTGTGGCAAAAGTTCCTAAGGCCATTTTAGATAAACCCGGTAAGCTCAACAGTAATGAGATGAATGTCATAAAAAAACATATTGCTTGGGGACATCAACTTTGTAAACGCGACGGTTTCAGCGACCCTATAATCATAGATATGTTAATTAATCACCATGAAAGATTAGATGGATCCGGTTATCCGCGTGGTTTGACAAAAGAAAAGCTTTCTAATCTTGCTCGTATCACTGCAATTATTGATGTATATGATGCGATGACAGGAGATAAAGTGTACGGTAAAGGTATGCAACCCATTATCGCGTTAAGGCATATTTTAGGACAAAAAGATAAGTTTGATCAAGAACTTGTACAAAAATTTATCAAATATGTTGGTGTTCATCCTGTGGGCTCATTAACACAATTATCAAATGAGAAAGTAGCAGTTGTGGTTGAGGGTAACCGTGCAGATCCACTAAAACCAAAAGTTAAAATATTCTATAGTCTTAAACTACAACAATATATAAACCCAAAGTATTGTGACTTAGCGAATGAACCGTTAAGTATTGTCGCGTCAATTAGAGCTGATGACTACAATATAAACAGCAATAAGGTGATCCGAGATCTTATTACCTAGCCCATATATAGCCATGACTCAATAAAAAAAAGCCGCGTGAAATATTTATAACTTCAATTAGTGTATTGATCTAAAGTATTTCTCATGATGCTTCAAATGTAATTTAGGTAGATTAATATCTTGAAGCAGATATAGCTGAAAACCAACTCAATTACCCTTTCTAATATGGTTCTGATAAATATCAAACAATTAATAATATCAAAACGGATAAATAACATTACGTAACATGCCTATGTACTTGGCTCAGGACGATCTTACAGGCGCGTGAATTATTGCCAAATTTAACAATCGATTAGGTATCTGTTTTTCGATAAATCGTCGATTGAACCGATAACAGAACTCATCTAAGTATTCTTGTAAGTATTTTCCTGATACTCCATGAAATGTACCTGATAAAAACGTTTTTAAATTTCCTATGGCTATCTGCACCCACGGTAACCATTCATCCACTAAATAACTCGGTGTTACTCTGGCTTCATAGTTTTGTGTTTGATCAATAATATTCAATGCTGGCATTGCATATTATTGAACTTTTTGACCTGCCTTTAAGTGCTTTTTGACAAATTTATTCACGCTAAAATGACAAATACTATCAACCACTGCCATGGCGATAAACCCTGCTTTTTTATATTTACTTTTACAAGTTATCAACACATTCTTTTTCCCTGCTGCACCACGTCCTCGCTTGCCTTTTTGTCTACCACCAACAAGCGCATTGTCTACCACCAACAAGCGCATTATCTACTTCTATTGTGCCACTTAATTGATATAAACCATCTCTATACCCCACAGCCGTCCTGATTTTCTTCAAAATCAGCCTTGCCGTTCGCTAATTGACTTCTATTAAATTACTGAGTCTCAGGCGCCGATATACTTCCTTTATCTGAACTAAGAAAATAGATAGCCCAAGACCATCGGAGTAAGCTGATTTTACTCCCATGAAAAAGTGTTCCTACGATAACTAACGTTTGCTTTTTACATTGCGTACACTCATATAAATGACGTCTTGTCATTTCATAGTAATGGTCATTGCCACAACAAGGATAAATAAAATCATTTGGCCACTTCATGAGTTGTAAATATTTTAAGTAATCATCTTCTGTACTAAATTATTGTTGCCAAGTTAAAAAACTGGCTTCTGGCATGTTCATGACAATGTCCGCCCATACAGTATGTTTGTATACTCAGTATAGGTCAGCCCTGAGTTATCTATATAGACATGTAATGTTTTAATGTTTGTAAACGACTTATCTTAAGTCAAGAAATAGAGTTCAAGATCATTTTCACTCGTTTTCGAATCAATAAATATAATCTTTTTTCTTACAATATTCACATTAAAAAAATTTAAAGCCATAAAAAAGCCGAACATAAAATGCTCGGCTTTTAGATAAAAATATATTTTTATCTCAATATTTAAGGTGTCATTTCTTCTTGATCAGCACCTTCTTTATCTATCACTTCAGGTATTAAGTCTTCTTTAGAAATACCAAAAGCTAATGCAACAGAACTCGCCACATAAATAGATGAATAAGTACCTACAAACACACCAAACAATAACGCAGTGGCAAAACCATGAATAAGCTCACCACCTCTAAAGAATAGCGCAGCTAATACTAGTAGCGTCGTTATTGACGTTATAAAAGTACGACTTAATGTTTGCGTTAATGAAATATTGATAATTTCTGCTGGTCCACCGTCTCGTATTTTTCTAAAGTTTTCTCGAATACGATCAGAGACCACAATGGTATCATTTAACGAGTAACCTATAACAGCCAGTATTGCGGCTAAAACGGTAAGGTCAAACTCAAGTTTTAGCACCGAGAATAAACCAAGGGTTAACAATACATCATGGAATAGCGCAAATACAGAGCCTAAAGCAAATCGCCATTCAAAACGAAATGCAACGTAAACTAAGATACAAATCAAGGCAGTGAGCATTGCTAAACCACCCTGCTCTGCTAAATCATCACCGACGCTTCCTCCAACAAATTCAATGCGACGCATTTGCATTGTTTGACCTGTGCCTTCTTCTAAAGCACTCATCACTTGATTACCTAGCATTTCAACTTTTAAGCCTTCACGTTCAGCTAAACGAATAACAACATCTCGGCTACTTCCGTATAATTGCACAACTGCATCGTCATAGCCGTTACTGTCTAGTATTTGACGGATTTTAGTTAAATCAGCCGCTTCTTCAAAGCCGACTTCAATTAAGGTACCGCCAGTGAAGTCTAAGCCTAAGCTCAACTTATTAGTTGCTAACGAAAAGATTGAAGCAAGCATTAATATAATACTGAATATCATTGCTCCCTTGCGATAGTCCATAAAGGCGACAGTTTCTTTTAATCTTAAAATTTGCATAATTAACTACGCCCTATATTGAAAGTTTGTCGAGACGCTTTCCGCCCCAAACAGCATTTACTACCGTACGTGTACCAACAACTGCAGTAAACATTGAAGTAAGAATACCGATAGATAATGTTATAGCGAAGCCCTTTATAGGGCCTGTACCAACAGCAAACAAAATAAGAGCTGCAATTAACGTAGTTATATTAGCATCGATAATGGTTGAAAATGCTGCATCATAACCTTGATGAATAGCTTGTTGAATTGACTTACCTTCTCGAATTTCTTCTCGAATACGTTCAAAAATAAGAACGTTAGCATCAACAGCCATACCAACAGTGAGTACAATACCCGCCATACCAGGTAACGATAAGGCTGCGCCTGGAATTAAAGACATAACACCAATAATTAATACTAGATTAGCACCCAGCGCTAAGTTTGCGACTATACCAAAAGCACGGTAATAAATAATCATAAAGATAAAAACTAAACCAAAACCCATCAAAATAGCTTGAAAGCCTAATCTCACATTTTCAGCACCAAGTGTTGGGCCAACAGTGCGTTCTTCAACGATTTGTATAGGCGCAACTAACGCACCAGCACGAAGTAATAAAGCTAAGTTATGCGCTTCACTTTGACTACCTGCACCTGTAATTCGAAATGTTTTACCTAACCGTGCTTGAATTGTTGCAACTGAGATAACTTCTTCAATCTTTTCAAAAATTGTATTACCTTCAGCATCTTTACGTTCAGTGGGCTTATATTCAATAAATACGGTTGCCATTGGCTTACCAATATTGCTCTTAGTACCGCTTGACATTTTTCCGCCGCCAGCAGAATCTAAAGAAATATTAACTTGTGGTCGACTATACTCGTCAAAGCTTGAGCCTGCATCAACGATATGATCACCTGTTAACATCACGCGTTTATTTAATAAAACAGGCTTACCATTACGTTCATATAGTAATTTTGATCTTGCTGGTACTCGGCCATTGAGTGCAGCGCTTAAGTCACCTTCAGTATCAACCAATCTAAATTCAATCGTTGCTGTAGCGTTTAAAATTTCTTTAGCTTTTGCTGTATCTTGCACACCAGGTAATTCGATAATTATATGCTTTTTACCTTGACGTTGAACAAGCGGTTCAGCGACACCTAATTCGTTAACACGATTACGTATAATAGTGATGTTTTGTTGCAAGGCATATTCACGTACTTCTTTAAGCTTTTGATCGGTCATTTTTGCTGATAACGTTAAATTACTGGCATTCTCTGTCATCAAAAAGTCACGATAGCGCTTCTTTAAGAAGTCATGGGCAGCGGTCATATCTTCAGCATTTCTAAACTGAACATTAATTGAGCCGTTTGATTTTTTTACATTACGATAACGAATTTTTTCACCACGTAAATCTGTACGGAAATCTCCAACCAAGCCATCTTGTGCTTTCACAATAGCTTCGTTCATATTTACTTCCATCAGAAAGCTAACGCCACCACTCAAATCTAGACCTAACTTCATAGGGGTGCCACCAACACTTGCTAACCAAGCGGGCGTTGCCGGAGTCAAGTTCAAAGCAACAGAGTATTTGTCACCTAAGTTATCATCGAGTAGGTCACGGGCTCTGAGTTGTTGTTCAGTATCAGTAAATCGCACTAATAGCTGATCATCATTAAGTACAATACTTAAAAATGAAATGTTTTTAGCAGTCAATTGACTTTTTACGTCATCAAGTGATGCAAGGTTCACTTCCACCCCACGTAAACCTGAAATTTGTACCGCTGGATCTTTACCGTATATATTTGGTAAAGCATACAAAGCACCAAAGGCAACTATAAATAGCACCATCAGTGTTTTCCATAAAGGGTATTTGTTTAACACAAGTTCATCCTTTTTATTAACTTTCTTTTAAGTAACTTTAGGTCAGTCATGATATTGATTTCGCACTCAAAAACCAACCTACAAAGACTTACTATTACAATGACTTCATTGTGCCTTTAGGCAAGACTGCATTAATCGCAGCTTTTTGAAGCACTACTTCAGTACCTTCAGCAACACTGACTACGATAAAGTCTTTTTCATCTGAAACCTTCACGATTTTACCCACAATACCGCCTTGCGTTAATACTTCATCGCCTTTTGATAATTCTGACATTAATCCTTTATGCTCTTTTACACGCTTAGCTTGCGGGCGGTAAATCATAAAGTAAAACACTAAACCAAAAACGGCTAACATGATTAACATTGATGTGCCATCAGCACCTGCTGGTGCGCCTGATGCTGCGTGTGCTTCACTGATAAATAAACTCATAATTTCCTCTAATTTTTATTGTTAATAAATGGATGATTCTTTTCTATTTTAATTCTGGAACAGGTAAATCGCGTAGCGCATAAAATTCGCTAACAAAGTCGTCTAATTTACCTTGCTCTATTGCTGTACGCAATCCTTTCATAACTCGCTGATAAAAATGTAAGTTATGCAGTGTATTTAATTGTGAACCCAATATTTCATTACACTTGTCTAAATGGTGTAAATAGGCACGTGAATAGTTTTTACACGTATAGCAATCACATTCACTGTCTAATGGACTTGTGTCCGTTTTATGACTGGCATTACGTATTTTAATAACACCATTGGTCACGAATAAGTGACCATTTCGTGCATTTCGCGTTGGCATGACACAATCAAACATGTCTATACCACGGCGAACACCTTCAACAAGATCTTCAGGCTTTCCAACACCCATAAGATATCGGGGTTTATTTTCTGGGATCAAGGGGGCGGTGTGATCAAGAATGCGTATCATATCTTCTTTAGGTTCACCTACTGATAAACCACCGATCGCATAACCGTCAAATTCAATAGCTTTTAGGCCGTTAACTGAGACTTCACGTAAATCTTCATACATGCCACCTTGTACAATACCAAATAAAGCAGAAGTATTATCGCCATGAGCATCTTTTGAGCGTTGTGCCCAGCGAAGTGATAATTCCATTGAGCTTTTTGATTCTTCATGTGACGCAGGGTAAGGCGTACATTCGTCAAATATCATGACAACATCTGAATCTAAACTGCACTGCACTTCCATTGAACGCTCAGGAGTAAGCATGATTTTGTCGCCATTAATAGGCGAGCTAAATCTAACACCTTCTTCAGTGATTTTACGCATTTTCCCTAAACTAAACACCTGAAAGCCACCTGAGTCGGTGAGAATAGGTTTGTTCCAGTTGATGAAGTTATGTAAACCACCAAACTGTTCAATAATTTCAGTACCTGGGCGAAGCATGAGATGAAAGGTATTACCCAGAATAATTTCAGCACCAGTCGCTTCAACTTCTCCCATTTTCATGCCTTTAACGGTGCCATAAGTTCCAACCGGCATGAAAGCAGGCGTTTCTACGGTACCACGGTCAAACGTTAAACGTCCTCGACGTGCTTTGCCATCAGTATTAAATAGCTCATACTTCATTTTACTTTTTGCTGACTTAGTCACTTGTTCTGTTGTTTTATCTGTCATTTCCGACTTTCTCCAAACCCTCTAGCGAAACAGGCTAGCGGTTGTTTATTATAAATAATTATCGTTTATCTTATTAAAGCTATCTCGATGCTTTGTTTTTAAACTTTTGCTTTTATTTCTTTTTTCGTAAGCAACATCGCGTCGCCATAACTAAAGAAACGATATTTTTCTTTCACCGCATGTTGATAAGCTTTCATTATATTATCGTAACCTGAAAACGCGCTGACTAGCATCAATAACGTTGATTCTGACAAGTGAAAGTTTGTGATCAATGCATCTATGACTTGAAACTCGTAACCAGGGGTAATAAAAATATCCGTGTCACCATAAAATGCTGCCAGTGGTGAGTTTTTTTCTTTAGCGACTTTAGCCGCACTTTCTATTGAGCGAACGGATGTTGTTCCAACAGCGATAACACGTCCACCATTAGCTTTAGTATTTGCTATTTGTTGAACAACGTTATTCGACACTTCAACATATTCAGAATGCATAATGTGATCAGCTATTTCATCCACTTTTACGGGTTGAAAAGTACCGGCCCCAACATGCAATGTAATAAAGGCGAACTCAATGCCCTTCGCTTTCATTTTTTCTAATAAGTTTTCATCAAAATGCAAACCTGCAGTAGGCGCAGCGACTGCACCAGGTTTTTCATTATAAACAGTTTGATATCTTTCTCGGTCGCTGTCTTCATCAGGACGGTCAATATAAGGGGGTAAAGGCATATGTCCAATTTCTTCGAGCATTGAAAGTACGGATTGCTCACCTTGTATTTCAATCTCAAACAAAGCACCGTGACGACCCAACATAGTGGCTGACACTTTATCTTCTAGCCTAATTTTATTACCTACTTTAAGTGCTTTGCTCGCACGTACATGGGCAAGAAAACGTCTATCATCGATGATCCTTTCAACCAACACTTCAATTTTTCCGCCACTTTCTTTTTGTCCAAACATACGCGCTGGTATAACTCGGGTATTATTAAAAATGAGCAAATCGCCGGCATTAAGCTGTTCAACGATATCAGTAAATCCAAGATCTAATATTTCACCACTATTTCCTTCAACAGACATTAATCGACTAGAAGTACGATCTGGCTTCGGATATCGGGCAATAAGTTCTTCGGGTAAATCAAAAGAAAAGTCAGCTACGCGCATGTGTATACCAATTTCAACTACTATTTTAAGGAATAAAAAACGCGTAATTTTAGTGTTCAGCGCTAACA
>Ga0307492_10000754_pt1 | contig 13449 bp, 13 predicted proteins | sample SI3LmetaG_FD_202365 | JGI IMG/M metagenome (GOLD analysis project Ga0307492, IMG submission 202365) | Sea-ice brine microbial communities from Beaufort Sea near Barrow, Alaska, United States - SI3L | ecosystem: Environmental > Aquatic > Marine > Coastal | place: USA: Alaska | collected 2017-05-06
TTTTCATTTTCAATCATATTTTGTTAAGGCACTAAAATATTATTTTTTATAATAAATTATCGTATTTTTTTAATAATCTATAAAGAGTAACACGAGAGACTTTTAAATTTTTGGCAACTTGACTAACATTGTTATTAAATGCCTTCATTCTGTGATTGATTGCATCACGCTCAGCTATTTCTCTTACATCGTTTAGACTTGGGTCAAAAAGAGTCGCTTGAAACTGAGGTATTTCAGCCAAGCATAAATCTTTAGGGTAGATATATTCATCTTCACACATCGTTAAAGCGCCTTTGACGCGATTTGATAATTCCCTGACATTTCCTGGCCAAGCATAGAGACTTAATGCTGCTAGTGACGATTTCGAAAAACCTCTCACTTTTTTATTAAGTTTAGGCTGAAAACGTTTTAAATAATAATCAGCTAATAGCAATATATCATCATCTCTGTCACGTAACGCTGGCGAATGTATATGAAGAACATGTAGTCGATAATATAAATCCTCTCTGAACTTGCCTAACTTTACCGCCTCATGTAAATTAACATTGCTTGCAGCGATAACTCTTACATCCACTTGTATCGTCTTTGTCCCACCTAATCGGTCAATCGTGCCTTCTTGCAGAAATCGTAACAGATTAACTTGTAAGTCGAGGGGAAGATCTCCAATCTCATCTAGAAAAAGAGTCCCATTGTGTGCTGATTCAATTCTTCCTATTTTTCTACAATTTGCACCAGTAAAAGCGCCTTTTTCATGACCAAAAAGCTCAGACTGTATTAAATTAGTGGGTAATGCACCACAATTTACTATAATTAATTCGTTTTTATTACGCGACGAGCGTTGATGAATTGCTTGTGCAATGAGCTCTTTACCTGTGCCACTTTCTCCGCTGATAAGTACCGGTATGTTAACGGGTGATGCTTTATGAATATCTCTAAACAGTTTTTTCATCATGATATTACGACCGATCATTTCTTCAACATCAAACTCCTCATAAGGTTTTGCGTTATAGAGTGTTTGTTTCAAATGAGCCATACCTAATGCATGACCTAAGCTGAAAATAAGGCGGTTGTTATCGAAGGGAAAAGTGTGATAATCAAAAAAATGAGTCGCTAATAAATGCCTATGCTCAACGTTATTAAGGAAACTTTGTTGTGTTAGTGCAATCCATTCAAAATTATCGAGTGACGAGATAGATTTGAAGAATGAAGTGTTATTGAGGTTAGTTTCATCAAACCAAAAAACACACACTAATTGTCTTCGCTGGATCGTGCTTAATTCTAACATTGAAATATCAGTTATGTTCTTAAGTTGCCAACCTGCATCAGTAAGTAGTTGTCTTACCGCGTTTAACTCCTCTGTGATTTCGTCACACTGAAAGCAAAATAAACAGTATTTATCCATAGATGTAATCTCCTCTTTTTACTGATTAATTCGAGGATTAAACATTAGCAGAGCTAAAAAAAAATGCACAACCTGAATGTTTTCTTTACCAATATTTGTAAGGCATTGAAAATAAATATAAATTTAAATCAAGATGCCCGTTTTAGTTATATTGTTGTATTTGCTATTTTAATGATTCTCCCATCTCGTTTGCATGCGAAGCTTTCTAATTATTTATATAAATACCTTTATAAACAATCAGTAACCGTGGTGATAAAACCGATAAATAATTTACTGACGACTACAAAGATCCTTATTGTATTTCTAGCTGATGTGGATCAGTTAGATCAAAAGTAACTAATCCAATAAGCCTATATAAACACTATGATTTATCCGTGCTTAATTAATTGAATATCGCTTCTTACTGTCTAGAAAAACGCGTACAAATACAATATAAACTTGAGCAGTTTATTCACGAATTTACTTTAGGGTTTGTTAAGGGAATTATGAACTATACCGTTAGAACATGGGCTGTCTTTTTAGTCATTAGTTTTAATCTATTTACTGTGCAGTTATCTGCTGCTTCAGAATTACTACTTGAAGCCAATGTCGAGCCCTTAGTGTCAATTGTTCCTTGGCAAAAAGTTGCTCATATGGGCAATGTTGGCCCAAATGGCATTTCTACCAGTTTACCTTTTTATGTTACCTCCAATACATCAAGAGTACATATTAACCTTGTGGTGACTCATCTTTACAAAGATGGCGATACGAGTTTGAATGTCAAATTACCTGTTGATGAGTCAAGTGGTGTAGAAGTTTCTCCATTGTCTGCGCGTCCAATGCCAGGAACCAGTCTGCACACTCAATATGAAGGTACGACAGATTTGAATAAAAGTGGAGGTGTATTTCAAGGTCTGAAATCTGCGACGATATCGTTAGAAAATACAGCAAGCGGTGTACTTCAGGAAACAGTCGATTTTTCAGTTGCTTGGTTGAGCGATGGAGTTAACCAACCCAGTGGTACTTACCAAGGATATGTTGTTGTCACGGTAAGTGTTGAATAAATATTAATTTGAAACCAACATCGACTTTAAAAGGAAATAAAATGAAAATTTTTAATAAGTACACTTTTTTATGTAGCATCTTATGTTTTATGTTAATGCCATTAAATACCCATGCTTCGCTATCAATTAGCCCGGCATATTTACATATAGATTTATCTAAGAATAATCCCTCAGGCACATTTACCGTCTCTAATTTATCTAATGTTGACCAAACTTATCGAGCGAGATCTATGCATTTTGAAATATCAAGTACAGGCTCTATTGTACCGATAGAACCTGATCAATTCTCCTTAGCAAAAGCGATTAAGTTTAACCCGAAAGAATTTACCTTACCCCCTAAGTCAAAACGGAAAATTCGTTTTACTATTATCAATCGAAATTTAAAAGATCCCAAAGAGTATTGGGGCGCGATTGAATTTACACCATTAAAAAACTTTTCTATGAAAGCTCAAGACAAAGAAGGGCATTCGATGAATGTAACGGTTATTTCTAGAATATTAGTGCCTATATATGGCATGGGTGAATCGGTTAAATTTAAAGGTAATGTCGAGTCATTAAAGGGAGTTAAAATTAATGACGATCTAAGTTTAACAGGGCAAATATCTAATACGGGTGATGGTGTTTTACGCTTAAGCGGTAATTGGTCAATATATAAAAAAGGTATGAATGAATTACTTTATTCTATACCGGTAAAAAAATTCGTGGTGTTACCTCAATCTAATCGGAATATAAAAGCTTTACTTGAAGAAAATCTGAACGCTGGAGAATATAAAATTGTACTAGATTTATCTGAGCAAAGGAGTGGTGAACAAGTGAATAATCAGGGGTTTTTTACGCTTGAGTAACCATGTTTATAATGTCGTCGACCAAAGCTTTTATTTATTTAATACTGTTAATAATGGTTTCATTATTGTTTCCCGTTGCAAAAGCGGCGCCTCCCACGCAAGGGAAGGAAGAGCTGAAGCAATCTAGTGTATTATTCAAACAAATAGAAATAGAGGTTTTGAACCAACTACCATTGTCAAAGCAACCCATATCTACCATTGTTGGCGGTTTTAGACTCAGAGGAAATCGATCTATTTATCAAGTGTCCATTACCGACCTTGATATTTTAATTACCAATAATGAACAACGGTTATTGCCTTTGTTAAGGCTGTTAAAACGTCTTCGTGCCAATATTACTTTTGAAAATGGTCAACTCATTTACGCTTTTCGAGCGGGTGAAAATACGATTCTAAACTTTCAGAATTCGACGTTAGAGATTAAAGGAATAACCTACCCAATAGAGTTAACAAAGGGATTGTCGGATATTACAGGCAAACAAGAAGTTTATATTTCTGAAAAACTATTTTCCAAAGAACTTGGGTTAAATTACCTCTGGGATGATACCGAATATTCAGTGATAGTGACAACTGATAGGGAGCTTAATGTTTTTCAAGAAATTTTAGCACGAAGAACTCAACGTATTGAATTCGATCTGAGTGAGTTAACAGAAAATTTACCCGAGACCGAAGGTGTTAAAAATGCCCGTGACTTTCAGCAGTTACTCACGTTTAGTGAGTTATCTTTAGATATTAAAAGTATTATAAAAGAGCATCAACATTTCGAATTTTTCACACCAAAGATAACGTTATATGGCCACCTTTTAGGGGGGCAATATAGGATGAGTTTTTCTGAATCAATTAATACTCAACAAAGTAAAACACCAGACTTTCCATTATGGCTGCAAGAAGTAATTTGGCAGTCCGATATAGAATCTTTTACAGTAGAAGCTGGCGATACTGGTATGAGCCTCACACCATTATCTGTCCCTTTTGCGAGTTTCACAGGTGTTAGTTTTCGAGGATTAACAGAAGATGATTTTACGCCTTTAGGTAAGAAAACATTTCTAGAAGGAAATGGTTTTAGCTTTGCTAATGAACAAAAGATTTCAGGAATGGCCCCCGTTGGATCTACTGTTGAAATATTCATAAATGGCCGGTTAAGTTATTCTGAATTGATTAAGGCTAAGGATGGCTCTGCTATAGGAAATAGCCACTACGAATTACTGATGTCTAGCGGTTTGAATCAAACACTTAATGAAGTGAAAACGGTTATTACCGAGTTAGATGGCACCATGAATGAGAATGTTGAATTTATTTCAAATAATATTAGCTTGCTGAAGCAAGGGCAGATGGCATATTCAGGAGGGTTAGGAACACGGCGTAGAAAGCAAGAAGGTAAACTTATTACTCAAGGACTTTTAGCTGGAGCTGGCGTTTTCTATGGAATAAATAACGATATAACACTCGGTTTGTCACTGTCCAGTCAAAATGACTTTTACAGGGATACCCATTCATTAAAAGAATTTCTTAACTCAAGACTATATTTTGGAGAACATCTCGCTATAAAAATCAGCGAAAGTTTATTTTTGACTCAAAATATTGGCTTAAATTTAATCATTGATGAGGAGGATATTTTTGTTGCAAGTAATGGTCGTCAAACGAAGAAATATCCCATAGCTATCGAGAACACTTTGGAATATAAAGGGTCATCAACACTTATCGCTTTATACCATTTTGATTACGATATTGATTATTCTGCGGGAGATATCAATTTGGGGAATCGTAAGGGGTGGGGAAGCTTTATTCAGAGAAAAATGGAAGGCAGTTCTATTTTTAATAGTGCGTACGCCAATATTAAATCTCATGATAGTGACGATAATACTCAATATTTAGCGGCAGAATGGAAAAATCAAAATTTGATCCCTAAAAGTAGCTTAAGCCTAAGAGCTGATTGGATTAAACAACAAGATACGCTAACGAATAAAAATAAAGAGCGAAGATTATATAGTGCAAATATAACTTCAGGTTTGTCACGCAACATCGAAGTGGAATTGAATCATAGTTGGGGGACCCCCATAGGTTTTGCCGATAATAAAGACCTTCGTTCTGGCGTGCCTGTTCCAATGATCACTACAAGTTTACCTTTTGGGACACGTGTTAGTGGTAAATATAGGTTTTCTGATGCTTGGTCTACCTACGCAAATTATATAGATTCAGGAATAGGACATAAGTCAGCAGAATTATCGATCGAACGTAATTTAAATTTTCCTGGTGAAATGAAATTTAAACTATTAAGTCGACACGATCTCAAAAGTGCCAATCAGAGAACAATCGTTACAATCGAGTATCCTTTTAATCGAGGTGGGGGCGATCTTTTTGGTTTAAGTTTTGCCAGAGGTAATAATTCAGATGACTACAATATAAATCTATATTTGAGTATCTCTGGTCTTTTCACATGGAATAGATGGACGCCACGTTTTATTAAAAGATCGAGCCAGATTAGACCAGAAAGCGGTGGTATTCAGGGGCTTGTATATCTAGATATTAATAACAATGGGAAACATGACAATGGTGAAATTGGGGTCGAGAATATTAATGTATTATTCAATGGAAGAAAACATTACCGCTCAGGCTCAGGAGGCTGGTTTTATATACCTCGTAATGAACGGCAACAAGAAATAGTTGTTTCGCTTGACCCATCATCATTACCAGCTACTTATACACCAACTCAAGGTGTACAAGTAGCAAATTGGAATAAGGCTGCACTCACCCGTGTAAATCTTGGTATAGCGGCGTTAACATCATTGAGTGGAAAGATAATTTTTGACGATGATGACTCTAGGGCGCTTGCTGGTGTAATTGTTAAACTGATTGATCTTGATAATAATCAAGAAGAACGTCAGTCATTCTCAGATAGCTACGGTGAGTATTACTTTGGAGAATTAAAAAGGGGTCGTTATGAAATTCAAATTATAACGGATTCATTACCTGCTAATACTAAACAAGTTAATCAACTATCAAATTTTACGATTGACGCATACTCATCCACTGAAGAAATAGAAATGCCAACGATTCATATACTGGAATATGAATAAAACTTAGTTTCGATTATCGAAAGGGAATTACTTATACGAATGGATAATTTTTTAGAGCGTTTGTTCAATATAGAGATGGGGACACATGGATGAAAAATACAATTAAAGATAAACTTATTAAAGAACATCATCCCGACTTGATTCGTAAACGTTTAGCCTTAGGCCCTAAAAGGCAAAATATTTCTGACGCTATATTAGGTGGTATCGATGGTTGTATAACTACATTTGCTGTGGTGTCTGGCTCTCTTGGTGCGTTTTTCCCTTCTTCAGTGGCAGTAATACTGGGTTTTTCCAACCTTTTTGCTGACGGCTTTAGTATGGCGATAAGTAATTATGAATCGAGCAAAGCAGCGCAAGAGTACTTTGAAAGTATCAAGCAATCAGAAGAAATACACATTAAAGAAGTTCCTGAAGGTGAGCGAGAAGAAATAAGGCAAATATTTAAGGCTAAAGGGGTTTCAGGCGAGTTGCTTGAAAAAATAGTAGCAACAATCACAGCAGATAAAAATATATGGCTGGAAATAATGCTTATTGAAGAGCATGGTCTGAGTAAATCTACTCAAAAGCCCTTCATCGCTGCAGGAGTAACTTTTCTCGCATTTGTAGCCGTCGGTAGCATACCATTGCTCCCATATATGTTGTCATTTATTGAGGTAAGCAAACAATTTTCAATGAGTGCTTTCCTAGCGGGTACTATGTTTTTTTTAATCGGTATGATTAAAAGTCTTGCGCTTGATAAACCCATTTTTATTTCTGGCATACGTACACTTTTCACAGGAGGAATCGCAGCTGGGCTCGCTTATTTTACCGCTTTTTTTTTGAGAGAGATTTTTAACATTACCACGGGTTAAATCTTAGTAATAGGTATAACAAATAAGGGAAGCTCTTTACATGAGTAAATACACAATACAAACTCATTGGTTTTGTAGCGTTGCTATTAATTTATTTCTAGAACCTTGTATTAAAAGTGTTTTGTCATCTGCGATCACGCTGAGTTTTAACAGGCTGTATTATTGGAGAGATACATATGCGTCATAAAAAAGGTCACTCTGGTGATGATAGGTTAGGCTTTGCTGTACTTATAAATATCCTCTTAACGATAGCTCAAATTATTGGCGGGGTAATATCAGGAAGTTTATCTCTGATGGCTGATGCTTTGCATAACTTCAGTGATGCAGGTGCCATATTAATTGCAATTATTGCAAAGAAAATTGGTAATAAATCGCCCAATAAATTCATGACCTATGGTTATAAACGCGCTGAAATTATTGGTGCTTTAATAAACAGTACGTCATTAATAATTGTCGGAATTTATCTTATAGTCGAAGCTATAGGAAGGTATATAACTCCAACACCGATAGATGGCTGGATCGTTTTTTGGATTGCCGGCATCGCCTTGATTGTTGATATCGTAACCGCGATGATTACCTATTGTGCTGGTGCAAAAGACAACATGAACATAAGAGCCGCATTTATTCACAATATATCTGATGCACTTGCCTCTATTGTCGTTATTATTTCTGGCCTATTGATCATCAACTTTCAGCTTTATATTGTTGACGTTATTGTAACAATTGGTATTTCAATTTATGTAATCTACCATGGGGTCGTACTCCTCAAAAAATGCACAATGATAATAATGCAAGCTACACCAGCATCAGTAAATATTGAAAATCTTCAATTGGCGTTAGAGAATATTGATGGAATTGAATCTGCGAAACATATTCATGTATGGCAACTTGATGACAAACGGATTTATCTTGAAGCTCATATGACATTAATGACGGATGATCACGAACGTATAAAAAAAGCATCACGTAAAATAATAAAAAGTGACTTTGGTATCTCACACTCAACACTAGAAACAAAGAATATTTGATATATTAGAATCAAAAACTAAGTGCAATTTATTGATTCAGCATTGAGATAAAGTACATGCTTGCTCGTGTGCATGTTCATTAATCAAATAAAATGTATTGGTAACCTTTACCCACCGAAATTTCCTTTTGGACCATCAAAAACACCTGCAAGGGTGAAATGACAATGCGCACAATGGCCATTATTGTCTAACTGATATTCACCTAGCTGATACCAGTCATGATTTATAACTCTTTCATGACACATTTCATGCAACTCTTTTTTGCTATCATTTTTACCAGGGATCAATAAAGTGGTGATTTAGGCTTAGTCACTGTTAATGATTCAGCTCATATTTCTCCATCATTCACTCATACTAATCCTGCTTCAAGCTCAGCAAGTGATTTGACTATTAATCTCAGTGAGTCTGACAATGAGCAGTTAACGTCGCTAGTTTGGCAGGTTTTACAAAGTTCACTGACGCAAGGGGAATTTACGCTTCAGACGCCAGCTGCATCAAAAGCTTTGCAACAGAATGCTGCAACCTTTGTTACTTTATATACTTATAAATAATTAAGAGGATGCAAAGGGGCATATATTACTGATTATACTCTATGAGAAGACCTCTGCCGCCACGCATACTTTAGTGCATTTGAAGATAATCGTTTTACCCCATTAAACCGTGATGAAATGGAACACATCAGTTTTGATATTTCTATTTTATCGCCACTCTCTCAAATAGAAAATAGCTCAGAGCAAACATTAATTGATCAATTTCAGGTTGGTATTGATGGTTTGTTATTAAAACAATATCCACGTGCCGTCATATTTCTACCAACTGTTTGGCGTTCAATACCCAACCCAAGAAAGTTCGTACGTGAGTTAAAACAAAAAGGTGGTTGGCCGATAGATTATTGGGACGCTTCAATTGATATTATTAAATTTACGACTACTTTGATTAAACAACCTTAAACTAGTTTAAATAACAGACCAATTACTGACCTTAGAAGCCTTGTTTTAATGCTTATCCTTGTTCTCTACTCGAATGCTAAGTTAGCTTAGTTTTACTGATTTTTATCAGTTTATCCGTAAGATATTACTGTTAGATTTAAGAGGCTGGTTAACCTATTTTATGCCCGCATAATCTGCCAATAAAACTGATTGTTTAAAATTAAACGATGGAGAAACTTATGAAATTTTGTATATCAAGAAACATTGACTCTCACTTGATTAAAGAAAGAGTACCGACAAAATACAAAAATCTCGCGGCTAGTTGTGAATCACAATTAAGAGGGGCTTGCACCTTAATAACTTTTCCACATGAAGACCGAGATGTAGTAAAAAGTAGTCTCGTAGGCAAAGCACTAAAAAGTCTTGGTACCCTGACAGACCCACAACTTGTAGTTGTTGGAGGTTGCTTTTCGGTAGAAGCGGCCAAAATTCTTAATTCAAATAATGTTATATTTTTATCTTTATCTGATAAATATCGCACGGATACTTATTCAAATGCTCATGATGTGTATACAGCTTAAATCTCTTATGAGTCGTGCGGAAATAGTTCCGCACTTAGTGAATTTTTTATTCGTTTAGTAAGTACTGTTGTAGATTAATAACAAAAAAATCAATCGTGATTATAAAGTGAAAATGGGTCGTTAAACAAAATAATATTTTTGTTATCATTATCATCATAAATTTCAATTGATTCTATTTTACTTTGATGTTGTTGAAAGCAAATCATTAATGGTGATTCTATTAAGTGATTTGATCGATCAAATAAGATTTCAAGAATATCGTTGTCATTATCATAAGCCAGTGTCATTAACCGCATTTCTCGATTTGCTAGTTCATCTCCAAAACTCAGACCAGTGACTTCGACATTGGTTACTTTTTTTTCTAATGCTGTGGAAAGTTGATTAAGCTTGTATTGCCAATCAAAAGGTTCAATTGCTATTTTTGACATGAACATATTTCCTTTTATAAATTAGTTACAACAATAACAGAAGTATTAATCCCTTCATCTGATGAAAATCAGTAACAGTACTTTTACTTAAGTTAGTAATGAACAAAAGAAATAAAGTTAAACAGTTTGCGCTAACGTACTGTAATATGAACGGCATTCTTCTTCTCGACCTCTAACTATACGTAGTCTTTTAAGATTACCGCGAACCTCTGTTATCACTGTGTTATGTCCTTCTTGGTGATGGCTGTCATAGAAAAAGATAATCACCCAATCATAAATCCTATTAAGCTTATGTGCGCGTAAGGTGTTGGAATAAATTACGGTAAAATTCCAATCATCTTTTTTAGTGTGCCAAATAGGTAACCATGCTTTATTTTCTGGATTAAATCTTTTTGGAGAAATTAAGGGTAATTTTCCTGCATTCGCTTTATCACGATATTCATTATCAAGGTTTAGTAATAGCTCTACGCTTGGTTCTTTTTTATTCCCACTCAAAGTATTTGAGTGGGTGCTTAGTTTTCTATTTCGCTCTGTAAAATTCATTAATAGCCAATCTTCAATCGCTAGCTGTCGTTTTTTACCTAATCCCTTTATTCTATCAAGTTTGCCAGTATGTACAGCATTTTCTAATGACGCAAAGGTATCAATATTCAGCTTGTCATGGAGTCTTTCAGCTAAACCTTTACCCACTGTGGGTATCAATTGTAATAGCCCTACTGGGTCAGAAGCACCTTGCAGGTTCTCCAATTGTGACATTCGACCTGTCGTTATAAATTCTTCAATTAAATGAGCAATACCTTCACCTATGGTAGGGAGGTTAATCAAACCCTGTATGCCTTGCTCTTCAAACAAAACGCTGAGGTCTATTGTTGAATTTTCTATCGTGTCTGCAGCTTTAAGGTAAGCCTGACAGCGGAAATGATTAGCATGTTGAGCTTTAAGCAATGCAGCAATTTCATGAAGATTTTTAATGATTTCATTGTTAAAAGTAGACATTCACAGCTCCAGTTTTAGTTTAATTATTTTAATCAGGTTGCTTACGATTTCATAAATTCAAAATATAAAAGACACGCGACTGCCTCTAATGCATCATTGTTATTTTGATTAAGGTTATTCAAATGTAAGGTGAAATAAGACATATCCACTTTATATAGTGCTATAGATAAAACACTGATGTACATCAGCGTAAATCAGTGTAGATACACGATAATCAACCTTAGGAAAAATAAACTTTTTTCACCTACACAGTCAGATTCAGTAAAAAAACAGGTTAGATAATGAGCTAACACTTACATGCTAAAAGGCTAATTCATGAACATTCTTTTTTTAATGTACCCTTGGAAACACATTATTCCTGATACTGACTCCACTTTGCGACTTATTCACGAATGTGTTTCTAGAGATCATACCGTTGCTATAACTACCCCTCATAATTTAACAATGAGAGACTCTGTTTCAAGTGCATTTTGTCAGGTATTTAAAAAGGGCGCAGTGGCTCCGGTTAATATGGTGACTTTTTATAAAAAAGCTGAACTTAAAAAATCAAAATTACCGCTTGCCGGATTCGACACCATTATTATGCGTGACAATCCTCCTTTAAATCCTATTACCTTAAATTTTCTTGATTCAGTGCGAGAAGATGTTTTTATCATGAACGATATTGATGGATTGCGTATTGCTAACACAAAATTATATACGGCTTCATTTGATGACCCATCGAATCATTTTATACCAATTACACATGTCTCTAAAACGTCAGAATACTTAGTTGATGTACTAAATGAATCAGCCTCAGAAAAAATGATATTAAAGCCTTTAGATGGTTATGGCGGGCAAGGCGTGATTTTAGTTGAGAAACATGCACAGAAAAGTTTTCACTCATTATTAGAGTTCTATATTAACAGCGGTAAAGGTGGTAATTACGTTATTTTACAAGAATATGTTGAAGGTGCTGAGCATGGAGATGTACGCATATTAATGTTAAACGGTGAACCCATTGGTGCTATGAAACGAGTGCCAGCATCACATGAAGTTCGTTCAAATGTACATGCGGGTGGGAAAGTTGCTAAACATACGTTAACTAAGAATGAAAAATTGCTCTGTAAACACATCGGTCCTAAGTTAATACGCGACGGTTTATATTTGGTGGGTATTGACGTTATTAATGAAAAATTAATTGAAGTTAATGTACAAAGCCCCGGTGGAATAATGCATATTAATAAATTAAATAATGTGAAATTACAAAGGAAAATCATTGATTTTATTGAAAGTGTCGTCATTGCTAAAGAAGCGCTCGAACAGCGTAAAAATGAGTTTAGAAAGGCGATAGATGATGCTCACATTATCTGAAAAAGAATGTATTGCGCTCATTAATAAAAGAGAGTGTTTTCACGCAGAAGTCGAGTCAGGCGCTTTTATCGTCAAGATTGATGAATATTCACCTATTGTATGTGCAGGTATTCACAATGGGCATAAACTTCGTGATGAACTTGAAAAATTATTTTTACTCTCAAAAAAAGAACGCTTTTATGAAGAAGATCCTTATACAGATGAGCTTATATCATCACTTCCCATTCAAATTATCGGTAATGATTCTCGATTTGAATATGACTTAAATCGTGCTAAAGCATTATCCACTTACTTTAAAACGGCATGGGATAAACAGGTATGGGATAAACCCTTGAGTCAAAAACAACGTGTAAAGAGTCATGATAAACATCAGTCTTTCTATAATGTACTCGAAGCTATTATTAGGGTTATTGAAAACTTATTTAACCATGCAATCGTCTTTGATATTCATTCATATAATCACAAGCGTATAAAAAAAGACACGCCGACGTTTAACATTGGCTCAGAACAAATAGATATTGAGCGCTGGGGGAATATTGTTAACCATTTTGAAAAACAACTCAATAAAATCACTTTGCCTAATGTAGAAGTTCGCGCAGCTATCAATGAAGTATTCTATGGACGAGGTTATTTGGTTACCCATATAAACGCCCATTTCGATAATACTTTGGTCATACCAACTGAAGTAAAAAAAATATTTATGGATGAAATATCAGGTGACGCCTATCCATTAGTATTAGAAGAATTAAAAGCGGGTTTTAAAAATGCGGTGAGCGAAACCGCTGCTTTTTTTGTAAGGCGATATGGTAAGAAAAAGAAAACACAAAAAGCTGACGTGCTTTCGTCAACCATCAGTACAGAGGTATTAACACTCGATAATAAAATCTTTACTCTTTGTAAAAGTATTGAAACATTAAAC
>Ga0307492_10000755_pt1 | contig 13442 bp, 14 predicted proteins | sample SI3LmetaG_FD_202365 | JGI IMG/M metagenome (GOLD analysis project Ga0307492, IMG submission 202365) | Sea-ice brine microbial communities from Beaufort Sea near Barrow, Alaska, United States - SI3L | ecosystem: Environmental > Aquatic > Marine > Coastal | place: USA: Alaska | collected 2017-05-06
GTATTCTTCAAGGCGATATCAAAGGTCGGTGTATCAACACCCACCTCACGCTGGGTCACCATACAACCACGATGCTCGTGAATAAATTCAATAGGATCTTCAATGGTGATGATATGACCCTTACTGTTGGCATTGCGGTGACCGATCATCGACGCCAGCGAGGTCGACTTTCCCGTGCCCGTTGCGCCAACGAAGATAATCAAGCCGCGCTTAGTCATGGCAAGTTGCTTGACCACGTCCGGTAGCTTCAATTCATCTACACTGGGAATATGGGTTTCGATGCGCCGCAGTACCATGCCTGCAAAATTGCGCTGATAAAAAGCACTGACGCGAAATCGGCCGGCGACCGGGGAATGGATAGCAAAGTTACACTCGCGCTCCGCCTCAAATTCCTGTACCTGCGCCTCGGTCATGGTGCTGTGAACCATCTCTCTCGCCTGCTCCGGCGTCAGCGGCGTTTTCGACATGGGCATCATCTTACCCCGGACCTTGATGGAGGGCGGCAGACTCGCCGTGATAAATAGATCAGAAGCATCCTGGTCCACAACGACCTTTAATAGCTTGTCAAAATCAATCATAGAGCGCTCTGATTAGCCTACTTGAGACAGCCTGCTTGAGACAACCTAGATAAAGCAGCCTGCATGAATTGGTATACCTGAATCATTTGCTTATCTAAAATCATCGGGCATCTTAGCTTTCTCACGAGCCGCTTCGCGGGTGATCATTTTCTTCTCGACCAGCGTTTTGAGACACTGGTCGAGTGTTTGCATACCCATCTGGCCACCGGTCTGGATCGCAGAATACATCTGCGCCACCTTATCTTCACGAATCAGATTGCGGATGGCGGGGGTACACAGCATTATCTCGTGGGCCGCACAGCGGCCACCACCGACTTTCTTCATCAGGTTCTGGGAAATCACCGCCGCCAGAGACTCAGACAACATGGACCGCACCATGGATTTCTCCGCCGAGGGAAATACATCGATCACCCGGTCGATGGTCTTGGCTGCCGAGGACGTGTGCAGCGTACCAAACACCATGTGCCCTGTTTCTGCCGCCTCAAGGGCCAGCTTGATGGTCTCAAGATCGCGCATCTCACCGACGAGAATGATATCCGGATCTTCTCGCAATGCCGATCGCAGGGCTTCATTGAATCCTAGTGTATCACGATGGACTTCACGCTGATTGACCAGACATTTTTTACTCTCGTGCACAAACTCAATAGGGTCTTCAATGGTCAGGATGTGCTGATATCGGCTGTCGTTAATGTAGTCCATCATGGCCGCCAAGGTCGTGCTCTTACCAGAACCTGTGGGACCAGTAACCGTGATCAAGCCCCGGGGAGTCTCCGCGATACTCTTAAATACCTGCCCCATACCCAGGTCATCCATCGTTAAGACCTTGGAGGGAATGGTTCGGAAAACGCCGCCAGCACCACGGTTATGATTGAAAGCGTTGACTCGAAACCGGGCGATACCAGGAATCTCGAACGAGAAGTCACACTCAAAGAACTCTTCGTAGTCCTTGCGTTGCTTGTCATTCATGATCTCGTAGATTAGCTGGTGCACATCTTTGTGCTCCAGTGCTGGCAAATTAATCCGACGGATGTCACCATCTACCCTAATCATTGGCGGTAATCCTGACGACAGATGAAGGTCTGAGGCACCTTGTTTCTCACTAAACGCTAATAATTCTGTAATATCCATGGGATGGTCCCTTATCGAGAGGCTCAAAGTGAAACAACTGCCGGACCGTGCGATTTTCGCGCATGACATGACCGCCTGCTTGAGGCTGAAGGCTTAGACGTAATAGTATTATCGAATGGCAGAATAAACCACTGTTTCATTAGCCCCACGGCTTAAATTGGCACGCCATCGCTGGCTATCTGGCCATACTGATATCCGCAAAACAACGGTATAAAGAACCGTCAAGGAGCTACATTGACCCACCATCTCGAACAGCCGATGGATAATGCACTGCTGGCACGCCTGACTGAGGTGACGAACATCATCGCTACGCTGAAAGCACAATATCAGCGCGCCCCCAACAATGTTTCCCTACTCGCTGTCAGTAAAACCCGTGACATTGCTGAGATCAGGACATTGCTGGCAGCCGGCCAACAAGACTTTGGTGAGAATTATCTGCAAGAAGCGGTCACCAAGATAGCGGCACTCAAGGAAGAAGCCATTGAACCGGCACCTGTCTGGCACTACATAGGAGGCATTCAATCAAACAAGACTAAGCCGATCGCCGAGCATTTTGACTGGGTGCACACGCTGGCCAGCGAAAAAGTCGCCACCCGACTGGCACAACAACGTCCTGCTGAGCTGGCGCCGCTCAATGTTCTGATACAAATTAATATCGACGACGAGCACAACAAGAGCGGCATCCAGCCCGAAGCCATCAACGCGCTGGCGGAGGTGGTTTTGTCATTGCCGCGCCTAAAACTTCGCGGCTTGATGGTCATTCCCCGTGCGGAAGATAATTTGGCTGCCCAGGCACTGCCATTTCAACGACTGCGAGAGTTACTGCTCAGCACCCAGCAACGTTATGGTGACCAGTTGGCAGAGTTTAACCAGCTTTCCATGGGTATGAGCGGCGATATTGAGGCGGCGATCAAGGAAGGGGCGACATGGGTCCGCGTTGGCACTGCCATATTCGGTCCACGGACAGTCTCGAAGTCTTAGAGTCCGGCCAACAATTCGAGTAACATCTACGCATAAGGCTTTCAGGCACCCACCCTACGTATCAGCATAGGGCGCGCCAGTAGGCCAGACCAATGTTTTCTAAACGTCGCTTTTTCTCAAAGTTGCCTTGGCCAACTCAATGCCAGGGCAAGAAGTACGCTTAACAGGAGTCCCATGGAACAAAATTTAGCCAATGCCGGTATCTATCTGGTTCAAACATTCTTTGGCATTTACAGCTTTTTACTCCTGTTACGGTTGTTGATGCAGATCTCCAGAGTCGATTATTACAACCCCATCTGTCAGGGTATCGTCAAAATCACAGACCCGGCTATACGGCCGTTGCGCGTGGTATTGCCCACAGTTCTGGGGGTCGATCTGGCGACCCTGGCCGTTGCTTTTGTGGTCCAGATGATTGCCGTTATGCTGGTCATGGGCCTGGCAGGCGGTCCTTTATTCTCACCCCTGTACATTGCCTGGGTGCTACTCGGACTGTTCTCAACCATCTTTAATATCTATTTCCTAGCCCTGATTGTGATGGTTATCGCCAGCTGGATCGCGCCCCAGTCGGGTCACCCAGCACTGGCCTTGGTTTATCAGATCACAGAACCTGTCTGTGCCCCCGCACGCAAGTTGCTACCGCCCATGGGCGGCCTGGATCTGTCCATTATCTTGGTGTTTGTTGTGCTCAACCTTGTTGACGACTACCTGGTTATTGCGCCGTTAGCAAAGATGCTCGGCATTCCCGCTGGCGTCATTCTCGGCCTTCCGTGAGTCAAGCCGTGAGTCAAGCAGTGAGTCAAGCAGTGAGCCACGTGTTCACCTCGATGCATCTCTGGCAACGTGATGTTGTTAAGGTTCGACACGGATGAAGCATTGGCTAGGTAGCATGCTATGGGGGCTCCTGTTGATGCAACAATTGGGACAAACCTGCCAGGCAGATCAATTTGTCCAGTGGCAGGGCTATGAGATCCATTACACCACCCTGAGCAGCCGCCTGATTCCTGCAGATGTGGCCGCCAGCCACGATATTATCCGCGCGGACAATCGCATTGTCACTAACATCTCTATCCGCAAGGACGGCCTACCAATTCGGGCCAGCATTCGGGGAACCGCTACCAACCTGCTCAACCAACGCCAGAATTTGGCCTTTACGGAGGTCATGGAGCAAGATGCGATCTATTATCTGGCCAACCAGCTGGTCGATGTCCGCGATACCCTGCGCTTTGTTGTATTTATCCTGCCGGATGGCGCCAATGACACCTATGAACTGGCCTTTGTGCGGGACTATTATCAATAACAACACTGTAGTTCACAGCACCTGAACTCATAGCACCTGAACTCATAGCACCTAAGCTAGCTACTATCAAAAGGATGCAATCCAACCTTCATGCCGTCACAACAGACACTGGTTTTGGCCAGCAGCAACCAGAAAAAAGTTAACGAACTCATGGACTTTTTGCCGAGCCATTTTGATCTAGTCACCCAGGACTCCCTGGGTATTGAGAGCCCTGAGGAGACCGGCGCTACGTTTATTGAAAACGCGATCATTAAAGCGCGCCATGCAGCCCAGTGTAGCGGCTTACCGGCGCTAGCAGATGACTCTGGCATTGAAGTCGCGGCGTTACGTGGCCAGCCAGGCATTTACTCTGCGCGCTATGCAGGGACCGGCGCTAGCGATCAGGACAATGTGACCAAGCTATTGCAGGCACTCGAATCTGTCAGCGATGACGCGAGAGCCGCCTGTTTTCGCTGTGTGATCGTGATGCTCGATCATGCCCTAGATCCTTGGCCACGCATCGCCAGAGGCACTTGGCATGGAGAAATTCTCAGAGCACCGCGCGGTGCGCAGGGCTTTGGTTATGATCCTGTATTTTTCGACCCGACTCTCAAGCGTAGCGCCGCGGAGCTGAGCCCCGCAGAGAAGCGGGCGGCGAGTCATCGCGGTCACGCCTTGCGCTCACTATTGCAGGGCTTCCATGAACACCGATAACCAGCGCCAAACACTAGGTCTGTACGTGCACTTTCCCTGGTGCATCCGCAAGTGTCCTTACTGTGATTTCAACTCCCATGCGGTGACCGGCGAGTTGCCCGAGGACGCCTATGTGGTCCAGCTGCTGCGGGACCTAGATGACGACCTGGCGCTACTCGATAGCCCGCCGCCATTGACCTCTATGTTTCTCGGCGGTGGCACGCCCAGCTTATTCACCGCCGCGAGCATGGACACACTGCTAACCGGCATACAACAACGCCTGCCTTTCGACCCAGCCATTGAGATAACCCTCGAGGCCAATCCTGGCACTACCGATTATGAGAAATTTAGCGGCTATGTGGACGTCGGCATCAATCGACTGAGTATCGGTGTACAAAGTTTCAATAATCAGCAACTCACCGCACTGGGGCGTATCCACAGCGCTGATGAAGCCCAGCGGGCGTTCACCGTCGCCCGACAAGCTGGCTTTACCAATATCAACATTGACCTGATGCATGGCCTGCCAGGCCAATCTGTAGCGGCCGCCATGAGCGATCTCCAGCAGGCGATCGAATTGGGCCCGGAACACGTGTCTTGGTATCAACTCACCATCGAGCCCAACACAAGTTTCTACAACAAGCCGCCGGTACTTCCCGACGACGATCAGCTCTGGGAGATCTACAGTACCGGCTTGACACGACTGGCTGCCGCGGGATATTCACGCTATGAAGTGTCTGCTTTTAGTCAGCGAGGGAAGCCTGGTGCCCATAACCTAAACTACTGGCAATTTGGCGACTACCTTGGCATCGGCGCCGGTGCCCATGGCAAATTATCGACCCAGAACCTTCGTCAACGAACGACCAAGACCCGAGTACCGAAGGACTACCTGAACGCGCCTAACCGTCGCCTGCTACCCATCAAAGCCGATAGCCTGCAACTGGAGTTTCTTATGAACGGGCTGCGGCTAAATGAGGGCTTTAGCTGGCACACCTATGAGCAACGCACGGGTCTGCCTAGGGCAAGCCTTGATCGGTTTATTGCTAAAGGGGAACCCAAGGGACTGCTGATATCGAGCACTGAGGGGCTGCGCGCCACAGACATGGGCATCCAGTTTCTCAATGATGTGTTGTTATTAGTCGATTGATATTAGTCGATTAATATTGCGACAGTGATGCTTGTCGACACAGGCGCGGCGACGGTTCAACCTCTTACCGCTCTTCTGAACGCACCCAGGCACGATCAAACACCTCGTGACCGAGACGCAAACCGCGCCGCTCATATTTGGTAACAGGTCGCGCCGGAGGGGGCGTCGAGGCAAACCCATGATAGCAACCAACGGTTTCCTCAATTGCCTCTGCATAGGGTGCCCAGTCGGTCGCTACATGTAAAACGCCGCCTGGCGCCAGACAACTGAATATTAGGGTCAGAAATTCAGAACTGATTAGGCGCCGTTTATGGTGCTTCTTCTTATGCCATGGGTCGGGGAAAAAAATCTGAACCGTCGATAAAGCACCTTCGGGTATGCAGTGCGCCAGAATACCAACAGAGTCCTCAGACATCACCCGCAGGTTTGTCAATTTCGCTGCCGCTGCCCGATGCAACAGGTGACCCACACCCGGACGATGGACCTCAACCCCAATATAGTTGCGCTCGGAATCTGACTCGGCCATCTCGAATAGCGAATCACCCATCCCGAAACCGATCTCGAGCACAATCGGTGCGGCGCGAGGGAACAAAGCGTCCATCACCAGGGGCTCGTCTGTCGATTCGACCCCGAACTCAGCCCACTGGGTTTCGAGAGCATGAATCTGTCCTGGCGTCATACGTCCTGCACGAATGACATAACTGCGAATCTGTCGGCGATCGAATTCCAATGACATCAGGGTGCCTTCTGCCAGATACCCACTGCCAGCAGCGCCCAGCCAAGCATAAAGAACAGCCCGCCCACGGGCGTGACGGGGCCGGGCCATTTCATATGAGTGAGAGCGAGCAGATACAGGCTGCCAGAAAACAAGACAATACCCACCATAAAGGCGTAACCGGCATAGACCAAAGACCAATGACGCTCCCATAGCGTCATCAAGATGCAGACACCCAGCAACGCCAACGTATGGGTGAACTGATAGCTGACGCCTGTTTCAAAGGCACTCATCAAGCGCGCATCAAGACGACCACGCAAGCCATGAGCGGCAAAAGCGCCTAACACGACGCTGAGCAAGCCACTGATCGCGGCAAACAGGAAGGCCCATTTAGGCATGGTGACACCGTATTAGAGGAGGAAAAGTCGGCATAACGACGCCGACAAGATGACTAGAGATCAAACTCGAGCCGCAGCTTCTTAATGGCGTTTTTCTCTAGCTGCCGTACTCGCTCAGCAGAAATCCCGAAATATTCCGCCAGCTCATGGAGCGTTGCCTTGTTATCCTGCAGCCAACGCTGCTGGATAATGTGGCGGGCACGATCGTCAAGGTGAGTGAACGCGGCCGCCAACTGACGTTGACGACCCTTGGAGCTGTTCTGCCGCTCTACAATTTGTGCAGGATCGCCCTCGACGTCTTCAAGATAGCGTGACGGGGAGAGAAATTCGTCATCCTCATCAGGCCCACCATCAAAGGCCTCATCGTGAGCAGACAAGCGACCTTCCATCTGCCGCACTTGATGGGGCTCAACACCGAGCTCACCGGCAACAAAGTGAACCTCTTTGTCATTCATCCAACCCAGGCGCTTTTTGCTACTACGCAGGTTGAAAAACAGTTTACGCTGCGCCTTGGTGGTCGCAACCTTTACAATACGCCAGTTTTTGAGGATGAATTCGTGCATCTCAGCCTTGATCCAATGCACCGCAAAGGACACTAGGCGCACGCCGAACTCAGGATTAAATCGTCGTACGGCCTTCATCAGACCGACATTGCCTTCTTGAATCAGGTCAGCTTCTGACAGACCATAGCCCGAGTAAGATTTGGCGATATACACAACAAACCGCAGATGCGCCATGACCATACGCCGCGCAGCCTCAAGATCACCGCCTTCAAAGAGACGCAAGGCAAGCTCGCGCTCTTCCTTCACAGACAGCAAGGGGATCGTGTTCACCACCTGAATGTAGGCTTCAAGGTTGGCACCTGGCGACACCAGGTTAAGTGGCTGGATACTGGTACTCATATAAATCTCTTAATTCGAGGGGGCGGATTCTAGCATTCTAGAGACAAGACTGCGAGTCTGGGCGGATTCAAGCCTTGCGGCTAGCCTTTGAACAATCGGCTTTGAACAATCACCTTTGAACAATCACCTTTGAACAATCACCGTTAAACCATTGCGTGCACCCAACTATAGTCGAATACGGCGCCTACGGCTGAGTGGATTGCTTCAGCAGGGCAGGGCACCTCCGACGCGGGTCACGTGATCTAACCTGGCTCGATCTTACTCAGGTGCCGGCCTACCGCCAGAGCTGCACCGACAACACCCAAACTACCACCCAACATGAGCAGCATCACACTTTGCCAAAACCCTAGACCCACCACGACAAAGTCACCCTGATATGCTGCCAGCAGGTTTTCCACGGGCCCTGACAGGAATACCAGGCTGACGACGACCAGCAACCAGGCACTCACCGCGCCACCGACCCCATACCAGAAGCCCAGATAGAGAAAAGGCCGGCGCACGAAACTGTCGGTGCCACCCACTAGTTTTACTACCTCAATCTCTGCCCGACGATTTTCAATCGCCAACCGAATTGTATTGCCGATCGCCAGCAGGACACCCAAGCCCAAAAAACTTCCTAGTGCTGTGACAAAGCGCTCAGCTAATGCAAGAATCGCGAATAGGCGCTCGAGCCATGCCAGATCGAAATAGACTGACTCAACCAGCGGCTCTGACGCTAACTGCGCGACCAACAGCTTCAACTGCACTGCCTGCCGCGCGACAGGCTCTAGGGCAACGACCGCGGGCAACGGATTACGATCGAGTGTTGCGAGGATATCGCCGAACCCCGAGCGCTCGGTAAATTCGGTAAGAGCATCTGTGGGGCTGATATACACCAGACTGGCAATCTGTGCGTCCTGCGCTAACCGGCGAGCAAAGGCCCGCCCATCGTCATCACTAACCGTGGTGTTTAAGTAGACACTGATACGCGGTCGTCCATCCCAGTCACCACTGAGGTTGGTGATATTGCTCAAAATGAGATACAAAATAGTGGGCAAAGCCATGGCAATACCTATCACCAGCCAAGTCATCAGGCTCGACAGCCAGACATCCAGCAAATCCTGTAAACTTTCCCAGGCCACACGCCGATGATGCGCCAAATAACCCCGCCACCGGTCACGTAGACTGCGCGCTGAGACACTCGCTCCGGGACGCACGTTACCCGTCTGCATTACGACACCCCCTCATTCATATCTGCAGGTGTATCTTCCAGCAGTCGTCCATCGCCGAGTTTCAACTGTCGACAATTCATGCGCGAGATTAAGGCCAGGTCATGAGACGCGATAAGGACCGTGACACCCACCTGATTGAACTGCACAAAAAGATTCATGATTTCCTCAGACAATCCTGGATCCAGGTTTCCCGTGGGCTCATCAGCCAACAACAGGCTCGGTTTGTTGACGACAGCCCGGGCGATGCCAACCCGCTGCTGCTCACCTCCTGACAGGGCAATAGGTAACTGCTTTTCCTTATCGCTCAAACCCACCTTCGCCAGCGCGGCCCTGACGCGTCGTCCAACTTCCCTCGGTTGGTAGCCGGCGATGGTCAGTGGCAACGCGACATTATGAAATACGGTCCGGTCAAACAATAGCTGGTGATTTTGGAATACCACACCGATATCCCGCCGAATAGCGGGGATTTGGCGTCGCGGCACGCGATTGAGGTTGGTACCCTGAACAAACACCTGGCCCTGACTGGCGCGCTCCATAACGATAATAAGCTTCAGTAGCGTACTTTTACCGGCACCAGAGCGCCCCGTAAGAAACACCATCTCAGCGTCCGGTATCTCAAAATTAACCCGGCTCAGGGCTTCCCGGCCGCCATCGTAGCGTTTACTGACTTGATCAAATCTAATCATGCAAGGCCCATTACGGTAGTCATCACAGCGGTGTAAGTCGCCGCTTTCTCATTCAAGAAGGCGATTGAGTATCAAAAATCGCTTTAGCAAAATTTCGCGCATCAAACGGCCTGAGGTCGTCTACCTTCTCACCGACACCGATAAAACGGATAGGTATACGCAATTCACTGGCTATCGCAAAAACAACACCACCGCGGGCGGTGCCATCGAGCTTGGTAATAGCAATGCCCGATACATTCACAGACTTCAAAAATTCACGTGCCTGGGAAATAGCATTTTGCCCTGTCGTCGCATCCAGCACGAGCATCACCTCGTGGGGTGCAGCGGGGTCTAGACGACCCATCACTCGGCGAATTTTCACGAGTTCTTCCATCAAATTCGTCTTACTCTGAAGGCGACCGGCCGTGTCGGCAATCAACACATCAATACCCCGTGAGCGCGCGGCCTCTAGGGAATCATAAATCACCGACGCGCTATCAGCCCCCGTTGCTTGGGAAATAACGGGCACATTATTTCGATCACCCCAGACCTTGAGCTGTTCAACAGCCGCCGCTCGATAAGTATCCCCTGCCGCCAGCATGACGCTTTTGCCCTGCTCCTGAAAGCGCTTTGCCAGCTTGCCCACGGTGGTCGTCTTGCCCGCACCATTGACCCCAACCATGAGAATCACGAAGGGCGTATTTTCAGCAGGCACAACCAAAGGCGCATCAACCGTTTGTAACAGGCTGGTCAACTCATCCTGCAAGGTTTCCATCAAGGCACTGGCATCGCTTAATTCATTCCGGGCAATCTGCTGAGTCAGTGTCTCAATAATCCTGCGGGTCGCCTCGACGCCGACGTCAGCTGATAACAGAATGGTTTCAATTTCTTCAAGCAAGTCGTCATCAATTGCCTTGTCACCCAACAAGACGCGTCCCATACCTTCGGACAGCCGCGTACGCGTCTTTGATAGACCTGCCTTGATCCGCGAAAAGAACCCTGATTTGCCTTCCGCATTTTCTTCTGCAACATTGTCGTTCATTGTGATCCTATTAGTGGATTGGCCATCGGTTGAACTCATCGCTCGGCAATTGCCTATGGCCGCAGGCACCGACTAAACTTGCATGATGAAATACGAGGGAAGCCCGGGCCCTTTGCCGACAATCCCCTCTCACGACAAATCCATTTGCCGACAAAAAGGCCAACACTACATGCAGAAACACGATGCCTGAACAAGCGCAGGATCGCAGCGTTCGAATTATCGGGGGAAAATGGCGTAGTCGCAAAGTTTCTTTTGCCGATTACGAACAAATTCGTCCCAGTCCCTCGCGAATTCGAGAAACGTTGTTCAACTGGCTACAATATCATGTCAGCGGTAGCTGTTGCCTAGAACTCTATGGTGGTAGCGGTATTCTCAGTCTTGAGGCCTTATCACGCGGCGCGAGGCACGTCACGCTGATTGAGCGCTCGCGCCAAGTATGCGCCCACATTAAGCAAGAATTTGAGCGTCTAGCAGACGACCCACAGAGTTTTGACTGCCTTAACTTGCAAGCCGAGGACTACTTACAAAACCACAGGCAGGGCGCTTTGTTCGACCTTGCCTTCCTCGATCCACCCTTCGCCAGCGATGAGTTGTGCAGGGTCCTACCCTTAGTGGGCCATTGCATGACGTCCGACGGCCTGATCTATATCGAAACTGATAATCAGCTGGACCCAGACATGCTGCCTTCTGGCTGGGAAATTAGCCGGCATAAAAAAGCGGGCAGCGTGCACTATGGCCTGTGTCGGCGCGTGCAAGCGTCATAGAAATAACAAGCAGCATGGGTCTTCTCACCAAGAACTCGTCACAAGGCGCACCGCAGAGGTGCCACATTCGTCAACGTCATGTATCATCAAGTTTTTTGTACACGAGCATGCTATGACAACCGTCCTGTATCCCGGCACATTCAACCCCATCCACAATGGCCACGCTGATCTCGTCGAGAGAGCAGCGGAGATATTTGACCGTGTCATTTTGGGTATCGCCACCAGTCCGCACAAAAGCCCCAGCATTCTGGAAGTGCGCGTCAATCTAGCGCGAGAAGCGCTGGCGCATGTGAAAAATGTCGAAGTCATTGGCTTTAACACACTGACAGTGGAGTTCGCGAGGGAAGTGGGGGCCGAAGTCATTTTGAAAGGCATTCGAACAGTCACCGATTTTGAGTACGAGTTCCAGATGCTGAGCATGAATCGCATTCTGCAGCCGGGCCTGGAGACTGTATTTCTCGCCCCATCAGAGGAGTTTTCTTATATCTCTTCGACGTTAGTTCGACAGATCGCCAGCTATGGGGGCGATATCAGCCGCTTTGTTCACCCCTCAGTAGCACGCGCGCTGAGCAACGGCGAAGTGGGGTAATAAACACTACCCCCAAAACATCAACACCTGAGACTAGTTACCCAGAGACTCTTTATAACCCGCATTAGTACAACCCACCATCGCTGCTCCCGTGAGATTTTCCTCAACAGGTGTGCCTGCGCTGTCATCGGCACAACGCCCGCCAATAACAACAGGTCCGCGGCAAGGCGAACCCGCCTCATCACTATTTTGATCGTCTTCATAAGCTCTACCCCTGCTTTCGATGTCATCACTGATCTAACATTTGGTAGGAATATTCGTCGTAAAACTCATTGTAGCGGAACCAAATCCCCGCGCAGTTAATGGCCTCGACAGCATGGTAAGTTGCGCTGCTATAAGTGACTAATAAATATACGTTAAAGCATAATTTTTAGTGCAAACAACCATCTCAAAGACTAGGTCGATTCTCTTTGAATCACAACGGCTTTTTCCCAAAGAGTGACTATTCACAGCCCTGAGATAACAGCACCTCGCCCTTTGTAGTGCGGGCTTAGCGCTGACAAGCGCGACAAAAAACCGTCGTTCGTTGTCCCAATCGCACCTCCGTTAGGGGGCGCCTACATCCAGTGCATGGCTCACCACCCCGACCATAGACATGCAAAGATTGCTTAAAATAACCTGGCGAACCATCCTCCCTAATAAAGTCTCGCAGGGTAGTGCCGCCCGCTTTGATGGCATCATTAAGCACCTGCTTAACCCTCTCAACCAGACGCGCGTAACGGGCGAGACTAATCTTGCCTGCCGGCTTATCAGGTCGAATACCTGCCAGATACAGGCTCTCATTCGCATAGATATTGCCCACGCCCACCACCACATGACTATTCATCAGAAAATTTTTAACTGCCACAGACTTACCGCGAGATTTCTGAAATAAGTGAGCGGCAGAAAAATCAATCGCCAGCGGTTCCGGCCCTAGACTTTCAATGAGCGAGTGGTCACTATCTCCATTGAGCCAAAATATCGAGCCAAACCGACGAGGATCGTGGTAACGAAGGATTCTCTCACTGGATAATACAAAGTCGACATGGTCATGAGTCCTCACCTTCGTGTCACGCTCAACGAGCCGCAGACTGCCCGACATACCCAGATGAATCATCACCCGTCCCACACCTGTGGCCAGCAGCAGATATTTACCTCGACGGTTAACGGCCTCAAAGACCTGGCCAGTGAGTGCTTGCCCCAGATCTGGGCTGACCGGCCAGCGCAGCTGATCCTGTCGAACGAGCACGGCTTTTACTCGCTGCCCGATAATATGCGGCTCAATGCCCCGGCGGGTCGTCTCTACTTCAGGTAATTCTGGCATCTCTGATTTCTCAATAGCATGGGTGCAAACATTTGCTAAGCATACCGCCACTG
>Ga0307492_10000756_pt1 | contig 13441 bp, 8 predicted proteins | sample SI3LmetaG_FD_202365 | JGI IMG/M metagenome (GOLD analysis project Ga0307492, IMG submission 202365) | Sea-ice brine microbial communities from Beaufort Sea near Barrow, Alaska, United States - SI3L | ecosystem: Environmental > Aquatic > Marine > Coastal | place: USA: Alaska | collected 2017-05-06
TCTATCGGCCGTTTGCACATAGAAGGTAAGGACTCGATCGATGTATTTAATCAGCATTTCTTTGTCTAAGTTAGTGGCAAATAGATCACCATGCCGTGGTTTCATACCGCCATTACCACAGACATATAAGTTCCAGCCACCTTCTACGGCGATGATACCAATATCTTTACTTTGTGCTTCTGCACATTCACGAGTACAGCCTGATACCGCAAATTTAATTTTATGGGGTGAACGTAAACCTTTATAACGGTTTTCTAGTTCTACCGCTAAACCAACAGCATCATCAACACCAAAGCGACACCAGGTGCTACCTACACATGATTTTACAGTACGTAATGACTTACCGTAAGCATGACCACTTTCAAAGCCAGCATCAATTAACTCTTTCCAAATCAAAGGTAGCTGATCAACCCTAGCGCCAAACATATCAACTCGCTGGCCACCCGTTACCTTAGTGTAAAGGCTGTATTTTTTTGCAATTTGACCAATGGCGATTAAACCTTCTGGTGTAACCTCACCCCCCGTCATTCTTGGTACAACAGAATAGGTGCCATCTTTTTGCATATTGGCTAAGAAAGTGTCGTTGGTATCTTGTAATCCAAGATGGTCGTCTTTTAACACGTATTCATTCCAGTACGATGCCATGATATTACCAATCGTCTGTTTACATATTTCACAACCACTACCAGAACCATGCTGTGTCAGTAATTCGCCAAAGGTTTTGATCTCTTCAACCTTTACTATGTTGTATAGATCTTGACGAGTGTAAGCAAAATGTTCACAAATATCGGTATTAACTTCAAACCCTGCTTTTTCTAATTCACAATCCAATACAGATTTTAATAAGGGCAGACAACCACCACAGCCTGTTCCTGCTAGAGTGTCACTTTTCAAAGCACCGAGTGTAGTACAGCCACCTTCAATTGAACTACAGATCTGACCTTTACTGACATCAAAACATGAACAGATCTGAGCAGCTGCAGGTAAGGCATCAGGGCCTAATCCAACGGAGGCATCTGAACGTGCTGGTAATATCAATGAGTCAGGATTAGCAGGTAAATCTATTGCATTAAGAAAATACTGTGACAGTATCGGATAACCTGATGCATCCCCCACTAATACAGCGCCAAGCAATGTTTTATTATCTTTACTGACAACAAGCCGTTTATAAATACCCTCCACACCATTTTGATAAGTATAGATAAGTGAGCCGGGCGCAGCTGCGTGTGGATCGCCAATACTAGCCACATCAACACCATTAAGTTTCAGCTTAGTGCTCATATCAGCACCTGTAAACTTCGTTTCTCCACCAGCAAGTTGAGCAACCACAGTACGTGCCATCGCATAACCTGGTGCTACTAAACCAAACGTTTGTTCGTTCCATGAGGCACATTCACCAATGGCATAAATATCTTCATCAGAGGTAAGGCATTGATCATCAATAACGATACCACCACGATTGGCTATTTTTAAACCACATTGATGAGCAATATCATCACGTGGACGAATACCTGCTGAGTATAAAATTAAATCTGTTTCTAATTCGGTACCATCAGAAAATACCATTTTGTGTTTGCAGTGATCACCATCAATGATTTTTGTGGTGTTTTTATTGGTATGAACCGTCACACCCAATTCTTCAATTTTCTGCTTTAATAGCCCTGCCCCTCCATCATCTAATTGAGCCGACATCAGTCTTGGACCAAATTGCACCACATGTGTCACTAAATCTAAATCTTGTAGCGCCTTCGCTGCTTCTAAACCTAATAAACCACCACCAACAATCGCCCCTACTTTTGATGTTTTAGCGCCTTCTTTCATATCTTCTAAATCATCAATGGTACGATATGCTATGCAGTTTTCACGATCATTACCTGGGATAGGCGGTATAAAGGCGTTAGATCCTGTGGCTAACACTAATTTATCATAAGCTATGACCTTACCTTGTTCAGAGCTAACGGTTTTGTTGCTACGATCAATGCTCGTCGCTTTATCACCTAAATGGATAGTGATGTTATTGTTTTCAAAAAATCCGTGTTCGACTAACGATAATTCAGCTGCTGTTTTACCTGAGAAGTATTCACTTAAATGAACACGGTCATAGGCTGGAATCGGCTCTTCACAAAAAGTGATAACATTATAGTGTTGTTTAATGTCATTCGCCATCAGGTTAACTAAGAAGTTTTGCCCAACCATGCCGTTACCAATCACAACTAATGTTTGTTTGTTACTCATGCCATCCTCAGCTATTTTAATGTTTTATCTTCTCTACTTAGCACACATCATGCCGATGACCTTAACGCTATGATAATGAATGATTATTATCTAAATAGTGGCTCAGTATAGCGGAGTTAAGGCGATTAAATTGCGCTATTATGGTGCGGTAAATGCATCTTTGGTGCAGTTCTATTTCATATCAAAACGTAGCTATTCTTGCTTAGATCCAAGTGACTTATCCACAAGCAATTGTAGTGTTTGCTAGTGTCTTAAATCATTGGCTGCTAAATAGTATTTAAGTTTGTCAATTTTCAGCGACGATGTTGATCATCGCGCCTACAAATTTAATACACTCATCTTATTGCTAACCTAAACAATACCCCCTCTCCTAAATAGCAGACACTAGCCAAAGATTAGATAAAGTAAAACGAGATTGCTTATAAAAAATAGACCAGATAAGACTTTCCAAAATCCTAAGGGATGTCGCTCCATCAATGGCAATTGTTGTTCGGTTAAGAATGAAGGATTCGGCTTTCTAAGATCACTTTCAAGTTCAGATAGTTTCTCATATCGATTGATAGGATCGGTTTGCACAGCCTTCTTTATTGCTTTATCAACCCAGTGGGGAATATTACTGACATGGGTACTAATAGGGATATATTTCAAGCGATGTAAAGATGCAACAGTCGATGCGCGTGACAGCTTGTCACCATAGGGCAGCTTGCCCGTTATCATCTCATAAATAATACAGCCTAAAGAAAACAAGTCTGATTGTGAGCTGCCTGGGTTTTCCAGCAAGTATTCAGGTGCGGTGTAGTTTTTAGTACCTAACAATTCATTACGCTCAATTGGGGTCGATATATCAGCTATACCAGCAATTCTTGTTGAACCAAAATCCACAATTTTAATCAGACCCTCTGGTGTAATCATAATGTTTCCGGGTTTAACATCCTGATGCAACATATCTAGACGATGAAAGGCGCGTAGTCCAGAAATGGCCTGTGAAACAATATTTCTAATCACTGTAAGATCTGGTTCTGTTTGATCTTCTATCCATTGTTCTAGTGTTTTTCCTTCAATATACTCCATTACATAATAAAGAAATCGCCGTGGTCGAACTTGATCTATCGTTCTAATCACATGAGGGCTATCAATACGTCGACCCGCCCACTCTTCAAGCTGAAAGCGTTCCAAATAAGCCGGATCATCTTCAAAATTTACTGACGGTGTTTTAAGCACTACTTTTTCATTAGTTTCAGTATCAACGGCCATATAAAGCTGGCTGGTCGAACTGGCATGTAATTCTCTGGTAATGCGGTAACCATCTATAACAACACCTTCATACAATTCAGGTGGGAACGGCAATTCTGTGAGTTTGGCAAATACCTCTTCAGCATCTAATAGCGGTAGCTCATCAATTCGCATTAGCTGACAAGACACATTATCATCACTGCCTATTTCAATTGATTCAGCAACAATCTGTTGGCAGATTTTATCTAGGTCTTTTTCAGCTGATAGCAGTTTTGTTTGTAGGATTTTATCTGATAAAAAATCATGCACACCATCTGTTGATATGAAAAATAGATCGCCACATTCAACAGCAACTGTTTTGTAGTCAATATCTAAGCGGTAATCAACCCCCATCGCACGTCCTAGATATTCTTTTTGGCCGGGCATTTGAATACGATGATCGATGGTAAGTTGTTCGATTTTGTTATCACGAATCAAATAAATACGTGAGTCACCAACATGAAAAAGATGGGCAGTGGTTGATTTAATCACTAGGCCACAAAATGTACTGGCTAAACCACGAGATACATCTTGAAACTGGTTACTTTGTCCATAAAGCCAGGTATTAATTGAAGTGAGTACTTTCCCTCCAGATTTTTTTACCGACCATGAGTCAGGAGTACTAAAATAGTCTGCCAAAAAGCCTGTAACACATGCCTGACTTGCTTGTTTAGCTTCAGCACTACTACTTACGCCATCCGCAAGTGTAAAGGCAGCACCTTTTGCTGACAGCAGGTTTAAATTTTCAGGAATAAAATGACCTACAGAATCTTGATTCTCTTGTTTCAATCCCTTATCTGAGCATGAACCAACACCCACTCTTAGTTTTGCTGTCATTAATTATCCCCTTAAAGCAAAAACAGCCCACTCTGTAGTGTAGAGTGAGCTGTCCTAGTCTAACTTAAATACTGCCAGATAAATTAATGAATATCAATCATTTGAACAGTGCCGTCAGGGAGAATTTCTGCCATTTGTCCCTTAGGTTCGTCCATAAACTGCACTGCGATTAAAGTTACAACGGCAGTAGCAGCAATAACAAGAAAGAATGTTTGTGCTGATACTAATGATAAAACAGTTAAGAAGGTTACCGCACCTACATTACCGTAGGCACCGGCCATACCAGCAACTTGTCCAGTCAAACGACGTTGCACTAGTGGTACTACCGCAAACACAGCACCCTCACCAGCTTGAACAAAGAAAGAGCACCCCATCGTGGCTAATACTGCAAATACAATCGCCCATTCTGCAGTGATGAAACTCATTATAAAATAACCAATAGCCAAACCAGTGATACAGATAGTTAATGTACGTTTACGACCCCAGCGATCACTAAACAAACCACCGATTGGACGTGATACTAGATTCATAAAAGCAAAGCCTGAAGCTAATAATCCCGCCTGAACAGCACTAATATCAAACGTATCATGGAAGAACAAAGGTAACATTGAAACAACCGCTAATTCTGACCCAAAAGTCGCCAAATACGCTAAATCTAATACTGCTACCTGCTTAAATTTATAACGATGAATTTCAGCAACAGGGGTGGTGAATATGGCTTTGTTCACTTGGTAAATATAGTAAGTCTGATAAAGATACAACAAACCTAAACCAATATAAATAGTTTGGGCTACTCCCGCAGATAATAAACTGACTCCACTCGGAGATAATTTCCAAGCTAATAGTCCTAATGCCGCATATAAGGGAATATTCATAACGAGGTATAAATAGAAATCACCTACACTAGTCACTTCCATACCGCCTGATTTTTTAGGCTTGAAGTAAGTTGATCCCTTCGGTGTATCGGTTACGTTATTGTAATAAATAAAGGCATAAATAAAAGCAATGGCACCTGTCAGTGCAACAGCATAACGCCAGCCATCTTCGCCACCAAACATCAATGCAATAGTAGGTAAGCTCATTGCTGCAGCCGCTGAACCAAAGTTACCCCACCCGCCATAAATACCTTCAGCAAGACCTACTTGTTTTGCAGGATACCATTCAGAAATCATCCTAATACCAATAACAAAACCAGCACCGACAAAACCTAACATGAAGCGAGCAGCAGCTAATTGTTCAAAAGAGTCAGCTAGGGCAAAAAAGAAACAAATAAAACTGGAGATCCCTAATAATAGGGAATACATGATTTTAGGACCATATTTATCAACCAACATACCTACGATAATTCGAGCGGGGATCGTTAAGGCCACATTAAGGATTAATATCGTCTTAATTTGCTGATTGGTCAGTCCCAAAGAGTCTTGAATTGAAATAAGTAGAGGCGCATGATTGAACCACACCATAAAACTAATAAAAAAAGCCATCCAGCTAAGGTGAAGGATCTTAGCATTACCACTAAAGGATAATAGCTTAAGTTTTTGTGTCGACATAAAAGTTCTCTGTAACGAAGACCGGTATTGGTTGCAAGCTTAAAGCACGAATCACGCCAATCTAAAAATATATTATTGAACAATATCTTAACTACTACTGGATAAAGAACTCTTAAGAAAATGCACCAAATAACCTACTTGGGCACCCTATTGGTGCATGCCAACACGTTTTAGATAATGACACGCCGTACAAACCCTAAGCTAGCGGTAACACCCGTTATACTTTTTGTTGTAATAGTAACGAAGTAGCATCAATGCTAATAGGTCTACTAAAATAATATCCCTGATAAACATCACAATTATATTGCTTAAGAAAATTTAACTGTTCAGATGTTTCAACGCCTTCAGCCACTATTTTCAAGCCTAGGCTTTTGGCTAAGGTAATGATAGCAATACAGATTGCAGCATCTTCTTTATTAGAATTACATTCAATAACAAAGGCACGATCTATCTTAAGGATATCGATGGGAAACTTTTTCAAGTAGCTTAGCGAGGAATATCCTGTGCCAAAATCATCAATAGCTAATTTAATATCCGTGGCTTTCAGTGCTGCTAAGGCAGCAATACTTTGCTCTGTATTGCCTGTTAAACAACTTTCCGTAATTTCCACCTCAATCAGCTCTGGGCTTATATCATATTCATTAAGCAGTTTTTGAACATAGGGTACTAGGGATTGAGCATGTAAATGATGACCAGAAATATTAATGGCAATAGGCAATAAAGCCAGACCTTGTTCTCTCCATAGAGCCAATTGCTGCATAACTTCTGTCATCACCCATTCGCCGAGATCAATAATTAACTTAGTCCCTTCTATAATCGGTATAAAAATAGCCGGAGAAATTAATCCATGTTCAGGATGATGCCAACGTAATAAGGCTTCAAAACCGACAACTTCATTATCATCACAAGAAACCTTAGGTTGGTATTCGAGATAGAACTGTTTAAGACCCATCGCATCTGGAATAGATGCTTCAATTTGAAATTTCTGTTGTGCTTGCTCACTCATCTCATGGCTGAACAGTTGATAACGGTTTCGTCCATTTTGTTTTGCCTGATACATCGCTAGATCGGCATGTTGCAGTAATTGATCAGCATTGATGTCACCATTAGTCGAAATGGCTATGCCAATACTAAATAGCCCTGCCAATTTTGTTTCATCTATGTAAATAGGTTCCCGCATAAGATCAAGCACTCGCTGTGCTGTTTGGATGACATCTTCCTCAGTCAGGTCACCTGACATGACAAACACAAATTCATCTCCCCCCCACCGGCCTGCAATGTCTAGCTCTCGTGTTACTGAGGACAGTATTTTTGCTACCTCACACAGTAAATCATCACCCATTTTATGGCCTAAAGTATCATTGATTTTTTTAAACTGGTCCAGATCAAGAAACATTAGTGCTACTAAACCTTGCTTTGTTGAATGATAAGCGATGCGCTGTTCCATATTCTGCATAAAATAAGTACGATTGTATAAACCGGTCAAAGGATCATTGTAAGCAAGTAATTTAAGCCGGTTTTGCATTTTAACTTGTTTGGTTATGTCACGAATATGTAGGGTGTATTCTTCACGATTGACTTGAGGATCGGCGGTATTTGTTACAATAAGTTCTGCTGAAAAGATATCTTTATCATATCGTCTCAGTTCTGAAATATTTTGCCGTTTCAAAACCAAACCATCAGCAACAGTAAAGCCTTGAGATAAACTTTGCATTGCCATTTTTCTCATATCATCTGACATGAAAAGACGGAAGAAATTTTGTGCTTTAACCAGATGATGACCTATACCAAAACACAGCTCAGCTGCAGGGTTAAACGAGATAATCTCACCGCGACAGTTAGTAGTTATAATGCAATCCATTGCTGCATCAAGAATAGCTCCTTTACGATATTCGCTTTTCTTAAAAGCAGTGAAAGCTTGATCACGCTGCTCAATTTCTTGATGAACTTTGTCTATTACTCGATTATATTCCTGGGCAATTTAGCCTACTTCTGTGAAGGGTTCGACCGGTACTCGCACTGTATAATCAGATGCTTGTTGTTGATTACTCATTGCCGATAACAGATCAAATAATTCCGTACTCACCTGATGCTCGGCAAAATTTAATCCCATAAGCTCGGCTTTTTCAGTCACACGTAATGAATAAAAGTGGTTGACTAGTCGCAAGATAATATAGGATGTTACAAAGCTGTAAAAGCCGATAACAGCAATACCAATAAACTGCGACTTCAACTGTTCAATGGTTGATAATCCAGTGCCTAAAGCAACAGGATCAGCAAACAGTGCAACTGCAAGCGTGCCCCAAATTCCAGCAAAAAGATGAACAGGAATAACGCCAACGACATCATCTATTTTGTAATGATCTAGCCATCGAACACCATTAACAATTATCACTCCAGCTACCAAGCCTATTAGGGCAGAATCAGTGACACTGACAGCGTGGCAGTTTGCCGTAATAGCCACCAAGCCACCTATTGCTCCATTAATCAATTGAATGACGTCTATGTAACCATCAACGAAGTACTTTATGATGGTTGTGGTAATAGCACCAAAAAATGCAGCGATACAGGTATTTAATAAGATAGCAGGAATAGTCTCAGACCAACCCAGGGTACTTCCGCCATTAAACCCAAACCAACCAAACCAAATTAACATGGTCCCAAGAACAGCCATTGGCACATTACTGCCCGGGATCTTTTTACCATCAGCATCATAACGACCAATACGAGGTCCTATAACGAGCACAGCGGCTAAGGCAACCCAGCCACCCACTGAATGCACAACCGTTGCCCCCGCAAAATCTACAAAGCCAATCAGTTCCAACCAACCTATTGGTGAACCAACGATAATACCCGCCCAAGCCCAATGACCTATAATCGGGTAAATGAACAATGTAATTGTGATGGTCACAATCACGTAACCTAAATAACTCATACGTTCAGCAACGGCACCTGATACCAGCGTAGCGGCTGTTCCACAGAACATCATTTGAAAAAGAAAGGTAGTAATGAGTAAGGGGCTAGCATCATCACCAAAGAAAAAATAACTTGTTCCGATGATTCCGGAAGCACTCTCTCCAAACATCATAGCAAAACCAACAGCCCAGAAAATCAAGCTGGATACTGCAAAGTCAGTCATATTTTTTGCAGCTACATTAATGCTATTTTTGCTACGTACTAAGCCACTTTCTAGACATAAAAAACCGGCTTGCATGACAAAAACTAACATGGTTGCAAATAACATCCATAATATATCCAAGAAGTGCAGCCTTGTAGTTAAATAAAAAGATAGAATCTATAGGCACTAATCACGCCACAATATAACTAAATAACTAAATAACTAGTCCATTGATAACTATGGTTTTATATATACTTTAGTCATTCCTTTGATTTATTTATAATAGAAGCCCGCATTAAAAAGGTGCAAGCTGATGTTACTCCACTAGCCATTTCAGTGCTGTATTTCTATTATAAAATACCTGTGATACAAACTCGTCACTTCGCATTACCGCATCATCCATTTCTTTTTTTTCAGTTTGCTCACAACGGATCAGAAACGCTGTTTTAGCATTAATTAAGGCATGCTGTTCGGATACATAATTCGCCAAGGCTATTTTTTCATCTGTCGATAATTGCATCTTTGCCGCGACTAGATTAACCAAAATATTTGAGTAGCTTCTATCTTGTAAAATAGCGATGCCTTCTTTAATCGCCTGAATCCGTTCTTCAAAATTGACTATGCCACTATATTCAGCTTCAATGACGGCTTTATCTATATGTACTTTAAATTCATAACTCATCAGTAACAGATCTTCTTTAGTGTAATTATTAAGCCACTTTTCGTGAATGTCTTTCATGTAAAAAGTGAATAACTTCTGAACGATAATGATTATATTCAACATCATTAGCCAGTTCTAACCGTTGTCTTGGTCGCTCTAGTTTTATGTCTAATATTTCGCCAATACTTGCTGAAGGCCCATTGGTCATCATAACAATTTTGTCTGATAGCAGAACGGCTTCATCTACATCATGAGTAATCATGATGACGGTATTGTTAAGATCAGCTTGAATTTCCATTAGGGAATCTTGAAGGTGGGCACGTGTTAATGCATCTAAAGCACCAAAAGGCTCATCCATTAATAGCACTTTTGGTTCCATAGCCAAGGCACGAGCTATACCAATACGTTGTTTCATACCCCCCGATAATTCTGCTGGCAATTTATCTTTAGCATGACTCATATGAACCAACTCAATATTGTGATTGATCCAGTCTTTCATTTCCTGTTTAGATTTTTTACCTTTAAACACAGACTTCACCGCTATTTCTACATTTTCGTAGGCAGTTAACCAAGGAAATAATGAATGATTTTGAAAAACAATCGCCCGATCGGGCCCAGGCTCACTCACTTCTTTACCAAGCAACATAACTCCACCTTCTGTTGCTTGGTAAAGCCCGCCGACAATATTCATAACAGTAGATTTACCACAGCCCGAATGGCCGATAATGCTGACAAATTCTCCCTTATCTATTTTAAGATTTATATTATCTAATGCCTTAAATGGCCCATTAGCCGTTGGAAACTCAATACTTACATGATCAATATTTAAATAACTTTCCATAATTATGTCCTAGCGAATTACTGCATTTTTGTCATAAGAGAAGAATTTTTGCATGGTCAACATGACTCGATCTAGCATAAAACCCAAAATACCAATGGTGATAACTGCCACCATTATTCTACCTAGCGATGCTGAACTACCATTTTGAAACTCATCCCATATAAACTTGCCTAGACCAGGATTTTGAGCCAGCATTTCTGCTGCAATTAGTACCATCCAGCCGATGCCTAATGAAATTCTTAAACCGGTAAAGATCATTGGAATAGAGGATGGAATTACGATTTTCATTACTGTGGTCGCATAGCTAAGTCTCAATACGCGTCCAACGTTGATAAGATCACGATCAATGGAAGACACACCCACTGCAGTATTAATCAGGGTTGGCCATAAAGAACATAAGGTTACGGTAATGGCAGAAGTTACAAATGCTTTGGCAAACATCGGATCTTTCGACACATACACCGCACTCACCACCATCGTTACAATGGGCAACCATGCTAAGGGTGAGATCGGTTTAAATATTTGAATAAGTGGGTTCAGTGCTGAATAAAGTGTATTACTCAATCCACTGATGATACCAATGGGGATCGCAATAATACTGGCAATTAAAAAGCCAACAAAAACGGTCCATAAACTAGTTAATATTTGGTCAAAATAAGTCTCCTTTCCTGTATAAGGTCTTACTTTTATTACTGCATCTGGATTTTTAGCTAATTTTTTAGCGTTACGCACATCCTGTCTTTGATAAAACTTCACTTCCTTTTCTCGTTCAACATAATGTTCGTCAATCAAGTTAGAAGCTTGTTCCCATACTTCAACAGGGCCCGGTACTTGCCCAAGACTTGTTACAACTTTGCCTGCACCAACATGCCAAAAGGCTAAAAACAGGATAATGGCAAGCATTGGAATACCGACCATTTTTATCAAATTTTGTAGCTGCTGACGTGGTGATTCACCTGCGGCTAACTTCACTAGCGGTATGAACCAATCTAAACCAGATAGCTTTAATCCATTAATTATTTTATCTTTCATAATATTTTTTTAATCGCCTATAAATATTTGACTTGCCTAATTATTCATTAGGCAAGTCAAAGTGAGACATTTAGAATGACCTACTTAATAACCTCTTCACCTTTTAAGCCAATTGGAAATTGCTCTAAATAGGCATTGGGTTGTGTTCCATCGTAGACGATGCTGTCAATAAACTCAGTTTGTGGTGCTTTAAAGCCCGTTTCTGTTGCAAACTCAGGAAAATCTTTTACATCAACTTTGCCTTCTTCAATTAATTCTTTAGCTGCGATAGTATAAATATCTGGGCGATACACTTTTTTAGCCATTGCCATAAACCAATCATCTGATTTTGGCTCAGCAATTTGGCCCCAACGTCGCATTTGGCTTAAATACCAGACAGCATCACTATAATAAGGATAGGTTGCATTATGTCGATAGAATGTATTGAAATCAGGCACTTCACGTTTGTCACCTTTTTCATATTCAAATGTGCCCGTCATACTATTGGCAATAACATCGTAATCCGCACCGACGTAATTACTTTGAGATAAAATTTTCACAGCTTCAGGACGATTACCATTATCATTTGCATCTAACCATTCTGCTGCTCGAATTAATGCTTTCACAACCGCAATATGCGTATTTGGATTTTCATCAGCCCAAGATTGACTTACACCAAATACTTTTTCAGGATTATTTTTCCAAATTTCATAATCGGTAATAACCGGAACACCAATGCCTTTAAATACTGCTTGTTGATTCCAGGGTTCACCTACACAATAACCATAAATCGTGCCGGCCTCCATTGTTGAAGGCATTTGTGGCGGAGGTGTAACAGATAATATTGCCTCAGCATCAATTGTGCCACTAGTATCCCCCTTATGAGGTGCATAGTAGCCAGGATGAATATCCCCAGCAGCTAACCAATAACGCAATTCATAGTTATGCGTTGATACCGGAAAAACCATGCCCATATTGAAAGGCTTACCTTCGTCTTTATACTTCTCAACCACTGGTTTTAATGCAGATGCACTGATGGGATGTACAGGTTTACCATCTGCCATTGGGACATTAGGTTTCATTTGACGCCAGATATCATTGGAAACGGTAATCGCATTACCATTTAAGTCCATACTAAATACTGTGATGATATCTGCTTTCGTGCCGAAACCGATGGTTGCACCTAAAGGCTGGCCTGCCAGCATATGTGCGCCATCTAGCTGTCCATCAATTACACCATCAAGTAATACTTTCCAGTTAGCTTGTGCTTGTAAAGTGACATACAGCCCTTCATCTTCAAAAAAGCCTTTTTCATAAGCAATAGCTAGGGGGGCCATATCTGTTAGCTTGATAAAGCCAAAAGTAAGATCTTCTTTTTCAAGCTCACCAGGCGCGGCCATGACAGAACTTAAAGGTAAGAAACTAGCACTTATAACAAAACTTACAAAGGCTACAGTTTTTACAATTTTTCTACGTGAAAATAAATGTGTCATGGTGTACATTTGTTACTCCAAAAATAAATTTTTGCAAAAAAAAAGGCGTACCTCAAGATATATTCTTGAAAGACGCCTTTATCTATATTTCCCTAATCGGGATAGTAACCAACAATCCCTCGTTGGATTATTAATTCATAACTTATGATCAGCAGTTACTGTGCCAATGTTATTAATAAGAAACATATTATCTATTTTTCAATAACTTGAAATAAATGTTCTCCTAGCAAAAGTCATTATTTTTATTCGGAACAGTTATTTCGCACTCTTATTGTGCATTTATTGATTAAGTAGTGCAGCAGCTTCGAAAATATTCTGTGAGAGTACTGCCAGCCTTAAGTTTTGCTTCATCGCTGATGTGCGTAATAATTTATATGCTTCATCTTCTGTACATTGTCTTTGTTGCATAACAAGGCCTTTAGC
>Ga0307492_10000757_pt1 | contig 13438 bp, 10 predicted proteins | sample SI3LmetaG_FD_202365 | JGI IMG/M metagenome (GOLD analysis project Ga0307492, IMG submission 202365) | Sea-ice brine microbial communities from Beaufort Sea near Barrow, Alaska, United States - SI3L | ecosystem: Environmental > Aquatic > Marine > Coastal | place: USA: Alaska | collected 2017-05-06
TCAGTTTAGGTCGTAAACCTATTGCTGATATTAGCTAGTAATAATATTATCAAACAATTTGGTTAAAATAACCAAATAATATGTTATTGAATATTTCAAAAAGTTGCTTTCATGTCAAGTATGAATATTTTACACATATAAAACAGTAAGATAGATGGTATTACAATTGTTGGCACAATAAATGGATTAACTACTAATATGAAAAATAATATTAAGCTTATTTAGTTAAATTAACCAATAAGCTTTAAACAAGCGTTTACGTGCGACAGGAAATTTATCATGTTCCCAATAATTACAACATTGAATAAAAGAGACAATGCTAAAAAGCTACCGATAATGGTGATGGGTTTAGTCGGCGTGTTCGGTATTATAGTGGCTTTGGTTTTAAATGAACCACTAATAAATATGCAAGCACAATGTGCAGGGCTAGTTTCTCCTAATCAAGCCCTTCATTTAATGTTACAAGTCGTTTTGTTTTAATCTCGGGTTTAAAATGCTGTTTTTACGCACTGGTTTTAAGTATAAATTTTTAGATTCAAATATTTTAAAAGCAACTAATTAATTGAGTTAAGTAGAGGTAAATAACATGGGTATTTTTACAAGATTTGCAGATATCATTAATTCCAATATTAATTCGCTTTTAGATAAAGCGGAAGATCCTGAAAAGCTGATCCGCTTAATCGTTCAGGAAATGGAAGACACCTTAGTCGAAGTGAGAACTGCATCAGCAAGAACTATTGCAGATAAAAAGGAGCTTACTAGAAGGATAGGGCATCTAAATAATGAAGCGTCAGAGTGGGAAAATAAAGCGGAACTTGCAATCACAAAAGGACGAGAAGACTTAGCTAAAGGCGCGTTGTTAGAACGAAACAAGTCTGCGGATGTGGCTGCTGAATTAACGGTTGATTTAGATAAGTTGGAATCAGAGTTATCAAGGTTAACCAATGAGGTGAGTCAGCTTCAGGAAAAACTTAATGATGCCAGAGCACGTCAAAAAGCACTTCTAATGCGTCACAAAACAACATCTTCGCGTCTTAAGGTTAAAAAGACGATGTATGAAAATACCGGTGGAGAAGCAATTACTAAATTTGATCGGTTTGAGCGAAAGCTAGATGACTTAGAGTCTGAGGTAGAATCTTACGACCTTGCTCAAAATAGAACTTTGGCTGACGAAATAAACGATTTAGAAAAAGAAGAGGCCATTGATGAGCAATTAGCGGCTCTTAAACAAAGAGTAAAAAAGTCAGCATCAAAAGCGAACGACTCTACTAAGAAGGGAGAAAAATAATGTGGGAAGCACCTATTATTTTGTTTATGGTCATTGTAGCTCCTATATGGATTATCATGCACTACCGCTCCAAAAATACTAAGCAATCGGGCATTTCTGAATCTGAACATCAAAGGCTTCAAGAATTGACGCAAATTGCAGACTCAATGATGGAACGAATTGAAACGTTAGAAGAGATTTTAGATACTGAGGCACCTAATTGGAGAAAAAAGCATGAGTAATTATTCATCTAACGGTCGCAGAGCCTTATATAAAGATCCGGATCAAGCAAAAATTTGCGGTGTTTGTGCTGGTGTTGCTGACTTTTTTGGTCTAGAAAAGTGGCTAGTAAGAATTATCGCTTTTTCATTTTTTCTATTTTCCGGTGGAACCATAGTCGTCGCTTATTTTGTTGCAAGTTTTATTTTAGACACCAAACCAGGTAGTAAAAGTACTAAAGGATGTTTTGGAGAAGAAAAACGAAGACAAAAGCAAGGGTCGGCTGAAGACGCTAAATACAGAGCATCAGTAAAGGACGTTTGGAGTAAAAGCAAAGCACCGTCAGACTCATTGCAAAGAGCAGAGTCAGCCTTTGAAAAAATGGAAAATAGGTTGCAAGGCATGGAAAGCTATGTGACTTCAAAGAAGTATCAGCTTGATAAGGAATTTGAGAACTTGTAGGAACATTGAATTTAGAGCCATAAAATTTATAAATTAATTTTGTCGTCATAAACATTTCATTTCAACCTTAGAGCTAATCACGCATGATTAATCTCAAATATTCTCTAATCCCACGTAATACGTCATACCTTTAATAAAATTAATTTGTAACAAGAGGTTGACCTTTCCAATTGATAACGGTTAGTATCGGGTTTGGCAGATCAGGTCATTTGACCTACTAAACGATGATTGTTGGACTGTTCGAATATAACGAACAGCTAATTGGTCATTAAATAACAACCTCCATGACAACCTGGGAGAAATAAATTGAGTAATTTGAATAAACATAACCCTCTAGCAAAAGCGGTCAAATATGCGATTTTAGCGGCTACCGCTGCTTCTGCATACACAGCCCCTGCTGTAATTGCAGCTGAGGAAGAAGAAGCACAAGAAGAAAGAATAATCGTTACTGGTTCAAGAATTCGTAGAACTGAATTTGCTTCTGAATCACCTGTAACAGTAATGACAGCAGAGCAATTTGAATTGTCTGGTGTTGTAAATACAGAGGACTTACTTAACACACTTCCTCAAACTGTACCTGGATTAGATAGAACATCTAATAATCCTGGTAACGGATTAGCAACAGTAAACCTTCGTGGTTTAGGTTCTAATCGAACTCTGATTCTTATAAACGGATCAAGAGCATTACCTGCGACTCAAGGTGGTACTGTCGATATTAATAGTATCCCAACATCAATGATCGAAAGAGTTGAAGTATTAACCGGTGGTGCATCCGCTGTATACGGTTCTGACGCTGTTGCTGGTGTTGTTAACTTTATCTTAAAAGATGATTTTGAAGGTGTACAAGTCAATATGGGTTACCAGCAGGCAAAAGAAGGTGATGGTGCACAATTTACTACTGATTTCACTTTAGGTGGAAATTTTGACGGTGGTAAAGGTAACATTACATTTAATATGTCTATGACTTCACGTGATCAAGTACTGCAAGGCGATAGAGATTTTGCCGTATTTGCACAAACTGATACAACTGATGCAAACGGAAACGTTACGTTGATCAATGGTGGTTCTTCGGGCGTACCTGGAACTTCTATTTTCTCTGGAGCTTTGTCTCAATTCCCAAGTTTTGGTGGTGTATTTGCAGAAGATGGATCATTTGGAGAATTTAGAACAGGCGGCAGTGATAATGACTTTTATAACTACGCGCCAGTCAATTATTTACAAGTTCCTCAGGAACGTCAACAGTCAACTGTAAGAGGCCATTATGAGTGGGCTGATGGCCATGAGGTTTATGGACGAGCAATGTTTACTAGAAGTGTGGTTGATAATCAATTGGCACCGACACCTATTTTCCAAACGTCAACATTTACTTTAGATGGCAGTCCTTTTATATCTGCGGGTTCTCAGCAACTATTATCGGATGCTTTTGGTGATGGTGTTGATTCTGATGGTGATGGTATTGCTGATACAGCTACGGCGTTTTTACGTAGACGTTTATTAGAAGTAGGTCCTCGTTTTGCAAACCAACAAAGAACTTCATATCAGTTCAAATGGGGAGCTAAAGGCGATATTGGAGACACAAATTTCTATTATGATACTTATTATCAGCAAGGTGAGCTTTCAATTGCTAATACGCAACTAGGTAATGTTAATCGAGGTCGATTTAGTCAAGCTTTATTACTTGATTTAGATGCTGATCCTGCTGGTGGCGTTTGTCAAAATACTTCTGCAAATGGTTCAACTATAGGCTGTGCACCAATTAATATATTTGGGCAAGGTAATATATCTGCTGCAGGTGCAGCGTTTATTAATACTGCTGTCGCAACGGTAGCTGAAGTAACTCAACAAGTATTTTCAGCTTCAGTGGGTGGAGATAGTGAAGAATGGTTTGAATTACCAGGTGGAGCGATAGCTTTTAACGTTGGTACTGAATACATTGAAAATACGGGTGATTTTAGACCGTCTCAAGATGTTGCAGCATCAACTATTGCTGGATTTAATGGTTCTCCTCCTACCGGTGGTGAATACGATGTAACTTCATACTTTGGAGAATTTAAGTTACCAATTATTGACGATTTAGATGTAAGTTTGGCTTATAGAACATCTGACTTTTCAACAATTGGAACAGTTTCAAACCTCAAGGCTGCGGTAACGTACCAACCAATTGACATGGTGTTTTTGAGAGCTAGTTACAACACTGCAATTAGAGCGCCTAGTTTAGCTGAATTATTTTCTCCAGTATCGGAAGGCTTCCCTGGTTCAAGTGATCCATGCTCGGCCAATGCGACTGTTCAAAATGCTGCAATTAGCGCAATTTGTGTTGCAACGGGTGCACCTGCAAATGTAATCTTTACTCCAGCACTCAACCTTGCTGCTGGCCAAGTAAGAGCATTATCGGGTGGTAACGAACTTTTAACTGAAGAAGAAGCAACTACAACAACATTTGGTGTTGTATTAACGCCAATGGATAATTTTTCAGTCAGTGTTGATTATTTTAATATTGAAATTGAAGATCAAATAGCTGGTTTTGGAGGTGGTGCAAACCAAATCCTTCAAAGATGTTATGACGCTACTGATTCTTTAGGTGGTGTTGGTTCTCCTTTCTGTAACGCGGTTAACCGTCGCGCAGATGGTACTATTGACTTTGTTGCTGCAGGTACTCAAAACGTTGCGATTAGTAATCTAAAAGGTTATGACATCATAGCAAATTACAATATGGAATTAGCTGGTGGTCGTTTAGATATTGATTACTTAGCAACAATCACTGATGAGAATAGTTTCCAAGCATTTGTAGGAGATCCTAATATCATTGAATGTGCAGGATTCTTTGGTAATACTTGTGGCACACCTCAACCAGAGTATAAGTCTAGAACAGCAATTAAATGGACTAACGACGACTTTAGAGTTCAGCTATTATGGAGACATATAGGCGAGAGTTCTGATGATGATTCAGGTACTAATTTTGCGAGAGAAGAGTTAAGTGCTATGGATTATTTTGATGTTTCCGGTACTTATACTATTGATGAGCATTTATCTGTTACTGGCGGAATTAGAAATATTGGCGATGTAGAGCCACCAATTGGCGGTGGTAATATTGAGCAAGCGAATACTTTCCCTTCAGTATATGATGTATTTGGTACAACATACTTTGTGACTGTATCCGCACGATATTAATATTCATTGTGTAAACAAAAAAAGGTGAGGTTTTCCTCACCTTTTTTTATGCCTATAAAACAATAGAAAAACGTTTTCTGGTAATATATGACCTAATAATTCCAATTAAATATGTAGTAAACAACTATGAATAAAGTTTTTGACTGGTCCGAATATTGGCTTAATGAAGGCGTTACAGGTGAGTGCTTTGTTGATTCAAAAGGTAATAAAAATAACTACCTATCAAAGTTTTGGTATAAAGAAATACGCAACAATAAAAATTTAGCAAAGGTCATTGATTTAGCTAGTGGTGCCGGTTCGATATTTGCCGGGAATATTGATGAAGAAAATGATAAATATTATGCGGTAGACGTTTCGCAGGATGCACTAAACCAGCTAAAATCTCGAATGCCGAATGTTAAAACCTTAGTTAATTCCATCGATAACGTAAATTTACCATCTGCAGAGTTTGATTTAGTGGTAAGTCAGTTTGGAATTGAATATGCAGGCGCAAATGCTTTTATTGAAGCCGCGAGACTGCTTAAGGCGAACGGTAAACTAGTCTTACTAAGCCATATTAAGGATGGTTTTATCGATTCAAAAAATCAGACTGAATATGAGGGAGTTTCACTTTTAAATTCAAGTGATTTCATAAATAAATCTATCGAGGTAACAAAAGCAAGATTTGAAGCTGATAAAAATAAATTTAAACAAAAATTTTCTGAATTTATAGCAATTGAACCTGTGGTATCAAAATGGGCTTTAACTCATAAGACAGGGTTGCTTAGTCATGCCTATTTTGGTTTTAGAAAAATGTATGAAAATATTAACAGCTATGTTTTGGCTGATCTAATAGATTGGCTTGAGGGCATTAATGATGAAAAACAGAAGAGTGAAATAAGGTTGAAAGAAATGTTAAATGCGGCGCTTACTCAAGAAAAAGTAGAAAGTCATTGTAATTTGTTACGAGAATCTGGTCTTTTTAATATTGAATTCAAACCATTCCTGATTCCAAATCAATCATTACCAATCGCCTGGCTTATTACAGGCCATAAATAATGTCTTTACTCTCTCAAGCGATTGCATCTCATCAAAATAATAATTTTAAAGAAGCTATAAATAATTATAAGAAATTTCTATCAATTAACCCTAATGATTCGAACACTCATCAACTTTTAGGCATTGCTTATTATAATTTAAATCAATTAGAGTCAGCAAAATTATCCTTTCAGGACTCCTTAAGGCTAAATAAAAATCAACCTGATGTAATGTCTAATCTTGCAAATTGCCAAATTCAGCTAGGAAATTATGTGGTTGCAATCAAATGCTTAGAAGACGCTATCTCTCTAGGCTCTGGAAATATTGATTTATTTAATGAACTAGGTAAGACCTATTGTGTATTAGGTGATTATAAAAAAGCTATAGGTTCATTGAACCGCGGGTTATTGATATATCCAGAAAGCACTAAGTTGCTAAATCAAAAAATCATTGCATTGAAGGAAGATAGTCAATATCTACAGGCAATACAAATATTGGAATCTATGCTCGAGATTAACCCTAAATCAATTAATCTCCGACATAATTTAGGTGTTATTTTGAGGCTATCTGGACAAAGTGAGCGATCAATTAAAGAGTATAATATTCTAATAAAAAAAGGCGTTAAGTTACATCAGTTAATGCATAATATGGGCAATGCCTTGTCAGATTTAAGTCAGTTTAGCGAGGCTGTGGTTTATTTTAGGAAAGCAATACAGCTTAATATCGCATATGTTGATTCTCACATAAATCTAAATAATATACTGTGGGAATTAGGTCGAGAGAAGGAATTTTTATCATCATTTCGAAACGCCTTAATAGCTGAACCTAAACATGAAGAATTGAATTTTGCTTACATAAAAATGCTTTTGCAGGTATCTAGGTACGAAGAAGCATTTAAATGTTTAAACCAGATCGATAATTCATGTAGGCAATTCGCGACCTACTATCAGTTACTTGGTCTAACATTAGTGCGTTTAGGTAGAAAAAAAGAAGCTTTGGAATTTCAAAAAAATTGTCTAACGTTTCATCCAGTAAATGAACAGCATCAAATAGATTATGCACGAAATTTAATAGAAACGGGTAGTACAGAGCAAGCGATTTCTATTCTAGAAAAAATTATTGAACATAATTCCAATTCTCAAATGGCTATTGCTTATCTGTCTTCCTGTTGGCGAATAATTGGAAATAAAAAGCATTTGGAAATTAATAATTATGATGAAGTAATAAAAGAATACAATCTTAATACCATCGGAGGTAAAGACATATTAAATTATTGTGATGAATTAAAGCATTACTTGAAAAAATTTCACATTGCTAAAAATCATCCTTTAGAACAAACATTAATTGGCGGTAGCCAAACTAAAGGGAATCTGTTTAATGATAAGAATGAATTAATAGATCAGCTAATTAATGAAATTAATGAATGTATTTTTAGATATTGTAGTGATATAAAAAGTAATAGGTTACTAGATTTAGATTTAAAAAGGACGAAGAAATTTTTATTCACAGGGTCCTATTCAATTATGCTAAGCAATATGGGGTACCATGTTTCTCATGTACATCCTATGGCTAGATTGAGTCTATGCTTTTATGTTGATGTACCTGATTCGATTAAGGGAGATAACGATAACCAAGGTTGCTTACATATAGGAGCACCAAACTTAGATATTACGCCGAGTTTACCTGCAGAGCGTTTTATAGAACCATCGGTTGGTAAACTTGTTATTATGCCATCTTATATTTGGCATGGTACAGTGCCATTTGAAAGTGAAACCAATAGATTGACCATCGTTTGTGATGTGAAGCCTGATTATTAGATAACTCTTAACAATCTACGGAGTTAGTAACTGATGGTTTGAAATAATGTATAAATAAGAATGTAAGAATGTCACTCATTTGAAAAATATGCTTTAAATTCTAGAGTTATTTAATATCTCGATAAGAGGTTTAATCTTATTTGTATATTTTTCCCATAATTTAATCGAGTTATTATAAATTGGTTTCCTGACTTGAACAGCACTAGCAGTTTGTACTTTTCCATTGTTTTCATAAAACCGTAAGCATTTATCATCCCATTCTAAGTCGCAAAACTTTAACAAGTTTCTTGTTTGCTGCTCTTGGTCATTTACCATGTCCTCATATTTAATATCATATATGAAATTTGGAATGACTTTATGCCAATGTGCCATTAGTTCTTTGTATCCAAGATAATAATGTCCTAATTCAGTTTGACTGTAAGCGTAAACAATGTCATTGCTAGAAAAATTATTTTTATAAATTGATAGACAATTATCCAAACCATTCCTTACACAATGAATTATCTTCGCATTGGGGAATACTAATTTAATCATGCCTATTACTTTAAAATTATCAGGCATTTTATCTGTCATAAATGAATTATCATCGTTATTGATATTTTTTAAATACTGAGCCGCTATATTATTAAGTGCCTTTGCATCAATCTTCTGTAATATTTTTGGATATGCATCCATATTCAAATTGGTATTAAGTGCTCTACCAAATGCTGGTGTTTCTCCAAGTGAAAAAACATCTTTATGATTTGAAATAATTTGTTCAATTAATGTTGTGCCTGAGCGAGGTAAACCTAGTATGAAGACCAAATTATTACCTTGGCATTGATTATTTTTGAGTTGTTCAAATAAAGGCTTTTGAAATACAGTAATCTGTTTCTTTACATAATCATTCCAATTCTTGATATCAAAATTGAATTTTTTCCTTTTAATATTGTTACCTATTTCAATAAACTCAAAAGATTGATCATAATCATTAAGATCTTCATAAGCTTTACCAAGCCCAAAGGCTAAAAACGCCTTTTTATCTTCTGATGTGTCTTTTTGAATAAATAATTGCAACATATTTGTAAGGTCGATATCAACTTTTTTGAAAAACTTGATATTTGCTAGTTGACTATAAGCCTCAGCATAATCAGGTTTTATTGAAATAACTTTTCGGTATTCTTTTTCCGCTAGGGATAACTTACCAGCTGAACGGTAGGTATTAGCAAGGTTAAAATGAAAAATAGGATTGTTGGCGAAATAAGAAATAGCTATTTTATATTCTTCAATCGCTTTAGATGAATCGCCTTTTTCATCATAAGAGATAGCTATATTATAGTGTACATTTGCAACTTTAGGTTTTAATTTAAGCGCTAACCTATAGTGAGTAATCGCAAGGTCAAATTTTTCTAAACTACGGTAAATATTTCCAAGATTGTTATGGGCTTCGTCGTAGTTTGGTTTGATTTTTAATGCTTTTAAAATCAACTCTAAAGCGATTTTTTTTTCACCTACTTGATCTGCAATAAGACCAAGTAGATGTAATGCTACCGGATGATTAGAATTTGTATTTAATATTTTTTCATATCTGATTTTTGCGTTGTGTAGGTCGCCTAATTGATGGTAATAGATTGCATCATTTAGATTTTTATCAATGGTAAGTTCAACAGAATTGTTAGAGTTAAGTGGCATTGCTTTATCTTTATTCATCGTTTTATTAGTCTAATCTAATATTTTTCGACTTGATTTAATTTTGACAAACCCATATATAACGGCTTTAGGTGGTTCTCATGTTTTTTCCAAGAAGAAATAGAATCTTTATTCATCGGTCTCCGCACTTGTATGGCGCTTACTGTTTTTACGGCTCGGTTAGAGCTGTAGAAGTCCAAGCATTTTTTTTCCCATGGTAATTTACAAAAATTTAATAGTACTCGTGTTTCTGATTCTTGCTCTGCAACTAAATTTTCATATTTAAGGTTATATATATATCCGGGTAGTACTTTATTCCAATGATCCATTAAGCGTTGATAACCTTGGTAATATTGTGCCAACTCTGTTTGATCATAGGCATAAATATGTCCTTTTGAAAAATAATTTTTGAATATTGAATAGCAATTGTCCATCGGATCTCTAGTGCAATGAATTATTTTTGCATTGGGTAAAATTAATTTTATCATGCCAATAAGTTTAAAGTTTCCTGGCATTTTATCAGTAGTAAATATTTTATTTTTGCTGTATTCATCGCCTACGGATAGTTTCCTTTCATTCATGGACGTTGTATATGTTTCCCCCATTTTTTGAAATAAATAAGGCTCCATTAATGAAAGCTCGTCAAATATATTTGATATGCTAGTATGTGAGGAAATGGAATTAGTCAAAGCATGAACTTCTCCAGCGCCAAATACTTGACTATGGCTAGATATTATTTGTTCAACTAAGCTCGTTCCAGAACGGGGCATACCTAAAATAAAGATTGGTGATAGATCGTTTGAACCGACGCTTTTATTTTGTTTGAAAAGATCTTCGTTAAAAGTATTAATCACATTATTAACTTGTTTGTCCCAGTTCTCTATGTTGAAGATTAAACTCTTTCTCTTTAACTGATTGCCTAAAGCAATAAAGCTAAAGGATTTGTTCAGTTGGTTAAGATCGTCATATGCTTTTCCAAGGCCAAAAGCTAAATGCATTTTCTGTTCGTCATTTGCGGCAGGATGACTAATTAACTTTTCCATTTCCTCTATATCTTCATCCATTGTTTTATACTTTTTCACGCTTGTCATTTGTCGGTATGCGGCTGCAAAGTTTTGTTTTAGCGTCGTAGCTTTCTTAAAATGATCATAAGAGTCATTCGATTTACCTAAAGATCTTAATACGTTAGCTAGATTAAAATGTATGTCAGCAAGCTCTGGATTTATTTTCAATGCCTTTAAATAATGTTCAATAGACTCTTCTAATTTTCCAGCTATCTCATAAAGTGTTCCTAAATTATTATATGCATCAACAATAGTCGGGTCTACTTTTAGAGATTTTTTTATTAAAGTTTCTGCGACTACCATATTTCCTACGCTTAGAGCTATTGCACCAAGCAAGTGTAGTGCCATTGCATTTTCAGGTTCCTTATATAGAATTTGTTCATATAATTGTTTAGCTTGGGGTAAATCATCTTTGCAATGAAGTTGAATTGCTTTTTCTAAAATATCTGCATTATCGAACATGTTTTGAATAGAACCTGTTTTTAGTTTCATCTTAAATATGAGTTATAGACATTTTATTTTAGTAAAGTTTTGAGGTCTGTTAGATGCGGACTATAATATTTCCATTTGCCAACAGACTGAGAGTAAATTGGTTGCCTAACTTGCGATACGCTTAGAGTATTAATTTGTCGTTGTTGTTTAAAAAACTCTAAGCAAGCACTCTCCCAATTTAAGCCACAAGCCTTTACCAATTTTTTAGAGGTAATTTCCTGCTCTAATATTAAATCTTCATATATTATTTCTACAAATGGAGATTCAAACGCTTTTTCCCAATGTTGTATTAAATCTAAGTATAGATTGTAATAAATGCCGAGTTCTTTTTGCTCATACGCATATTTATGACCTATTTTTGAAAAGTTGTTTTTATAAATAGAAAGACAGGTGTCTAGAGGCTGTCTTTTACAATGTATTATTATCGCGTTAGGAAGTATCAACTTAATTAGTCCCACATACAAGAAGTTCATGGGGAGTTTGTTTATTAAAATTTTTGATGCTGTTGCTATTTTCTCTATTTTTTCGATATATAATTTGCCTGCTTTTTCTAGCAGATCAGAAGAAATATTTTCATAGTTATCAATCGTATTATTTTCTGCATAAAATATTTGGTTGATACATTGTTTTAAAAGTGATAATTCACCTAACGCTTGGATGTTCGAATGACTATTAAGGATTTGTTCCACAAGCGTGGTTCCAGATCTCGGCATTCCTATTATAAAGATAGTTTTAGCATCAGAATGAAAGGCTTTTTTAAATTTGGTAATTAGCTCGATAGGGAACTGATTTTTGATTTTTTCAAACATGTCTATATCTGTTTGGCTTGAATATTTAAAAGAACGACGTTTAAGTCTATTTCCTTCGTTGAATTGGTTAAAGGAATTTTCATATTCATTAAGGTCAGAAAATACTTTTCCTAAAGCAAATGATAATTCGATTCTATCCTTTTGTGAAATTTTGTCACCAGAGATTAAATCTAACATTTTTGTTATATGTGTATCTTTTTCTGAGTGTGTTCTTAGGTTGGCCAAAAAACTTAAAGCGCTAACATTAAAGGGTTGAAACGCTATTAACTTTCTAATTTGAGTTTCAGAATTAATACCATCACCGAGCTGCTGATAGACTAAAGCTTTACCGAATAATGCGTCTTCATTTTGTGGCGCTATAAGTAATACTTTATCATACTGGTCTAATGCATCTTTGCCTTTTTGCATCTCACTGTACATTGAAGCTAAGTTACAAATTAGATTAATCGAGGAGGGGTCTAATGAAGCAGCGGTTTTAAAACAGTGCAGAGCATCTTCAAATTGATATAATTCTTTATGTATGTTTCCTTTTGTTACTAAAATGTTGAGAGATGTTGGTTGTAATTTATAAGCAGAATTTATACTTTTAATGGCTTCTTTTATTTTATAGCTATGTAAATGTAACATAGCCAAATTCCTATGAACTTCTGCTAACTCAGGGTTTAATTTCAGTGCTTTTTGATAATCCAATATCGCAGCTTCATATTGGTTTAATTGAGTTCTAGCATTAGCTTTATTAGCCCAGTATATTGCAATGTTATCGTCTAAGTCTAACGCCTTTTGAAAGCTCTCAATTGCTTCATTGATCTGCCCTTTTGCTTGATAGGCGTTACCAAGATTACCATGAGCCTCAATATATTGTGGTGCTTCTTCAATTGCTTCCTTGATAAGATCGATTGCAAAATCTAATTTCCCAACCTGTAACGCTACAAGACCTAAATAATGAAGAGCAATAGGATGTTTAGGCGATGTAGCTAATATATTACGATAAATCTTTTCGGCTTTGGGCAATTTACCATTTCTATGAAGTTGCATGGCACGATCTAACTCTTGCTTTATAACTATTTCAGCGTTGATGGACATAAATAACTAATTGCTCCACTACTTATTTTTTTCGTATTATTTGTCATGATTCCAATTAGATAGATTCACTTTAATTGACCCAGGCACCTTGACATACTTGTTTTTAAGGAAAATAGGAATTATTCAGGAACTATTGTCTGTCTACTTTGCGGAACAAATTAAACAAATGTAAAACTCTAAATAATATCTACTGATCTGGTGACTAATTATACCGAAAATGCCGTTATAAGCGCATTAAAATTATAAATTGCTTATTAACAGGTTAAATAATAGATAGATAGCTCAAAATATTCTGTTTTTGTCTATTTATCATCGTTATCATCGTTATCATCGTTATCATCGTTATCATCGTTATCATCGTTATCATCG
>Ga0307492_10000758_pt1 | contig 13436 bp, 19 predicted proteins | sample SI3LmetaG_FD_202365 | JGI IMG/M metagenome (GOLD analysis project Ga0307492, IMG submission 202365) | Sea-ice brine microbial communities from Beaufort Sea near Barrow, Alaska, United States - SI3L | ecosystem: Environmental > Aquatic > Marine > Coastal | place: USA: Alaska | collected 2017-05-06
GTGGAATTTCGTGCTCGCCGCGGTATGGCCGGTCTTGCTTGCGGCGTTGCCTTGCTCACGCTGCTCCCCGCGCAGGCATTCGCGCAGGACAACACCGCCAACGATCCGCTGGAAAGCGAGCAGGTCTCGCCCACCGAGCCCGAGAGCACGCCGGAACTGGTGGTGATCGGCACCCGCCGCACCGACCGCTCGGTGACCGATTCAGCTTCCCCGATCGACGTGATCGGCGCGACCGAACTGGGGACGCAGCCGAGCGCGAATATGCTCGAGACCGTGCGCAATCTCGTGCCCTCGTTCTTCGTGCCGCAGAACACGATCTCGGACGCTTCGACGTTTGTGCGCGCACCGTCGCTACGCGGGCTCGGCGCCGACCAGATCCTGGTGATGATCAACGGCAAGCGCTACAACCGCGCCGCCCTGGTGCAGGTCTATTCGGGCGCGGACACCGCCTTGTCCTACGGTTCGCAGGGCGCCGACATCTCGAACATCCCGGCGATCGCGGTCAAGAACCTGCAGATTCTTCGCGACGGCGCGACCGCGCAATATGGTTCGGACGCCATCGGCGGGGTGATCAACTACCAAATCCGCGACGACGAGGGCTTCGAAGCCCAGGCGCTCTATGGCCAGACCTACCGAGGCGATGGCGACCGCTGGCAGTTTGGCCTCTTCGGCGGCGCACGTCTGGGCGATGCCGGCTTTTTCACCGTCGCGGCCGAGTACTATACCGACGACGGCACCAGCCGCGGCGCCACCCGTCCGACCGCTGTGGTGTTCGCGCAGCAGAACCCGGGCTTGGTGAGCAGCATTCCCAACTATCCGCGCCCGGCGCAGATCTGGGGCTCGTCGCCCGGCAACGGCTGGAAGCTGTTCCTTAACGGCGGGATCGATTTGACCGACAACGTCCAGCTCTACTTTACCGGCAACTACGCCACCAGCACCGCCAACCAGAGCTTCAATTACCGCCCCTCGATCACCGCCACGGGGTTGGCGGTGAACGATGGAAGCGGGACCTCTCCCACGCGCACCAATGGCCGAAACGGTTCCTTCAATACGATCTACACCACCCCGTGCCCCGCGGCCACGCCGAGCTGTCCCGCCGGCGGTTTCCTGATAACCGGCTCCACCTTCAATTTCGCGTCGATCTATCCGGCCGGCTTCACGCCCCGGTTCATCGGCGATGTCGAGCAGATGTATGGCACGGCGGGCTTCAAGGGCGAACTCGGCGATGGCGGGCTGACTTACGATCTGTCGGCGACGCTGGCGCGCAATTCGCTGTCGCTGTCGATGACCGATTCTCTCAGCGCCTCGTTCGGACCGCAGAGTCAGACCAGATTCTACTTTGGCGATCTGATTCAGCGCGAGCAGACCTACAATCTCGATCTCACTTACCCGCTGGAGGTGGGTTTCGCGAGCGCGATCACTCTGTCGGGCGGCGCCGAATATCGCCGCGAGGAGTATGAGAAGACCGTCGGCGATCTTCAGTCCTATGCTTCGGGACCGTTCGCCAGCCAGCCGCTCTATCGCCCGGCCGCGGGCGGGGGATACGAACCGGTGCCCAACACGGCGGCGGATTGTCCGCGCTTCAACAGCAGTCCGTCGGCGCCGCCGATCTGCATCGCCACCCAATCGCCCGCGGCCAGCGGTTACGGCGGCGTCAGCCCGGTGTTCGCCGGGGCCAATGCCCAAAGCAGTTTCGGAGTTTATACCGGCGCGGAAGCCGACATTACAGATGCGCTGACATTCGGTGTTGCCGGGCGCTATGAGAATTACGACACATTCGGCGACGCCTTTGTCTGGAAGGCCAATGGGTTGTTCGAAGTCACCCCGGCCTTTTCGGTCCGCGGCACCGTCGGCACCGGCTTCCACGCGCCTTCGCCGGGCCAGAACAACACCCAGATCGTCACCACCAGCTTCCGCAGCGGCAGCCAGGTGCAGACGGGCACCTACCCGGTGACGAGCTCGATCGCGCAGTTCTACGGGGCAAGCTCGCTCCGGCCCGAAAAGTCGAGAAACTACGGCGCGGGCTTCATTCTCAAGCCGTTCGACGCCTTCACGCTCACCGTGGATGGCTACATCATCGACGTCCGCGATCGTATCGGCATTTCGCAGACCTTTACCGTGACGCAGGCCAACCTGAATGCGCTGCCTGCTCTCGCGATCGTCGGCCTGGGCGGGGACGTGAACTATTTCACCAATGGCTTCAACACCCGGACACAGGGCATCGACGCGGTCGCCAACTACCGCACGCGGCTGCTCGACGGCGGTCTGAACCTGACCGTCGCCTATGCCTACAACGAGAGCAAGGTCACATTCCGCAGACTGGGCACCAATGGCCAGCCTCTCATCAGCGACGCGCAGGCGTTCAACATCGCCAACCTGCCGCCGCGCCACCGCATCAACGGTTCGGCGAACTGGCAGTTCGGCGATTTCCAGACGAACGCGCGGGTGAACTACTACAGCTCGTGGGCCAACCAGCTCGAATATCCGGGCCAGCGGTTCGGCGGCAAGGCGACGGTCGATCTCGACCTCAGCTATACGCTCAGGGAGCATTTCACACTGACCGTGGGCGCGAACAACATCTTCAACACCTATCCGGACCGGATTGCGCCCAGCACCACGAACCCGATCTATGCGTTGACGGACAGCCTGGCCGACGGCCAGATCTATCCGCGCTCGGGCGGACCCTTCGGCATCAATGGCGGGTTCTACTATGTCCGCCTGCGGGTGACCTACTGATCGCTTCGCACGAGCAGGAACACGGGCGGCGGGGCGATGCTCCGCCGCCTTTTTCGTGGCGGGTGGCCCGCGAGGCCGACATCCCGGCGCTGCACCGGGTGATGAATCGCGCCATCGAAACGCTCCAGGCCGGCTTTCTCGATCCCGCCCAGGTCGCCGCCAGCCACAAGGTGATGGGGCTCGACAGCCAGCTGGTGCGCGACGGGACCTATTTCCTCGTCGAAGATGGCGACAATATCGCCGGCTGCGGCGGGTGGAGCTTTCGCGCCACGCTCTACGGCGGCGACGCGAGCATTGTCGGGCGCGAACCCGCGCGGCTCGACCCGGCGCGCGACGTGGCCAAGGTCCGGGCGATGTACACGGATCCGGATTTCGTCCGCCGGGGAGTGGGTCGGCTCATCCTCGAGCTGTGCGAGGATGCGGCGCGCGGCGCCGGCTTCGCCCGCGTCGAGCTGATGGCGACCGCGGCGGGTGTGCCGCTCTATCGCTCATGTGGCTACGCGCCGCTGGGCGCCGGCGAGGATGCCGAGGTGGACGGCGTTACCGTGCCCTTGTTACGGATGGGCAAGGCGCTTATCTGACCCGCGCTGCCGCGGCCCGAGTCGGATCGCGACCGGCGCAGCCAAACTGGGCCGGCCCGGCGGCAATTTAAGACTAGCGTGCGCGCGCCACATTCGCTATCGGCGCGCCCTCGCAAGCGACCGGCCCGCGCCGGTCGGTGCTGGCGATTGGGGACGGCCCCGTTCCAAAGCGCAGTTTGTGTGACGATCATGGCCCGCCAGTGGCTGGCGGCGCGCCTCATAAGGAAAGACAATGGCCAAGGAAAAATTCCAGCGGAACAAGCCGCACTGCAACATCGGCACCATCGGTCACGTCGATCATGGCAAGACCACGCTGACCGCGGCGATCACGAAGGTGATGGCCGGTGAGCATGGCGGTGCGGCGGTCGATTTCGCCAACATCGACAAGGCCCCCGAAGAGCGCGAGCGCGGCATCACCATCTCGACGGCTCACGTCGAGTACGAGACCGGCGCGCGCCACTACGCCCACGTCGATTGCCCGGGTCACGCCGACTATGTGAAGAACATGATCACCGGCGCCGCGCAGATGGACGGCGCGATCCTGGTTGTGAACGCCGCCGACGGCCCGATGCCGCAGACCCGCGAGCACATCCTGCTCGCGCGCCAGGTCGGCGTACCCGCGCTGGTGGTGTATATGAACAAGGTCGATCAGGTCGACGACGAAGAACTCCTCGAGCTCGTCGAGCTGGAAGTGCGCGAACTGCTCTCCAAGTACGACTTCGACGGCGACAACATTCCCATCGTCAAGGGCTCGGCGCTGGCCGCGCTCGAAGGCCGCGACGACGAGATCGGCAAGAACTCGGTCATCGAGCTCATGCAGGCGGTCGACGATCACATCCCGCAGCCCGAGCGTCCGGTCGACAAGCCGTTCCTGATGCCGATCGAGGACGTGTTCTCGATCTCGGGCCGCGGCACCGTGGTGACCGGCCGCATCGAGACCGGGATCGTCAACGTCGGTGACGAGGTCGAGATCGTCGGCATCAAGGACACCAAGAAGACCACCGTCACCGGCGTCGAGATGTTCCGCAAGCTGCTCGACCGCGGCGAGGCCGGCGACAACGTCGGTGCGCTGATCCGCGGCGTGGCGCGTGAAGAGGTCGAGCGCGGCCAGGTTCTGGCCAAGCCCGGCTCGGTCAACCCGCACACCGAGTTCAGCGCCGAGGTCTACGTGCTGTCGAAGGACGAAGGCGGACGTCACACCCCGTTCTTTGCCAACTACCGCCCGCAGTTCTACTTCCGCACCACCGACGTCACCGGCGAGGTCATCCTCCCCGATGGCACCGAGATGGTGATGCCGGGCGACAACGTGACCATCGGCGTCAAGCTGATCGCCCCGATCGCCATGGACGAGGGCCTGCGCTTCGCGATCCGCGAAGGCGGCCGCACCGTCGGCTCGGGCGTGGTGGCGAAGATCACCAAGTAAGCTCGCGCACCTTCGGGTGCTGCGCCAAAGGGTCCGGCTCGCAGGTGTGAGCCGGGCCCTTTTTGTGTAGGGAGCCTGTTCGGGTTCCGGTTCGCTGCGACATCCGAATTCGGGGGTTGCCAGATGCCGGTCTCCTCCGTATAGGCCCGCCCCGCAGCCGGGGATTCGTCTTCGGCATTACGAGATTCGAGGGGCCGCCCGCTTTCCGGAAAACCGGGCAGGAGCGGGGCCGGCCTTTCTTTTTTGAGCGGCTCAGGCCTCTCTCGGCTCTTTCGCATCGGTTCAGGACATGGAAGCTCAGAATATCCGCATTCGCCTGAAGGCGTTCGACCATCGCGTGCTCGACCAGGCCACTGGCGAAATCGCGGAGACCGCACGCAGAACCGGCGCGCTCATTCGCGGCCCCATTCCCATGCCGACGCGTATCGAGAAGTTCACCGTGAACCGCGGCCCGCACATCGACAAGAAGTCGCGCGAGCAGTTCGAGGTGCGCACCTTCAAGCGGCTGCTCGATATCGTGCAGCCCAACGCCCAGACCGTGGACGCGCTGATGAAGCTCGACCTCGCCGCGGGCGTGAACGTCGAGATCAAGCTGGCGTAAGCAAGCTTGATCGACGATCCCCGCGAAGGCGGGGATCTCAGGGTTCTGGGTCGTCCATATCGGCCTGAGGTCCCCGGCCACCCCTTGGGTGGTTTATCCTGAGCGCCGCCGCAGGCGGCGTCGAAGGGCGGGGACTCGACACAAGGGATACCGCCGGGTTTCGATCCGGGTCTGCGTCCCCCGTCTCGCTTTCTTCGGGAAGCACTTTGGCCCGGACGGGGCGACGCATCATTCAAGGGCCAAGCAAGCACCTGGGGAATGGTCCCCATGTGCCTCTGTTGAGGAGTTTGACGATGCGCACTGGCGTGATCGCCAAGAAAGTCGGGATGACCCGCCTCTTCCAGGAGGACGGCCGGCACGTGCCGGTGACCGTTCTCGCGCTGGAGGACTGCCAGGTCGTCTCGCACCGCACCGCCGACCGCGACGGCTATTTCGCCGTCCAGCTCGGCGCGGGCGAGGCCAAGCAGAAGAACGTCAACAAGCCGCAACGCGAAGCCTTCGCGAAGGCGGATGTCGGCCTGAAGATGCGCGTCGCGGAATTTCGCGTCGACGGCGAGGACGGTCTCGTCCCCGTCGGCTCGCACATCTCGGCCGAGCATTTCATCGCCGGCCAGAAGGTCGACGTCACCGGTCACACGCAGGGCAAGGGCTTCGCCGGCGCGATGAAGCGCTGGGGCTTCGGCGGCATGCGCGCGACGCACGGCGTCTCGATCAGCCACCGCGCCCACGGCTCGACCGGCCAGCGTCAGGATCCCGGCAAGGTATTCAAGGGCAAGAAGATGGCCGGCCACATGGGCGACCGTCAGCGCACCCAGCAGAACCTCGAAGTCGTCCGGACCGACGCCACCCGCGGCCTGATCTTCGTCAAGGGCTCGGTGCCCGGCACCGAGAACGGTTGGCTGCTGGTCCGCGACGCGGTCAAGCTGCCCGCCCCCGAGGGCCTGCCGTTCCCCGGCGCGATCCTCGAGAAGAAGAGCACCCAGCCCGAGCATGAGGAAGCGCCCGCCGGCATGGTCGAGGCCGCCGCCGAGCACGAAGTGCGCGAGCAGGTCGATGCCGAGCACCAGGCCGAGCTGGTGAAGACGCAGCAGGCCGGCGCTGATGCCGAAACCGACGCGACCGAAACCACGACCGGGGGCGAAGGCTCTGCGGACGAGAGCAAGGAGTCAGACGCGTGAAGGTCAAGGTCCAGAAGCTGGATGGTAAGGCGTCCGGGGATATCGAGCTGAACGAGGATGTCTTCGGTCTCGAGCCGCGCGCCGACATCCTCCACCGCGTGATCACCTGGCAGCTCGAGAAGCGCCGGGCTACCGCGCGTCCCACTCGCGAGCGCAGCGAAGTGTCGCGCACCGGCAAGAAGTTCGGCCGCCAGAAGGGTGGCGGCACCGCCCGTCACGGCGACCGCGCGGCCCCGATTTTCATCGGCGGCGGCAAGGCGCACGGCGCGAGGGCGCGCGACTTCAACCCGTCGCTCAACAAGAAGATCCGCGCGCTTGGCCTGCGCATGGCGCTTTCGAGCAAGGCCAAACAGGGTCTGGTGATCCTCGACAGCCTCGAGCTCAAGGACGCCAAGACCAAGGCGCTCAAGGGCCATCTCGACAAGGCGGGCTGGAACGGCAAGGTGCTGGTCATCGGCGGCGAGAGCGTCGACGCCGGCTTCGCCCAGGCCGCGCGCAACCTGCCGAACGTGAACGTGCTGCCGGCGATCGGCGCCAACGTCTACGACATCCTGAAGCACGACACGCTGGTCCTCACCAAGGACGCTGTCGAGAAGCTGGAGGCGCGGTTCAATGGCTAAGCAGCAGTCAAGGCAGGTCGACGCGCGTCACTACGACGTGCTGACCGCGCCGCACATCACCGAGAAATCGACGCTCGCGTCGGAGAACAACGCCGTGGTCTTCAAGGTCGCGGGCGACGCCACCAAGCCGCAGATCAAGGAAGCGGTCGAGGCGATCTTCGGTGTCTCCGTCACCGGCGTGAACACGCTGGTGATGAAAGGCAAGACCAAGCGGTGGAAGGGCAAGCCCTACAAGCGCACCGACCAGAAGAAGGCGATCGTGACGCTGAAGGACGGCGATTCCATCGACGTCACCAGCGGGATCTGAGGCCAGGGACCTAGGAACGAACGATGGCACTCAAGAACTACAACCCGACCAGCCCGGCGCGCCGCGGCCTGATCCTCGTCGACAAGTCCGGGCTCTACAAGGGCAAGCCGGTCAAGTCGCTGACCGAGGGCAAGCGCAAGACCGGCGGCCGCAACAACAAGGGCCACGTCACCTCGCGCGGCATCGGCGGCGGTCATAAGCAGAAGTACCGCTACATTGACTTCAAGCGTCGCAAGTGGGACGTCGAGGGCACCGTGGAGCGGATCGAATACGATCCCAACCGCACCGCCTTCATCGCGCTGATCAAGTACGACGACGGCGAGCTGGCCTATATCCTGGCGCCGCAGCGCCTGGCCGTGGGCGACAAGGTCGTCGCCGGCGAGCGCACCGACACCAAGCCGGGCAACGCCATGCTGCTGGGCACGATGCCGGTCGGCACGATCTGCCACAACGTCGAGATGAAGCCCGGCAAGGGCGGCCAGATCGCGCGTTCGGCGGGCGCTTATGTCCAGCTCGTCGGCCGTGACCGCGGCATGGTGATGGTGCGCCTCAACTCGGGCGAGCAACGCTACGTGCGCGGCGACTGCATGGGCACGGTCGGCGCGGTCTCGAACCCCGACAACCAGAACCAGAACCTGGGCAAGGCCGGCCGCAAGCGCTGGATGGGCGTCAAGCCGCTTACCCGCGGCGTCGCCAAGAACCCGGTCGATCACCCGCACGGCGGCGGCGAAGGCCGCACCTCGGGCGGCCGTCACCCGGTCACTCCGTGGGGCAAGCCGACCAAGGGCGCGCGGACCCGCCACAACAAGGCGACCGACAAGATGATCATCCGTTCGCGTCACGCGAAGAAGAAGAGGTAATCGGACATGGCACGCTCCGTCTGGAAGGGCCCGTTCGTCGAACTTAGCCTGCTCAAGAAGGCCGAGGATGCGCAGGACAAGGGCGCCCGCGCCCCGATCAAGACCTGGTCGCGGCGCAGCACGATCCTGCCGCAGTTCGTTGGCCTGACGTTCAACGTCTACAACGGCCACAAGTTCATCCCTGTCGCCGTCTCGGAAGAGATGGTCGGGCACAAGCTCGGCGAGTTCGCGCCCACGCGCACTTTCCCGGGCCACGCCGCCGACAAGAAGGGCAAGCGCTGATGAGCAAGCAGAAAGCACCCCGCCGCGTCGCGGACAACGAGGCGCTGGCCGTCGGCACCACCATCCGTGGGTCGGCGCAGAAGCTCAACCTCGTCGCAGGTCTGATCCGCGGCAAAAAGGCCGAAGAAGCCCTCAACATCCTCGCCTTCTCGAAGAAGGGGATGGCCAAGGACGCCAGCAAGGTGCTCGCCAGCGCGATCGCCAACGCGGAGAACAATCACAACCTGGACGTCGACGCGCTGATCGTGGCGGAAGCCTCGGTCGGCAAGGCGGTCACCATGAAGCGCTTCCACACACGTGGTCGCGGCAAATCGACCCGCATCCTCAAGCCGTTCTCACGGCTGCGGATCGTGGTTCGCGAAAGCGAGGAGGCGTAAGCCATGGGTCACAAGAGCAATCCGATTGGCCTGCGTCTGCAGATCAACCGCACCTGGGACAGCCGCTGGTACGCCGAAGGGCGCGACTATGCGCAGCTGCTCAAGGAAGACATCGCGCTGCGCAAATACATCGTCGATACGCTGCCCCAGGCTGCGATCTCGAAGGTGGTGATCGAGCGCCCGGCCAAGCTGTGCCGCATTTCCATCTATGCCGCGCGCCCCGGCGTGATCATCGGCAAGAAGGGTGCGGACATCGAGAAGCTGCGTAGCAAGCTCGCCTCGATGACCAAGAGCGACGTCAAGCTGAACATCGTCGAGATCCGCAAGCCGGAGATCGACGCCAAGCTGATCGCCCAGGGTATCGCCGATCAGCTGATCCGCCGCGTGGCGTTCCGCCGGGCGATGAAGCGCGCGATGCAGTCCGCCATGCGTCTGGGCGCCGAGGGCATCAAGATCATGTGCGGCGGCCGCCTCGGCGGCGCCGAGATCGCCCGCGTCGAGCAGTATCGCGAGGGTCGCGTGCCGCTCCACACGCTGCGCGCCAACGTCGACTACGCCGAGGCCGAGGCGCTGACCGCCTATGGCGTGATCGGCATCAAGGTGTGGGTCTTCAAGGGCGAGATTCTCGCCCACGACCCGACCGCTCAGGACCGGCTGATGATGGAGGCCCAGACCTCCGGCGTCCGTCCGATGTCCGATCGCCGCTAAGGTAGAGCAAGAGCCATGTTGCAACCGAAAAAGCACAAATTCCGCAAGGCCTTCAAGGGCCGGATCAAGGGCGAAGCCAAGGGCGGCACCGCGCTGAACTTCGGCTCCTACGGCCTCAAGGCGCTCGAGCCGGAGCGCGTCACCGCGCGCCAGATCGAAGCCGCGCGCCGCGCGATCACGCGCCACATCAAGCGCCAGGGCCGGCTGTGGATCCGCATCTTCCCCGATGTGCCGGTGTCGAAGAAGCCCGCCGAAGTCCGCCAGGGCAAGGGCAAGGGCTCGGTCGAATACTGGGCCGCGCGGGTGAAGCCGGGCCGCATCCTGTTCGAGCTCGACGGCGTTCCCGGCCCGCTCGCCGCCGAAGCCTTCGAGCGCGCGGCGATGAAACTGCCGATCAAGACCAAGGTCATCGCCCGCCTGGGCGACACCAGCCATCTGGGAGGCGAATAATGGCCAAGAAGCCCTCCAAGACCGAGGACCTGCGTCAGAAGTCGGACGACCAGCTGGGCGAGGAACTGACCACGCTCAAGCGCGAGCAGTTCAACCTGCGGTTCCAGTCGGCCACCAACCAGCTCGAGGCGCCGGCGCGCATCCGCGAGGTTCGCCGCACGATCGCCAAGATCAAGACGCTGCAGGGCGAGCGCACCCGCGCCGCCGAAGCGAAGGCGTAAGGAAAACACTATGCCCAAGCGCATTCTCATCGGCACGGTCACCTCGAACAAGACCGACAAGACCGTGACCGTGCTCGTCGAGCGCAAGGTGAAGCACCCGCTCTACGGGAAGATCATCCGCCGCTCGAAGAAGTATCATGCCCACGACGAGGCCAACGAGTATCAGCTCGGCGACGTCGTGCGGATCGAGGAGACCAGGCCGATCTCCAAGACCAAAGCCTGGGCCGTGAAGGACCGGGTGGTCGCGGGCGGCGTCCAGGCGGTCGAAGCCAATCTCGACGTGGCCGAAGCCGGCAACTGAGCAAATAGACGATAGGAACTGCCGGGCAGACGTCCCGGCAAGCCAACGGGAAGTTTCGCAGGGAAAAGTGGGCACCGGTTTTCCCGACCGCGAAGCGACCAGGTAGAGTGAAGGAACCGGATCGATGATCCAGATGCAGTCCAATCTCGACGTCGCGGACAACAGCGGCGCCAAGCGCGTCCAGTGCATCAAGGTGCTGGGCGGCTCGAAGCGCCGGACCGCGGGCGTCGGCGACGTGATCGTCGTCTCCATCAAGGAGGCGCAGCCGCGGGCCAAGGTCAAGAAGGGCGACGTTCACCGCGCGGTGATCGTCCGCACCAAGAAGGACGTGCGCCGTCCCGACGGCAGCGTGATCCGCTTCGACAGCAATGCCGCGGTGCTGGTGAACAAGAACGAGGAGCCGCTCGGCACCCGTATCTTCGGCCCCGTGGTCCGCGAGCTGCGCGGCCGCGGCTTCATGAAGATCATCAGCCTTGCTCCGGAGGTGCTGTGATGTCCGCCGCCCGTATCAAGAAGGGTGACAGCGTCGTGGTCCTGTCCGGCAAGGACAAAGGCCGCACCGGCACCGTCGCCAAGGTCTCCCCCAAGGACGGCAAGGTCGTCGTCGACGGCATCAACGTGGCCGCGCGCCACCGCAAGCCGACGCAGGCGAACCCGCAGGGCGGGATCGACCGCAATCCGGCGCCGATGCACATTTCCAAGGTCGCGCTGGCCGATCCCAAGTCGGGCAAGCCCACGCGCGTCCGTTTCGAGACCGGCAAGGACGGCAGGAAGGTCCGCGTGGCCGTCAAGTCCGGGGAGAAGATCGATGGCTGAGCAGAGCTACACCCCGCGCCTCAAGGCGAAGTACCAGGCCGACATCGTCAAGGCGATGACCGAGAAGTTCGGCTACAGGAACTCCCTGGAAGTGCCCAGGCTCGAGAAGATCACGCTCAACATGGGCGTGGGCGAGGCGAGCCAGGACAAGAAGAAGGTCCAGACCGCCGCCGAGGAAATGGCGCTGATCGCCGGCCAGAAGCCGGTGATCACCAAGGCCAAGAAGTCCATCGCGCAGTTCAAGCTGCGCGAAGGCATGCCGATCGGCGCGAAGGTGACGCTTCGCCGCGAGCGCATGTACGAGTTCATGGACCGCCTGGTGACCGTGGCCATGCCGCGCATCCGCGACTTCCGCGGCCTCAACCCGCGTTCCTTCGACGGTCGTGGCAACTATGCGATGGGCCTCAAGGAACAGATCGTCTTCCCCGAAATCTCCTACGACAAGATCGAGAAGGTGCGGGGCATGGACATCATCGTGACCACCACGGCGAACACCGACGAGGAAGCGCGCGAGCTGCTCCGCCTGTTCGGCTTCCCGTTCCCTCAGCCGCAGGCCGAGACCGAAACGAAGGAGGCGGCGTGAGCCGCCTGAAGAAGAGAGCTTAAGTCCATGGCGAAACTGAGTTCCATCAACAAGAACGAGCGGCGCAAGAAGCTCGTCAAGCAGTATGCTGCGAAGTACGAGAAGCTGAAGGCGGTCGCGAACGACAAGGCCCTCGGCGAGACCGAGCGTCTCGTCGCGCGCCTCAAGCTCGCCGAGCTGCCGCGCAACGCGAACCCGACCCGCTTGCGCAACCGCTGCGCAACCACCGGCCGCCCGCGCGGCTACTACCGCAAGTTCGGCCTGAACCGGATCGAGATCAGGAACCTTGGCAACAAGGGCATGATCCCCGGCCTGACGAAGTCGAGCTGGTGAGGATCTGACCGATGGCTATGACCGATCCCTTGGGTGACATGCTCACCCGCATCCGCAACGGCCAGCAGGCGAAGAAGGACAGCGTCCTGTCGCCCGCCAGCAAGCTGCGCGCGAACGTGCTCGAAGTGCTCAAGCGCGAAGGCTACATCCGTGGCTACAGCGACGACAGCTCGGGCAAGCACCCGGCGCTGCGGATCGAACTGAAATATTTCGAAGGCGAGCCGGCGATCAAGCACGTCGCGCGCGTCTCGAAGCCTGGCCGCCGCGTCTATTCGGGCTCGAAGGAGCTTCCGACCGTGCGCAACGGCCTGGGCATCACCATCGTCTCGACGCCCAAGGGCGTGCTCTCGGATGCCGAGGCACGCACCCAGAACGTCGGCGGCGAAGTGCTGGCGGAGGTGTTCTGATGAGCCGCATCGGCAAAAAGCCGGTGGCGATCCCTAGCGGCGTCACCGCCAACATCGAAGACAAGCAGCTCAGCGTGAAGGGCCCCAAGGGCACCCTCGCGATGGGCCTGTCGGACCTCGTCACCTACAAGCTCGAGGAGGGCGCGATCCAGGTCGCCCCCGCCAACGACACCAAGGCGGCACGCAGCCACTGGGGCATGCAGCGCACGCTGGTCTCGAACCTCGTCGAAGGCGTCACCGGCGGCTTCGTCAAGGTGCTCGAGATCAAGGGCGTGGGCTACCGCGCCAATGCCCAGGGCAGGAAGCTCAAGCTCCAGCTCGGCTATTCGCACGACGTCGATCTCGACGTGCCCGAAGGCATCGAGGTCAAGACCCCGGATCAGACGACGGTCGAGATTTCGGGCATCGACAAGCAGCAGGTCGGCCAGTTCGCGGCCGAGGTTCGCCGCTGGCGCAAGCCCGAGCCCTACAAGGGCAAGGGCATCGCCTATCGCGGCGAGTACATCTTCCGCAAGGAAGGGAAGAAGAAGTAAGATGGCCAAGCTCTCCCTCTTCGTCCGCCGCCGCCGCCGCGTCCGCACCGCGCTCAAGAGCCGTGCGGGCGGCAAGCCGCGCCTGTCCGTCCACCGCACCGGCAAGCACATCTACGCGC
>Ga0307492_10000759_pt1 | contig 13429 bp, 13 predicted proteins | sample SI3LmetaG_FD_202365 | JGI IMG/M metagenome (GOLD analysis project Ga0307492, IMG submission 202365) | Sea-ice brine microbial communities from Beaufort Sea near Barrow, Alaska, United States - SI3L | ecosystem: Environmental > Aquatic > Marine > Coastal | place: USA: Alaska | collected 2017-05-06
CGGTCACCCTTCTGGATGGCTCTTATCAGTGTCTGTGTCGCCGTGTCGTCAGCCGACCCGACGTTTGCCTCAGTGGTCATCCGGGGATCATCCGGCGCATCCTATGGAAGAACTTCTTGATTAGACGGCTCAGGGATAGGAATCCTTGGGGGTGAATGAAAAAAGTCTCCTACGTCTGTCGGAATAACAATTGGGGGCCGGCCCGCGAGATCCCGCTACTCAAGACCTTTGATAAACGTGTCTAGGGCTGCATTGGTCTGCTCCGGCGCCTGTTGTTGTACCCAGTGGCCCACGTCATCGATAATGGTGGTGCCACGGAAATCATCGCACTCGACACCCGCTGTTGCATACATGTCCATGCCGGGAATGAAGTGACGGACGGGATCTAGGCTGCCAGCGATAAAGCAGGTGGGCTGTTGAATTCGCTTGCCGCGCAATTCGGTATTCTCGATTGCGTCCTGGCGTTGGGCCCGGTAGCGATTAAAGGGACCGCGCATGCCGCCTTCGGTATGGGCATCGATATAGACCTGCAAATCGGCTGCTGACATCCAGTCGGGATAGTCTGCCGGTTCATTGGCGCCCTCCAGAAAAGTAGCGCTTTTAGGCTTGTCACTTTCCAGGCCATCGCTAAGAGCGAGATAAACGATCTTCATGGCCGCCTGCATATCGCCTTCAAATTCGGCTTCGGCAACGCCTTCCTCCTGAAAGTACAGCTGGTAGAAAAAGCGATCTTGATACATCGCTTCAAATACGTCCAAGAGGCAGACATCCGTGGCGACTCTAAAAGGTACGCTGTGTAAGGCCAGCGCGCGAATTTTCTGTGGATGCAACAGCGTGGTAGTCCATGCCACTGGCGCCCCCCAGTCGTGACCAAAAAGAATAACTGGCCCGTCAGTTAGCGCGTTCGCCACGGCGGCGACATCACTGGCCAGTTCCAGCAATGTATAGGCGCTGATGTCAACAGGTTTGCTGCTGCCACCATAGCCCCGAACATCCATAGCGGCGACACGGTAACCGCGCTCGGAGAAATATGTCATTTGATGACGCCATGAATACCACAGCTCTGGCCAGCCATGGACGCAGAGTATCAGCGGGCCTTCGCCTTGGACGGCAACGCGGAGTGTGATGTCACCGTTCTTTATATGCTGAAATTTCATCAGTATTTACCTGTCATAATTCTCAGGGGCTTTATCGCATTGGGCCGTCGTTAGTGTCAAGCCAGAGACTAGGGGGCGGAGTGCATAATTAATGCACTCCGACTCCTCGTTTAAACCTCTCGTTTAGGAAGCGCGCGGTTGCTTGGATCTTCAAAAAAACCTATTCTACTTCTGCCAAATAAAGTGTCACGTCAGCTTGTTTGGCTGCTTTTTTCAAAGCTTTATCCAGTGTGGCCAGGGGCAATCCTTCTCTCAGCGCTAGCTCCAAATAGGCTGCGTCGTAACTACTTAGCTTGTAGGCTCTCGCTAGCCCAAGTGTCCGACTAAATGCTTGGCGTGCTGTCAGCGTATCACGTTGGATGGGCAGGACTTCCAGTTGAACGAGAAAGCGCTCCACTTCACCAGAATTCAGTGCGCCACTTCTTTCTGCGCCCAACAATACATTGGTAGCCTCTAAATGCCACAAGTGCGGGACAACAGTTTCAGCTTCGATAAAGCTATGTAAAATGCGTTCAGCATAGGCCTGGTCAGTTGTTTTTTGGCTAGCCAGCAGCCAGCGCATAGCGACCGAGTTATCTAATACGAACTGGCTCATTTTCGGCCAGCCTCCCTAAGCTGTGCCAGCATCTCATCAGAAGCCGAATGCTTTTTTACGGCGAGAATGTCGTCAATAGCGCTCTGAATTTTTAAATGATTACCTGTTCGGCTAGGAACTATGTCGGCAACAGGCTTTCCCCGATTGGTAATGGTAAAAGATTCACCCGCTTCAACACGCCGAAGAATTTCAGGCAGTTTGGTTTTAGCGTCGTAAGAGCCAATTTTCTCGAGCATTGAAGCCTCCAAGTTGATTAGACTAGTTTGGTAGTCTGGTCTGTTTGCGTCAATATGGCTATCAAGTTCGTTATGCCGAAAAGCGTCATAGATCGGAAAGTCAGTGAAGGTTTTGCGTGCACTACAAAATTTCATTTGCGCTGGTTGGCCGTATACTAACTTTTTGGTGGGCTGGTGCATCAAAGGGATTATGGATGCAAGATTGCAAGACAGTGGGTCGCCGGCGAAGGCGGATTTTCATGCGGCGATAGCACAGCGTTCGGATAGCTGGTATGCCGCGTGCCTGCGTATCACCCGCAGCCCAGAGCTGGCGGACGACGCCGTGCAGGATGCGTTACTCAGCGCCTGGCGCAAGCGCCATCAGTTTGAGTCCTCAGCGCTTCTGGAGACCTGGATTCACCGAATAGCAGTGAATGCCGCGCTGCAGCTGTTGCGGAAAAGCAAACCCGAGCGCAGCCAGCCCCTGTTAGCAGAGCCGCTGGATGATGGCGCCGCACCACTGTCGGAGGCGATGGATGCTGAAACCCAAATCACGCTGGCCGAGGCGCTGACGCATTTGAGTGAAATGGAGCGGCTGTGTTTTGTGTTGAAACATCTAGAGCAATGGCGGCTTGACGAAATTGCAGAGCAGCTGGCGACCAACGTCGGCGCCGTCAAACAGTCGCTGTTTCGAGCTGTTAATAAGCTGAGAGTAAGCATGGCTCATCTGCGAGGATAGTGATATGAACGAGCAAACACTGACATTTTACTACTACGGCGATGGCCTTGATGAAGATGAACGGCGCGCGGTGGAGCTGGCGCTAGCAAGCGACCCGCAGCTTGCTCAGCAATACCAACGGCTGGCGGCTGAGCTTGATGCGTTACTCGTTAGCGCCAGTGCTCCCGCGCAGGCTCCCTCTCATCTCCGTGCCCAGTGGCATGACGTTGTTGATCGTGCCGCGCAGCAAGAAGCGGCTTTGAATCGGCCGGCAGTCGCACCAAAAAGCAGGTTTCACGCGGCATCTTTTTTCTGGGGTGGCGCGCTGACCGCATCGCTCGTGCTCGGTATCACCATCGGTGTGTACATGACCGCGGAACAGGGCCCGGGTGTCGCCACCGACCCCCTACTTACCGATGCAGATCCCGTCACGGCCGCCGGCAGTGGGGCTTTCTCTCGCGGGCTGCTGTTGCACTTCGAGGATAGTCGTCGTCAGCTGGCGGCTCTGTCGGCGACCGAAAATGGCGAGCGCAGCGAACTTATGCTCGAACTGGTGGCACAAAATCGTCTGTTTGAGCGCGCCGCTGAACAAAGTGATGCTCAGGACCTAGCGCGGGTGCTGCGAGCCTTTGAGCCTGTGCTATTGCGCCTGATTGAAGAAGATCTACCCGCAACCGAAATGGCTGCATTGCGGTCTCAACTCGGGTTTGAATTAAATATTATGCTAACCAAATTGACGGTCGAGTTATCAGATAAGGCAGATACCATTGAAACCTAGGACGACGGCCATGAATAAGACCATGTATAAGACCATGAACAGAACCCTATACCTTTTGCTGATCTGTCTGCTCGGCGCTATCGCGGCGGTCAGCGGTGCCCAAGACGAACTGGGTACTCTGAAAATTGCTGCCTTGGAGGCACTCATCACCGCGCCACCAAGCAGAGCGTTGCCTATTGTGCAGCGAGTGCTAAAAAGCGATGACCGAGAAGACATTAAGGCACGGGCTCTGTTTGTGCTCAGCCAAATAGACCTTCCGGAGGCACACGCCACACTGGTTGCCATGGCACAGAACAGCACGGGTGCACTGCAGATTGAGGCGATACGCATGATTGGGGTCAGCGGCGCGCCGGTGGCGATGGCGAGTCTTGCCGAGATCTATACAGCGGGTAGCGAAGACGTCAGGGGGGCTGTGCTGAAGGCCTATTTGATTGCTGATGACAGCCAGGCAGTATATCGCATTGCGGCGGCTGCCACGGATCCGCAGGCGTTAGAGCGCGCTCTGCATATGTTGGGTGCTATGGGCGCTGTGGAAGAAGTACGGGCGCTGGGAGCGCGTGTTGAAATGTCTGAGACCTTGGCCCAGGCCTACGCTATGACCGGTGATATCGAGTCGTTACGTAAAATGGCGTTCGATGCCGCCAAGCCTGAGGCGCAGGTGTTTGCCATACGCGGCCTTGGCCTGACCTCCGCGCCGGCGGCGAACGCCGCGCTTCTAAGTATCTATCGCGAGCAGCAATCGGACGTCGTGCGCCATGCGGCTCTCGAGGGACTTATGATTTCGGGCTATGACCAAGGTGTGCTGGCGCTGTATCGAGAAACCCAGGATATCGCTGCAAAGCGCGAGCTACTGCAACTGTTGGTCATGATGGACAGTGACGCAGTCTGGGATGAGATCGATCGAGCGCTGGATGAGCGACCATGAGCTTTTTTAGGCTATTGTTAGGCCTTGTCGTGGTGCTGTTAGTCTCGTGTGCAGCACTAGCGGGTCGATCTGAGTCCGGGCTGGATGAATCACTACAGGAGGGTTGGAATGCCTGGCGAGTGACATCCAACGGGGCGCATCGCGAGTCCTGTTGCTACCGGTGGAACATGGGCAAGCGGACACCGAAAACCTGCGACTTAGACGCGCCGTTAACAGCAGTCTCTACGACGCAAGATGCTGCGTCTGAGCGCACTGAAATCCAAGTGTACGCTCGTATCGAGTCCGGTAGGGCGAGTCGTATATTGATGCTGGCGCCACAATGTCCGGCTCAGGCAGCAAGTGGGATCAATGACCTTGGGCTGATTGCTGCAGATAGCAGTATCGTCTGGCTGCAGACGTATGTAGTAAGCCGCGGAGACGTTGCCGAGCAGGCCCTGGGCGCTATCGCCGGTCACAGCGGCGGGGTGGGCGAGCTTATTCTAGTTGCCGAAGATCAGCGTCTGCCGATGGTCATGCGCGAGCGTGCCTTATTCTGGATGGCGCAATCCAACTCTGATGATGCCTTCGACTATGTCGCCATGCTGCTGAGTCGTAGGGAGACCGGCGCTCGGGGGCTTTACTAGCTAGCGGCGGTCTCCAGCGCCATGCGGGGTGCGGCTACCCGTAATATCGTGCTATTGTTGTCAAAAAGACAATACTGATTGCTGCTTTGATGGGTTCTGTACGGCGATTCTTCCAGTTATCATGTGTCGTAGCTTTGATAGTAGTACCACTAGATAGGGGCCACTTCAGGTCCCGTTAAACCTCCAGACAAAAGGAAAGCATTTTGAGCGACGAGAATTCACAACAATTGCGAACGAATATTACGAGCGCCGGTAAGTTGGAGCTTTCGATTGTGTCCGTTCCAATGCCGCAACCTAAAGATGGCGAAGTACTCATCAGAGTTGAAGCAACACCCATTAACCCCTCAGATCTCGGTCTGTTGCTGGGGCCAGCGGATGTTTCTACGATGACTATTACCGGAACGGGTGTTGATGCCGTTGTTAGCATGGATGTGCCTGAAGCGATGATGCCTGCACTGGCAGCGAGAGTTGACAAGTCAATGCCTGCTGGCAATGAAGGTGCGGGTGTTGTTATTGCCGCGGGTGCTGGCGCTGAAGACATGGTGGGTAAAACGGTTGGTGTCGCTGGCGGTGCAATGTACTCGCAATATCGTTGCGTGCCTGCAGCCAGTTGTTTGGTGATGAACGAAGGAACCACGCCTGCGCAAGGCGCCTCTTGTTTTGTTAACCCTTTGACAGCGCTCGGTATGGTTGAAACCATGAAGATGGAAAACCACACGGCGCTGGTTCATACAGCCGCCGCGTCAAACCTGGGGCAGATGTTAGTAAAAATCTGTTTGGCTGACGGTGTTCAATTGGTCAATATTGTTCGAAAAGCTGAACAAGTAGCGCTGCTTAAATCACTCGGTGCTGTCTATGTGTGTAATTCTAGCGAACCGACGTTTAAAGAAGATCTTGTGGATGCATTAGTGGCAACGGGTGCGACTATCGCATTTGACGCGACGGGTGGCGGAAAGCTGGCCAGCAGCATCTTGTCTGCCATGGAAATTGCTGCGAATAAAACGGCTGATGGACATAGCATTTATGGCTCAACGACCTACAAGCAGGTTTACATCTACGGTGGATTAGATCGCTCTGCGACCATTTTGAACCGCGCCTTTGGCATGTCGTGGGGCCTTGGTGGATGGTTGTTGACCCCCTTTATCGGCAAAATTGGCATGGAAAAATTTGGGGCACTGCGTCAGCGCGTGGCGAATGAAATGACGACGACGTTTGATAGTCATTATGATAAGGAAATTTCGTTAGCTGAAGTGCTTAGCGCAGATGCTATTAAGTCTTACTCCAAGCAAGCAACCGGTGAGAAGTATTTGATCAAGCCGCACCAGTAAATATTGTTTGGCAGGTAAAAAGAGCCTGGCTATAAGCTGGGCTTTTTTTTGTCTAGACAGGCAGCACAAAAACAGTCCATATTCTGCCGTCCTTCGTAACAGTCGGGCGCGTCAATCTTGTCCTATATATTGAGAGCAAAAATGCCAATACTTCACGGATTTGCCTACAGCAACTACTACAACATCGTAAAGCACACGTTGCTGTACAAGGGTGTCAGTTTTGAAGAAGATCTCGTATATCCCAGCGCTGATGGCTACAACAAGTTTAGCCCTGCGCTCAAGGTGCCAAGTCTGACGACCGATGATGGCCAGCACCTTTCAGAGGCGGCCGTGCTTTGCGAATATATTGAGCAGGCTTATCCCGACAAGCCTTTGTTTCCAGCAGACCTTGTTAAGCGCAACAAGGTGCGGCAATTAGTGCATATGGCAGAGTTGTATCTGGAATTGCCTAACCGCAGGCTGCTACCTTATAGTTTCAGTAACCAACCAGCTCCCGAACAACTGGTAAATGAAGTAAAGAGTGTTGTTGATCGAGGCGTAAACAGCATTAATGCGTTGGCAAGTTTTACACCGTGGACTTTTGGTGACGACCTCAACATGGCTGACATCTATTTGTACTACGTATTGGTCGTGTCTGATATGGGCAGTGAGATGACTGGGGTTGATCTTAACAGCCGTATTCCAGGTCTGGCAGCGTGGCGAGAGGCCTTCGCTGAAAGCCCCATTTCACAGCATGTGGCGGCTGACACAGAAGCTAATAAAGAAGGTTTTTTCAATTATATTAAAAGCATGCGCTAAGCCACCAAAGGGGCTTGATGTATCGTCGGCATCAATGACGTTTTAAAAAATCATTAATCGGTATAATGCCTTTTGATAGACATGGGCAACATGAGGGAAGTAGATATGAGTAAAGAATTTGATATTTTGATTTATGGCGCCACCGGCTTCACCGGGAAGCTGGTCGCAGAATACGTTATCGAACAATACGGTACGAACATTAAGTGGGGCATGGCGGGTCGGTCAATGAGCAAGTTGGAAGACGTCCGGGATGCTATTGGCGCGCCAGCGGATACGCCGCTCGTTGTCTGTGATTCCGGCAATGATGATGAAGTCACCGCGATGGTGGCGCGGACTAAAGTGCTGATCACTACCGTTGGCCCGTACCAGTTGTATGGTGACAAGGTGATCAAAGCCTGCGCTCACGCGGGTACCGACTATGTAGATTTGTGTGGTGAGCCTAACTGGATCGCCAATAACGTCATCGGCTTAAATGACATTGCTGCAAAATCAGGTGCGCGCATCGTATTCTCTTGCGGGTTTGACTCCATCCCAACTGACCTGGGTGTTTTCTATCTACAAGAGCAAGCTAAGGCGCGCCTGGGGCATGTTTTACCGCGTGTTCGTGGTCGCGTGCGGGACATGCAGGGAAGTGCCTCGGGCGGTACCGTTGCATCTGGGCAAGCAACGATGGCTGCGGTCCAGAAAGATCCTTCTATCATGCAGCTGTTGATTTCGCCGTTCGCTCAAACCCCTGGCTTTGAGGGTGCAGAACAACCCGATGGCAATGCACCGTACTATGATGATGTTGTGGAAAGCTGGGTTGGTCCTTTTATGATGGCCATGATCAACACGAAAGCGGTGCATCGTTCCAATTATCTTATGCAGCATCAATGGGGTGAGGATTTGCAATATGACGAAATGTTGATGTTGTCAGGCGACCCGGCTCTTCCGGAAAATGCTGGGGTCGACCCCTTTGCTATGGACCCGAACTTAAAGCCAGGTGATGGCCCGTCACTAGAAGAGCGTAATGCTGGGTATTATGACATTATCTTCGTTGGTACGAATGACAAGGGTGAAAAGCTGCAGGCTTGTGTCAAAGGTGATATGGATCCGGGTTATGGGTCGACGAGCAAAATGTTGGCCGAAAGCGCCATTTGCTTGGCTCTCGATATATCTCAAGATCGCACCAGCGGCGGCTGTTGGACAACGGCCTCGTCTATGGGCGCTGAGCTGATCGCACGACTTGAGGCGAAAGCTGGCCTTACGTTTACGATAGAAGCGTAGTCAGCTTTGTCTATCGAATAGTGTTAGTTCGATGAAGGATTGCGGCGCCACTGATTTATTAGGTCGGTGGCGCTGCAATCTAAGTTGCCCGTTGATTAGGTGGGTATGAGTTCTGGCTGTTAGTGTTTTGTCGCTTGCGCGAACGCGGTGATCACTAGTATGGCCACACCAATGACGATTGAGAACTTGGTCCCTATAATGGTGTCCTCCTCAGGGATTGGACCGTTCACTTTTTTTCTCGCCTGCTCTAGCAGGAAATCAGATATCGCTTGAATCACTTTGATCGCATGCTTTGGAAATATGATGCACGCGATACCAAGACAGTATGTGATGACGATGCCGAAGGTCATGGGTCCGGCCTGCAAGGCATACTCTTCATGACGATTGTCTTCAGGGAGGTGGTCTGCATAGAGGTGCCCTCTTGTTGCCTAAGTGTCCGATTGGTGTTTGTTAAGCTTTCTTGGTTTCAATGACTTGTCGTGCGCTGATCACAGATATCGGCGCCTGCCGCTAGATGGCGCGCTGCGCCACGTGGCCTTCCAGGCTTTCGTCACTGCCTCGTGAGCCAGAAAACGGTCTCACTCGTTGCATGGCACGCTATGCAAATGCGCGCCATCTTGTAAAGCAGGGGTCGGAGTGCATTCTAATTAATGCACTCCGACCCCTGGTTGCTCTACTTCGCGGGTTGAGTTGAAATCGTCTCGATTGCGCCTAAGAGTGACAGTTCGGTATTCTGGAACTGTGTTCTAAACACCGCGACGTCCTCGGCAAGTACCTTGTTTACCGCTGCCAGGGATGAGGCTAGGTGTTCCTCTGCTTGCTTCAAATAGATCAACGCGGTGGGTGAGGCTTTGCCGTATGTGCTGCCGAAATAACCGCGCGCTCTATTAACATCGTGACTTAACGTGTGGCTGGAATCGACTCTGCCAACGGCTTTCGGGTCGGTACGAATCTCATCTGCTGCATCTTGTAACGTCTTGAGCACGGTCTTGCCTGATTCGATGAGTTGTGTCAGTGGGTGCGCGTCTCTTGCCTCCTCGCCTGCTATTTTGAGCAGTGCCTTGTCTGCTCTATGTTGAATCAACTCAATGTCAGTTTTAGCATCGTGTAGGGCGTGAACGAGATCCGCCATGGTTTTGCGCATCTCGACAATGTGCATGTTCTGCTCGTAGCTCTCGTTGAGTTCCGTATCACTAAGCGCAATACGTGGGTCTTCCATAACCGTTGCGGTTGTTTCCAGTCCATTATCATTGAGTATGAGATTGATGGAATAAGTGCCGGGAGGTACTTCTATGCCGCTGCTGGGGAGAATGCCTTTATCTGCCTTCGGCATTTTTTCAGGCATCTGGCGTACACCATCACTGCTCATGTCCCACGTGATGCGGTTAACGCCTTGTTGCATCTTGGCAAGGAAGGTACGAATTAATTTACCATTCGCATCACGCACTTCTATGCGTGCGCTACCATTTGGTTCGTTGGGCTTCTCGCCGGCAGTTTCCGCTGCTGCTGTATCGTTAAGGCGCTTAGCTTTGCCCCGCATCATTTCTTGGTCGGCATCCGGATGTGTCAAGAAATCACCGGCAGCCATGACCGTGAGAACCACGCCATAGGCTTCGTTCTCGCCCTCAAATGAACCGCTACCCCAGAACCGAGTGGAAGGTGCGCGCATGCTTTGATATTGCTGGCCAGCAGTCACGGAAAGTAGTTTTAATGGCTCAGAGAAGTCGCTCTCAGATAAGTTGCGCAGGGCTGAATAGTCATCGATCACGAAGATAGAGCGACCATGAGTACCGAGTACCAGGTCATTCTCACGCTCCTGAATAGCCATGTCCATAACCGAAACCGTTGGCACGCCCTGATCCCATTTGAACCACTGCTTACCGGCATTGGTAGAAACATGTAGGCCGAGTTCAGTGCCTAAGAAAAGCAGGTTTTTGTCTTTATGGTCTTGTTGAATGGAGAGTGCATAACCGCGCAAATTGTTAGCGCCTATATTGTTCATTCGATTGCCGTAGTTCGTTGCTTTATAGACATAGGTTTGCATGTCGCCACGGCGGTGATTGTCAAAGACGATATAGGCGGTTCCAGCGTCATAGCGTGAGGGTTCGATATGCGGCACCCACGTGTTCTTTGGCACACCTTTGGCCTTGGATTCGATGCTCGTCCAGGTCTCGCCTGCATTACGGGTAATGTGTACTCGACCATCGTCTGTGCCGACCCAAATGACGCCTTCTTCTAAAGGGCTCACGGCGATGGTGACGATGGAGGTGAAATTTTCAGCAGACGTCACATCAGAGGTTATACCGCCTGTTTTCTTGAACCGCTGCCAGTCTTTGTTGTTCGTTGTAAGATCAGCGGAAATAATCTCCCACGTGGCGCCGCGATCATCAGATTTGTGAACGAACTGGCTGCCGTAGTAGATGGTGTTATCATCAAAAGGGTCTTGCTCCAGTGCGGAGTTCCAGTTAAATCGCAGTTCCGTGCCATCTTCCGGTCCGTTAGGTCTTAACGATCTTTGCTCGTAGGTGTCCAGGTTCCAGGAAAACAGATTGCCACCTTGAGACATGGCATAGCCCGCGCTGGAATTATCCGGGTAAGGCATGGCGTCAAAACCATCACCAAAGCCAATCTCTTGCCAGTGTACATTGCGAATGCCGCCGGTGTTCCAGACTTCGCCAGGTCCGCGCCAGGTGCCGTTGTCCTGGAGGCCGCCATAAATATTATAGGGGTGATCGTTGTCTACCCGCACATGATAAAACTGTGATACGGGCAAGTTCTGTACATAGCGCCAACTATCACCCGTGTCCTGGGTAATAGCGATGCCACCATCATTGCCGAGTAAAATGTGCTTGGAGTTTTCTGGGTTGATCCACATGGCGTGGTTATCAACGTGTATGGTATTACCCACGGCACAACAATCTATACCTGCCAGTAGGGAGAAATTCTTACCGCCATCAATAGAACGGCGCACACGCGTGGCGATATTGTAGATTGTCTCTGGGTCATTGGGATCTACTTCCAGTTGGGAGTAGTAAAAAGGGCGAACAGCGATGCCCACTTCGGAATTGACCGTTTTCCAGCTATGTCCTCCATCATCTGAGCGAATCAGGGCGCTCTCTTTCGCTTCAACCAAGGTATAGACAATATTGGGGTTGCTTTGGGAGACCGCGACTACCATGCGACCCAAATCACCCTTTGGCATGCCATCTTCCTCTTCCTGACGATCCCAGCTGTCACCCCCATCAGTGGAGACATACAGTCCAGATCCCTTGCCACCTGATTCAAAATAATCAGGCCAGCGGCGAAATTGCCACATGGCAGCATAGAGCTTGTCAGGATTGTTCGGGTCCATCTTGATGTCAGTGGCGCCGGTTTTTTCATCGACATACAGCATTCGAGTCCAGTTCTTGCCGCCATCTACCGTCTTGTAGATGCCGCGTTCATCATTCTCGGACCAGAGTGTGCCTAGGGCGGCGACATAGGCGACGTCAGGATTGGTGGGGTGTAGTGCAATACGGTTGATGCGCTCGGTGCCTTCAAGTCCAATTTTTGTCCAGTTTTTGCCGCCGTCTAATGAGCGGTACATACCGCCCCCGTAGGACGTGGAGTTACGCGTGTTGCCTTCGCCGGTGCCAACCCAAATAATGCTCGGACTATTCTGGTTTATCGCGATGGCGCCGATTGACGCGAAATCTTCTTTATCAAAGAGTGGATTCCAATTTAGCCCTGCGTTCACTGACTTCCACAGACCTCCGGTTGCCGTGCCCGCATAGATAATACTCGGGTCTGAGATGACCGCTTCGAGATCGGTTATCCTCCCGCTGGTAGCCGCGGGGCCAATGGCGCGAGCTTTCATACCATTGAGAAGGCTGGTGTCGATGGCGGCACTGACAAGCGTGCTGCCCAAGATCAGTGCAGTGAAAAATGCCAGTCGTAGGGTGATGGGCTTCATGAGTTTTCCTGTTTGGAATGTCGATTTTTTGAGCACAATAGCAGCTATATAATGATGCTCTCAGATAGCGCCGTAAGCGCTGCGGCCTTGTGGGCCAGTTTTTGTTTGTGGTTGCGACGCACGATAAGGGTTTTAAAAAACAGATACATGCCTGAAATCCACAGCCAAGACAATATGACTGCTGCGGGCAAAAAAATGTAGAGCTTCGCGCTATCTGAAAAGAAGCTACCATCATGTATCGATTCTATGATATCTGAGCGTCGGTAATTGACCGCGAGTACTGCGCCACTGCCCTGATCCAATTGCACTTCCCAGTCGGTTTTGCTTCTGACTTTGATAACACCTTTGCTAGGCCGTACATCAAGTCTCTCTATGTCTGCCCATTGTGTAATGTTTGCCTCGGGGACGGTCTTGCTGATGGCGAGAATTCTTTCAAAACTTATCTGCGGAATTATGCTATCAGTTTTTATGGTTGTTGGCTGGATCCATGAAAATTGTTTCTTTACCTGCAACAGCAGGCCGGTGCCCAGTACGACCACTATCGGTAGTGCGCATAAAATGGCGCCCCAATAGTGGGTTTTTCGATGCAATTTTTGCCACTTTATTTTCATGAACAACAAGTAATATTGATGAGAAAGAGCGTTAACACTAGCAAAATCAACCACTGTTAGTAAATGTTAACTATGGAGAGTTTGGCGATTTAAGCAGGGCAATTGGCTCGGCTATGTGCGAGGGATTGCCTTCCTCTGCATTAAGTTCTGGCAACACCAGCAGGCTGAGCCCGAGGGTGCTGACTTGTGTTTGCAATGCGGGCAGATCCTTTGTCCACAGCATGGTCAGGTTTTCTAAGTGTGTCTCGATGGCGGCCGTTAGCTCTGCCTTGACGGCATGTGCCTGGTCTGTCGGTCTAGCATCGCCGGCGGCGACGCTGCGCATGAGGCTAGTCAACTTATTATTGAGGCGAATTGGATAGTTCAGCGGGTCTTGCCGACTTTCGTTCTTGGTCTGATAGAGCGCTTGCTCGATGTCGGTCATAGCCTCAAGCAGCGTGGTGATCGTCTCGTCGAGATGAGC
>Ga0307492_10000761_pt1 | contig 13397 bp, 4 predicted proteins | sample SI3LmetaG_FD_202365 | JGI IMG/M metagenome (GOLD analysis project Ga0307492, IMG submission 202365) | Sea-ice brine microbial communities from Beaufort Sea near Barrow, Alaska, United States - SI3L | ecosystem: Environmental > Aquatic > Marine > Coastal | place: USA: Alaska | collected 2017-05-06
GCTTGCAGACTCAAACCGACCTGTTCTGCGACAATGATTAGGCGGCGCAGCTGGGCGATCGCCCTCGGCTTGTCGCCAGCAATATAATGCCGAATCGCATAGGTGCGCTGATAGTGCTGATAGAAGTGATTTTCTGGCGCACAGAGCAGGTGTTTTTGCCGCCAGATACAGTTCGGTTCAAATTCCAATATGTGGCTGCTTTGACAGGCGAGCAGAAACTCATTGGCATGGGCCAACCAATCGGTATGGTACTCATAGTTTTGCAACAGGTAATTGACCTGAAACGCCAAATTGCGCGCACTTTCTGTCTGCCCGCGCCAAAGCGCGATCTGGCCCCGCTGGACATGGATATTCAGCAGACCATAGTTACCCAGGGGCTCAATAACCTGCTCGCTTTTGAGTAACAGCCGATCGGCCTGGGCGAGATCGCCCTGTTCAAGTAAGAGTTGAGTTCTATTGCGGTATAGAAACTCCATATGGGGCACATCTTCAATGCAGTTGTCGTGCGCCATATTGATCGCATTAAGCTGCACATCCAGGGCTATATTGAGTTTGCCCCAGGCCGAGTAAACATCGGAAATCAAACACATGGACCACAGCCGCTGCTGCACCAGACCATGATCAAAGGCCAGTTTCTCAGCTTCCTTCAGTAAGGACAGCGCATTACTCAATTCCCCGCGACAAAGGGCACTTTGGCCTAAAACCGAATAGGTAACGGTGCGTGACACGAAACTGTCGGGTTTTAAATTTTTCATGCCTTGCTCAGCCAGTGTTTTGGCCAGTTCAAACTCCTCAACATTGTTGGCGGCTTGCGCTTGCGCGACTATATGTTCGGCCCACAATTCAGGGTAGTCTTCGCCACCGGCATCGGGCAACAGCTTGGCGACCTCGTCTTCACGATAGGTAGCCAGCAGGACCCAGGCCTTTAATAGGGACAGTTTGCGATTCTTTTTAGTGGCACCCAAGCTGACGTAATGGAACATTTTGGTCAGAGTCGTGAACTGCCCGCGCTGATAAAGCTCCACCCCCGAATTATCCAAGACCATCAGTATATATTTTTCTTCTTTCAGATGCAGGCAGTGTTGTACCGCCTCGATGGTGAAACCATTGTTTAAAAAGGTATGGATTAAATTTTCCTGCAACTGGTTCCAGCGTTCTTTACAGCCCGCCTGCAATTTTTTAATCAGGCAGTCACGGAAAATGTCCTGCAGCCGATACCAACGCTCTTGCCCTTGCACGCGATAGATAAAGAGCTGACGTTGTTCTAACTCGTAGATATAGGTTTCACTGTCGAATTGACCGGTCAAACTATCACAGAGGGCCGCGTTAAATTGTTCAAAAACACAAATATTTAACAAAAATGATTGGATTTTTTCCGGCTGCTGGTAAACCACCTCATTCAAAATAAAAGAATCCACCTCAAGTGCACCCTGCCCCAATCGCCCCGATGCATCGATTAAGTCACTGGTGGAATGGGCGTTATGAGAAATCAACTGCATGGCGGCCGGCCAGCCACTGGTCTTTTCGATTAGGTCATGCACCACATGCGCGGGCACGTCAAAGTCCAAATTTTGCTTTAGAAACTCTGCGCTTTCGGGCTCATTAAACGCCAGTTGGGCCGAGCCAATTTCAATCAACTGGCCCTTCACCCTAAAACTCGACAAGGCAAATGGCGGTTCATTTTGGCAACACAATATAACGTGTATTTGCACCGGCAACATTTTCAGCCAATGCCGCAGCGCTTGAATGATAATCGGCTCGGTAATGGCCTGGATATCGTCTAGGATCATAAAGAAGGGCGCTGTCGCATGCGCAATTTCCATCATCGCTTTCGACAGAACACTGTGCAGATTAGCGTATTCCTGTTGCTGAACCAAGGCCAAGCTCTGAGGACAACCGTTGTTACTGGCTTGATGCAGAGCCTGAATCAGGTGATTGGCAAAGTAACTGGGATCGTTGTCATTAATGTCCAACGAGTACCAGCCATAGGTCAACAAACGCTGCCGTAACCAACTGACCACCAAGGTAGTTTTACCAAAACCTGCCGGTGAATAAACACAGGTTAGTGGATTGACTTGACTCTGATCCAGTAAGGAAAATAACCGTTCACGCACCAATAGTTTTTGATTGATCGATGGACAGATGAGCTTATAGGGTTGAATCCAGAGACTCTGACTGGGCTTTTTTTGCAGAGGCATCGATTTAGTCACACATATTCAGGTAATTTAATTCTATGGAAACCCAGACCCAATGGGCAGTAGCAAAAACTCTGCAGTGGGAAACCCTCTGTGGTGAAGGTGGAGAAAATGCGCACCATAATACTAACGGTCCTTTTTTAGTTGGCCTATCGATCGGTTTGCAACCCCTGACGGTACTAGCGCAAGCTTAGTTGCAGCTTGACTATCTGCTCGCCCGAGCAATAGGTTAAGCGTCCTATTTATAGATCCGCAAAAAACAAGCCGGTGACAGTCAGAGGGTTAGCCGTTCAGCCGTTCAGCCGTTCAGCAATACACCCCTGCTGCGAATGCCGATTTAGCGCAGTATGTTACCAACCAAGGCTGCAATCATTGGCCTCGCCTATTCCTTGCCAATAGTCTGAAGAGCGTTCTAATACCATTTTGTTATTATTGTCCCGAACCCCAATTCAGCTGCGCCGAAAAGTATCACTCAATAGTAGAATGTTTGTATTCCTCCCTAGGGGGCGTAATTGCCATAAAGGAACGGCGCCAGAGCGCCGATGCAAACCAATCCAGAGGTCTGTCCCACGAGTTAGGCCCCAAAATATGAATTTTAGGGCCTAGAGCCTAGCGTCAATTAATCTAAATCGACTTGGGTCGCCTGTGCAACCTAACGCCCAACTGGGGGAGGTTGGTTAAAAACCAGCAGCAATCGAGTTGTCGGTAGCGCCCGTATTAAAGACGTTATCCTCCCCGTCTTGCCATTGAGTAATATCTAGAGCGCCCTCTAAGGCTTTCACGCATTTCCATCTAACATCGGTGTCTTTTGGCAGACGAATCGATTCGCTGTCACGCCAGACCGGATAGTTGGTGGCTTCCAGTTTTTGGTTGTCGCTGGCAACAGACCAATTACCCAAGGCAGACTGATTACCGACCACATAGACGCTGGTACCGGGTCGCGTCAAACCATTGTTGCAACTGAAGGTGATATTGACCATTTCCGTCGGCCGGATATCACCGACCATCTCATAAGACAGGGTGGCATCGTTAAAACGAACAGTATAGGTACCCGGGTCACGGACGAAAATATCCTTACCAGAGCGCTCAGCTATCTTGTCGGCGTTGTTGTCGCCGTAGTTTTCGACCCAGTTGTTGAACCGATCAAATTTAAAGCGCGGTAGTCCATTGGCACCCCCACTCCCAAACACCACACCCTCTATTTTCCAGACATTATTGCCGATACAGTTCATGGCGCTGTTGCCCCACTGATTGGAGGTACCGCGCAAGTTCAGCGCGCTAAAGTTACAGCCTAGTGGTGTCGATCCGGCCGGTGCACCAATATGAATAGCTGAGGCGGACATGGGCGGTACGTTAAAGGAGGCAAATCCGCTACTGTCGACGCTTACGGTAGCACCGGTACAGCTTTCAGCGACAAAATCATAGGAACCCTGGGTTACATCACAATAGTTGCCTGCAGGCAGGCCCGTTGAAAAGGTTCGATTCAATGCAGTCCCTTCTCGATTGATCACCACAAAGCCACGGCTGTCACCAGCGGCGGTTTCACGGGCAAAGGCAATTTGGTTACCATTATTGTGCCAACTGTGACCAATATTCCAGGCATCCTGGCTGTAGTTATTAAAGCCCACCATACCGGCAATTGCCTGCCATTTGTGCTCGCAAACCCATCCGTTGCCACAGCTGACATCGTGGGTCGCGCCATCGGTTGACGGCGGTCCAACCCAATCATTAATATCCTTACGTTTTACTTGCCCATTTTCGGTAAATTCAATCACATTCCGCGGCCAGTCATAACTCGACATCACCTTCGGTGAGCCATAGGGCCACGCCAACATAAAGACATTGGCCAAGTTATAAACCGCACCGTCGTAAAAATTGGTCACAATGCCACCGATGGAGTTGTTGTTGGTGCTGGTCCAGTAGCCGTTACCGTGGCCCCGTTGGTTGTCGTGATTGTCGGTAAACACCACCGCATAGGCACTGTCGACCAAGCCCCAGCCGGAATCGGCTACCGGGAATTCGAAGTCTAAATAGTCGGACAGGGAGCCGTTACCATCACTGCGGAATTTTTCGCCGATCCGCTTACCATAGCTAAATTCGGTAACCTGCATTTTTTTACCCATGACGGTAAACATAAACTCATCGATACTGACGCCTTCGTTGGCTCCTGCGCCGATAACTTCTTGATACACCACCGGTCGCTGATTGGCAGCAAACCAGTCAGAATCGGAGCGCAGATCGTTCATTCCGGAATAGATACTATCCAATTCGCTGGCCTTCACGTGTTTAGCGGCATCGATCCGAAAGCCGGCGACGCCCATATCGATCATGCTATTGAAGTAGCGAATAATTTTATTCCGTACATCGCTATTTTCAGTGGCCAGATCTGGCAGCCCGCCTTCCGCTATCCAGCAATTTTGAATCTCCTCAGCCGAAATATTTTCTTGGTTCCAGTTAATTTCACACCAGGGATGAAAATCGTCCTTGGTAAAAAAAACCGACTCATCACCATCATTGAACAGCTTAAAGTTTAGATTGCCAAAGGGGGTGCCGTTAGAACCGGTGCCCGAGTCGCCGGCCATATGATTGATGATGGAATCGACGTATACCTTCACACCGTGGTCTTGCCAACAGGTCTCGACCATTTGCTCAAACTCATCGACCGTACCACTGCGACTGCGACTCAGTTCATAGCTGACCGATTGATAGCGTTGCCACCATGGATATTGTTCCGCATCGGTATTGATCACGGCATGTTCATTCGGTGGCGACACCTGAATGGCGCCATAGCCCTTGCGTTCCAAAAACGCACATTCGTTTTGAATATCGGTCCATTTCCACTCAAATAGATGTACTGTGACATCTTTAGCAGGCGGTACCTGCATGGCAAAAGCCAGAGCGCCAGTGAAGGCGGCTAAACCCAAAACACTGATTGATTTTATCAAGTTATTTTTCATGATATTAATAGCCTTCTTGTTTTTGTATTGACTGTTGCCGAACCACTTATCGCTGCAACCGGCACTTCGAGTTTTTAATTTATCAAAGTTCTGCACCGGCAACGGTCACAAATAGGGTCACTTTTTCATGCCCTGTTACCCAGCCTGAAAAAAACTGACCTAGATCAATTCAGGCAACTTCAGCCAATGACTTGTAGCGACTGCGTGCGGCTCCTCGGCCACTGACTCCCAATTTTCGGTAGATTTTAGTCAATTGATTCTTGACCGTACCCAAACATAAACTTAATCGATCGGCGATATCCTCGTTGGTCATCCCCTTTGCGACGTATTGTAATAATTGCCATTCTCTTGGCGACAAGCCCAAGTTCTGGGTCTGCTCCGGTTGCGCACGATCCTGACGCACCACCCGGGTCTTGACTCGGTTCCCCCAAATAGCGTGGATGCGAGAAATAAAGGTCGACTGGAAACGTTGAATAGCGAAATTACTCTTGAACAGTGGCTCAAGCCATGACGGATGGTAGGCCAAGGGTTCGGCCAGATTATTGGCCTGACTGAAGAGACCTATACACTTAAATATCCAGGGTGTACGCCGGTGCATCGGATTGTCAAAATCGATCAGGGAATAGACCAGGACCGTCATGGGGCCCACGCTAGGCCAAATCGCCAGCCACTTTTCCAATTGCAGGTCGGTAAAATCGACCCACTTAGGTTTTATCTGTAGGTCGTGTTGCTGCAAGACCAAATACGCAAAGATCAGGTTGCGCAGGTGCAGTAACTCATCGGCGCCCTGAGGATTCACGACACACTGGTTGTGCCGGCTATACCATTGGCTAATGGTGTGAATCTGCTCGGTTTGATGCCAATGGTTCAATAGCGTTTGTTCCGCCCTCACCCGTACATGGGGGTGTTGCGGGCGTAACAGAGCCCGTTCAATCGTCTCGACTGTGGGGCCAATATCGTAATGGTAGTGGCTATCAACCCAACACCGCAAACGATGTAGCTCCAGCCGTAACATGTTAATCGGCAAGCTATCTTGTTCGCCAACCAATAAACAGCGTTGCTCCAGTTCAATTAAAAAGGGCTCGGCTTCATAGGTGCGCAGCTCCCTGAGCAATTGTTCGCAATGGGCGCGCAGTAAACACTCGTAAGAAAATAAGGCCATTGCGTTTTTTTCGCGCGCGAACTGAATCGCGGCAAAGCGGACATTTGTGGCCAGATTAATTTGCCCCATTTGGGTCATGACCTGCGCACGCTGGTGACGATGCCATAACACCGACGAGAGCAGTTCAGATTGGCTCGCAACCATTTCCCCCTGTTGGAAATAGTGCAGCGCTTCGGCGAGATCTCCACTGAGCATGGCGACTTCGCCGAGCACGGCGAGCGCCTGGGTTTGATAGTAATCGGGCAGGTCACAGACATGATCTCGGATCCGATCGGCAAAGGTTTGCGCCCGGCTCAAATTGGATTCACGCATAATGGCTTGTGCCTCAACGCACTCGATCCAAACCCGGTAACGCCGTTGTTTTTCAAAGGACAGGGTATTGAGTAAGCGATAGGACTGGGCAATTTTGGCCTGCAAGATTTTTGCCGGTTGCAGGGTATGAGCCGCTAGGTCGATGAACAGCAGGTCGATATTTTCGTCGATCGGAGTGTGTTGCCGCACCAGGGCCAAGGCTTCCCGCAGCAGGCTGGCTTTGCCCAATTCCTGAACTTGCCGACCGGTTCGGATCAGGCGGGTTACGATCTGTTCTGGGCTATCCAATTGCAAAGCAAAATTCAGTCCATCGGCCCAGCGTCCGGTGCGATCGGCCCAAGCCAGCAGGCGTAACAACTCTAAGCGCGATATTTTCTGTCGTGCTGACCCCTGTAGCAGCGCTTTACGCACTAGGGGCGGCCAGCGGAAGTGATATTGAAAACCATAGTGCTGTAATTGAATCAGAAAGCCGGTGTCGACCAGCTCTTTGACAAGCTCGGCATCGTGGCCATGAAAGCAGGTTAACAGTTCGGCATCGAACTCCGGCACTTCCCCAAGTAGGTTGGCAAATTGTAGCGCTGAACGGCTCAGGCTGTGTGCCATGACCTCGGTAACATAGCGGATTAGAACCTGTTCCTGTAGACAAAAATCATTGTCCTGCTTGCCCTGCTGCACCATCAGCCCCAAAAGCACAGGCCAACCCTCACAATCGTTCACCAACCGCATCCGATGATTATCTGCGCGCCAGCTCTGGGGCACCACCGCCGCCGTTTCTAGGCTATTAAAGCGCAGTGCCGGCGCGGTAAAAATTTGTATATTGCCCTGACAGAGTAATCGCTGGCTGGGCCTGTCGATGCCACTTAGACCCGTTAGCAGGATTTTATGTTGACTGGGCATATATTGAGATAACTCGTAGAACAGTTCAACAATGCGGGCATCGTGCTGGCTCGTCAGGCCGTCAACGACCAACAGGAGGGGTTTGCTAATGAGATGCAGGCGGTCTGCTATCTGTATTGCCAATTTGGAGATGTCGTCTAAATCGGCCTTAAAGGAAAAGCCGTGATGCACAGCATGCGAGAGATAGGCCAACAAAATTCGCGCGCCCGATGCGAAGCCCTGATGGTGTTCGGCGTTGACCCATAACCGGCTCGCTGGCCAGTGTCCAAAGACATCCAGTGCGATAGCGGTTTTGCCATACCCGGAGGGCGTGAGCAGCACATTGAGCGGGGCCATGCCATCGCTAATTTTTTGGCTGAGTTGACGCTTGACCAAATCACCTGAGACATTTACCGGGCGAAATATGACTGAATCCATACTTATCTCTCCTTCAATGCTTTCGTAACTAAAAGATATTCGAACAACATTGACGTGAACACTGCAAATCCCACTGCCAATATTCTATCCCTATCGAATAGCACCATTGTCGGAATTTTCCCGCTAAATGTATTCCTCCCTAGGGGGCGGAATTTACTCTGGGGTAGATCTAACAGCCCTAGCCGCGCCTGTCTTCAGCGATCACAGTCAATATTAAAAGCAAAATGAAGAGCTTTTTGGCCCTGATGGGCACAAAACAGAGTAAGACATTTCCGTCCGTTAGGGAGGAAGACAAAATGGTCAAAAGTACTAATATGTTTAAACCCAAAAAAAATAACAAAAATAAGTACTTTATCTAACGCATCACGCTGTTAACACATGGACTGGTTAATCAAGTTGCCGCATTAAAGTAGACCCTCCACCCTAATCAGAAGGACCACCCTTGGTGATCCAGACCCTGTTTTAACAGCATCACAGATCGGAGTTCGATATGACCGTTAGATTTATACTACTGTTCACCCTATTGCTAAGCCCACTGGCCAGTGCAGACTGGTATTTCCGCGGCACGCCCAATCAATGGGCGGCAACCGCCCTAGAGGATCGAGGCCAGGGTGTCTTTGCAACCTGCCAAACCTTCGCTCAAGGCGAGGGTCAGGGCAGCCCGCGCTTCAAAATTGACCGCCTGGCCGACTGGGCAGAAAACTACCCCTCGTCCGACTATGAAGTGACCGCCAATAGCAGTATTGAGATCCGTTTCAATACTCTCAATCAGACAATCGATACCGTGACCGTCGCCAACTGTGAGGTTGGCAATAGTCTAGACAGTTGGTATTTTCGCGGCACCGCCAACGGCTGGTCCACAACGCCCATGCTGAACGCTGGACAAAACAATTTCGAAGTTAGGGTCAGTTTTGACGGTGAAGACAGCAATGCTCGCTTCAAGATCGATCACCGCGGCGATTGGACTGAAAACTACCCCAGTGCCGACATAGTCGTAGAGGATTTTACCACCTATGACATTCGCTTTAATGCCGGGACCAAAACCATCACGGTGGCCGAAGTAGAGGATGATGATTCGGTGCCTGCGCAGGTCAGTGCCCTACCCACACCGGGCACCTACAGCACCAGCCAGAACATTCGCCTCCAGGTTAGGGACAATAAGGATGCACAGCCGAACATATATTTCACCCTAGACGGTCGCCAACCGACGCGGACCTCGACCCTATATGTAGACCAAATCTTTACCGCCCGGGACATCGGCAGTGGTAACGACCTGGTCATTCGCACCCTAGCCATAGATGCCAGTGGCAATGAGTCGGTGCAGACCTTTGCCTATCAGATTGACCCGATCCAGACCGGGTCAATCGACTTCCGATCTGAAACCATCTACTTCGTCATGACGGCCCGATTTTACGACGGTGACTCGTCTAACAACTATTACAATCGCGACCGCATCGAAGCCAATGACCCACAGTGGCGCGGCGACTTCAAGGGCCTGATCGCGCAATTGGATTATATTCAGGACCTTGGCTTTACCGCCATCTGGGTGACCCCGCCGGTGGTCAATCGCAGCGGTCTGGACTACCACGGTTATCACGCCTACGACTGGACCAAGGTCGATCCCCGCCTGGAAAGCCCAGATGCAACCTATCAGGACTTTATCGACGCCGCCCATGCCAAGGGCATGAAGGTGGTGCAGGATGTGGTGATCAATCATTCCAGTCAATATGGTATTCGCGACCAGGTCTGGATCGACCATCTGCCGATCAAATACTATGTACCGGCCGGTGCCGACCAGGGTCTGGTCGACAACGGCGCTTACCAGGGTAACCTGGGCGACTATCAGAGCCCGTTCCGCGATGACAATGACAACTCTGTTGCACCCTTCTGGTTTAGCAGTCGCCACGCTAGCGATGCCGACGGCGTGCAGCCGCTCATCGACCCCCTAACCGGCGTTACCGTGCCCAAAGCCGGCTACAATCCCGGCCGGTTCTTTGGCATCGATGCCGCGACACTGGACCCGGACTGGTACCACCAAGACGGTTTTATGGCCGGCGGTGACTGGGAGAACCCGGCCTCATTGCAAACCAAACATATGGCCGGGGATACCATCGATTTGGCGACCGGAAACCAGAATGTGAAGGACTATATCAATAGCGCCATGCACAAGTACTTGGCCATGGGCGTCGATGCGATCCGGCTCGATACCACCAAACACATCGAACGCAACGAGCTACTGACCTATATCCAGGACTGGCAAACCTTCAAGCCTGGCACCTTTGTCTTTGGCGAGGTTTTGGTCAAGGGCCTGGGTTTTGGCACCGAAATCGGCAACGATAATGGCCCAGCGGCGATCCGCCCCTGGTGGTATACCCGGACCGGTAACGATCCGGCCAGCCCGAGCGGCGACTCGAACCTGTCGGTACTGGATTTCCCACTGTTCTCAACCTTTAGAGACAACGTGACCCATGGCTCATTGGGCGGCATAGGCGGCGCCCTCTCGATGGATTGGACCTACGCCGACCCAACTGAACTGGTGACCTTCTTCCAGAACCATGATGTTGGCCCGGACAATGATTTTAAATTCCGTTTCGGCGGTGCCGAAGCCAATGCCGCCCTGGCCTACAATCTGTTGTGGACCATCAGGGGCATCCCATCGCTCTACTATGGCGAAGAAATTATGTTTAAAGCCGGCTTTCCTCACGATATACAAGGCAATGATGATACGGTCGCCGACACCGGTCGAGCCTACTATGGCGATCATCTGGATAATCGCGCCGCCACCCAAAGTCATCCGCTGTACCAACATATCAAACGCCTAAACCAAATCCGTCATGCCGTTCCGGCACTGCAAATGGGCGTTATGGATAAGGTTAACGAATGGGGCTCGGGCATGAGTTTTGTGCGCAACTATAATAATCAGGAAAGTTATGCCGTGGTTGGACTGGCCACGGGCAGCGGCCAGAGCATCTCCGTATCGGGGGTGCCCAACGGCGCCTACCGTGATGCTGTCACGGGCAATACCATCAACGTCGGTAACGGCACGCTGTCCTTTAACGTGCAGTCCAACTCGATCGGGGCCTATGTGTTAAACGGCCCCGGTAAGGTGGGCGAGAATGGACGTTATCTGCGCTAGCTAGACTCAGAAAAAATCAAGTCACAGGAAATAGCCAGCAACTACAAGCCCCTTGATTGGGGCTTTTCTGCAAGCCCTGGTGCTATTTCGTGTGCGCTTTAGACACAGTTCTCAATCCAGACATAAAACAGTCACTCAGACAAATATCTTTCGGTATACTTTTTCCACTTAGACAGTCTTCGGTCGATCCACCGGTCAGTTGTTGGATCCGTTTATTGTTGGATCCGTTTATTGTTGGATCCGTTTATTTTTGTAAGCTATAAGATGCAACCTATAAGAAGAACCTAAAATACGTAACCTATAAATAGCAATACAGGGCAGTATTAGACCTCACGAACAAAGGATTTTTAATACAGTGGCTTACCCTTGCAGACACTTAACCGGTCTAGCATTGCTATTGTTTTTATGTGTGTCTCGGTTGCCCGCAGCCGACACCATACCGGTCTTTAATCAAATCAACTCCGCAACGCAAACGGGGCTAGCCCCGTCTGGACTCAATACGCTCTTAACACCGCAACAGCGCGCCGGAGCAACGGCCGGTCAAGGCATCCAACGTCGATTGCTCGGTTCTAGCTCGACTGAACTCGTCCAGGTCGATATACGACAAGGTGAGACCCAATCCTATTTAACCTACCAACAGTCTTATGCCGGACTCACCATTTGGAACCATGACTGGGTCCTGGTTGTCGACACTGACGGCACGCCAATTCAGGCCTATGGTGAGTTGGTCACCCACTTGGAAGAAGATTTACCGACGGTCGAGCACCTGTCCCTTCACGCACAACAAAGCCTAAGCGATGCCTTTATCCAAGAATATTATTCCGACGCAGAAAGGGTCTTCCGTAACCAAAAATCGAGTCAGGTCATCTATCTGGACTCAAACCAAAAAGCCCATAACGCGCTGAAACTGTCTTTTTTTACCGATCTAGTCAATACCGACAGCCAGCCTGAACGGCCCCTGGTGTTTATCGATGTCGACACAGGGGCGGTCATCGACCAGATGGATACCCTGTCCCACCTGATTGAAGTGGGTGGCGCCGGTCCGTCTGGCAATAGTAAGGAGCCCCGGCCCGACTATGATGCCAGCCTAGATGGTCGGAACGGTCAGGTACCGGCCACCTTTATGCTCAGAAAAGATGACACCCATCGCTGTTATATGGACGCACTCAATGTGGAAACCCGCAATGCAGCCAACCTCAAGGTGCCAAGTAATGTGCCCTTTAATTTCGACTGTACGCTCTCGACCCGTAACGACTACCAAACCATCAACGAGGCCAAATCACCGCTCAATGACGCGCACTTTAATGCCCAGGTCACCCGCCGTATGTATCAGGCCTACCTGGGCGAGGCACCCTATCTCGATAGCAAAATCATCCAACATGTGCACTACGGCAACCGTTACGACAATGCCTTTTATGAGGATGGGCAACTCTATTACGGCGATGGCGATTATATATTTTATCCCATGACCAGCCTGGACGTAGTGTCACACGAAATAGCCCACGGCTATACCGCCAACTATGGTCGGGGTCCAGAACGGCTGCTGGTATATGGCCAGGCCCGAGCCATCAATGAGTCCTTTTCGGATATATCGGGCGCAGCCGCCGAGTTTTATTACACCGGTAGCGACGATTGGCAAAATGGCCAGGCCAGTTATAAAGCCGGTGACGCGCTGCGCTACCTTGATGAACCCACCCGCGATGGCCGCTCAGTCGATCACCTAGATGATTTCCAAGTGCAAAACGGTGAACACTATAATGCCGGTATTTTTAACAAGGCCTTTCATCGGCTGGCGACCAGCGAAATACCGTGGAATACCCAATATGCCTTTACGCTGCTTGCCTTCGCCAATCAGCAATGCTGGCTTGCCAATACTACCTTTGTGCAGGCAGCAGACTGTGTGATGCAACAAGCCGGGGTAATCGCTACGCGGCTGGTAAACGACACCGTGCTAAAGCCCGACGGCAGTTATTGGACCACGAGCGAACTGCAAAACCAGATCCGTAAGGCCTTTGCGCAGGTGGGCATCGCACTAATCACGGCGACCGATCTGGAAAGTGAATTTTCCATGAGAAGCCGTTTTAACCGTGTCGAATTCACCAATACCTCTAGGCTAAACGGTTTTGCGTTGAACCCGGGCGACTGGAACTACGAATGGGACTTTGGCGATGACTCGGCGCTAAGTTCTGAACTCAACCCGATCCACGAATTTTCCACTGACGGCCCCCACACCGTCAGCCTGACGGTGACGGAAAAGAATGGCTCGCGCCAAGACCGGTTCAGTCTGGTCGTCACCACCCACAACGATTACTGTGCCGCCT
>Ga0307492_10000762_pt1 | contig 13396 bp, 11 predicted proteins | sample SI3LmetaG_FD_202365 | JGI IMG/M metagenome (GOLD analysis project Ga0307492, IMG submission 202365) | Sea-ice brine microbial communities from Beaufort Sea near Barrow, Alaska, United States - SI3L | ecosystem: Environmental > Aquatic > Marine > Coastal | place: USA: Alaska | collected 2017-05-06
TGTTGAATTATTTGCGTGAATATTCCTTCTGTGATCACTTCTAGTTGAGTATCTGTAGACACTTTACTTTCATTTTTTAGTCGGTAACCTACTGTTTTCCCGACAGGCTCACCAAGTTGTTTCGCTAAAAAGCATGCAACCGTTTTTGCGGCTAACCGGCGAGGCTGCAATAAGTAAATTTTTTGCCCTGAGAATTGTTTGTTTTTTAATAACCATAACGGCAATCTTGTAGACTTACCTGCACCAGGAGGCGCAGATAGTACTATCGTTTGATGACAAGTTAACGCATCAATAAATGCTTCTTTAATCTGTTCTATGGGTAATGAGGGAACTGACATTTTTGTTTTATATGAAATATTTTGACCTAAAAGCTACAGCAACTCTATCATAAACACTGCCAACCATTATTGTTAAATTTAAGAAATAGGTCCGTCCAACAGAGCTAACAATTTATTCCTGACGCTAATAAATGTAACTTTATAGAATAGCTACTTCCTGACATCTGAACCTGAAAAGTCTTTAATACATAATCAGTGTAGCTTAACAAATTTATCAATAGCTCTATTATGCAAAAAGCACAATAATTCAAGAATCATTGTGCTTTAAGTAATAGCAATAGCGGTAACTATTTTATGAGGTGAGCAATTGTCGCAATACCTAAACCAGTACCTCCAGCACCCCAGAGTTCAGTAGCACTCCCGTTGTATGCTCCAGCCAAGTCAAAATGTAACCAGCCAGCACCATCATTTTCTAAAAATCTAGACAAAAATCCTGCTGCATTACTTGCCCCCCCAGCGCCGCCACCTGGTTTAGGACGACTATTCGCTGTATCTGCAAATTCAGAAGGACATTTATCTTGATGCCAAGATTCTAGAGGGAATTGCCATATGGGTTCATTTACTTGTGCTGCTGATTTTTTAGCTTGCTCTGCAAGTTCGTTATCTAAAGCAAACAATGCACTGTAATCACCACCAGTAGCCATTACAGCAGCACCTGTTAATGTTGCTGCATCAATAATAATAGGCGCATTAGTCTCGCTTGCTGCAATTAAACCATCAGCTAACACTATTCGACCTTCTGCATCGGTATTCGCTACTTCCATAGTGACACCATTTTTATAGGTAAGAATATCGCCTAGTTTATAGGCATCATTACTGACCATATTTTCTGCACAACATAAAAACAACTTAACACGCTTTTTTAAACCTTGTCTGATCGCTAAAGCCATTGCAGCAGCAACAACAGCAGCACCGCCCATATCACATTTCATATCAAACATACCCGCGTTTGATTTTAAACTGTAACCACCACTGTCAAAGGTGATCCCTTTACCCACTAAACAAGCTGAAACGGCGGCACCAGCATTACCCGTTGGATTAAAGTCAACCTCTAATAAGCAGGGTGGATTAATACTACCTTTACCCACATTATAAATACCTACCCAGCCTTGCTGCTGTAATTCATCTCCAGAAATAATATTACTGGTAACATAAGCTGGCGCTTGTGCATTAATATAATCAGCCGCTAATTCCGCCAATTTAAGTGGATATAATTCTGAAGGAGTTTGATTGATTAAATCACGACTCCAAGCAAAAACAGCTAGTTTGTCGTTCAAGCGATTTACACAGTCATTACTTCCAGTAAATTCTACATTAGTTAACTTACCTACACAGGTAAAGCCTAAGGCAAAGCTCCATTGGGTTTCTTCATTCCAGAGTTCACCCATTAAACGTGCGTTTTTAACGCCAAGCTTTTCAATTTTACGTGCCGCTTTTTGAATTTGTCTTAGCGGCGATTTGTTTGATTTGTCTAAACAAATATGAAGATCATCCTTTACAAATTGAACAAGGTTTTCACTTTGCCAATTAGCGTTAGCACTCTGCGTTGATAAATGAATATTAGTTACTTGGGTCATAAACAGTCCTGAACAGTATTAATTAATGTCGTTAGTCTATACTTATCTAGGCGTAAAACCGATATTTTATTAAAGACCGTTATCTGACGAGTGTAAATTTAGCCAGAGTTCACTTCGTGATAAAGGTACTTGAGAGGGTAGAAATAAGTGTTACCACACGGTTTTGGGCAATTATTTATTATAAAACTCTATTTGCTAATTATGATTCGGGTTATATTTGAGCACACATTGAAGAATAATCGCTTAATAATCATCATGTTAACATCATAAAAAAACAACTTTTCGTTTTTTTGATTATTAAAACGTTTATCAAAGACGTGATTAAATGTTATTATCTCGTCAATCTAACATTAACTTTTGATTCATAATCATAACGTGTCAGTGATAAATAACGTTTATTACTGTCTGATTTTTTTATAGCCCACTCAGAATCAATCGAAAAATATAAAAGCAACAAAGCTGGTACGATTAGTGCGGAGCCTGTCGTATAAGTCATAATATTAAATTGCAGTTTCAAACTGCGTAGAGGTTTTTAATAATGCGTTTTAGTTTCAATAAATATTTAGCGATTACTGTAACACTTTTGTGTTTTAGTCATGTTTCGTTTGCAGGCAGTGTTGTAGAGTGCTCTGCTAAAGCAGGTAGCACCCAAGATTTTGGCGATGCCAAAACAACTCAGTCAGGTGCAACATATGGACAAGCTTGTCATGAAACGAATGCATGGCAACAACTTGGAGTAGCAAAGGTAAACGGTAATAAGGTAGCTTTAACCGGTAGTCAAGAACAAACGAATTCAAGCTGGAATACTGGTACTACTCAAGATAATGATACTAATAATAATGGCGTAGATTCTAGTGATAATGGCGTAAGATGGCGTGTAAAAGGTACAACTGACTGGGGAAGAGATAAAAATATTACCCAAGGAGATATTCTTGAGTTTAAATTTGTTGTTCAGCGCGCTACGAGTGGTTGGCATGAGTTTGATCAATTAAAATCTTGGGTTGATTGGAATGGCGACGGTAGTTTTGCTAATGATCCATCAGAGACATTAATTAATGAAAAATGGTACAAAGTTGCTCACCATGGCGGTTTAAATCTTGATGGCACAACTCGATCATTTAATAACGATTCAAAGGTTTTAAAAGGGGCGGCTCACAACACTATATACAATAGTCTTGATAGTAGAGCTGTCTTCAAAACAGAAATGCAAGTTCCTTTTGATGCTGCGCTAGGGAGAACTTGGATGCGAGCACGTATTGTCTGCGAAAACTCTATAACGCATTATACTAAAGACATGAATTTAACCGCTACAGGTTATCAAGACCAAGGTGAGGTTGAAGATTATAAGTTCAAAATTAGCGCTAGACCTCCTACTCCGGTTCCAGAACCGACTACTTTACTGGTATTTGGTTCAGCATTAATTGGCTTAGTGTTAAGCAGAAGAAAAGCTAAGTAGTATTTACATAACATATTTATTAAAGCCGCAATTATGCGGCTTTTTTGTATGTAAACTTTAATTTTAACTTTGTATTGCAAGTCATTATTCATTAAGTTAATTCACGCTTATCTACTAGCCCAATAACGATAGCCCTAAATAATCAAGGCATCTTACTTAATTCATTGTTCGAAAACCAATCCCTCGTATTAATGATTCTGTAATAGTTCAGAATTAGACACTAGATAATAACTGTGGTGCTTAGATGAATGCTTACGGAGTTTGTGAGGTTACTCTCAAGCGAGATTCACAATAGTAATATTATTATCTTCTATTGGGATTATCATTCTATTGAGAGGATCTTGGAGGTTATCCATTCCCTACTTCTACATTAAGATTTAATACCTGACTTTATTTTATTTTATTTTATTTTATTTTATTTTATTTAGTCTTAAGATTGAACACAGTAAAACTAAATCACACTTTAATATTGCTTACAAAAAAACCGCAATTAATGCGGCTTATCTTATATAAGTTAATATTATTTCTTTAATTCAAGCAATAACTTTTTACCTAGCGCCACTCCTTTCAACTTATCAGGCGCATTAGCAATAAATTCTAAGTATTCAATTGCTTCTGCTTTTCTTTCTAATTTAGCCAAGGTATAAGCTAAATGGTAATTTATTTCGGTGTCTGACGATGACATGCTGTAGGCCTGTCTCAAGTATGACAAACCTTCTTCAGCCTCTCCTGACAGTGTTAACGCCCACCCAGCAGTATCAAAGAAGCCAGAGATGGTATTAGTAATTTCTATCGCTTGTTTAGCTTGAGTAACCGCTAACTTATATTCTTTCTTTACGATATGAATGCTAGCTAAGTTATTTAATGCGATTGCCCGTTGATCTAGTGGTAATGGATGCGTTAATAATAACTGATATTGAAACTGTGATTTATCCCAGTGCTCGTGTGTTAATAAGTGCTCAGCTAATATTTTTCGTTTAAGAACAGCATCTGGCTTTTTATTAACCAAAGACGTTAAATAGGGAATAAATTGCTTAGATAACTTATCGCTATGACTTATTTGCGCTAACTTCATTAAGGCGACAACATTATCTTCATCTTGTTTTAATGCCATTGTGTATAAAGAATAAGCCGCACCTAGGTTTTTTCTTCCTCGAGCAACGTCTCCTTTCAAAATATATAAATAAGTATTACGCTTAAAACCTGCGACTTCAGCGGACTTAATTGTTTTTTCAGCTTCTTTCAATTTATTTTGTTTAACTTGCAGCTTTATCGTTTCTATAAAAACAGATAAAGACTTTGGGGATAACTCAAGCGCTATAGCAAGTGATTTTTCAGCTCCTTCATAATCTTTTATACGAAGTTGAAAACGACTTAGGCGAAAAAGTTTATTGGCATCGCCTAACCAAAAACCAAATAGCTGTGAAAGCTGTATTTTGGCATATTCAAATTGCTTTAAGGCGATTAGATTTTTTACACTGATTTCGATAGCATAAGTATCTAAACGATTATTCTGCAGATAGTTACTGATCAACGAAAGGCTATTTTCAAAATCTTTTTCATTAAAGTAAAGTTCAGCAAGTTGATAAGTCGCCACTGTGTTTACTTTACGCTTTTGTTTTTGTTTCTCTAATATACTAATAGCAGATTTAACATCTCCTATTTCATACTCTAATGCTGCTAACGTTAACCAAGCTTCTGTATGATCTTCATTGCCAGTAACCAGTTGGCGGAGTACTTTTCTGGCAACGTCCTTATTATTTAATAAATTTTGTAAGTTTGCGTAATTAAACTGCACTTCTACATTAGCTGAATGTGAAGAGTATAAGCCGGTGATTATATGAGTCGCTTGATCAATCTCATTTTGTTGCAAGAGTAACTGTGCATGTAATAACTGATACTTAATGTTTTCAGGTTCTAGCTCAATGATCATAGTGATATATGTTTGGCTTTCGTCTAGTTTGCCTAGCTTTAAAGAAAGCGCGGCTAAGGTTTGTAAATAGAGCGCATTTTTTGATACTTTAGCTTCTTTAAGAAGGCTCAGCGCTTCAAGATCTTTATCCCGTTCAGATAATAACTTAGCCGTTAAAATTAATATCCCTACATCATTAGGGTATAGGTGATTTAGCTTTTTGAGATAAGGCTGCGCTTTAAAGCTTTGATTATATTGAATATACAAACCAGAAAGGATAGTTGCATAATCTTTATTAACGACTAACTTTTCTTCATAATCACTTAATAATTTTAAAGCACCCTGCCCTTGATTTTGTTTTATATACACATCAGCCAGTAACATGACACTATTAATATCATCGGGTTCATTATCGAGGTAACGGTTTAATTTAGTTCTTGCCTGCTCCCAATTTTTTTGTCCATAACTTGTCATTGCATCGATCAATTGCAACTGAGGTTGGTTGTCCAGAAATTTGCTGTCTATTGATGCGAGCTGTGTACTTAATTGCAGTAAAACTTGCTGAGATAAAGCAAATTCATTTAAGTCTTTTAGTATAGAGCTTTTCAAAAACTGAGCATGTGGATCGTTAGGGACCAACACTAAAATTTCTTCGATAAGTGCTTCAGCTTTCAAGTATTCTTCTAATCCTATATGCCCATTAACAATGTATTTTAATGTTCTAGCATTATTAGGAACGGCAACATTTACTTTTTCAAAGAAAGTTAATGCTTGAATGAATTTGCCTGACATAAGCAACCAACGCCCTTTCACAAGCCAAAATTCATTATCAGTTTTTGCAAAGCCTTCAACTTTGTTGATAATATTTTTCGCCTTGACTAAAAGATTTAAATCAAGATACATGTTGGCTAGCCCAAGGTTAGCTTTCATATGATTGGGTATTAACTGTGTTATTGATTTATAAATAGCTTCGGCTTTATCAGTTTCATCATTAGCTATAAGTGCTTCTGCTTTGACCAGTTCAAAGTTTATTTTACTTCTTTGATTCAGGTTTTTACCCTCATCTAGCGCAATGACTGCATCATATTTACCCTGAAAAAGTAAACTTCTAGCCAAGACGTCAACAACCAAATTAAAATCAGCACCTTTCAATAAAGCATCATTTAATTCTTGCTCGGCTAAGTGCGGGGCTTTTTTTTCAATAAACACTCTTGCCAGTAAAAGTTTCGTCGGTAAATTTTTAGGGTTACTTTTTAATGCATTTTTTAAATGAATTTCGGCAGAACTAATATCTTTTTGCTGGAATGACTTTAGCGCGAGTTCATAAAAGTCTTCAGTCGCATGAGTAGGCATTATAACTAAAGAAGCAATGATGAATAAAATCTTTGGGATACTGTTCATTTAAAACCTTTAAAAACCAAGCAAAATATAATAAATTGATTTTAAGTTAGATGTTGCATACATCATAGGAAAATACTTATATTTATTCTTTATTATTGGCAATAACTTTCTCTTTCGAAAGTGCCCCTAATTTTAACAATTTCCTGTAAACTTTTTACCCATTAATTATGGCCTAACAAAAATTAGCGGTTCAACTTTACATAACGTAAAATTAATAAAACTTAAGAGTTATGATTATTACTCAGTTTCGGAGTTCATTTTGACGAGTTTAGAATGAACTTCCTATACTCTAATGCCTCTTGCCGCGTGTAAAACTATCCATTTGCATGATTTGCGTAAAAATTTACAGCACTTTGTTCTATTTTTTCCATTACATTATTTTTGTCATTTTCAGTTAAGCTAATCACTTCATTTAAAGTTCCTGTGATCAGTGCTTTAAATAATCCCCATAATTTACTGGCAAAATTCAAACTGCGCAGGCTTTCTTCTATGCTATTTCTAACTTCACTGACTCTTGCCGCACCTTCATTGTGTTTTGCTTCTTTAAAATAAACTTCTATTCCCCAGCGTAACGCATACACTTCAAGCATGTCCTCATCGTCAAATTGACTATCCGTTGTTAAAAAAAGTGCCCAATCATATTTACTGGCCTGTTGTTTTGTTTCATTGATTGAGCGAACAAATAACAATTTAACTTTAACCTATTGAGCTGGTTCTTTATTTGTCATGGTAGATTGAGTTCAACTACAACGGATTTACTTTGATAGGGGACCTTATTTAATGATTGCTAATCTCCCTTTACGTGCTGTTGATATAATTGTTGAGCGCAAAATAACTGAGGTTTACCGTCGATATATAAGCGACATTTGGTTTTTTTTCTTCATTCTAACGATGGCGACCAGCGAGTGAGTTATCGTCATTTTTAAAATATACTTTGTGGCAACCCATGCGTCAGCTAAGAAATAATCGGCATTAATACCAGAGCGTAGCGCTCTTGCTATCATGTCACACACCATTTCTGCTTTGGTTTGACACGATGATGTTGATAGGGCTTTGCCGCAATACTGTGCCCATCTTTGAATGTATTGTCTACTACTTGCTCTCTACTTTGGCTGATGAAAATTTCATTATCAACGTGAACAAATTGTTCATCGCTAGCAACACCTAATGTGAATATTTGTTGCCCCATAACACACCGGCTAGTCAAATGGTCGGAGTGGATTGAGAAACCTGGCATCTTTTTTCCGCGCCTAATTTTTACGGTATCATCAATAACAAACGCAATTAAGCCGTGATTGGGTTTGGTTTTAAGGACCTTTTTCGCGGTGACTAATGGCAACTGTCGCCAATCAAGATATTCTCGGTTGAGTAAATCATATAGTGCATCTTTTTTAGTCGCAGAAAAGCTTAATAGTGCATCCCGAGAAAACATGACTACTGGATCTACCTTTAACCAAACCCAAAGCATTAAAAGGTAGGCGACTTCGTTCACTAGCGTGCTAGAGCGTTTGGTGAAATTTGCTTGGTGTAGCTGGTTTTAAAACCAAGCCCCTTCCATGCCGAGCTGAAAGTATTATCAATTTTGACTTTAGATTGTTCGAGTAAGTCAGCAGTTAACGATGATAAATTAAGTTTTGCTGTGGCAGAATTCATTTGATGTCTCTTGTGGTTTTTTATTTTGTCTAGACAACAAGTATTTTACTATATAAAGATATAAAAATAATTTAAATCATAGTGTTAACTAAGTTACTACGCTGTTTTTCAATCCCGAAACTTGAGTTCATAGTATCAAATAAATATTAAAAAATTATATTTATAACTTCATAATGCATTGAAGTTATGTGACATTAGTCCTGATTGATAAGGTTTTAGTAAGCAGACGTTATGAGCGTAGGCTTTTCATTTAGGGGGAACCATGGAAAACCTGCTGAGTACAATAAAAAATACAATCAACGAAAAAGGTGAACGGCCTTTTGCTGTGTATTCGTCAATAAAAGAACAAAATTTGTTAAATGTTCCGATTGTAAAACCATTGTTAATTGTTGTTCTTAGCGGCAGTAAAGAGCTCGGAAAAGATAATGAATTAACCTGTCATTCGGGTGATTTTATATTTTTATCTGACAGCCCAGCAATAAACATGCGCAACATACCTAAAGACAAAGAGTATTTTGCTTTATTGATAGAGTTCGACTATGTAGATTTTAATGGCTTTCAAATCAACTCATTTAATAAACAACACTATTGTATTGGGAAAACAACGCCAACATTAGAGAAATGTTTACAGCAATTTGTTGAAAGCTCGGTTTGGGCTCCTAAACAACTTTGGTCTTTACGAAAAAGAGAGATTATAGGCTTACTTTTCCATATGGGACATAAAGAAATTCTTTCCATGCTAGGTAATTCTAAAATAGGATATCAATTGCATGCTATGTTCTGTGAACAGGGATTTCATGACTTAACCAATGAGCATATTTGTAAAAGTATGGCAATGAGTGAATCTACTCTGCGCCGAAAACTAAAATCGGAAGGCACAAGTGTGCAAGAGATTAAGGATATAGCTAGACTAAGTCTAGGTTTACACTTGTTGCAAACTACGCGAGATAGCATTGGCCTTATCGCTGAAATATGCGGCTACCAATCTCAGTCACGATTTACAGAACGCTTTAAAAGACGCTTCGGTTTAACACCATCGGAACTGCGTAATACAAAAGTGGCGGATTAAAGCGAAAAAATGACTGTTTTTGATCTCATTAGTCAGAAAGATAAAGTTAAGATATGCATTAAATCATTTACATATTAACGAGGTTCTTCATGCGTCATTCACTTAAATTTCTTACAGTTTTGTCACTTAGCGTTTCTGCATCAGTATTTGCGGGCTCTCTTACACTTTCTAGTCAGGATATTGCTCAAGGACAGTTTATGTCTAAAGCACAGGAGTTCAATGGATTTGGTTGTTCTGGTGGAGATGTGTCGCCACACCTTAAATGGGCTGACGTGCCCAAAGGCACAAAAAGCTTTGCTATTACAGCCTATGATCCAGATGCCCCAACAGGCAGTGGCTGGTGGCATTGGCAATTAGTGAACATACCAATGACAGTGATGGAAATACCTAGTGGTGCTGGAGATACAAGAAAGAATTTAACACCAACAGGTAGTACACAAATACAAAATGATTATGGCCAGCAGGGTTTCGGTGGCGCTTGCCCACCTGAAGGCCATGGCATACACCACTATCGTTTTACTGTACATGCACTATCAGTAGAAAAACTAGAATTACCTGAAGGTGCGTCGGGGGCATTAGCGGGCTACATGATCAATGCAAACACCATTGAATCAAGCACGATAGAATCTTTGTACAAACGAGACTAACAATAATCTTCAATCTGACAGTTGGCTACAAAGTAAAGCTTGGCGTTGTGAAAACAAAATAAAATCCGAATCACAATTATACTTCAATTTTTTAATATCCAAATGTGATAAAGGTGGTCGTTCAGTATTTAATACCAATGGCTGTAATGAACAAAGCCTTCCTTTTTGAGAGGGCTTTTTAGTATATGGCGCATGTCGGTTTAAGACAAAATTTAGCGTTCTGAGATGGACCCGACTGGCAGGAATGTTTAGGTTTGTTTGTCATCAGAAACAAGAAAACCGAGAATTCATTAGAGTTGATCTGTTTTTCGTTGTTCATTGGTTAAATTATAAGGCTCACTTTTACCAAAGAGTTAGCATGAACAAAATTGACTTCAACATCCCATAACGTAAAATGAAAAAAACTTATAATTCATCATCTTCAATGAAATTTAATTTAAAAAAAGCCACGTTAATAAAGCGATATAAAAGATTCTTAGCTGATGTCATTCTCGAAGATGATACAGAAACCACGATCCATGTAGCAAATACAGGCGCTATGACTGGTTGCGCTACTGAAAATGATACTATTTGGTATAGTACCTCCAGTAATAAAAAACGAAAGTATCCTTTCAGTTGGGAGTTAACACAGACACAGAAGAAACATTTTATTTGCGTGAATACCTTACGGGCTAATCAATTAGTTGAAGAAGCAATAACGAGTAATGTAATCAAAGAATTATCTGGCTATAAAAACTTAAGACGAGAAGTAAAATATGGTGATGAAAATAGCAAAATAGATTTTTTACTTACAGACAATAATAATAAAGAAACATTTATTGAAGTAAAAAGTGTGACCTTACTGGGTAACCCTACTATTATTGATAATGAAGAAAATGACAAACAAGGTTATTTTCCGGATTCAGTGACAACACGCGGTCAAAAACATTTACGTGAATTGATGCAAATGAAACAACAAGGTCATCGCGCTGTTTTATTGTTTGCCGTTTTACATAGCGGTATTGAGAGCGTGATGCCAGCACAACATATTGATGTTAAATATGCAGAGCTTTTAATGGAAGCCATCAAACAAGGCGTTGAAGTTATTACTTACAAAGTACAGTTTGAGCAAACAGTAGATAGCGTTAAAATGTCGCTGACAAAGCCATTAATTGTAAAGCTTAATGAATAAACTGAATTAACGCTAAAAAAATCGCTAAATTCATTGACTAGCACTAGCAAAAATTGTTAAAAGAGCATGCTTAAAAATCATTGTTAGATCTAGTGAATATAAAGATATTTTTTTCTCTATAAATTATTCCTTATACTTTTGATTTTAAAGATAAATAATTATTTTTTAAGTTAATTATAATGAAAACCTTGATTTTTGATTCGAGCAACACAATATAGACTGGGTATTTCAGGTCTATTTATTATTGGCAATTGCAACCACGGGTGTAGCTTTTAATGAAAGAGCAACAACTTCGCCACGTAGGTCTATGTAGCATTTAGGAGAATTAAGCATGCCAGCCAAAAAAGCACTAGGTATTTTAGCATTAGCGGGCGTTAAGCCATACGTTGAAAAAGCCAACGAAGAGTACATGAACGCTGATCAATTAGAGCATTTCAGGAAAATTCTTGATGCTTGGCGTACACAACTTCGTGAAGAAGTTGACCGTACAGTTTCACATATGCAGGACGAAGCAGCAAACTTCCCTGACCCGGTTGATCGCGCAGCTCAAGAAGAAGAATTTAGTTTAGAGCTACGTACACGTGACCGTGAACGTAAACTCATTAAGAAAATTGAAAAAACATTACAATTGATTGAAGAAGATGATTTTGGCTTCTGTAACTCATGTGGTATTGAAATTGGTATTCGTCGTTTAGAAGCACGTCCGACCGCTGATTTATGTATTGAATGTAAAACACTTGCTGAAATTAAAGAACGTCAACTAGCAGGCTAGTTTTCAGATTAAATTATATAACTTATACGTGCTCGATCTATGAATCACGATAAAGTTAATATTATACGGCCATTGAATTTGAGTGAATCTACGACTCAATATCGTGGCCGTTTTGCACCCTCCCCCTCTGGTCACCTTCATTTTGGTTCTTTAATTACTGCGCTAGCAAGCTACTTGCATGCTAAACATCAACAAGGTACGTGGTTAGTTCGTATTGAAGATATCGATCCACCTCGAGCAATGCGCGGTGCAAGCTATGCCATTTTGGAAACACTTGACGCTTTCGGACTCCATTGGGATGAAAGTGTTTTGTATCAAAGCCAGCAAAGTGATTTATATCAGCACGTTCTACAACAATTAGCAGAAAAAAAACAAACTTATCACTGCCAATGCACCCGCGCACAAATAAAAGCGCAGGGCGGAATTTATCAAGGGCAATGCCAAGCATTAAACTTACCTCAAACAAACAATGCAATTCGTTTTCGAAATCATCAAGCTGCTTTTCATTATAGTGATTTGATACAGGGTCAACATTCAACCCAACTGACATTTGCACAAGAAGATTTTATTTTAGCCAGAAAAGATGGTTTATTTGCCTATCAACTTGCGGTCGTGGTGGATGACATTTATCAGAACATCAGCCATGTTATTCGTGGCTGTGACTTACTTGATCCTACAGTAAGACAGCTAAGTTTTTATCAACAATTAGGATTTCAAGCGCCACAATTTGGGCATGTGCCATTAGTCGTTACTGAGCCAGGTTTCAAACTCAGTAAGCAAAATAAAGCGCCTGCCATTGATAATAAAAATCCTTCACCTTCGTTAATTTTAGCACTGAAATTTTTAGGGCAAAATCCCCCTGATGAACTTTGTAGCTATTCTGTTGAAAAAATAATAAGGTGGGCAACAGATAACTGGTCAACTGATGCCATTCCAAAAAAGTACGAAATAACCTTCAGTTCATAAATATTCTACAAAAAGCGCATGTTTGTTGCATTTTCAAACGTTTTATATTCTCTTTTCTTGCGCTGTGTTATATTATTGCGCCATTTAAAATATGGTTTGTAGCGCGAAAAAATGTTTTCGCCCGCCCGTATTATCCAATCAAGGCCAGCATTATTAAAAGCGTAATAAACTTGTGTAAAAGAGTAATAGGTAAAGCCTCTAAAAAAATGGCTAAAAACTCAAATAAAAATCAGCCAACCTCAGGCTCTAACGTTTTAACACGTGACCAGCATAATGTTTCTCGTAAGGAAATGAGTAACAATGCTTTAAAGGTACTTTACCGTTTAAATAGTGGTGGATATAACGCTTATTTAGTGGGTGGAGGTGTTCGCGATTTATTATTAGGTTTAGCCCCAAAAGACTTTGATATTGCCACCAATGCGACACCAGAACAA
>Ga0307492_10000763_pt1 | contig 13396 bp, 12 predicted proteins | sample SI3LmetaG_FD_202365 | JGI IMG/M metagenome (GOLD analysis project Ga0307492, IMG submission 202365) | Sea-ice brine microbial communities from Beaufort Sea near Barrow, Alaska, United States - SI3L | ecosystem: Environmental > Aquatic > Marine > Coastal | place: USA: Alaska | collected 2017-05-06
ATTCTTGGATCGCCTCAAAAGAAAATTTCCCTAAAACAATTGCAATTACTGCAGTTGATGAAGATGGCGGAATTCAGGCAATTCAACACAAAGAGTTTAATCTTTCAGCAGTTCAGTTTCATCCAGAATCTATACTAACAGAAGTTGGAGAGCAGATTGTTCGAAACTTTTTAGAAACCGTAAAAAAATAAGTTGTCTCCTTGAGCATTACAGAAATGAAAATATATTTTCATTGAAAGTAGTGAACGTAGTTTATCGAGAGGTTTAAATTAGGTCTCGACTGCGCTCGACCTGACAAAAAGATACTGAAATAAATTCAGCATAAAATGAAAAAAATACTAAACGACTTATATCAGCAAAAAAAATTATCAAAAGCGCAAGCCAAAGAGATTTTGATCAACATTGCAGCAGAGAAATATAATGATGCGCATTTAGCATCATTTATGACGGTGTTTATGATGCGTCCAATTACTGCTGATGAGCTTTCTGGTTTTAGAGAAGCACTAAAAGAATTGGCGATTAAAGTAGATTTATCTGAGTATAATACCATTGATATTGTTGGAACTGGTGGAGACGGAAAAGATACTTTTAATATTTCTACATTAACTTCTTTTATTGTTGCTGGAACAGGACAAAAAGTAGCAAAACATGGAAACTATTCTGTGTCTTCTCAATCTGGTTCTTCAGATATGTTAGAGAGCTTTGGGTATAAATTCACCAATGATGAACATGTTTTAAAACAGCAATTAGAAGCTGCAAATATTTGTTTTTTACATGCGCCAAAATTTCATCCAGCAATGAAAGCTGTTGGGCCAACTAGAAAAGCATTGAAGTTAAAAACGTTTTTTAATATGTTGGGACCTTTGGTAAATCCAAGTTCTCCTCAAAATCAAATGTTAGGAACTTTTAATTTAGAAGTAGCACGTTTGTATAATTATATTTTACAAGAAGAAGGCACTAATTACGGAATTGTACATGCCCTAGATGGATACGACGAAATCTCTTTAACAGGAGCGTTTAAGTTATTTACAAAACAAGGTGAACAATTGATTACTCCAGAAGAGTTAGGGTTTAAAAACATTGCACAATCTGAAATATTTGGAGGCAGCTCTGTTAAAGATGCAGCCAATATCTTTAAAACTATTTTAGACGGAAATGGAACAGACGCGCAAAATAATGTAGTGTTAACAAATGCTGCATTTGCATTGAAAATTGTTGATGAGAATAGATCTTTTCAAGATACATTTGCAGAAGCAAAAGACTCGCTTTTAGGATTGAAAGCAAAACAAAGCTTAATGAAATTAGTAAAATAAGAGAATTGTCTCCTCGATCTGATAAAATGAAAAAAAAGAATAAAAATTTAATTTCAATCATTCCAGCATTTTTGTTAATGGGAGTTGTAATTGGTATTCAAACACAAAGTGTAATTAAAAATTCTGTAATTGGACTAATTGTAGGAATAATAGTTTACTTTTTCTTGAAGAGCAGAAATAAAAAAATAAATAATAAGTAATAAAAGTTCTCGATACAATTTTCTCATAAAATCGAAAATCACTAGAACAGACAACCGTGCTGTCACATTGAGTGAATTTGTGAAGAATGAACAAATTTGTGTAGAGGTAATATTAAAAATAGAAATGACAATACTAGATAAAATAATCGCATTTAAAAAGAAGGAAATAGCTAAAATAAAGGCAGAAGTTTCTGTGAAAAAATTAGTAAAAAGTCCAAATTTTAAGAGACAGCCGCTTTCATTGAAAAAATCTTTATTAGAGGTTGGTTCAACAGGTATTATTGCAGAGTTTAAAAGACAATCTCCTTCTAAAGGAATTATTAATGATACCGCACTAATTACAGATGTTACAAATGGATATTTGGATGCAAATGTAGCTGCGCAGTCTATCTTAACGGATACTTCATTTTTTGGAGGAACGATGGCTGATTTGATGGAGGCAAGAGTTATTAATCAGATAAAACCAATCTTACGTAAAGATTTTATTGTTGACGGTTTTCAGATTGTTGAAGCAAAGGCAATTGGAGCAGATGCGATTTTATTAATTGCAGCGTGTTTGACAAAACAAGAATTGAAAAATTATGGACAGTTAGCTACCGATTTAGGACTGGAAGTATTGTATGAAGTTCATACTCAAGAAGATTTAGATAAGATTGAATTATCAAATAAAATCATCGGAATTAACAATAGAAACCTGAATACGTTTGAAGTCGATTTAGAGAATTCTATTGCATTGGCAAATCAGATTCCTGATACGTGTGTAAAAGTTTCTGAAAGCGGAATTTCAGATCCAAAAATTATTACAGGATTAAAAGAATATGGTTTTCATGGATTCTTGATTGGAGAGAATTTCATGAAAGAAGAAGACCCAGGAATTGCTTGTCAAGAATTTATTAGTCAAATTAGATAAATAATGTCAGTTCGAGTGAATTTTGAGGAACGAAAAATTTGTATCGAGAACAAATGAAACTTCTCGATACAATTTTCTCCTAAAGTCGAAAATCACTCGAAGTGACAAAAAAACAAGAAGATGAAGTTAAAGGTTTGCGGAATGAAATATATAGCCAATATCCAAGAAGTTGCAGCATTACAACCAGATTACTTGGGCTTTATTTTCTATGATAAATCGAAAAGAAATTTTGATGGAATTATTCCAGAACTTCCAAAATCAATTAAAAAAGCAGGTGTTTTTGTCAATGCGAGTATTGATGAGGTTTTCAATAAAATCAATCAATATGATTTGCAGGCTGTACAGTTGCATGGTGATGAATCGGTAGCATATGTTAAAGAGTTAAAATGTCAGTTCGAGCGCACTCGAGAACTAGAGGTCATTAAAGTATTCGGAATTAAAGAGTCTTTTGATTTTGATATTTTAAAGCCATATGAAAGTGTAGTAGATTATTTTCTGTTCGATACCAAAGGAAAAGAAAGAGGAGGAAACGGAGTTATTTTTGATTGGAAAGTGCTAAGTGATTATCCATTTTCAAAACCGTTTTTTTTAAGTGGCGGAATTGGATTAGAACAATTAGAAGAAATACAAAAAATAAGAAAAACAGATTTGCCAATTTATGCATTGGATGTAAATAGTAAGTTTGAATTAGAAGCTGGTTTTAAATCAGTAGAAAATATACAAAGATTTAAAAATGAAATTTCAACCAACTAAAGAAGGGTATTACGGTCAATTCGGTGGAGCTTTTATTCCCGAGTTGTTATATCCAAACGTAAAAGAATTAGAAGATAATTATTTAAAAATTCTAGAATCTGATTCCTTTCAAAAAGAATACAAAGACTTGTTGCAACATTATGTTGGTAGACCAAGTCCGTTGTATTTAGCAAAACGTTTGTCAGAGAAATATGGAGCTACCATTTATTTAAAACGAGAAGATTTAAATCATACAGGAGCACATAAAGTAAACAATACCGTTGGTCAGATTTTAGTAGCAAAACATTTAGGGAAAACCAAAATTATAGCAGAAACAGGAGCTGGGCAGCATGGAGTTGCTACTGCAACAGTTTGTGCATTAATGAATTTGGAATGTGTGGTGTTTATGGGAGAAACGGATATCAAACGTCAAGCTCCAAATGTAGCACGTATGAAAATGCTAGGGGCTAAAGTGGTTCCTGCAACTAGCGGAAGTAAAACATTAAAAGACGCTACAAATGAAGCAATAAGGTATTGGATTCAAAACCCAGATGCCTATTATTTAATTGGTTCAGTTGTTGGTCCGCATCCTTATCCAGATATGGTAGCACGTTTGCAAGCTGTTATTTCTGAAGAAATGAAAGTGCAATTAAAAGAACATACAGGAAAAGAAAATCCAGATACAATTATTGCCTGTGTTGGTGGAGGTTCTAATGCTGCTGGTGCCTTTTATCATTATTTAGAAGATGAAGAAGTAGAACTAATAGCTGTAGAAGCTGCTGGTTTAGGTGTTCATTCTGGAGAAAGTGCTGCGACTTCTCAATTAGGAGATGTTGGTGTAATTCATGGAAGTAAAACCATTTTAATGCAAGATGAATATGGTCAAATTGTAGAGCCTTATTCTATTTCTGCCGGATTGGATTATCCAGGAGTTGGACCATTGCATGCTTATTTATATGAAACAAAACGCGCTAAATTTATGAATGCGACAGATCAAGAAGCATTAGATGCAGCTTTTGAATTGACAAAAATTGAAGGAATTATTCCAGCGTTAGAAAGTGCACATGCATTAGCTGTTTTACCTAAAATGAAGTTAAAGAAAGATCAAGTAGTTGTCATTAATTTATCAGGGAGAGGAGATAAAGATTTAGAAACATATATCAATCATTTAGAAGCATAAGCGATGAAAAAACTAAATCAATTATTTCAAGACAAACAAAATTTATTATCGATTTTTTTTACGGCGGGTTTTCCAAACTTGAATGATACACAGACTATTATTTCTGAGTTGAGTAAAAGCAATGTGGATTTTATAGAGGTTGGTTTGCCGTATTCAGATCCGTTGGCAGATGGACCAACGATTCAAGATAGCAGCCAAGTTGCTTTGCAAAACGGAATGAATTTAGACATCGTTTTTGAGCAATTAAAAGCAATCAAAGAAATCAACTCCACACCGTTAGTGTTGATGGGCTATTTAAATCAACTATTAAAATATGGTGAAGATAAATTTTGCAAAGCGTGTGTTGATTGTGGAATAGAAACTTTAATTCTTCCTGATTTACCAATGATAGAATATGAAAATCATTATCAGCAATTATTTAAAAAATATGGACTGACAAATGTATTTTTGATAACACCACATACTTCAGATGAACGAATTCAAAAGATTGATTCTTTAACGGAAGCCTTTATTTATGTTGTTGCTTCGGCTTCTATCACAGGAGCAAAAGGAGATATTTCTAATCAGCAAATAGGGTATTTTAAACGTATAAAAGCAATGGGTTTAAAAAGTAACTTGATTGTTGGTTTTGGTATTTCTGACAAAGAAACTTTTGATACAGCTTGTCAATATGTAGATGGAGCAATTATTGGTTCGGCATTTATTAAGCATCTAGAAAAAAAAGGAGTTGATACGATTAAGGACTTTATCAAACCTATAATTTCTTAAATAAAAAAAGCGAAACTTAAAGTTTCGCTTTTTTTATGCTATTGTTTCTTGTTAGTTAACACTGATTAATCTGATATCAAAAACTAATACAGCACCTCCAGGAATACTTCCTCTTCCAGCATTACCATAGCCAAGGTTAGAAGGCACTAATAAGATTCCGTCTCCACCTTCTTTAAAATAAGGGATTCCTTCTGTCCAACCTTTTATAACTTGATTTAATCCAAAAGAAATTCCGTTTGCACTTTGGTCAAAAACAGTTCCGTCTAAAAAATAACCTTTGTAGGCAACAGTAACATTTGAGCTACTTGTTGGCCTTGCGCCAGTTCCTAGATTGTTTATTACATAATACAATCCTGAATTACTTTTTTCTGCGTTTAGGTTGTTGTCTGCAATATATTTAATAATATCTGCTTCCGTTTGTGGAGTGAAATTAGAATCATAATTGCTTGAACAAGAGGTAAATAAAATGATGCAAAGTAAAAATATTGATTGTTTCATGATCTGTTTTTTGTGAATAATTTGGCGAATATACTAGAATCATTTAACAACTTCGAAATTGAACTGTGAAAAAAAATATTAAAAGTTAATTTATACTAAAAAAAGTGTTAAGGAAATATTGAAACTTAATATTATAAAAATATAAAGTTTAATTTAGTTGTTCAAAATTTTATACAATGACTAAAAGAACTTTATTCTCGTTAGCAATCTTGTTCAATTGTGGACTGCTAATTGCTCAGAACACTTTAATTAGAAAGCCGTCTATAAGTCCAGATGCGACACAAATGGCATTTAGTTATCATGGAGATATTTGGGTACATAATTTTGCGACCAATCAATCTAAAAGACTAACAATTCATCAAGCTTATGAAAATGGTCCTATTTGGAATGCAAAGAGTAATCAATTAGCATTTACCTCAAATAGAAGAGGAAGTACAAATATTTTTACAACAGGGTTGAATGGTGGAGTTCCAACTCAAATGACTTATTTCCCAACCACAGATACACCTTCTCAATGGAATAAAAATGGAAATATTTTATTCACATCCAATAGAATTTACAAAGGCCCAGAATGGGATCCTGCAATTTATGCAGTAAATGAAAAAGGCGCAACTCCACAACGTTTTATGACAGCCTTAGGAAGTCAACCTTCGATTTCGCCTAACGGAAATTTTATTGCTTTTGTCAAAGGAGCTTGTAGAATTTCAAGAGAAGATTATAGTGGACCAGCACAAAGAGATGTTTGGATTTATAATTTAAAGACGAAAGCATATTATCAAATTACAACAAGTAAAAAGAATGATCATACACCACTTTGGGACGCAAAGAACAACTTGTATTATGTAGGTGCAGAAAGTGGTAGATATAATATTTATAAGACTTCGTTAAATCCAAATGGATCTGCTAGCGGTAAAACGAATCACTTAACTAAGTTAAACAAGAATGGCGTTTTAGCGTATTCGGTAAGTAGTAACGGAACTATTGTTTACAATAGCGGAATTAATGTATTTAAAATCCAAAAAGGAAGTTCTATAAAATTGAATTTAAACTTAGCGACAGACAATCGTTTTGAATTGGAAGAAACAAAAACGGTTTCTAACGGAATTAGAGATTTAAGCGTTTCTCCTAGTGGTAAATTAATTGCGTTAAGTATCAATGGAGAAATTTTTGTAAAAGAAAATAATAAAGACAAAGCCAATACAAACAATGTAAGTAATCATACTTTTAGAGATGATAATCCTTTTTGGATTGATGATGATACATTAGGGTTCTTGTCGGATAGAAGTGGGCAAAATGAGTTATATAAAGTCGTTTCTACAGATGAAAATGTGAAACTAAACAGAAGTTTAAAAACGATGGTTACGAAATTAACCAATAGTAAAATTGATGTTTTTGAGCCGTTACTTTCTCCAGATAGAAAGAAAATAGCATACAGAATTGGAAGAGGGAAATTAGTGATTGCTGATGTTTCTAAAGGGGAAATTAATAAAATTAAATCGTACTCAGATACTTGGGCAGCTGCAAATGGAGTTTCTTGGAGTCCAGATAGTAAATACATTGCGTATTCTCAGCAAGATTTAAATTTTGATAGCGAAATTTACATTCATTCTGTTGCAAATTCGGACCTTAAAATGAATGTATCAATGCATCCTCGATCGGATGTTGGGCCTGTTTGGAGTCCGGACGGTAAGAAGCTTTCTTTTATTTCTAATAGAGCAGGAGATAGAGGTGGAATTAACTATGATACTTGGATGGTTTGGTTGCAGAAATCTGATTGGGAGAAAACAAAATCTGATTTTAAAGAAGGTGCTTATTATCAACCAAAGAAAGATCCAAAAGCAAAAAAAGACATCAAGAAAGTAGTTGTTGAAATAGATCATGATAGAATTTTTGATAGACTGGTTCAGCTTACAAGTTGGGCAGGAAATGAGTTTGGAGCGATGTTTAGCCCAGATAGTAAAAGTATTTACATTTCAGCAACCAACCCAGCAACAAATAAAAACGGGTTATATAAGGTAGAGTTAACTGGAGGAACACCAAAACAGGTAAAAGGGGTTTCGAATGTTGGGGCGACGAGCATAGCCAAAGGAAGTGTTTATTATAGTTCTAAAGGGAAACTAAAATCAATGAACTTAAAATCAGATAAAGTTACTTCATATACACACTCAGCAACATACACTACTGATTTAGGAAAGTTGAATGAGCAAATTTTTGAAGAAGGAACGCGTGCAATTACTGCTGGTTTTTATGATCCAAAACACCACGGTTATAATTGGACTAGTATCGTTAAGAGATACCGTCCTTGGGTATTAGCGGCTAAAACAAAACAGGACTATACATTTATGTTCAATAATATGTTAGGGCAATTAAATGCAAGTCATATGGGATATAGAGGAAGTAATCCAGAAAAAGTTTCTAGTGATAGAGTTGGGGTTTTAGGATTGGATATTACTAATGTAACTAATGGAGCTAAAATCAATTATATTTTACCAAATTCAGCAGCAACAAAAACAACTGTCGCTTTAAAGGTTGGTGATGTAATTGTAGCTGTGAATGGGAAGAAAGTAGGTAAGAACACAAATTTTTATAGCTTGCTGAAAAACACTTCAGGAAAAGAAATTTTAGTTGCTTTAAGTTCAGGAAAGGAAGTGGTTGTAAGAACAGAATCTACTCGTAAATTAGGCCAGTTACGTTATGATGAATGGATCAACTCTCGTAAAAAGTTAGTTAATAAATTCTCTAATGGGCAATTAGGATATATTCATATTCAAGGAATGAATCTGCCTAGTTTTGAGCGTTTTGAACGTGAATTAAAAGCAAGTGGATACGGTAAAAAAGGAATTGTTATTGATGTTCGTTATAATGGTGGTGGTTGGACTACAGATCGTTTAATGTCAGTTTTAACTACACAGCAACATGCGTATACCGTTCCTAGAGGAGCAACTAATAATTTACAAAGAGATAATAAAAAATATGCAGGTAATTACCCTTTCAATGAAAGAGCAATTTTATCTGTAAATACAAAACCGATGGTTGCCTTGGCAAATGAAAATAGTTATTCGAATGCTGAGATTTTCGCACATGCATTTAAGAGTTTTAAATTGGGTAAATTAGTTGGGCAACCAACTTTTGGAGCTGTGATTTCTACAGGAAGTCACCGTTTGCAAAATGGAGCGATACGAATGCCGTTTAGAGCTTGGTATGTGAAAGAATCTGGAATGAATATGGAACACGGACCAGCAGTGCCAGATTATTTAGTAACCAATAAACCTGGTTGGAAAGCTAGAGGAGAAGATGATCAATTGAAAAAAGCAGTTGAGGTGTTGTTACAAGACATGAAATAAGTGTCATTCCTGTGAAAGCAGGAATCTATTATACTAAAAAAGCGAACCATTTGGTTCGCTTTTTTATATAGTTTAAGAGTTGGCTTTGTTCCCAAATACTTAGATTAATTCTCTTCCAATTAAGTAAATTCCAATAATAATAAACCCGATACCACCATTCCTTAATTTAAAAGAAAGACCTCCGTATCCATGCTTTTTTATTAATTTTTCAAAACCAGTAATAAAAGAGATACCAGCTATTATAAAAATTATTCCAATGATTAAGTTTTCAATATCCATTAAATCTTAATAAACTTTCTCACCATTTAAATAAGTTCCTACGACTTTAGTTTTATGTATTTTATTTCCTTCAACTTCCATGATGTTTTGGTTAAGGATTACAAAATCTGCAAACTTACCAACTTCAATACTCCCTTTTTCGTTTTCTTCAAAATTTGAATGTGCTGCCCAAATTGTCATTCCTCTTAAAGCTTCTTCTCTAGTCAAGGCATTTTCCATTTGGAAACCTCCTTTTGGATACCCTTCAGTATCTTGACGAGTTACAGCTGCAGAAAACGTTAAAAATGTACTCACTCTTTCAACTGGGAAATCTGTTCCTAATGCAACACTTCCATATTTTTTTAATAAATCTCTGTAAGCGTAAGCGCCTTTCATTCGCTCAGTACCAACTCTGTCTTTTGCCCAATACATATCTGAAGTAGCATGTGTTGGTTGGATAGAGGGAACAATATTGTCAAACATATCAAAATCTTCTGGAGAAATAATTTGAGCGTGTTCAATTTTCCAACGTCTGTCTTTCTGGCCTTTTAAAGCTGCCTTGTAGGTTTTTAAAATATGTGTATTTGCAGAATCTCCAATAGCATGTGAATTCATCTGGTAACTAGATTTTGCAATTTGTGCAGCAATTTCAGTATATCTTTTTGGTTTAAAAATCATGGCCCCAAAGTGATTGTCTCTATCGCTATATGACTTTTTCATTGCTGCTCCACGAGAACCTAAAGCGCCATCTCCATACACTTTGAACGAACGAACATTTAACCGATCAGTCTTAATAATTCCTTTACCGATGTAATAATCTAAATTTTTTTGACTCACAGAAACCATGGCATACACTCTCATTTTTAAATCACCAGATTTTTGTAAGCTATCCATTAATTCGATAGTCTTTCTTCCAACACCAGCATCATTTACAGTTGTTAAGCCATAACTAAAAGTTACTTTCTGTGCATCTAGCAATCCTTGAATAGCTTCTTTTTTTGTAGTGCCAGGAGTTTTAATATATCTCATAGCGGCATCAATCAATACACCTGTAAGTTTTCCGTTTTTTTGAATGAATTCTCCTCCAGAAATTTCAGAAGGAAACTTAGTACTAGACAATCCAGAGTATTTTAAAGCCGCTTCATTTACTAATAAAGCATGCCCGTCAACTCTACGTATTGCTACAGGAATATTTGGAAATAATTTGTCTAATTTTTCTTTTGTAGGAAATGCTTTTACGTTCCAATCATTTTGATCCCAACCACGACCAGTTATATATTCTGAGTTTTTCTCCTTTTTAAAAGCAACTAGCTTTTCTAAGATTTCGTCGTAGCTTTTAGTTCCTCTTAAGTTTACTTTCTGAAGGCTTAACCCTAAACCATTAAAATGACAATGTGCATCGATTAGTCCAGGAACAACCGTTTGGTTTTTTGCATCTACAGTTTCTGTAGCTACAAACTTATTTTGGATAGCATCATTAGAACCAACTCCAATGAACTTACCATCTTTAATAGCAAAGCTTTCAGCTTTATCAAAACTGTTATTTACGGTGTATGCATTTGCATTGATCACAATTAAATCTGCTTTTTCTTGTTGTTGGCAAGAGAAAAGAAGAAAAGAGACTCCTAAAGAATAAATTAATTTTTTCATTTTTTATTTGTTTTTTTATAGATGAACCAAGCCCAAAGAATAAATAAAAGCTGAACTATAATTCTAATATATGCTGCCGATTTAGAACCAATTGCAGGATTTTCTTTAAAAGCATCCCAAATATGAATTGGCATAAACAGGATCATTAAAAGAAAGATTCCGTAAGCAGATTTTTTCGAGAATCGCTTCATAAATAATCCAATTCCTAACAAGAACTCTACAGCTCCAGAAATATAATTCACGAGTAATTCCGGTAAAAAATCCGGAATAAAACCATTGTAAAATTCTGGTTTATAGAAATGATTAAATCCGCCATATATAAGGAAAATGGCTAAAAGTATTTTTAAAAATAGAAATAGATATTTCATGATTTTATTGCTTAATTGTGTCTGGATTTTCTAAATACTTATCCATCAAGTAAATCATACTAGCCATAGAAGCACTTCCTAATTCTAGTTCACGTTTGTTTACTTTATCAAACGTATCTGTTGCTGCATGATGATAATCGAAGTAACGTTGCGAATCTGGTCTGTAACCAACCAATGTTGTTTCTTCTGCTTTTAAGGGACTGATATCTGCTCCACTTCCTCCTTTATTGATGTCATGTAATCCGTAAGGAGCTAGTAATTTTTTCCAACTTTTTAACAATTTTGTGTTTCCTGAGTTTGCATCAATTGTAAACCCTCTTGGAGTGTGACCTCCAGCATCAGATTCTAAACCTCCTAAATGATTTTCATTTGTCAATTTAGCTGCATCAGCATACGCATCAGCACCACCACCACCTTGCTCTTCATCCATAAAGAAAACAACACGAATTGTGTTTTTAGGTCTAATGTTGTTTGATTTGAAGATGTGTAATACTTCTAAAGATTGTACAATTCCAGTTCCATCATCATGAGCTCCATCTCCTAAATCCCAAGAGTCTAAATGACCACCAACTACAATTACTTTTTCTGGATTTTTAGAACCTTTAATTTGACCAATCACATTAAAAGATTTCTCCTTAGCTAAATTTTCACAGCTCTGTTTGAAGTAGATTTTTAGTGAAGGATTGTTTTTTAAATCAGTACTCAATCTTTCTGCAGCAATTGTACTAATTGCAGCTGTCGGAATGTATTCACTTTTAGGAATGTCTTCATAACGCATCGTTCCTGTATGTGGATAATCATCTATTTTATTTGTCATAGAACGGACCAAAACGGCTTTAGCTCCAAATTTACCAACCGCTTTTGCGCCAAATACACGTTGACCAACACAGCCGCCATATGCCTGAAAAGTATTGATTAATGTATTGTCAAAAGGTCTGTTAAAAAACACGATTTTACCTCGTAGCTTTTCGCCTAACTCTTCCGCTTCTTTAATGCTTTTTACTTCTATGATTTCTGCTGTAATTCCATTTTTAGGAGTAGCAATTGAGCCTCCTAAAGCGCAAATAGCCATGTTAACTTTTTCCCCACTAATAGAGTAATTGGCAACTTCTTTTTCTCCACGAACCCAATGTGGAACAGTTGCTGGTTGTAGCCAAACAGAGTCTAAGCCTACTTCTTTCATTACACGTTCACCCCAAAGAACTGCTTTTGCAGCTTCTGGAGAACCAGACATTCTTCCGCCAACATTGGTTGTTAAATCACGAAGCCATTCATAGGATTTTCCATGCAATAATGCGCTATCAAATATCTTTTTGATGTTGGATTCATCTGTTTTTTCTTCTGTAGTTAATTCAGTTGAAGTTGTTTTAGGTTTTTTTGTTTCATTACATGCAATTAAAAGAATTGCAAAAATAAATAGTACGGATAGTTTTTTCATTGGGTATCGTTTTAAAGGTGATAAAGCTACATAAAATGCACGAATAAAAGAAAGGCTATTTATTGAGATAGCCTTTCTTTTATTTTAATAAGATGTTTTAAGAGTTGCTGAAATAAATTCAGCATAATAATGCGATTATTAAAAATCAAATTTATAGCTGATTCCACCTAAAACTTGAAATCCTTGAACATTGATGTTACTGAAACGTTGGTAGCCTGAATTTAAAACATTGTTCATTTTTACAAAAGCGGTAAACTTATCATTAAAATGATAACCCCCATTTAGGTTTACATCTATAAAAGATTTTAATGTAACTATTTTGTTTACCGAAGAAGGATAAACACCACTATATCCAATATCTTTTCTGTCGGAAACAAAGAAAATATTTGAGCTAGCATACCATTTGTTTCTTTTGTATTTAGCAAAAAATTCTCCTGTAATTTGAGGTAAGTTCCAAGCTTTTGTTTGGCTTTTCATAGTGTACGAATTAAAAGTTCCATTTGCTCCAACTACGAAGTTTCTATTAATATCTATAGTGAATTCTCCAGAAATTGAAAGTGTTCTAACATCATCATAGATATAAGAAAAAGAGTTTCCATATTCATAGCCTTTTAAAGGGATTGAATTTGCGGTGTTAGTACTTCCATCAGATTTTGAATTGTTTCTTATAAACAAGGGTTTATCATCTTCGTCACTATAGCTTGCTTTTATATCATAACTCACATCTGAAGAAAATT
>Ga0307492_10000764_pt1 | contig 13394 bp, 17 predicted proteins | sample SI3LmetaG_FD_202365 | JGI IMG/M metagenome (GOLD analysis project Ga0307492, IMG submission 202365) | Sea-ice brine microbial communities from Beaufort Sea near Barrow, Alaska, United States - SI3L | ecosystem: Environmental > Aquatic > Marine > Coastal | place: USA: Alaska | collected 2017-05-06
CCGGAGTGTCATGGGGACTGGCCCCACTGGGTTGGCCAGTACCACGCAGATCGCGAGCGATTTGCAGATCGTCAATCGCGCCCCACGCAAAGCCAAAGTCTGCGTACGCAAACACAGCAAACAAAGGGACTAGCACCGCCAGCGCTAGTGGCCCTCGACGACTCACGCCACTGGCCATGGGCGACACTGCCGCACTATCTAGTGGACTGACATCAGGCGCCGCCTCATCCAACAGGTTGCGTTGCAATTCAAGATACAGCTGATCAAAATTCTGTTGGTCAATTTCACCCACCTCGAGGCTCGCTGTCAGATCTGCCAGACGCTCCTCATAAATTGTCACGTTCAGTGCTGCGCGTTCAGCGGACGCCACTTCATCCACCGTTAGCTCACCCGCGGCCTGTCCACCCGCCGCAGCGCTACCTTCAGCTTGCCCTAATGGCCTTTTGTTTACTAACAAGGGGATTAAAATAAACGCAGCGGCGAGCACACACAGCAAGCAGGCATACAACCAAAAACCTGTAATCATTTAGACAACATCCGTTGTAGGCGCGCTTGATCATCATCGTTAAGCACGGCCACTTGTAACTTGCGACGACGTACCATGCGATAGATCACAGCCATCGCAATCAGCAGGAAAGCCAGCGGACCAAACCAGAGCACAATAGTACCGGCCTTCAGCTGGGGCTTGTAGAGAATAAAATCGCCGTAGCGCGCCAGCATAAACTCCCGGATTTGTGTATCACTTTGCCCGTCCAACACCAGCCGATGGACCTCGCGACGCAAATCCCGAGCAATCATGGCATCAGAGCCGGCTATATTAGTATTGAGGCATTGAGGACAGCGTAACTCGGCAATTAAGCCGTTGTACTGGTTACGTTGCTCGCCTGATGGGAACGGGTAGGCGTCAATCGCGGCAGAAGCGGCACCTGAAGTACCCAGCGCCAGCAACAAAAAAATGACGGCTATATACTTCATCACAAGCTAACCCTCCATAACCGTCGATGACTGGGACGCTTGACTCAGCAGCAGATCTACCACCGGCCGTAACGTCTCTTCCCACACGCGCCGGGTTACGGGCCCTACATGTCGATACCGGATAACACCGTTGGCATCCAGAACGAACGTTTCCGGGGCGCCATATACGCCTAAATCAATACCCAACTTACCCTGGTCGTCAACAATATTGAATTGGAAAGGGTTATTATGCCGCACTAACCATTGACGCGCCTTAACAGACTCGTCGTTATAATTTATGCCATATAGAGGCAAGCCTTCCTCGCGACTGATGCGCATTAGCTCAGGATGTTCAATCAAACAATTAGGGCACCAAGTGGCCCAAACATTCACCAGTGCTACTTGTCCCTTAATGTCTTTGTGCGTGACGATACGGTCAGGCGCATTAAGCTCATTCAGGGAAAACTCAGGGAACTGTTGGTCGATCAATTCCGACGGCAAAAAATGCGGATCCTCTAAGTTGAACCCCACTGCCAGTATCATCACCAGTCCGACGAACACCGCCAGCGGAATCAACAAGCTTTTATTCACACTATCGTTCGTCGTGACGCTTCGATCAGGGCTATCAGTGCGCACATCATGATCGGCATCACTCATATCGCAGCGCTCGATGCAGAGTTCGATCCAGAGCTCGATACGACACTCGTTTGTCGCGCTTGCTTGACAGCCCGATAACGTCGATCAAGTATCGTCGTAAAGCCCCCTAAAGCGATCAGTAGGCCACCGAACCAAATCCAACGCACGAACGGTTTGTAGTGCACTCTGACAGCCCAGGCATCCCCGCCTATGGGCTCACCAAGAGCCACATACAGATCACGAAACAGGCTCGGATCGATATCCGCCTCGGTCATGACGTTACGCGACGCCTCATAAAAGCGTTTTTCAGGGTACAGCACCGTTTGCCTGACACCATCCACAAGCACTTCAATCTCGGCCTGGTCGGCGATATAATTGGGCCCTTTAACCTTGCGCATCTCGTTAAAACGAAACTCGTAACCCGCCAAATTCACCACATCACCCGGTGCCATTCGCAGATCTTTCTCTTGGGTGTAATACACCGTTGTGCAGACACCAATGACGGCGACGGCAATACCCACATGACCCAGCAACATCCCGTAATAAGACATGCTCTGACGGAACAACGAGGGAATTTTTTGCACTTTGTTCGCGACCTTCGAGGAAAAGTCACGCACCAAGTTGATAACAATCCACAGCGCCATAGCATCCACTAGCACGACGACACCGGAAAAACTGCTGCCGAGGAAAAACACCAAGGCGCCGACTATCAACACGCTGGCCAACATCGGCCGCCATTGTTGAGTGAAAAAGGCTATCGGCGTTTTCTTCCAGCGCGATGTAGGACTCACCGCCATGGCCGCAAACAATAACAACATCAACGGTACAAACACGGCATTGAAATACGGCGGGCCAACAGATATTTTCTTGCCGTCCGTCAGAGCCTCGTAAATCAGGGGATACAAGGTGCCCAGTAAGACGGCACCCGTCGCGGTCACTAGCAGCAAGTTATTAACCAGCACCATGGTTTCCCTGGATGTCCAATCGAATCCCGCTTCACTCTTAATACCTGACACCTTGATCGCGTAAAGCAACAAAGAACCACCAATCACCACAACCAGGAACGCAAGGATAAACATGCCACGCTCGGGGTCGACGGCAAAAGCGTGTACCGACGTCAACACACCGGAACGCACGATAAAGGCCCCTAAAAGACTAAACGAGAACGCGAAAATCGCAAGTAGCACCGTCCAGCTTTTAAACACACCGCGCTTCTCCGTCACCGCTAAGGAGTGAATTAAGGCAGTGCCGATCAGCCAGGGCATAAACGAAGCATTTTCTACCGCATCCCAGAACCACCAACCGCCCCAACCCAGCTCGTAATAGGCCCACCAGGAACCTAGGGTTATACCGACAGTGAGAAACGCCCAGGCAACATTAGTCCAGGGTCGCGACCAACGCGCCCAAGCAGCATCAAGCCGACCGGTGGTGAGGGTCGCGATGGCAAAGGCAAAGGGTACAGCCATGCCCACGTAGCCCATATACAGCATCGGCGGATGAACAATCAGGCCGAAGTCTTGCAGCAGTGGATTCAAATCAGCGCCATCAGCGGGGAACACTGGCAGGGTACGATCGAAAGGGTTCGACGTCAGCAGCAAAAACAATATAAAACCAATAGTCAGTGCCCCCAAAATCGCCAGTACACGGGCACGCATATCCAGCGTTAAGCCCCGACTAAAAATGCTGACGGCGAGGGTCCAGCCGCCCATAATCAATGTCCAAAGTAGGAAAGAGCCTTCATGAGCGCCCCAGATTGCTGACATCTTGTATTGCAGGGGTAGGGCCGAATTGGAATTACGCGCGACATAGGCGACAGAAAAATCATCAGTCCAGAACGCATAGGCAAGGCAGACAAAACTCAACAACAAAAATACAAACAAGCCAGCAGACAAAGATCCAGCCATTTGCATCAGCCGCGGCTGCCGTTGATAGACACCCACCGCAGGCAGCAGCGCGAGACTAAACGCCAGCCCCAGCGCCAGTATTAGGCTGAAATGACCCAGCTCAACAATCATAGAGGCATGCCTTTAACGTCTACTTCAAGCTTCTGCTGGTTTTCTGCCAGAGTCTGGGCAATCTCCGGTGGCATATAATTCTCATCATGCTTGGCCAGAACTTCCTCAGCGACAAACACCCCCTGGTCGTTAAGTTGGCCCCGGGCGATCACGCCTTGGCCTTCACGAAACAGGTCGGGCAAAATCCCCACATACGTAATGGTCAAGTCGGAGCCTTGCATATCGCTGACCTGGAAAGTGACCCGCAGATCTGTTGTAGAACGCTGGACGCTATTGTCTAGTACCATACCGCCGGCACGAATGGTGGTATTGGCTGGCGCTTCACCCCGCACAATTTGCGCGGGTGAATAAAATAAATTGATATTTTCATTCAACGCCATCAGCGCCAGCCCCACCGCGGTCCCAACGCTGCTCACCAGCAATCCGGCAATCATCAATCGATTGCGGCGCTGGGGTTTCATTTTACCAAATTTCATAAAGTTTCCTGCCCTTGTGATACCACCGGGTCGCGTGACTGCCCGTGCGTTTAATTGATTTCGCGATTCCCTTCCCGGGCATTTTCTTGCACTAGCGCCTGACGCCTAGCACGCAGAATAGCGCGCTTGAGTTGCAAGGGTCGCAGTATATTGACCAGCAGGACTACCAAGGTAATACCGTAACAACTCCAGACAAACACACCATGCTCACCCATCTGGAGAAATTCGGCAAAGCTGTTAAAACTCATGAGTCGCGCACCAAATCGCTAACCCACTGGGTACGACTCTCGCGCTGCAAAATCTCGGCCCGCATACGCAACATCCAGGCGACAAAGAAAAAAGTATAAAAACCCAGCACCATAACCAGCAACGGCAGCCACATTTCCGCGGGCATCGCTGGCTTTTCCGTGAGACTGAAGGATGCTGACTGGTGCAGGGTAAACCACCAGTCAACGGAATATTTGATAATCGGCAGGTTAACCACACCCACCAACGCCAACACAGCCGTCGCCCGGCCTGCCGCGTCTCGATTGTCCATGGCTGAGCGCAGCGCGATCACCCCGAGAAACAAAAACAACAGCACAAGAGTTGACGTTAGGCGCGCATCCCAGACCCACCAAGTACCCCAAGTGGGCTTACCCCAGATGGCACCGGTCACCAGCGCTAAAAGCGTAATTGATGCACCGATAGGGGCGGCGCACTGGACGGCAATATCTGCCAATTTTATCCGCCAGACAAGAAATACCAATGCCGCCGATGCCATCATCATATAGCTGGACTGGGCCAATATGGAGGCGGGTACATGCACATACAAAATGCGTGCACTGTTGCCCTGCTGGTAGTCCTGCGGAGCAAACAACAGCCCCCAGACAGCACCCACTATTAACAACGCCCCAGCCAGAAAACCCAGCCAAGGGAGCCAACGGCCACTCACATCAAAAAATGACCGGGGAGAGCCTAATCTGTGCAACCATTTCCACACGTAAATCATCGACCTTGTCTAAGAACTGTCATTGTCTGAAACGCAAAGTGCATAGCGCTGCTTGGAGCGCGCGAACACGCTTCCAAAGCGTCATATTAACAGATTTCTGCGCGCCTGTTCATCATCAAACGGTGATTGACAGGCTTTCTATACCCGACTTAACGATGAGCACATCGCTGTCGGTCTCCGCCATCACCGCTTCAGCCACACTACCCCCCAGTAATGGGCTAACACCGGCGCGCATCGTGCTTCCCAACACAATCACCCCCGCATCAATTTGCTGCGAGGTGTAATTAACAACCCTGTCTACGCTGCCCAACTCAACGTGGACCCGTTCGCTATCGATCTGGTGCTGAAACGCCACTTGCCGCGCTAACGCCATCTGATCTAGCCGCAGTCGCTCCACCGCCTGAACCGCCAGGGGATGTGTTAAAATAGGCAGAGGCGCCAGACTATAGGCGCTCACGACGTGCAGGGGACCATGCAATAACGCTGACACCGCCGCCGCCTGCTGCAGCACCCGCTCGTTGAGCGCCACATGCGACTGATCCGTCTCCGCAACGTCGACGGCCGCCAGCATCGGCTTACCCTTGAGTCGATAGAAGTGACTCACCAGCCACAGAGGAATAGCGCACTGGCGCACCAGCTGCCAGTCTGTGGGGGTCAACGCTAACTGACGTAGCAGTCCATGGTGGCGCAAGGGCTTGAGAATGCAGTCAACCCCCAGCGCGGCTGCCCGCTCAATAATGGACTCGTGCAACTGCTCGAACTCAATCACCGCGGTATCGACGGAATATCCAAGGTCACGCAGGGGCTGAACCAGCAACGCAAGCCAAGCGTCCTTATCATCGGCCTGACAAGCCGTTTCTGCGGGCAGCAGCGCCCTGCTGGAAGATGGCGCAGGGGACGTCGCCGGCAAGAGTCGCTCAACATACAGCTCGATTTGAAAGTGAAAAGAGTCAGGGGGCATCTCTTTGACTCGGTTCAACCCGGCGTGCTCAGTCTCCTGAGCGTCGATCACAACCAGCAGGCTTGTCACAACACGCCTCCTCTAAAATCTCAAGTCAGGCAGTGTAGACCCTCAAACCTCAGCGCTGCATGACACGAATCAAGGCACCACTAACACCCTATACAGACCCGCCAAAGGCACCACAGGCGCGGCAACCTGAACGTTTAGTGACGCCTTAGTGGCTCACAGAGATGCGTATTCCCGCGCTGGTCGCGAGGGGCGCCATGCCTACACTCAGCGCCAGCAGGACCCCCAGCCAAAGCATATGCCCGGTGTAGTCGCCGCCTTGAATGCCGGTTTGAACCATGGACGTTGCCAAGATCAGTACTGGCACGAATAACGGTAGTATCAATATCGCAATCAACAACCCGCCCTTCCGCAGCCCTACCGTTAAACTCGCGCCGATGGACCCCAGCAGGCTCAAAATGGGCGTACCAAGCAGCAATGACCATAGCAGCGCCTCAGTACCCGACGGCGTTAAAAACAACATCAAACCCAGCAACGGGCTCAACAAGGCCAGAGGCAGCCCCGTCATCAACCAGTGACTGAACACTTTGCCCAGCACCAACCACAGCAGGGGTGCGTCACTAAAGGTCATCTGCTCAAGGGAGCCATCGTCATAGTCGGTACGAAACAGCAACTCCAAAGACAGCAACGTCGCCAGCAGGGCTGCCACCCAAATCACACCGGGGGCTATCTGCTGCAACATGGATGGCGTGGGGCCAATACCCAGCGGGAAAAGGCTGACGACGATGACAAAAAAACACAAAGGATTGAGCAAGTCCGCCGGATTGCGATAGGCAATCAACAACTCACGCCGAATGGTGGCGACAAACAGGCTCATCCGCCAAGCCTCAAGCATCGCATAGGTGTGACCCTCGACAGGGTCTGGTGACTAATCACAATGAGCACACCGCCGGTATCGATATGGGCCTGCATACGAGCTTCCAATCGTTCAACGCCCTGTCGATCAATAGCACTGAAGGGTTCGTCAAGAATCCACGCCTGGGCCTGCAGAAGATATAGCCGGGCCAAATTGACCCGCTTACGTTGCCCCTCTGACATGGCACCACACAAGACCTCTTCATAGCCGCGCAAACCTACCTCCGCAAGCGCCTGATCGACCGTGGCAACATCAATACCCGCCTGTTGCAAGCCCGCCAGCCACGTAAGATTCTCCCGGGCACTAAGCAGGTCTTTGACGCCGGGTTTATGTCCTAGGTATAGCGGCTGTGATGTGAGATCCCAGCTCACTGAACCGCTGAAGTCTGTGTATAAGCCCCCGAGAATTCGCAGCAGGGTTGTCTTCCCTGCTCCATTGCCACCCTCAATCTGCAATAGCTCACCGGCGCCCACAACAAAAGACAGATCTTCAAACAGGTATCGATGATCACGCTCACAGGTAAGTTGATTAACAGTTAACATGGGCACAATTTTCTTCAGATTCGTTCATTAGTTGACTCAGGCGGCCGATAGTAACAGAGTCAGCCATAGCAACCGTGAAAAATCTCCCGACATGAACGTCAGTATGAAAATTCCTCCTATCACACCGACTGTAGCGCCAGAGCGCAGCTTACCGGCGTCCGCGCAGGCTCAAACGACGGCACCCGTGCCAAGCAATCGCCAGCCAACAGCAAGCGTGAGCCTGTTGGCCCAGGTCACGACTGCCCAAAGCGCGTCATCGGCGGCAGAAGTCCGCCTGTTTCGCACCGGCGAGACCTTCCAGCTGGAGAGTAAAGTGCCGTTGCAGGCCGGCCAAATCATCTCGGTTAAGGCGGCGGGCGGCGGCTACCAGATTGATCAGAGCGGCCAGGGAATCAACCAATATTTACTCCGGCTGTTGCTACCCAGAGATGCAGCCTTACAACGCCCCATCGCGGAAATGCAGCGCTGGCAAGGGGCGGCAACCGCACCGGGAATACCGGGGACGGGCACAACGCTGCCAGGCAACACGGCCTTGCCCAGCCCAGCAACACTCACCCAGCAGATCTTGACCACTGGCTTGAACGTCAGCAGCATGCCGACTGGGTCGGCAGATTCACGTCTTACACCACGCGCCCCATTGATACCTGACGGCGCTAAGTCGCCAGCTACCACCGCACAGCGCTTGATCGCGGGGCTTTCATTGAACAACCCTGGTGCGGCCTCGACAAATGGTCCCGCCGCAGCGCCTATTATCGCCGTCAGTGAGGATTCGCTGAAACGCCTTGGCGTCGTTTCACCCAACAACCCAGGTGCCATGACATCTAGTAACCCCGCCACAGGCTCACACTTCAGCACTGGACAACCCCAGCGTGACCTAGCAATGGGCTCGATCCGTCTGGCAAATACCACAACGATGACCAATAACCCGGCACCGTCAACAACAACCGATGCCCGCCAGCCGCCCAGCCCAGCTCAGGCTGGACGCAGCATTGACAACCCCGCTGTTAATACAACGACCACGGGTGCGCCTGATCAACGCCACCCGGTCCCTGAGGCCGCCATGACGCTGGTACGCACCCTGATCAGCAATCTCCCCCAGCGCGGCCAGCTAGACGCCACCGCCATCCGCGATTTTATACGCCTGGCCAGCCTCTTACCTGCCACGCGCGACCCTGCCAGCGGGCAACCTGCCAGCGAGGAACGCACAACCAACGCAACATCAACAGCCAGCCTGAACCCCACAATCGCTGCACGCCCAGGGCTACTGACATTATTGCTACAAATAGCCCGTGCTCTGACACCCGGTGATGCACTGGCCGCTGGCGCGATCACCGGTGACCGCGCCTTAAGCGGCACACAATTGCGCAAACCCGTGGCCGATATGCTGGGTAAACTGATGCTCAACCAGTTACAGCCGCTGATGCAGCGCTCCGACCCGACTGACGGTGAAATGCGCCGGGTGGACATGCTGGTGCGCAATGACCAGCAGCTCGACAGCTTTAATCTACAATTCAGTCGGGTCGATTTACCCGCGACTCGAGTTAAGGAAGACGACGCCGATGCCTCCAGCCATGCGAATGGGGGAAAGACTCGCGCCTGGCGGGTCAAACTCACGTTTCATCTGCAACGACTCGGGGAGGTCAGCGCCATCGTCAACTATACGGAAGGAAAAACTCTATCGACGTCGATCTGGAGTGATAGTGCGGATACCTTCGCCCTGATGCGCGAGCATCAGTCACAATTACAGGAGCGTCTGGCGACGTCCTTGCAGGACAGCGGCATTGATATACAGATAGATGTTCTCCAAGGCACGCCACCAAGCACGCCCGGCAATCTGTCGAGCCACCTCGTTGACACCCGCGCATGAAGCCTCCCTCCAGCGACAAGCCGGAGAATGGCCGGCCGACTAACAGCGCAACTCCCCAAAAGAAGGGACCTGTCGACATTGTCCAACACAAACCTGACCCTATCGCCGTCGCCCTTTATTATGATGGCCATAATGCGCCAAAGATAACGGCTCGCGGTGAGGCAGAACTGGCAGAAGAGATTATCGAGATAGCGCGGGCGTTTGCAGTACCTACCTTTGAGCAGACAGAACTGGCCCAAACGTTGTACGCCATGGAACTCAATGATGAGGTACCCGAACCTTTGTATGTGGCAGTCGCCGAAATTATCTCCCTGGCTTACATGCTTGAAGGTCGCACGCCCGGAGATCCTCGCCCTACCCGCAGCGATACATGACCATCGTTACATGACTATCGATACAAGAACAGAGAGACATGACTCTCTATCGATTAGTTAAGCGCGGAATTTTTACCACCAAAGAGCGACGACACGGACTTTCCTGAACGCGCTGATGCCGGCCCCCCGGGGGATCTCAGCGGACGTATATGAGCAATAATTTCAGCTTCAGTACGAGAAACGCCGAGCTCATCCGCAAGCCTAGCGGCATCAGCACCGGCAGACATCAAGCGTTCAGCATTATCCATCTGCTCGTCCACCGCGCTGCGCTGCAGCTTCGCATGAACGTCCTGCTCAGCGGCAGAATCAATGCTATCGCGCACTTGGTGGCTAGTAGGGTTAGCCCCGGCTTTTGAATCCACGGCTTTTTGCAATCCCCGCACATGCTTCGCCATACCGTAAACCGCTAGTTGATTGGCTTGCATGTCTCGGCGCTGTGATTCAAGTTGACGCGATAGACTACGCCGCTGACCCAGCAACAAGATCAGACTCACCACGATAGCCACGGCACCGATCACAAGAGCTATTTCAAATATGGGCATAAGCGCTCAATTACCCTATCAATTAAATGCTAAAAACAGATCCTTTTTAACGTTTACTGGCCTTCGCCGCAACTAGAGGTTATTAAACTCTGACCATTCTTCATTGGTGAGCATCTTATCCAGCTCCACAAGAATCAGCAATTCATCGTTCTTGTTGCAAACCCCCTGAATAAATCGGGCACTCTCATCATGGCCGGCATTCGGTGGGCTCTCTATTTCTGACTGGCGCAGGTACACCACCTCAGACACACTATCTACTAGGATACCCACGACATGCTCATCCGTTTCAACGATTACGATACGCGTACTATCGCTGATATCACCTTCACCGACAGAGAAGCGCTTACGGGTATCAATAACGGTCACAACATTACCGCGCAGATTGATAATACCTAGCACATAGTCTGGCGCACCGGGGACTGGCGCAATCGATGAGTAGCGAAGCACTTCCTGCACTTGCATCACATTAACGCCATAGGTCTCGCCATCGAGGCGAAATGTCACCCACTGCAGCATGGGGTCCTGATCGGACTGGGCTTTCATATTCATAAAGACTTCCTGTCAATGTCGCAGGTAAAGGCCATCGAAATCTCAACATTGATGGCACAATTGAGACGACTCACGTCTAAAAAATGGACCTACCCTTATCAATATAGCTGAGCAATCTACTAGCGCCAGCCGATGCGGGTCCGCTGCAGAAAATAAATAGGGTCAAACACGCGCGACAACAATGTCGTGTGAGTTCCTACAAACCACGGGCTACGCGTACTGGGGCGGCGCCAGAGTACGTCATCAGGCTCAATACGGGTTATTCCTTCGACGGCATCGACATAAATACCCGGCAGGTCACCGTCTGTCAGCAGCAGGTAGTTGGTGGCGTCAAGCCCTGGCAGGCTGACGCCGGCAAATCGATCAAACTTTTCAACCTGCTCTATCCGCCTAACCTGATCGACGGGTACCAGCAATGAATAGGGGCCCACCTTAACCTGCAGACAAGCGAACGTCTCGGTCCGGGCCGATGGTGCCGGTATAACAAAGCGATGGGGGGCCTCAATCTCACCCCGCAGCGACTGCAGGCGGTCTGCCGCCCTATCAAAAGTGGCTTCGAGACCAGGATTAGGGGCTGGATTGAGAGCAGGACTGCGCACCACTGGCACTGTCGGTACTGTCGGCCCGACAATCTCCGGCATGCGAAATTCAGCCGCTGTTACGACAGGATCACTAACGTGAGTTGCGCGTTTGTCAGGTGCACGGATCTCAGGCGCATCGGCTTTAAACCCATCGGCTTCAAGAACAGCAGCACCTGCCATATCCGACTCGGAGGTGGCATCTTGGAGCAGCAGATCGAGGTAATCTACCAACATGTCTGGCAGAGCCGTGTCTGCCGTCTTAACTCGCCTGCGCTCGACTTCAGTCATCATCGACAACCGCAATGCCGGTCAGCGTCGCCACGAGCTTCTCATAGGCTTTAACACCGTGACTCTGGGCGTACAAAAATGACGGCATCACGCCCAGTCGACTGGCATCGCGGAACTTGGTGTCAACAGGAATGTACCCTGGCCAGAGGCGTTCAGGATAACGGTTTTGAAGAAAACTAAGACAGCGCTTGCTGGCATTCGTACGCTGATCGTACATGGTTGGTACCAGCGAATAGTCAACCACCGTGCCCGAATGATCCAGCATTTCAAGCACCTTGAGCATCCGCTCAAGCCCCTTAAGAGCTAGAAAATCGGTTTGAACAGGCACAATTAAACGCTCACACGCCACCAGTGCATTGACCATTAACAGACCCAATGCCGGGGGCGTATCGATCACCACATAATCATAGTCCTGGGCTTTCTCGAGCAGGAACGACTTTACCACCAGCCCCCGCCCCTTGAGCGTTGCTGCACGCTTCTCTAGGTTGGCCAGGCCAATAGATGCACCAATGACGTCGACACCATCGAAGCCGGTCGGCACGGGCGTCAGGCGCGCCCATGTCTCCGGCGTGTTATCGAATATTTCATAGGCGGTGTTCTCAACTTTGTCTGGGTCGAGCTTGAAGTAACTCGTGAGCGATCCCTGAGGATCAAGGTCCAGCAACAACACCCGCTTTTGCTGGTGACTCAGGGCGTCAGCCAGCGATACCGAGGTCGTTGTCTTACCGACCCCTCCTTTTTGATTAGCTACAGTCCATATACGCATCGCAGTTTTCCGCCAGAGATCAGGCCGAAGCCTCCTGCTTTTCCATGTTATCCAAAATTTCTTCGAGCATTGATGGCTCGATATTCTCCAACCAGCCGTCGTCAGTTTCCACCTCATCCTGACCAGGGGTCGCTAGGGATGAGGTAGCTGGGGATGAAGAAGCTGGCGGTGGGTCAGCCTCCTTTACCAGGCCCGCTGGGTCAAAACCTTGTTGACGAATCTTGATGATCACCCGACGATTCTGCGTCCGGCCGACAGCCGTTTCATTGCTTGCCATGGGACGGGAAGCACCCAAGCCCAAGGCAGCCAAACGCGGCGCGGCTAAACCTTGACCCTCAAAAATTCGCACCATCGCCGCCGCTCGCGCGGCAGACAATTCCCAGTTCGACGGGTACTGCTGAGTCGAACTGGGCTGATTATCGGTGTGCACCTCGACCACAATATCTCCGCTCGCGAGGCGCAATACCGGCAGTATATCGATCACGGGGCTATTGCCGCTCAGCGTCGCGCTACCCGTACTGAACAGCAATGCCGCACCAATACTGATTTCAAACCAGTCGGCCGACTCAGCTGACACCTCGAAGCTATCTGGCAAAAATTCCGCCAGGATCTGCTCCACAGGCACCGGTGGTTTGGATGTCACCAACTCGGCCGCGCCTTCATTGGGCAGGGCGCTTGGTAAAGAGCCTGACAAAGAGTCTGGCAACGCGCTAAATAAGAGAGCAGGCGGATTGTTCGATGAGTTAAAAGCGACATCAAGGCCTGATGAAACCTTCGCTAGACGCTCGGCATCGACCTTCGAGACAGAGTACATCACCACAAAAAAATGCCAATAGTAGCGTCAGCAAGTCTGCATAGGACAGCAACCAACGATCTTTATTGGGTGCAGAGACTGTCTGCAACGGCCTCATCATCTCATGACCTCATCAG
>Ga0307492_10000765_pt1 | contig 13384 bp, 6 predicted proteins | sample SI3LmetaG_FD_202365 | JGI IMG/M metagenome (GOLD analysis project Ga0307492, IMG submission 202365) | Sea-ice brine microbial communities from Beaufort Sea near Barrow, Alaska, United States - SI3L | ecosystem: Environmental > Aquatic > Marine > Coastal | place: USA: Alaska | collected 2017-05-06
CATTGCCCATTATAGACTTTGAAACCAGTGCTAAAGCAGCCAGAGCTAAGTTATGGGCATTCCAAAAACGCGATGATGTGAAAGCTGAGGGACGCCGGATATTACGACGTCATACTGTGCCAAACCGCCCTAAAAACATGTGAATTAGTGTGAGACTTATTACCACTTAATATGATACTAATATTTTGTTTTTAGTAGAAAGTCTAGATACGGAGAAACCTTTTGAATATTGATTTGTCTTTACCACCACAATTTTCCAAGCCTACTTTATTTGATATCTTGCGTGAGGTAAGAGCGCCTTTTGAGTTTGCTTCAATTGCCCTAAATGTGCATGCGTTAAGTCATGCACCTAAAGGTAATGGCAGAGCTGTGATGTTAGTACCGGGCTACTTAGCTGATGATTACTCCATGCGGCCACTTGGAGCCTATCTTGGGTATCTTGGTTACGATGTTTATTACACCGAGTTGGGGCGAAATATGGGCAAAGTCAACACTGATATGATGCGATTAGGAGATCGAGTAGAATCAATATCTCAAGCCTTAGAGGGGCAGCCTGTCACCTTAATCGGCTGGAGCCTAGGCGGTGTGCTGACTCGTGAGGTGGCTCGTTTATTCTCTGACGTAGTACAAGAGGTATTAACGTTGGGTACACCTATAGTGGGCGGCCCCAAATTTACATCTGTAGGTAAAAGATACGCCAAACTAAACAACATTGACTTAGAGAAATTTGAACTTGATGTACATCAACGCAATTCTATCGGTTTGATTCAGCCTGTAACCTCCATTTATAGTAAATCTGATGGGGTGGTTGGTTGGCAAGCTTCTGTGGATATATATAATCCACAGGCTAATAATATTGAAGTGACGGGCTCTCATATGGGGTTGGGCGTGAACCCCAAAGTATGGTTGACGATTGCTGACGTTTTGGGGAACTGAGTTGTGGAAAAATAGTGATATTAGGCATGGCTGATTTTACGTTTGTTGCGGCTGGTTTGAAATTTGCCGATTTTGGTTTGAAACTTGCAGACAATCAATTATTGGTGCATCTGGTTATTTTAAGTTGAGGGATTTATGGTGTTTAATAGTAGGTTGGTTGAGCAATGTCTTGTATTTAAGGGGCAAGTATTCGCCGTCTTTTTGACAGTTTTGTCTTTATGGGTTATTTCTTTGCCTTTGCAAGCTTTAGAATTTGGCGGAAGTGGCCATCAAGGTACTGAAACTGAAACTCAAGGGTATTCACTATTTATTGCCGATAATTTTTCTCGTAAAAGTCCTTTTTATTGGAGTTTAGGGGTCAGTCGATATGATGAAGTATATGTTGAGTGGAATAATAGCAATTTAAAGTTTCCGATTGATAGTGCCGAGGCTGCGCTTTCTTATCGTCATCAATTCAACTCGCGAAGCCCTATAGTGAGAAATTTCAGTATGGAATACCAATTAGGTGTTGCCGCCTCATTAACAGACAACAAGTTTACCTGGGTTGAACTGGATGAAGAAAAATATTTTTCAGAAACCGGCGATGTCAACGGATTTTTGGCCTTTTCGGCACACTACAAAATATCTTCAAATTTTTCTGCCATCATGGGGGTGAAACATTTTCCCAAGGTGTCTGAATTTGGCAGTATTAGTTCCATTTTTTTGGGGGTTAAGTTCAACCTCGACTTTAGTCCAACTTATTATGGTAACTGATCTTACTGATTAGGTCTTTGGGTCAAAAGCATAGTGTATAAGTCAAAAGTGAGTATTGTTTATGTCTAGAATGAAACCGCAAAGCGCTGTAAGACGCTGCTGTAACTGTATCAGATTACACCTCTTTAGTTTTACCTTGGTTGTCATGATTGGCCTAGCTTGGCCGCACCCAAGTTATGCCCAGGTCATTACCTGTCCTGGCCCTCCACCATTAATCACCACTGATACAGATGGTGATGGTTATGATGACTCCATTGATGTGTTTCCTAACGACCCAGCTCGCCATTACGACTATGATGGTGATGGTATCAGCAACTTAGACGAAAACGATGACGATGGTGATGGTGTTCGTGACATAGACGACAACAATCTAGATGCCGACCCCGTTATCAATTTTTATGACCCTTTTCCCGAAGACCCCCTTGAATGGATGGATACCGATGGTGATTGCCTTGGCAACAACACCGATTTAGACGATGACAATGATGGCGTCGCAGATACCGTTGATCCTTTTCCTTTAGATATGTTTGAATCTGTAGACACTGACGGTGACAAGATTGGTAACAGTGCTGACACTGATGACGACAACGATGGTGTGATTGATTTTTATGATGCCCTACCTTTGGACGCAAGTGAACAAATAGATACTGATAGCGATGGCGTAGGAAATAATACCGATGAAGACGATGATAATGACGGTATTGATGATGTAAGCGATGCTTTTCCACTGCTTCCTTCTGAAACCCTAGACACAGACAATGATGGGATCGGAAACAATAGCGACCCCGATGATGATGGCGATGGTGTCATTGATACTAATGACTTTTTGCCAAACGATCCTGCTGAATCATTCGATAACGATGGCGATTTGATTGGAGATAATGAAGACACCGATGATGACAATGACGGTTTTGCAGATGGCGTAGATGCGTTTAGAACGGATCCTGCTGAAAACTTAGATACTGATAACGATGGTGTGGGTAATAATGCTGACAGTGATGATGACGGTGATGGCGTCGCTGACAATATCGACGTATTTTCCCTTGATTCAACTGAATTCATCGACACAGACAATGACGGTATTGGTAATAATACTGATAATGACGACGATGGTGATGGTGTTGAAGATGGTATAGATGAATTTCGTCTTGATAGCACTGAATCTATTGATACAGATGGCGATGGCATTGGTAATAATGCTGACACCGATGACGATGGTGACGGTGTCGCTGATGTTGTCGATCCTCAACCTTTGAATATGGCCGAAGAAACCGACACTGATGGTGATGGTATTGGTAATTTATCAGATACTGATGATGATGGAGACGGCGTAGAAGATGGCGTTGATGCTTTTCCGTTAAACGGTGCTGAATCAATAGATACGGACGGAGATGGATTAGGTAATAATCTAAATGATGCTGATGATGATAACGACGGAATAGTTGATTCTGATGATGCTTTTCCGTTAGATAGCTCAGAATGGCTTGATACTGATAATGACGGTACAGGTAATAATGCAGATACAGATGATGACGGAGACGGCACCATCGATAACATTGATGCATTTTTACTTAATGCTGTTGAGTCCAAAGACACTGACGGTGACGGTGTAGGTAATAACGCCGATAGTGACGACGATAACGACTTTTTTATTGATGTAGAGGATGATTTCCCCCTAGACCCATTAGAATGGTTAGACACTGACGGTGATCTCGTTGGCAATAACGCTGACAACGATGATGATAATGACGGTGTTAAAGATTCATTAGATATATTCCGGTTAAACAGCTCTGAATCATCCGACACAGATGCTGATGGCGTGGGAAATAATGCAGACAGTGATGACGATAATGATGGTTTTATAGATAATGATGATGCTTTCCCCCTCGATGTATCGGAATGGCTAGACACAGACTTAGATGGTATTGGAAATAATTTAGATACCGATGATGACGCAGACGAAGCATTAGATAATCTGGATTTGTTCCCGCTAAATAGTGCTGAGTGGTTAGACACAGACGTCGATGGAATAGGCAATAATGCTGATAGTGACGATGATAACGATGGTGTTAGGGACATTGACGATGCCTTTCCACTTGATCCGGTTGAAACTAAAGATACAGACTTAGATGGATTAGGTAATGTAATCGATAATGATGATGACGGTGATGGTATCGTTGATCCCGATGACGCCTTTCCATTAGACGGTTCAGAAACGATAGATACAGACAATGACGGTATTGGCAACAATTCAGACACCGATGATGACGGTGACGGAGTTTCTGATACGAATGACCCATTTCCACTGGATCCATCTGAGGCTTTTGATACTGATGGTGACGGGATCGGTAACAATACCGACAACGATGATGACGGTGATGGAGTCTTTGACATTGATGATCTATTTCCACTGGACCCAACAGAGTTTATTGATACTGATGGTGACGGTATTGGCAACAATTCAGACATGGATGACGACGGCGACGGAGTATCTGACGCTAATGATCCGTTTCCACTTGATCCCACTGAGTCCATTGATACCGATAGTGACGGAACAGGCAACAATACAGACACAGATGATGACGGTGATTCTTTTTTAGATACAGAAGATGATTTCCCATTAGACCCATCAGAGTGGGTAGACACTGACAACGACAACATTGGTAATAATGCGGACCTCGATGACGACAACGATGGCATGAGTGATGAATTTGAAAGTACTTACGGCTTTAATCCTATTGATCCAGATGATGCTTTACTCGACAGTGATTCGGACGGTGTAACTAACGGTGATGAAGCCCAAGACAATAAAAACCCTTTGATTGATGATTATGCGCCAGCGATTTCAGTTCCAACATCGTTGAATCTAAACGCTGAACATATCTTCACCATTCTCACCCAAGAGACATTGGTGGCGGATACTACTGTGTCTGCTAATGATGGATTAGACGGTAATAATTGTTGTAGTCTGACACCTATAGGTTTTGAAGGGGGGTTGCAACTATTGAAGTCCGGACAATATCCTATTACGTGGCGGGCTATTGATAATGCAGGTAATATTGCCTACATAGATCAAACGATTAACCTTTATCCCTTAGTTAACTTTGAACCAGGCCAGACGGTTGCTGAAGGCGATACTGCCACTGTAAAAATTGTCTTATCTGGCACTGCACCCAGTTATCCCGTTCTGATCCCGGTTGCGGTTGTAGGTGATGTAGATGTTTTTGATTACAGTATAGATAATGAGTTTGTGGTGATTGAAAGTGGCACTATTGGTTATATCGATATTGTCTTAAACGAAGACTTTCAAGACGAAGGTGATGAGCAGCTTATTCTGGAATTTGGTGATGGGTTGAATGTTGGCGCCCAGCCAACACATACCATTACTGTCAGTGAAGACAATATAGCGCCTCAATTAACTGTTTTGGTCTCACAACGAGGTTTATTTTTATCAAATGTCGCCAAAGACGATGGTGATATTGAGTTAAGATTACAAATTGATGATTCCAACCTTGACGATACACATATTATTGAGTGGACAATACCCACACAGTATCAAGCACAAATAAGTGCGAATCAGATGATAGTCGTCATCAACCCAGGTAATATAACTTTACCCAGTACCAATGGTGATATTTTATCTATGTCGGTAGAAGTAACCGACAGTGGCGAAGGCGCGTTAGCCAGAACAGAAATTGTGCATGTTCCCATTTTGGCTATACAACCCGCATTAACCAGCAGTGATGTTGATCGTGATGGATTACCCGACGAGGAAGAAGGTTTTGTAGATGAGGATCTGGATGGTCTACCAGCATTTATGGATATTTCAGACGTGACCTACATCCAACCTATACATGTTAATGCTGCCATCACTAAGTTTGTCGAGACGGATCCCGGTTTAGAGCTATCACTGGGGAAATATGCAAGGTTACAACAGTCAGACGGTGTGTTGTTATCCGAGCAAGAAATTATAAACACAGGTTTGATTAGTCCCGATGAGATCGATCATCAAGACGAGTATTTCGATTTTGAAATCAGTGACATTCTACCTGTTGGCAGTTCGGTGAATATAGTATTGCCTTTACAAGATAACATTCCCGAATTTGGCATTTATAGAAAATACAGCGATGAACAGGGCTGGCAGGATTTTGTGGAAGATGCTGATAACCGCTTAGCATCTACTGTGTCTGCCAACGGTGTATGCCCAGCCCCAGATAATAATATTTACTCAGCAGGCCTAACGGAAGGTGACAACTGTGTGCGTTTGACTATTAAAGACGGTGGCCCAAATGATGCGGATGGTATCGAAAATGGCACCATAGATGATCCCGGTGGCATTGCTGCCCAATCTGCCACAGAAATTGTCAAAACCCTTGATCCACAAACAAGTAGCACTAGTGGAGGCGTATTGGCTTTAAACCTTGGCTTACTGATCATATTGTTAGGATGGCGTGGCTTTCTTGCTTATTCCAAACGCATAAAGTAGTTCTAATGGGCGATAAACGGGATAAAATGCTATGCCGCTTTTTATCCGGTTTATCCTCACAAAATGGTCTTTATTTACCATTAGTTGATATAAATCAGTAAATTTGTAAAAGTTAAGCTCTCAGGTGTTAACTGGTTTAGAGACGCACAAATAAAGCTCACTATAAAAAGCTCACTATAAAAACACTCATTTTGACAGGGGCTTTCATGGCCTCAATGTTAATTCAAATATCATCTTGGCCCATGGAAATGAGTAAACATAGAGTTGTGCTCATTTTCAGCAGGTTTTAACTTATCGTTAAGCAAACTTGACTAAGCGCTACCTTATCAAATACCGATAAAAGTGATCAATTGGTGAGATTTGCTGTTATATACTGGCCATAGGCTCAACATTGCAGGAATTTTAATTAACATGTCATTTCGTTTATTTACCTTTATCAGTGTGATGGTGTCTGTTGGCTGTCTTGCGCTTCCTGCTTCGGCACAATACCGTGGGGCAGACCGCCCCCGTATTGTGGTGGTTGAAAGTCTAAGTTTTGAATATGAGACGTCACAGATAGAGGCTGTGGGTACAGCGCAGGCAAAACGGTCTGTGACTCTTTTTGCCAGTGTCTCAGACGAGGTGACGACTTTAAACTTTGTGCCGGGACAGGCAGTAGAAAAAGGCGATGTTTTACTTGAGTTAGACAGTAGGTTGCAAGATGTCAATATGCAGCGTGCAACAATTGAGTTAGAAGATGCCCAGCGAAATCTAGATAGAGTTAAAAATAGTCTTAAACAGGGTGCTGTAACCGAACGTGAAGTGGATGATGCTAACACTGTATTTAGATTAGCCGAAGTGACGTTGCTTGAAGCGAAAGAAAACAAAGAAGACCGATTATTGCGCGCACCTTTTGATGGCATTGTTGGCTTAACGGATGTTGAAGTGGGCGACCGCATTACGCCACAAACTGAAATCACTACATTAGATGACAGGACTGGGCTTTTTGTCAACTTCGTTGCGCCTGAATTAGCCGTGTCTTATTTGATGGAAAAACCCATGGTTCAACTGCAACCTTGGACAGACAGAATGACTTTACTTCCCGCTAAAGTTGCCGAGTTAGACTCTCGAGTTAATATTCAAGACAGAACGATACGAGCGCGAGCATTGCTCGAGAATAAAAGCGATCAATATCGCCCCGGCATGAGCTTTCGCGTGACGTTAGAGGTGCGCGGAGAGTTATATGTAGCGATCCCTGAGGCTGCTTTATCTTGGGGGGCAAACGGAGCCTTCGTGTGGTTAGCTGTCAACCAAAAGGCCAAAAGAGTAGAGGTACAGATCGAGCAACGGTTGAGAGGCAGAATTTTGGTGGTCGGTGATTTAACTGACGGTGAAATATTAATTGTAGAAGGTATCCAAGGTTTACGTGACGGCCAAACATTGGACATTCAAAATATCCAGAATATTCAAGATAGCGACGTGAAATTGAGCCAAAAACATGCTGAACAAAAGGTGACGGGCTAGTGTTCAAAAAATCGCTGTTTAAAGACGACTTACCCTCATTATCGATCCGCAGACCCGTATTGATTTTAGTATTGAATCTACTCATTGTGACAGCGGGCATTGCTGCTTTTTATGCCCTAGAAGTACGTGAGTTACCTGATGTTGACCGGCCTATTATTACGGTGACTGCCAATTATCCCGGTGCTGCACCTGAAACTGTAGACTCTGAAGTGACAAGTCGGCTGGAAGGTGCGGTGGCAAGAGTGAGTGGGGTAAAATCTATTCGGGCACAAAGTGAAGAAGGTAACAGCCGTATTCGCGTAGAGTTTCGCCCTGGTATAGATATCGAAGATGCAGCTAACGAAACACGTGAATCGGTTGCGCGAATTCAACGAAGATTACCTGAAGAAGTTGAACAGCTCGCTATTGTAAAAGCGGATAACGACGCCCAAGGTGTGGTTAATATTGCGGTGTCTAGTGAAAAATATGATCTTGAAACGCTCACAGACATAGTTGAGACCGACTTAGCACCACTGTTTTTAAATGTACCTGGTGTAGCAGATGTGCGTCTTGATGGTGACCGTCAGCGTGTCTTACGAGTTAGTGTCGACAACTTACGATTAACCAGTTTTCAACTATCTATATCTGATGTGGCCAGAGCACTGAGTACCGCACCTTTTGATGTGCCTGCAGGTAGTATTCGTTCCACTGACCATCAATTGATCGTGCGTGCTGATGCGACATCTGTTAACGAACAAGACGTGCGCGACATTGTGATTGCAGGCGACGTTAAAGTGGGCGATGTAGCCAGTGTGTATTTTGGCCCAGCTGACCTTCGCAGCATAGTGCGTTTAGACGGGAAGCCAGTTATTGGATTAGGCGTGATTAGGCAAGCGCGTTCTAACACCATCGAAATTTCAGATGAAGTGTTATTAATGGTTGAAGGTTTGCGTGCACGTTTTCCTGATTTAGAGATGACGGTTACTTCAGACGATGCTGAATTTATTCGCGATTCAGTTGATGAAGTGCTGCAATCATTATTGTTTACTATAGGCCTAGTGATAGTGACGTTATGGCTATTTATTGGTAAATTTAGAGCTACATTAATACCAGCGTTAGCCATTCCAGTTTCTCTTATTGGCTCTTTGGCTATTCTTTGGATGTTTGGTTTTTCAATTAACATTCTGACCTTACTTGCTTTGGTGTTAGCCACTGGATTAATAGTGGACGATGCCATAGTGGTCTCAGAAAACATCCAGCGTCGCCGTGCCGCGGGTATGGGTGCCAGAGCAGCAGCGGTAATAGGCACACGGGAAGTGTTTTTTGCTGTAGTGGCAACCACCGCCGTATTAGTTGCGGTATTTGTACCCATTGCTTTTTTACCCTCCACTGCAGGACGATTATTTAGAGAGTTTGGTGGTGTATTGGCTGGAAGTGTGATTATTTCATCATTTGTCGCGCTATCTTTGGTGCCTGCATTAACCGCGAAAATTCCCCCTATCGATTTATCAAAACAAAAAAAACCGGGTCTGCTGAGTCGTTTTGGTTTCGCATGTGTTCAAGGTTATGAGCGGGCGTTACATTTTGTTTTAAAGTTTTCGGTTGCTGTTGTTATTTTTTGTACCTTAATCGGTGCTGGCGCTTATTATGTGTTTAATGAATTGGACAACGAGTTATTACCTCCTGAAGATAGAGGTGTAATACGTATATTTGCCCGTGGCCCAGACGGCACCGGTATTAATTTTATGGACAGGCAAGCGCTAAAGACTGAAGAGCTGTTGTTGCCCAATATTAAGCAAGGCGAAATCGAATCAATTTATACTGTAGTGGGCCGATGGGATCCTAATATCCTATTTATCACGGTTCCGTTAGCTAACTGGAACGATAGGGAACGCTCGCAGCAAGAGATTATTAAAGAGTTGCGTCCCATGTTATCTCAAGTCGCAGGTGCGCCCGGTCGCGCTTTTGGTAGTAACAGCCTTAATTTAAGAGGATTTGGCGGGGGCTTTGAAATGGCTTTGACCGGAGATAGCTATCTAGAAATTTATCAAGCAGCTTTGGATTTTACTAAACAAATCGAAGATACCTTACCGGAATTAGGCACAGTGGAGATTTCCTACGAACCCACTCAACCCCAATTAAGAGTCAGCATTGATAGACGCCGAGCAGAAGAGTTGGGGGTTGCCTTCGATGATGTATCACGCACTTTACGTGCGGCAATCAACGGAGATGATATTGTTGACTTAAATGTAGGCGACAGAGCGGTGCCTATTATCTTACAGGCAAGTAACCGCAACTCGTTAGATCCTGCCAGCATTCTTAATCTATATGTTAGTTCTACTAAAGGGGGTTTAGTCCCTCTTTCAAGTGTGGCCTATGTAACCGAGGAGGGCGTAGCTGCCGAGCTAGAACGCCATGCTCAGCGCCGCGCAATCGAATTAGAAATGGACTTACCCGCTGAAGTCACTATCGAGCAAGCGGTTACCTCAATTAGAGAATTAGCCAATACCACACTACCAGCCGGGATTGGCGTGGTGTTTTTAGGTGAAGCGCAAACCTATCAAGAAACCAATCAACAAGTCATGCTGACTTACTTACTGGCATTTTTAATTGTGTTGTTGGTCTTGGCCGCTCAATTTGAAAGTTTTAACAGCGCTTTTGTGGTGATGTTAACGGTACCTTTTGGTATTGCTGCTGCTATCTACGCACTATATTTTACTGGCACCTCAATCAATATTTACTCACAAATCGGCCTAGTAATGTTGATTGGTTTATTGGCTAAAAACTCAATTCTGCTGGTGGAATTTGCCAATCAACTACGTGATGCGGGCATGGACGTTAAAGAAGCTATTATTGAAGCGGGAAAAGTTAGGTTGCGCCCTATCATGATGACACTGGTTTCTACCATCTTAGGTGGCTTACCCCTTATCCTTTCAACTGGCGCGGGTGCTGAGGCACGAAATGCCATAGGCTGGGTAGTTTTTGGTGGTCTAGGTTTAGCGGTAGGTTTCACTCTATTTTTAACGCCTGTACTTTATTACGCCTTCGCACGATTCACCAAACCTAAAGCGGATGAAGAGAATAAGTTGAACCTTGAGTTAGAAGCGGCGCAGAAACAGTTATAGAAAATCACATTCAATCTGACTTAAGGGTAAACATTGCTGCTAACGCTAATGAATTCCTCAACATCTGGCACATAAATAAAAAACTGTGGAGGGCGGCTTAAATTTGATCTTGTTTCTAATGTTGTTAAACCTGTGTGTCTTTATGCCTAGTTACAAACACCAGGCATAACCGTTTTAAGTGGCCATTGCTAAAATTGCACAAGCACTACGTAAGAGTGAAACCAGCATTACTCGCGATAGTGCTTTGACAATGGGATGATGTGAGGGGCTATAACGGTAATTTTTTACTTTCCTGGCTGCAACGTTTTGAACAATACTTTACTTCATCCCAACATCTTTCCCATTTCTTACGCCAATTAAAAGGTCGATTGCATACCGAACACATTTTACTTGGCAGCTCAGACTTCTTCATTATTCTCTAAAGCTTTAAAGAATATTTGGCCGTCGCGCTGAATAGTTTGGCGTTTTTCATCGGTCATTTTGTTGAGGGTACGATAGGGCATACCTAAACGTGGGTTATTGCCTAATTTTTCTTTATTTCTGTCTAAAAAATCCCAGTATAAATAGTTGAAAGGGCAGGCTTGTGCACCATTTTTTTCCTTAACGCTGTAATGGCAGCTTTTGCAATAGTTGGACATTTTGTTGATATAACTGCCGCTGGCTGCATAAGGTTTACTGGCCAATAGACCTCCATCTGCAAACAGGATCATACCGGTAACATTGGGCATTTCTACCCATTCATAGGCGTCGGCATACACAATTAAATACCATTCGTTAACTTCATCAGGATGCAGACCCGCTAATAAAGCAAAGTTACCCAATATCATTAATCTTTGAATATGGTGGGCATAAGCGTTTTCTGAGGTTTCTTTGATACATTGATGCAGGCAATTCATTTTGGTTTTTGTATCCCAAAAGAATTTAGGAAGTGAACGGGTCGCTTCGAGGAAATTTTCAGTTTTGTAATCTGGCATTTTTAGCCAATATAAACCGCGTACATATTCGCGCCAGCCTAATACCTGGCGAATAAATCCTTCAACTGCATTTAGTGGAGCATCGCCATTTCGATATGCATTCTCAGCTTGTTCAATCACTTCTTTTGGTGTTAACAGTCCACAGTTTAGGTAAAAGCTGATATGTGAGTGATACATCCAAGGTTCGCCTTGCACCATGGCGTCTTGGTAATCGCCAAAATGAATTAATCGTTGGGCAACAAACTCTTCTAAAACAATCAATGCTTCTTGGCGATTAACGGCAAAGTGAAAATTTTCAAGTTCCCCAAAATGATCACTAAAATTCTGTGCTACCAACTGCAATACGTCTTGAGTCACGGCGTCAGGTTCGAATTTTGTGGGCAGTGGCGGCGACATACCTTTGGGTAAAGTCTTGCGGTTTGAGCTATCAAAATTCCATTTATCACCGACAGGTTTGTCGCCATCCATCAAAATATGCCATGTTCTGCGCATTTCGCGGTAGAAGAATTCCATGCGTAACTGTTTGCGCCCGTCTGCCCAAGTGGCGAATTCATCTAGACTTGACAAGAAACGGTTATCTTGACGAATTTCGACTGGTATCTTTAACTTTTTTTGCCAGCTTTGCATCTGAGTTAATACGCGGTATTCACCCGGATGAGTCAGCACAATATTTTGGATGTTCTTTTGTTTACACAGCTGCTCGACTTCACCAAACAAACTGCCTTGGTTAAGTGGGTCGTTGTAATGTGTGTAGTGAAGATTATGCCCTTGAGTGACTAGTTCTTGGGCGAAATGACGCATAGCTGAAAATAAAAAAGCTATTTTCTTTTTGTGATGCTTAACGTAGCTCGTTTCTTCTCGCACTTCAGCAATGAGCAACCAGTCATTGTCTAAATCACAACCTTGCAGACTGGCCAACGAATGACTCAGTTGGTCAGCTAAAATTAGTCTTAATGTACTCATGTTGGGGTTGTCATTTCGTCTGGTTGTTGTTTTGATTGCGCTAAGGCATCAAGGGCACGCTGGCGTGATGCTTTTAAATCAACCAGAGGTTTAGGATAGTTACCCCCTAATTTAAGTCCCGCATAATCTAGAATATTTTGTGGCGCATCCCACGGATTGTGAATGAATTTATCAGGCATTCTACTCAGTTCTGGACAATAACGTTTCACATAATCCCCTTTAGGATCAAAGCGTTGCCCTTGGGTTACTGGGTTAAATATTCTAAAGTAAGGCGCTGCGTCGGCTCCTGTGCCTGCTATCCATTGCCAACTTGCGCTATTAGCCGCTAAGTCTGCATCTAATAAACAATCCCAGAACCAGCGTTCGCCGTCTCGCCAGTTTATTAATAAGTTCTTAACTAAGAATGACCCTACCACCATACGTACACGGTTGTGCATGGTGCCGGTTTGCCACAGTTCACGCATACCCGCATCAACAATCGGAATACCCGTTTGACCCCGTTGCCAAGCTTTAAGTGAATCGTCATCGCTACGCCAGGGAAAGTGCTCAAACTTAGGACTGAAGTTCTTTTGTGGAATGTGCGGAAAATGGAATAATAAAGAATGTGAAAATTCACGCCAGCCTAATTCGCTTAAATAACAATCTAGGCCTACATCTTCGGTGTT
>Ga0307492_10000766_pt1 | contig 13384 bp, 13 predicted proteins | sample SI3LmetaG_FD_202365 | JGI IMG/M metagenome (GOLD analysis project Ga0307492, IMG submission 202365) | Sea-ice brine microbial communities from Beaufort Sea near Barrow, Alaska, United States - SI3L | ecosystem: Environmental > Aquatic > Marine > Coastal | place: USA: Alaska | collected 2017-05-06
GACTATAGTCTAGATACTAGTCTAAACTATGACTGAAAGTGACGGGTTCGTATAATGTTACATAGTAGAATAGAACTTTGACGTAGTGGGAAATAAACTATTCATCTATTATGTCGTTTATGATTATTGAACTGGCCTGTGGTAAGACTCGTCATAGTGATGCAGAGTTTAAGTTAGTCGGGCCAATATAACTCAACGAGTGATTTCAAGAAAAACAAACTAGGGTGGAAATCTAGTGTCGCAAGATGTGATTAATCGATATAAACAATCTATTTGGCATCAGTCTCAGAGCAGCGAACTGGATAGCCAGTATAAAAAATATCAAAATCAAGCCCGAGGCCATTCGGCCACGATGGCTTTTGGCGTTCTGATTGTCATTAATCTCGCATTTGCGTATCTGGAATGGAAGGCCTTTGGCCGTGAAACAAGCATACCCATGATTGGGTTTTTGGTTGTTGCGTCGTTGGCCACGGCTAATTTGGTGCTTGATCGAATTAATCGGCAGCTTGAATGGCTGCCAACCAGGCTGCTTGCTTGCATAGTGATTAGTATGGGTGTCGTACTATTCGCGGTATACCTGCAAAAATATAGTGCTTATCACGCGCTCGAATTTTCTTTCCTGTTATTTTGGCTAGGTAGCCTCAGTGCGCTGCGCGTTTCCATCACGGCTGTTCTAAACTTGGTATCGACAGGTTTATTCTTAACGATTATGTACTTGACTGGTGTAACAACTTTTTGGATCGAAATAGTCTTTGTTTTGCTGCTATGCGTGACTATTACAACGTTTTCGTTTTCCTATCTATTTGAGCGTCAAAGACGCATCGTGTTTTTGCAAGATCGCTTTAACGAAAACATGGCCAACCGACAGGAAAGTTGGGCGTTTTCTCTAATTGATCTGGACGCGACATTGAATGATGTCCACGATTTAAAACAAACGATGGGAATGCTAGTCACTTTTCTCGAACCGGTGATCGACTTTGACTCGTACATTCTAACTTCTCTCGAAGGTCAGGGGCCTAAGCCTGTTGCTGACGAAATTGCGGGTAAGTTGTTCGAAGACGATGATAAAACTTACTGGTCAGAAGACTTATTGACTAAATTGACCCAAACACGTCAGGCGACAGTCAGTGCGGAACAGGAAACAGTCGCTGGTTTTTTAGGGTTGAAAAAAGAGCGGTTCTTATCTTATCGGCTCGACGTTCCAATTATTAATGGCTCCACGTTGGTGGGTGTGATTAGTTTGCGACGTGTTGCCAGCGCTTTCGATGACCTGGACATGGTTGCGAGTGTTAGTATAGCCACTCAGGCCATGCTAATCTTGAAACGAGTGGCAATGACGCCGACGGCCATAGTAGAAACTCCAGAGCCTATGATGATAAAACCTATCGCGCCTAGTCCGGCTAATCCTATTTCCGCAACACCAGACTCAGAGATGTCAAAGCTAGAGTCAGAAATGACCAATGTGACTAAGTTTGCGAGTGCTCAGACATCGGACATAAAGCTTCCAGATCAGACTGAAATGAATGTACATGAATTAATGGCGCCTAGTGACTTGATCCAAAAAGTCAAGAATGAGGAAGAACAGGCAAAGAAAACAATTACCCTGTTGAGTCGTGAGAATGCTGACAAAGTAGCTGTTGATCGTTATCGAACAGCTGCGATAGAAGGTGAGCCTTTATCTGTGCTAGTTATCGAGGTGGATGGGCTTTCTAAATTGAGAGAGCAGGACGGAGACCCTGTCGCTTATAAAGTGTTCGCCTCAATTGTTAAGTATATTTTCTCTAAAATTGATAAAGAGAAAGATATTTTAGGCCGTTATGGTCAAAATGGTTTAAGTGTTTTAATGCCTAAAGTAGACATGAATGCAGCTGAGAAATTTGCCGAAATGACCCGTCAGGCAGTTCAGGTGGCTAAATATAAAACAGCCTATGGTGAAAAGAGCGCAACTCTTAGCATTGGTGTCGCAGCTTTTACAGGCGATACTGGTGATTATAGCTCCATGGTAAAGCGAGCTGATATGGCGCTATTTGTGGCCAAGAAAAATGGCCGAAACTGTGTCAAGGTTCGTTTATAACGGTTGTTTATTAACGGCTTAATATTAAAGTCATAAAGCTTTGAAAATCACCACTAGTTGAATATTTCTCTATCATTAACTTCAAAGCCTTATCAATTAAAAAACATAGTCCCTTTTTACACACTAGATTTTGCTTAACAGCATAAACCGCAAGTTTATTCGATAGTCTTCAGAGTAAGGTTTCTATTGCATGTCAATGGCCTAGTGTCTCCAATACAGTGGCAGGTTTAATATGCAAGACAAAGACTGGTTAATTCGTTGGCAAAAAAACCAAATTGGTTTTCATGATACTGAAATTAACAGCCACTTAAGACGGTATATAGCTGATAGTGATTTAAAGTCTGGAGACACTATATTCTTACCACTATGTGGTAAATCTTCTGATATTACCTGGCTAGCAGCGCAAGGTTTTCAGGTGATTGGTGTCGAACTGTCGGCGATTGCAATCCAGTCTTATTTTTCTGAACAAGGTTTAAGTTATGAGCAGTTTGAGTCTGGTCCTTTCATTGCTCGAATCAGTGGTAATATCCGGCTATTAGAGGGAAGCTTCTTTGATTTACAGCGGGAAGATTTAGCTGGTTGTAGTTTGGTTTATGATAGGGCGTCGTTAATCGCGCTTGACGCTCCGACCCGAGCCCGATATGTCGAATCGATGCAGTTGGTCATGGGTGACAAGGCAGATATATTACTCATTACGTTGGATTATCAGCAATCAGAAATGAGTGGGCCGCCGTTTGCGGTTTCGACAGATGAGGTAACGCATCATTATGGACAGGCATTTCAAGTCGATACTATGCTGCAAACAGAAATTGTGGATCACTCTCCACGCTGGCGTGTAAAAGGGTTATCTTCGTTAGTTGAGAGCGTTTACCAATTGGTGCAAAAGTAATGAGTATGAAGTTTCAAGGTAATTTACATAAAATGCACTCACAGACTGGATCTCCGGTTAGCTATCAACTCGAGCTATCGGATCAAACTCTTGTGTTGAATGACTGGCTGGGAAAAGAAATTCGAATCGAGTATCTACAGAATATCGAGTGCATTCATTGTGGCCGAAAAATGAAAAAGAGCTTCAATCAGGGCTTTTGTTATCCCTGTTTCAGAGGTTTAGCTCAGTGTGATATCTGCATTATGTCACCGGAAAAATGTCACTACCATCTAGGGACTTGTCGCGAACCGGAGTGGGGTGTTCAATTTTGTATGAAGCCGCATATTGTTTATCTCTCGAATACATCTGGGGTCAAAGTTGGTGTTACTCGCGAAACCCAAATTCCAACCCGCTGGATCGATCAGGGTGCGCGGCAAGCGATGCCTATTTTGAGAGTGTCAAAACGTTATTATGCGGGTTTGATTGAAACCGCATTCAAAAAATTTCTGAATGATAAAACCAATTGGCGCACCATGCTCAAGAATGAGTTTGAGGCAGTTGATTTACTTGAGGTATTCGACAGGTATTGGCCCGAAGTTCAGGCTGGATTGGATGATGAGATTAAGTCCGACCTGGAAGTGATGGCCAGAGCGGATGCGGTGCAGCAATTTGAATTTCCAGCGAATTGTTATCCCACTAAGATTAGCAGTTTTAATCTTGATAAAAATCCAGTTGTGGAAGGTCGGCTGGATGCAATAAAAGGTCAGTACTTGATCATGGATACCGGTGTGATTAATATCCGGAAGTATGCGGGTTACCTGGTCAGTTTAGAGGCGACAGAGGTTTGTTAATGCCAGCTCACTCTAGGTTGAGACTGATAAAATTCTATTAGCTGACGTACCTGTGTCGGATACTCTTGCTCGGCCATCTCTTTCACGCCTTGTTTAAAGAATCCATCGGCTTCGTTGGGTAAATAAACCAACATTTCATCAAATGCCTGTTTCATGATTTCCGTGTCATGTGTGCGTGTCGCCACTACTGCTCGATTGAAATGCAGTAATCGCCATGCCCTATTAGGGTTAGATGCATCTTTATCTTGCCTGATTCCAAGTGAGCAAGCTTCAACCACTTTACTCATTAAGTCTGACAGATTAATCAGAGAAGGCTTGTCTTGCAGTAAATTAGCTAGCTGGGCAAGGGCATTTACCACCGGTTCTGGGTGATTAATCTTACCGTTGTATCGTACTATCCAGTGAGCAAATATAAGCGAAACTTGCTCGATTTCTTTGCGTTTGTGTGGCAAGTCTAGACGCTCCATTAAATCGATTAACTTCAGTAATAGAATAAAGCCATGTTCGCCAATGTCTGTCGCTTCTTGCTTGTCGATCACTTGCTCTTCTTTCGACTTGATATTGATGCTGGTGACGACATCAAAAAAACGATCAAAATCAGTCATTAACCGGGCAAGCGCTTTTTGATAGGCATCATCAAGGTATTCTTCTAGCTCAGCAGGTAGTGTTGCCAAATGTTTTTTGGCATCCTTCATAGAAGCGATCGAGCTTGTCATTGAATTGCCCCTTTAAGTGACCTAAATGGCGTTCAGCGCCTCTTTTACTAACCCTGGACCTCGATAGATAAGCCCTGAATACAGCTGGATTAGTTTCGCTCCGCGCTCGAAGCGCTCTTTTGCTTCAGCTGCTGAACTAATGCCGCCAACCGAAATGATGGGTATCTCATCTTGAAGTGCTCGATAAAACTCACTCAGCACATGGCGTGACTTTTGAGTCAGCGCATCACCGCTTAATCCTCCAGCTTCTTTGGCCATTGGATGTCCTGAAACATGACTACGGTCGAGCGTTGTGTTGTTCGCGATAAGGCAATCGATTTTATGTTTACGCAGCAAGTCTGCAATGCCAGGAATCGCTTTATCGTCGAGATCAGGTGCTACTTTCAGGGCTATCGGGCGATTAACCTGATGCAAGTCCTGCAATTCGAGACGGGTTTGGCTAATTCCGTCAAGTAATGAATCGAGGGCCTCTTCACTTTGCAGTCCTCGCAATCCAGGCGTATTGGGTGATGATATATTAACCGTGATGTAATCGGACTGTAGATACACTTTTTGCATCGCAAGGCGGTAGTCATCGAGCGCATTGTCGACTGCGGTGCTGAGGTTTTTACCAATGTTGATGCCTAAGATGTAAGGCCTGGGTTGCGGTGGTACTTGCTTAACCAGGTGGTCGACACCCTTGTTGTTAAAGCCCATGCGGTTGATGATGCTGCGATGGCGAGGCAGCCTGAAGAGTCGTGGCTTTGGATTTCCGTCCTGCGGCTTTGGTGTTACCGTTCCGACTTCTATAAATCCAAATCCTAGTTTACCTAAGCCAGCTAAGTAGTCGGCATTTTTGTCTAGTCCAGCTGCGAGCCCAACCGGATTAGGGAAATCTAACCCCATCACAGTGACTGGTTTTTCAATCCGAGTTTGTGGTATTAGCGCACGAAATTGATTCAGCATCTCGAGGCTGATTTCATGTGCTAGCTCTGCATCGACAGAAAATAAAATGGGTTTAAGTAACGAGTAAATCATTTGGTGCTCATTAGGGTGGGTCAATAATAGATAATAGCTCAGGATAGTGACTTAGATCGGAAAAGGTATCAATATCTCTTACTATTTTGAGCAAGTGAACTTGATAATTAAGCAACTTGGCGTTGTCGATGGTTTGTTGCAAAACATGACTAGTGCTCCATTCGACATGGTTGAAAAGTAGCGGGTCGATGACTCGACAGCCGATCAACGCGAAGCCGCCATCGAAGGTGGGTAGTAGCACAATGTCATTGGTATCCAGAGCAGCGAGAGCTTGATCAAAATGCTGTTGGTTTAAATCAAGGCAATCTGAGCCTATTAAGATGACCTTGTTGTTGGACTTGTCTGACAGTGCTCTTTTAAGTGCAAACAGCATCCTATCACCCAGGCCAATACCCTGCTGCAAATGATAAGTCTCTTGTTGAAAAAGTCTGTCTTGGGTTTCTTCGCTTAACCAAATTTGATAGTTACAATGAGACGATCTTAATAAATCAAGCGTGTAGGTCAGGCAGTATCGAAAAATACGGGTGGCTTTAGAGGCGCCAATATCTGGAATTAGACGCGTTTTGACTTTACCCTCAACCGGCGGTTTGGCAAAAATTTGAATAACAGGCATTGGGTTCTCTTTGGGTTCTTTACTGGTTGATAAAAAATTTGGGTAATAAATTTGATGTAGTCGAGTCGGCTCAACTCCGAGGCAGTAAGCGAATCTTAACCACCACATCAGGACAATAGTTTTCACAATGCCATTTTTCTCCCAACGACGGCTAGAGGTAACAACAGGGTCAGGGGCTATGCAGGGTTTATGTGCCTGCCGTACCTTTTTACAGATGGAGATATCTTCCATGATTGGAATGGAAGGGAAACCTTGAATTGAGGTGAAAAGCGTTCGTTTAAAAAATAAGGCCTGGTCTCCAGTTCCAATCGAACTCAACCGAGAGCGAAGGTTAATTGCCTTTTCAATGACGCGGTAAAACCAATGCTGACCACTTAGTTGCACTGGGAAAAACCCCCATTGAAGACTATTATTTAGCTGGTTAGTCCAGTTTACCGGCAAGGCGGTATCTGCATGCAAGAACAGCAGCCAGTCACCCACGGCGAGTTTGCTGGCTACATTCATTTGCTGGGCTCGGCCAGGAGGGCTAGTAGTGACCTGGCAGAGAAATTGGCTTGCTATCTTAACCGAGTGATCAGTGCTACCACCATCACAAATAATGACCTCAACCGAAGTCAGGCCGTCAAAACTAGCAAATAGCCGTTGCAGGTTTTGTTTTAAGTGAGAGGCTTCATTAAAAACTGGGATGATGACGCTAATGGATATCCCTGCATACTTAATCCCCGCATTAGTCATTAGCCCATTAGCCGAGCGCACCACCACAACTGCTACCTTGGCCCGCTGTGCAGCCATAACAGTGGTCAGCAACGCTAACCGGAATGCTTAATAGGTCATCGATTAAAACATCACGAATATGTAAAGGATCTTGATTGTATGGATTGGTGATGTTCATATTCAGCATTTGATTAAAATCGCAGTCATAAACAAAGCCTTGCCAATCGACACTGAGTTGATTTTTGCACATAAGCCCATCTAGATTTTCAGGGCTGTAAGCATCCTTCAGTAGAGTCATATAATTGTTAAATTCGCCCTTCGAAATTAACGTGCTGCCAAAGCGAGCAATGGGCATGTTGGTAATGGTAAATAACTGGTCGAACTGGATATCGAATTCAGCCTGAAGAAAGTTCTTATAGTCAGTTCGTAATTCCTCCTGTGATGGTGGTAAAAAAGGCCCGGTTGGATTGTAAACTAAAGTAATTGTGAGCGGGCTATCGGGCTGACTGTAGCCCAATTTATTTAGTATTTGTAATGCATCGATGCTTTTTTGATAAACGCCTTTTCCGCGCTGGCCATCAACATTTTCTTCTATATAACATGGCAAAGATGCAACGATTTGAACCTCGTTGTCGGCCAGGAATTGAGCCATATCTTCATAGCCCGGTTCGAGCAAGATAGTGAGGTTACATCGGTCAATGACTTTAATCCCGAGCTCCCTCGCCTTGAGTACCAGTTGCTTGAATAACGGGTTCATTTCAGGCGCACCACCGGTCAAATCAAGGGTATGAACTGAAGGCTGTTTGAGCACGCGAAGTAGATCTTCAATATTGTCTCCAGTCATTAACTCTTTACGGTTGGGACCCGCTGCAACATGACAATGTAAACAAGATTGATTACAAAGATAGCCCAGATTGACTTGTAACACCTCGATAGCACGACGCGAAACAGAAGGGAAATCGGTGTTCTTTAGTAGAGGCCAGGTATCTTTCATATGCTTTTTCGAATTTAGAGCTTAGGGTGCGATAGACCGATAATACCACACAGAGTTCCAGACTCGCCGAACAATGCGTCATATTAAGGGTCTAAGCAGGTCGGTATAGCTTTGGTGTTGGTAACAGTAACTAGAGAAATGGTGATGAGGCACTCATAACTAAATCTAATGAACATTCCTCTATCATTCAATGGTGCACAATATTGTTAATGCTGCATTAGTTATCGATATTGGAAGCAGCGTTAGGGCGTAATACAGAGTATTTTGAGGGGCAAATACAAAATACCATTCATATTTTGAATAACAATCGGTATTTTTCTTGCTTTATCATCGATAAACTAGAATCTAGTTTAAGTCTACTGCTATAGTCATAGCGAAACAGCCCGGAATCGAACGAAATAATGAGTGTTGAATTTGAAATTGCCAGTGATCAAATTGATGGTGCTAGAGACTATCAAGAAGACGCTTATATGGTTAATCAGCTGGGAGAAGCTGATAACGGCAAAATATGTGCGCTGGCAATTATGGCCGATGGTATGGGTGGACACGCTGCCGGTAACGTTGCTAGTAATATGGTGGTTGCAACATTTAACAAATCCTTTCAGTCCAGTTTTCCTACCAAAGAAGTCGATGCAACACTCACCGACGCTTTAAACCGTTCAAATGAACAAATACGAGCCTCAGTAAAAGAAACACCCGCCTTGCGAGGTATGGGCTGCACCATGGTGTCTGCGTACCTGGAAGGTGATGATTTATTTTGGGTGAGTGTCGGTGATAGTCATCTGTATTTGATTCGCGAACGAGAATTGATCAAGCAAAATGCGGATCATAGTTATGGTGCCTATCTGGATATGATGAAAGAGCAGGGCATGGAGATCGATGAGCAGGCGGGCATGTCCAGAAATATGCTGATGAGTGCGATGACTGGCGAGGAAATTAGCAGCATCGATGTCTCTGAAACATCGATTAAGGTTCGTCCGGGCGATCGAGTTATTGTCGCCAGTGATGGTCTTGATACCCTGGGTGCAGGCGCTATTATTCAATATTCGTCCTGGTCTGCAACGGCAAAGGAATGTGTCTATGCTTTGCTTAAGGCGGTTGAAGATGCAAACAAGATAAACCAGGACAATACCACCATAATCGTAATCGATATAAAGGAACAAGGGGTGAAAGAAGCCCCGGAAGAAAAGAAACAAGAAGTAGTCAAACCAACTCGAGTGGCCGATGTAAAAATTAGCGAAGAATATAAAGAACCTCGCTCATATAAAGGCCTGGTTTGGCTAGCCATCATTATAGTACTAGTGGCCGCTGGCTACTTTGCCTGGCAAAAAGGACTGGTTGCACAGATAGCCGATAAAGCCGTTGAGATCATTGAAACGCAGACAGCTTTTGATGCTGATCCTGTTAAGTCTCCTGAGACAGTCGTTACGGAAAGCGACTCAGATGGGTTCATTGATGAGTTAGACGATGAATTGAAGGATGATATGCCAGTAGTCAAGCCAGTCATCGCGGCAGAGACTTCCCCCAAGTTTGTCGATAAAGCCGACCCGTTTGCTGATCAGCTAAAAGCAGGTGGCCGCGGACCTTTGATGATTCAGGTGCCGGATGGTACCTTCCGCATGGGTGGTGTTACGGGTATTGTTTCCGCTGATGAATCCCCCCGACATGAAGTTCAAATTAGCTCTTTTATTGTTTCGGTGAATGAAATTACGTTTGCTGAATACGATCGCTTCGCAAAATCAACCGGGCGTGAGTTACCCAGTAGTTCTGGTTGGGATCGTCAAACCCACCCAGTCAGCAATGTTTCGTGGGACGATTCGCTCGGTTATGTGCGTTGGTTAAGCAAGCAAACTGGGAAACGCTATCGATTATTGTCAGAATCCGAGTGGGAATATGTTGCCCGTGCCGGCACAACATCATCTTACTGGTGGGGGCTTAGCCCTGGTGAAGGTAATGCACATTGTTTCGACTGTAAAAGTGAATTGAGCACCAGCAAACCTGCAAAAGTTGGCACCTACCAACCTAATCAGTTTGGGCTATATGACACGGCCGGCAATATGTTCGAATGGGTTCACGATTGTTATCACCGCAATTATAAAGATGCGCCAACCGATGGCTCAGTATGGGAAGGTGGTGATTGTGAAGTGCGCATAGTGCGAGGTGGTGCTTACCGAAGCCCAGCCAGCTCAATGCGCGCAGAAAATCGCGAAAAATTTCCAAGTGGTCGAGGTCAGTATAATGTCGGCATTCGGATTGCACGTGACTTGTAATAGCAGGCGTCTTTATAAATCGGCGGTTGAAAGCAGAGCAGATTTCAGGCGCGATCGGCAAGCCTTTCTTTCATAGGTAACTGGTGATGCTTAACTGGAGTGAGGTTGAAACTGTGCTGTTAGATATGGATGGCACTTTACTCGATTTACATTTTGACAATTATTTTTGGCAAGAACACCTCCCTGCTCGTTTCGCTGAAATAAAATCGATCGACCCGCACCTGGCGAAACATCAAATACAAGAGCAGACTCGCTCAATACAAGGCACCTTAAATTGGTATTCAACCGATTATTGGAGCCGTATATTAGATTTAGATATTGTCCAACTCAAGCATGAAGTTAGCCATAAAGTGGCGATGCGGCCTTATTGTGTTGAATTTCTTGATGCGTTGCGGGAAGCTGGAAAAGATGTCGTGATGGTCACTAATGCGCATCATGATAGCTTGAATTTAAAAATGGCAAAAACAGGTATTTCGGGACGATTTGACCGCTTAATTACAGTGCATGAGTTTTCTCTGCCAAAGGAAGATCCCGATTGCTGGCATGAAGTATACAAGCGTCATCCATTTGATAGCGGCAAGACATTGCTCATTGATGATAATTTGAAGGCTTTGAAATCAGCGTTAGATTTCGGCATCGCAAAGATATTGGCCGTTCATAAGCCTGACTCGATGGCACCCGCTATGGATGTGCAAGGGTATCCAGCGATTCATTCATTTCAAGACATCATGCCGATTGCGTAATTTCTGACAATGGCCGGTGAAAAGAAACTGAATGGCGGCTGTTTATGCGGACAGGTGCGATACCAAATCAAGGGTCAATGCCGCAATATCATTAATTGCCACTGCGACAATTGCAGGCGAATTCACGGACACGTGGCGGCCTATACTTCAGTGGGTAAAAGTGACCTGGTTTTACTCTCCCAGCAAAGTCTAAAGTGGTATCACGATAAATCCCCCAATAGCTATCGAGGATTTTGTGATGAGTGTGGTGCCAGTTTATTTTGGTATGCGACCGATTCAAATGACCTGTTTTCCAGTCATAAAATATCGGTGGCGGCAGGCACTCTGGATAGTGGGCATGGTTTAAAAACCATTGGACATATTTATGTTTCAGAGGCGGGTGAATACTATCAAATTGAAGATGAACTGCCGCAATTTGCAGCCTCGAGTAACGGTAAGCTCGAGGCTAAATAGTACAAAATAATGTCACGTAGTGGCAGTTGATACTTGATCATTTCTGTGAAATGGGATAAAGGTTTTAAAATAAAACTAATGGTCTTTATATAAAATTTAATGTTATCTCGAGACAAAAAATATGATCCGCTCAATCGCTCAATCGCCCATGTACTGGAGCTGATTGGCGAAGGGTGGTCAATGCTCATTATTCGAGAAGCCTATCTGGGTACTCGACGCTTCGAGGCGTTTCAGAACCAATTAGGCATTGCGCGCAATATCCTAACCGCTCGCTTGAAAAAACTCTGTCAAAATGAAATTCTTGAGCGCGTTCCAATCAAACCCGGTGCTAAACGTCATGAATACCTGCTCACTAATAAGGGCAAAGAGTTAATGCCGTTATTGGTGGCATTAACACAGTGGGGCGACAAATGGGTTTTCGGTGAAAACTCTGAGCCAGTGACTTTTTTGGATAAAGACAACCGAGAACCAATTGATCAAATAAAGGTCTTCTCAGCGCGTGGACTGCCTCTCAGGCCCAGGGATATTGTGATTGTCGCAGGGCCTGGTGCTAGCCAAGAGGCAAAGAAACGTATCGATGAATTAAATTGGGTGTCGGAAACGGATGAATGATAAACCACTAATATGTCCAGTAGATGTGCCAGACTGTGGCTGGCTCGACGAAATAGCTCGCTTGCGCCAGGAGGTTTTAAACCTGTCAGAACTGGTTGCCACTGATGCCCTCACTGGGCTTTATAATTTTAGACATTTTAAAAATGTACTTCAGGCCGAAATGGATCGATCCAAGCGCAGTGGTATTCCGACTAGTTTAGTAATGGTAGATATCGATTATTTTAAGGCTATCAACGATACACATGGGCATGAAGTTGGCAATGTCGTACTACAACGGCTCGCCGCTATTCTTAAGGATGAAGTGAGGACAACTGATATTGTTTGTCGTTATGGTGGAGAAGAATTCGCCATGATTTTTCCTGAAACGCATCTCAGGCTTGCGGTAAAAGTGGCTGATCGTATTCGAGAGACCATTGCGAGAACGCCAGTCCATTGCAATGGGGAAGATATTTCGGTGACAGCCAGTATGGGTGCCAGCGTTTATATGAAAACCAGCATTCTAGATGTGGTTGATTTTGTCGCCTCAGTCGACAAGTATCTATATGAAGCAAAACAGTCTGGTCGTAACTGTATTTGTCATATCGACTATGCTGACTTGCGAAGGGTTACCGAAGTGAGTGTTGATGAGCGTGCCATGTTATTCCACAATGAATAAGCCGATCATATTGCTATCGGCTTATTCATTCGTCTGACTTTTGGGCGTGTTTTATGCTTATTGATCGTTGTAGCGTTCAATACTCTTCATGATTTCCTGCTTGGCTTCTTCTCTATCGACCCAGCCTTCAATCTTGACCCATTTGCCTGCTTCCAGATCTTTATAATGCTCAAAAAAGTGAGAGATCGCATCTAGTAATGGTTTTGGCACATCACGGATACCGTTATAGGCTCCGTACATGCTGCTGAGCTTGTCGACTGGTACGGCCAAAATCTTGGCGTCTTCACCGGCTTCATCAGTCATCTGCAGCATACCAAGCGGACGCACTCTGACAACAGAACCGGTTATAACTGGCACTGGCGTTAAAACCAGTACATCGGAAGGATCGCCGTCATCCGACAGGGTTTGTGGGATATAGCCGTAGTTGCAAGGATAATGCATGGCAGTACCCATAAAGCGATCAACGAACATTGCCCCCGTATCCTTATCTACCTCGTACTTGACGGGGTCGGAATGGGAGGGTATCTCAATAATTACATTGACGTCATTGGGTGCGTTCTTGCCGTAGCCGACTCGATCTAGAATCATAATTGTCTCGGGACAGAGGAAAAAGGGAAAGAATTATAACGGATTATTTTGAATTGAGAACATTTTGACCTGAAAATTTTTACTTGAAGTGAAGAATAAAAAATAATGTCAATTGTGGTGAAAAGCTAGAGTTTGCTTGCTCATAAAAAAAGTTTAAGTGGGAATTTATGTTTTACATAACAATATTGAATAATCAAAATAGTGTTACGACTAAAC
>Ga0307492_10000767_pt1 | contig 13381 bp, 10 predicted proteins | sample SI3LmetaG_FD_202365 | JGI IMG/M metagenome (GOLD analysis project Ga0307492, IMG submission 202365) | Sea-ice brine microbial communities from Beaufort Sea near Barrow, Alaska, United States - SI3L | ecosystem: Environmental > Aquatic > Marine > Coastal | place: USA: Alaska | collected 2017-05-06
TGCCGTTATGAAAGATGCCCCCGTCTTGGCTGGCGAGGAGCTTTTCGACCGAGTAATTGAGTCCCTTGGCTTGGATGATTTGATTGCCATTGATATCGCCGCAGGCAGAAACGCTGCCGTCGGCGGGTGAGCTGACTAGCCCCGCAATGGGTCGTAACCCGGGTTTGAGTGGGCGCGAAAAAAACGCGTTAAAGTTCGGGTAGTCTGCCAAGTCAGCTGATGCCGCCTCGTCCATGTCGACCTTGAAGATTTTGATAATAACTCGGATAAAGGTGTTCTTTATCCAGGTAATTTTAGCGTCGGCCACATACCCTACCAGCCGTGATAACAGATGCTGGGGAACGAGGTGTTGGACGGCAATAAATAATTTGCTCATGTGCTTTCCACTGGCAGGTTGGGGTCATTACCCCACTCCGACCAAGAGCCGTCATAGGCGCGGATGTCATAACCTAGGTGTTTACCGATCAGGTAAGTCAGGCCCGAACGATGGTGTGTCTGGCAGTGAGTGATAATACGTTTGTCAGCGGTGATACCCAGACCCGTCAGCGTGGTTTGTATATCGGTGCGAATACGCAGTTGTCGGGCTGGGTCCATCGTTTTTAGCCAATCGAGGTTAATGGCGCCGGGTATGTGGCCGCCACGCTCGGAGAACACTCGCTGGCCGAGATACTCCTGGGCACTGCGGGCATCCCAGACCACTGTCGCGGGATCATCAAGGCTGGCCAGCACCTCATCTTTTGTCGCAATGAAGGCCGGGTTAACGGTGATGGCGGGTAGCGCTGGCAACGGCTCCCGATCAGGGGTTTGCTCGGTACTTAACGCATAGCCTGCCTCAACCCAGGCAGGCAAGCCGCCATTGAGGTAGCTCACGCCCGCCTTGTGGCCTAAAACATCAAGGGTCCAGATGAAGCGTCCGGCCCAGCCGCCGCCCTCGTCGTCATAGGCGATGATCTGCATGTCAGGTGAGTAGCCGATGCGTACCAGCAAGTCTTGTAGGCGTTGTTTATTGGGTAACTTGCCGAGAGCCGGCTTCTGACCCGAGATCAATTCCGCGGGGGCCACGGATACAGCCCCTGAAATATGACCATTGGCATAAGACCCGGCTTGGCACAGATCGACAATTAAGACGTTGGGCTGCTCTTCATGAGGGTCATGAGAGCCCGTAGCGAGAGGCAAGAGAGGCAACAATTCAGCGGGTTCAATGATCAAGGGCAGCATGGCAGTTCCATTATTGGGCAGGCTCATTCTAAAGGATGCCAGCCTGCTTCTGCCAACCCTGATTACGTATGCTTCAGCGACAGGTAAACTTCGTTCTGCACGTCCGGACGTTTTTCGGTTATTATGGCGGGTCTACAGGTACGTGTGTTGAAAAGGAAGGCTGTTGAACTATTCGGAAAATCTGGTCTGGATGGACCTTGAGATGACGGGTTTAGATCCCGAGGTAGAGCGCATTTTGGAGATCGCGACGATTATCACTGACTCGTCGTTGAACGTCATTGCCGAGGGGCCTGCCCTCTACGTGTCGCAACCCCAGTCATTGTTGGATGCTATGGATGAATGGAACACGAGTCACCATACGGCGTCTGGTCTCGTTGCCCGGGTTCAGGCAGAGGGCATCAGTGAGGCCGAAGCCGAGCAGCAAACCCTGGCGTTTATCCAGCAGTATGTTGAGCCCGGGATGTCGCCCCTATGTGGTAATTCTATCAGCCAAGATCGGCGATTTTTGGTCAAGTACATGCCGACGCTTGAGGCTCACTTGCACTATCGCAACATTGACGTCAGTACCATCAAAGAGTTGGCGGTGCGCTGGCGACCCGATGTCCATAAAGCCGTCAAGAAGCAGGGCGCTCACCGGGCCGTGGATGATATTCGTGAGTCGATCGATGAGCTACAGATCTATCGGGCGCAATTCTTCCAGTTAGATCCTGACCACAATTTCTAGCAAAAGCCCTAACAAAAACCCTAGCTATGTCTGGTCGGTCTTTGTTGCGCGCCGCCCGGCCAGGTGCGACAGGGCCCACTCTACATGTTCCCGCAGTAGTGCTGAGGCGTTCTCAAGGCTCGCCATCAGCGCCGTCGTCACCTCAACGCCTCCCTCGCTATTGCCTAACGCCACCGCGATATTGCGTCGCCAGCCCTCGTAGCCGGTGCGACGAATAGCTGAGCCTGTCGTGCGCGCCAGAAATTCTTCCTCGGTCCATGCAAACAGTGTCAGCAGGGCCTCGTTGTCGAGACCATGACGTGGGCTGAAATCTTCGACTTCGCTGACGTGGGCAAATTTGTTCCAGGGACAAAACAGCTGGCAGTCATCACAGCCAAAGATACGATTGCCCATGGGTGCGCGAAATTCCACAGGAATACTGCCGCGATTCTCTATCGTCAGGTAGCTAATGCAGCGTCGAGCATCGAGTTGGTAAGGTGCGACGATGGCGGCGGTGGGACAGACGTCGATACAGCGGTTACAAGATCCGCAATGATTACTGGGTGCTGGCGCCGTCAGTGGCAAAGGCACATCTGTTAGCATCTCGCCAAGAAAGAACAACGAGCCCGCTGATTGATTCAGTAGTAGCGTATTTTTGCCTATCCAGCCTAGCCCTGACTGCTCGGCTAGGGCCTTTTCAAGCAGTGGCGCGCTGTCGGTGAAAACCCGGCTGTGATGGTGCGTGATGTTGTGCGCGGCCAGATAATCCTGCATTTTTGCCCAGAGCTTCACTAGCCGCTGTCGGATCACTTTGTGGTAATCGCGCCCGAGTGCGTAGCGCGCGACATAGGCATCGGCGCTGGAGGCCAGGACCATAAGGGGTTGGGTGTCCGGCGGCAGGTAGTCCATGCGCAGTGTGATGGCCCGGGTCGCGCCGGGCACCAGCTGCTGAGGATGGCTGCGCATCTGCCCGTGGGCCGCCATATAGCTCATTTCACCCTGGTAGCCTTTGTCCAGCCAGCGTTGCAGATGATGCTCATGTTCGTGTAGTGCCAGGTCGGTGACACCGACATCCTGAAATCCCAATGCGAGTGCCCAGCCTTTGAGTTCAGCGCCTAGAGCACGATAAACCTCAGCATTGGCTGCGGCAGTCGATACTGCCGCAGCTTCGGTGGACGTGCTGTTGGGAGGTGTTGGTGGCATGTTTCTCAACTTCATAAAAAAGATGGCGGGACGAGATCCTGTTACAAGGCTCTTATCGTGATAAGAGCCCAATGATTGTCGACTTTAGGCAACTCGTTTACCTTATAATTGGCGTTCTTGAAAAGCCATGGTTAATCCAACATGAACGCTGACTTATCCGAAGAGCTATCCGAAGCGCTACCTGATGAACTATATACCGCTGCCAGCGTCAGAGAGATTGATCGACTGGCTGTTGAAGAAGCGGGTATTCCGGCGATCACGCTGATGCGTCGTGCGGCTGCAGCTTGCGTTGAGGTGCTGATGGCGCGCTGGCCGGATGCGACAGATATATCGGTCGTGTGTGGCAGTGGTAATAACGCCGGCGATGGTTACATTATTGCTGGCATGCTCGCCGAGCGTCATTATCAGGTGAGTGTCACAACCTTGGGCGACCCCGCCAAGGCCAGCCCTGCAGCCCGCACCGCGTTTGAGTATTGTTTGCAGGCAGGTGTGACGCCGCAGCCCGTTGATAGCGAGCAGGCGATGACCGCTGACGTCACCGTCGATGCCCTGCTAGGTATTGGTGTGTTGGGTGAGTTGCGGTCGGCCTACCGGCAGCTGATCCAGAAGGTTAATCAATTGGCCCAGCCAGTTCTGGCCGTGGATATTCCTTCTGGTTTATGCGCTGACACGGGCATGAAGCTCGGTGACGCCATTCGCGCCGACGTGACGGTGACGTTTCTGGGGTTAAAGCGCGGCTTGTTCACCGAGGACGGACCTGATTGTGCGGGTGATATTGTCTTCGATGCGCTGGGCTGCCGCGATGATATTTTGCGACACGTTACAGGTGGTACGCAGCGGGGTAACACAGAGAAATTGCGGTTTTCTTCTCTATTGAAAACTTTGCCAAGTCGGCCGCGCAACGCGCACAAGAATCATTTCGGTCATGTGTTGGTGATTGGCGGCGATCAGGGCATGGGTGGTGCCGTGGCAATGACCGCCGAGGCGGCGTTACGGGCCGGTGCCGGGCTGGTGAGTGTTGCCACCCACCCTGCCCATGCTGCGGCGTTACTGGGCCGTTGTCCCGAGCTAATGGTTCGTGGCATTCAGGCAGGATCAGAGTTAACTGATCTGGTGGCCCGTGCGTCGGTCATTGTGCTCGGTCCTGGTCTGGGTCAGTCAGGCTGGTCGAGCATGTTATTTGATCATGTGATTGAGACGACCCTGCCCATGGTCGTCGATGCAGACGGTTTGAATCTGTTGGCGCGGCGAGCCCAGCGCAGAGATAATTGGGTGCTGACACCACACCCCGGCGAGGCAGCTCGCTTGCTGGGCCCATCGACTCTGAGCGTCGATCGCTTTACCGACATTGCGCGGCTGCAAGCTGACTATGGTGGTGTGGTGGTGCTAAAGGGCGTTGGCAGTCTGGTGAATGATGGCGAGCGATCGTCATTGTGCCCATACGGTAATCCGGGTATGGCGACGGCAGGCATGGGAGACATTCTGTCAGGGGTCATCGGCGCCCTGCTGTCTCAGGCTAAGTCTTTGGGCCTAACAAACATGCAAGCGACCCAACTCGCGGTAACGGTCCATGCCTTGGCGGGCGACGCTGCCGCGCTCGACGGTCAGCGAGGGATGATGGCCACAGACACGCTGCCTCACATTCGGCGTCTCTTGAACCGGGTGTGATTGCGGCGGTTATTTATGCTGACGGCAGAACGATTTCTTCGCTACCGAGTAGCCTCTGGATCTTCTCGATTTCATCGGCGGCCTCTTTTTGGCGGCGCCACATGTCCGCATAGTGGCCGTTCAACAAAACCAGTTCGTTGTGCGTCCCGCGTTCGATAATGCGACCCTGCTCCATCACCAGGATTTCATCGGCATTGACGATAGTAGACAGGCGGTGGGCGATCACCAGAGTCGTGCGGTTCTTGGCGACTTCCAATAGTGCCGACTGAATTTCTCGTTCGGTTTTAATGTCCAAGGCAGAAGTCGCCTCGTCGAGCACCAGTATAGGCGGATTTTTGAGTATGGTGCGAGCGATGGCGACGCGCTGTTTCTCGCCCCCGGACAGCTTCAGGCCGCGCTCGCCCACCCGGGTTTCATAGCCGTTGGGCAGTGTCATAATAAACTCGTGAATACTGGCGGTGGCGGCGGCTTGCTCTACCTCGGCGTCGCTTGCAGTGGGGTTGCCGTAGCGAATGTTGTAAGCGATAGTGTCGTTAAACAGCACGGTATCTTGGGGCACAATACCCACAGCGTGGCGCAGGCTAGCCTGTGTCACGTCGTGTATCTGCTGGCCGTCGATAGCGATATGGCCTGCTTTGGCGTCATAAAACCGGTACAGTAATCGAGCCAATGTCGATTTGCCCGCGCCGCTGGCGCCGACCACCGCCGTAGTCTTGCCGTGGGGTATGGTAAAGCTGATGCCATTAAGGATTTCCCGGTCCGGGTCGTAGCTGAACGCCACATCAGAAAAACTCACCGCAGCGGCGCCCACCTGCAGAGCGACCGCGCCGGGTCGGTCCTGAACCTCTGGCGCGGTGTCCAGCAGCGCAAACATGTATTCCATATCGACCAGAGCTTGACGAATCATGCGGTAGGACGAGCCGAGAAATCCTAGTGGGATAAAGAGTTGCAGCATGAACGTGTTGAGCATCACCACTTCACCCGTGGTCAACAAACCAGCGCTGTAGTCCTGGATAGCGAGGATCAAAATAGCCAGCTGGCAGGCAACTCGTACCAACAATTGGCCGCCATTGAGCAGGCCAAGCGTTGTCTGGCTCTTCACGGCGGCGTCCATATAGTGCAACAGCGCGTCGTTGTATCGATCTGCCTCGTACTGCTCGTTGCCAAAGTATTTCACGGTTTCAAAGTTCAGTAGACTATCGACGCCAATGGTATTAGCGCGTGATTCTTGCATAACCATATCTCGCCGAAAACGCGTCCGCCATTCGGTAAAGAGCAGCGTGAACGTGATGTAGCCGGCAACAGCCAGAACAATGACCCCCACATATTTTAGTGGATAGGCGTAGGCCAGGTAACCGCTAACCATCGCCACTTCAAATAACGTGGGGGCGATATTGAAAGCAAACAGGCCGGTGGTCTGTTGCAGGGCTCGTGTGCCGCGCTCTATGGCACGTGACAAGCCACCGGTACGACGATCAAGATGGAAACGCATTCCGAGCTGGTGCAGGTGCTTGAATGCCTTCAGGCCAAACACCCGCTGTGCATATTCAGACACGGGGGTGAAGACCGCGGATCGAATTTCTGTCAACAAGCCTGGCAACAGGGCTGTCATGCCATAGATCAGTGCCAGCATGAATAGCGCTTCAATAGCGCCATTGCCTCGGCTCAATGCCTCAAGGCCGTCAATAAGGTCTTTGAGCACGATGGGCCCGTAGACATTGGCGATCCGGCCCAAGAGCAGGCAAGAGATAGCAACGACCACGCGTAATTGCATCTCCCGCTGACCTGCAGGCCATAGGAAGGGTAGAATTGAGGTGATCGTCTGCAGGGCGCTGCGCTTATCAGCGCCTTCGGCTACGAGAGGATCTGAGAAGGTCGTACTGTGAGGGTTAAATTCCATGGGCGCAATCTACTATGAACAGCATCGGGTGTCTGCCGTATACTGGCATGAATTTGTGACAATGCCGGAATCATGACTGTATATGAACAACGATTACCTGATGAGGTGGCGACCCAAGCGCTCGGGCAGCGCCTGGGCATAGCTTTGGGCGGCCGCGGTGTGGTTTTCCTGGAGGGCGAGCTGGGGGCCGGCAAGACCACCCTGTCCCGCGGTATTCTGCGTGGTATGGGGCACCAAGGCGCGGTTAAAAGCCCGACATTTACGCTCGTAGAGCCCTATGACCTGGGTGATCAACAGGTGTATCACTTCGACCTTTATCGACTTGAGGACCCGCAAGAGCTTGAGTACCTGGGCATTGATGATTATTTCAGCGGCTCTCTAGAAGAGCCTTTTGAGGATTCTCTTGAAGAGCCTGCTGAGGGCTCTCTTGAAGAGCCTGCTGAGGGCTCTCTTGAAAATCAGTCGCTGTGTTTGGTCGAATGGCCAGGCAAGGGTGCAGGGCACTTGCCACCGCACGATCTGAGCATTGAGCTGGTGGTGCTTGATGAAGGTCGGCAGTGCATCGTGACCTCATATTCCGAACGGGGCGACGCTGTCTGCGTTGCTCTGCTAGAATCTGCATGAACGCTCCAACACCATCCGAGTCAGGGTTTATGCGAGGTCTTGATACTGCAGCAAACATGGGTCGCCTGAGACGCCAGCCGCTATGTCGTTGGCATCGTCTGCGCGGCTTGCCCTGCCTGCAGTCTGTGGTTCTGGCCACCGTGCTATGTGCTGTGCTGTCGATAGCACCCGCCAGCCAGGCGCTGGCAAGCCCGGTTACCATCGATAGTGTGCGTGTCAGGCCGTCGCCGGAACGTACTCGCATCGTCTTTGACTTGAGTGCGCCAGTGGAACACAAGGTGTTTACGCTGACTAACCCGCGGCGTCTGGTCATTGATATTGATGATGCTAGCCTGAATCTGGCCTTTGACGATCTTGACCTGCAGGGCACGCCGATTAGCGCGATACGTGCGGCTAAGCGAGGCGACAACGACCTGCGAGTGGTGCTGGATTTAAGGGGCCAGGTCAAACCGCGCAGCTTCGTGCTTCGACCCATCTTGCAATACGGCGATCGACTGGTGGCGGACCTGTATACGGCCGACCAGCAGGTAGCGCCTATCGTACAGAAAACTGATCGTGTCGCGCGGCAAATGCGTGAAGTGGTTATTGCGGTGGATGCCGGCCATGGCGGCGATGACCCCGGAGCGATCGGGCCGGGTAAGCTCTATGAGAAAGATGTGGTGCTGGCGATTGCTGCCAAACTGGCCCGGATGTTTAACGCCGAGCCAGGTTTCAAGGCGGCGATGACCCGTGAGGGCGACTATGTTGTGGCACTTCGCAAGCGTACGGATATTGCCCGGCAAGCAGAGGCCGACCTGTTTTTGTCGATCCATGCTGATGCTTTTAAGACGTCTCAGGCTAGGGGTGCTTCGGTGTATGCGATTTCCCAAAAAGGGGCAACCAGTGAGGCGGCGCGCTGGCTGGCGGAGAAGGAAAATCGTGCTGACTTGATCGGTGGCGTCGGGCTCGACGATAAAGATGATTTGTTAGCGGGTGTGTTGTTGGATCTGACCATGACCCATAGTTTGGCGGCCAGCCTGGATATGGGTCAGAGCATTTTGAAGTATATCAAGCCGGTCAATCATCTGCATAAAAAGCAGGTTGAACAGGCCGCTTTCCTCGTACTCAAATCACCCGACATCCCGTCATTGTTGGTAGAAACCGGTTTTATCTCTAACCCGGCCGAAGCGGCCAAGTTACGTACTCGGTCCCACCAGGAGCGTATGGCGAGAGCCATTTTCAGTGGTGTTAAAAGCTATCTGAGCGCGCATCCACCCGTCGGCTCTTTTCTGGCTTGGAAGGGTCAGGGTGATCGCAAGGCAATGGCTACGTACACCATTGTCCGAGGCGATACCCTGTCGGGCATTGCCAGTCGCCATCGCGTGACGGCAAAACAACTAAAAGTCTTCAACGGTTTACTGAGCGATCGAATCAAGATTGGTCAATTACTGAAGATTCCGACGAGTTAATATTCCAGGCGAGTTTTGATTATGCAGCGCATCCAACAGTTGAATCCGCGATTATCGAACCAGATCGCGGCGGGCGAGGTGGTCGAACGTCCGGCATCGGTGATTAAAGAGTTGCTGGAAAATAGCCTGGATGCCGGTAGCACCCGAATTGATATCGAGATTGAGGCCGGAGGGACCCGTCTTATCAGAGTGAGAGACAATGGTCTTGGCATACACGGCGAAGATTTAACGCTGGCTCTGAGTCGGCACGCGACCAGCAAAATTCGTGAAACCGAGGATCTCGAAGGGATTTCTACGCTGGGCTTTCGCGGCGAGGCGCTGGCTAGCCTCGCTTCGGTGTCGCGTCTGACGCTCACCAGTAATAGTGCCCCGGACCCAACGAGTGGCTGGAGTGTCAGTGTCGCCGGTGAGGCAATGGTGCCTACGGTGATTCCTAAGCCTCATCCCCAGGGTACGACGGTCGAGGTGAAGGACCTGTTTTTCAACACACCGGCGCGACGTAAGTTTTTACGCACCGACAAGACCGAATTACAACGTATCGAGGAGGTCCTGCGTCGGCTTAGTTTGAGTCACAGGCATGTGGCATTTAATCTGCAGCATAATGGCAAGCTTTTGCGGCAGTTCTCTCCTGTCGCCCAGGACGAGTCTGTTGAGCGACGTCTGGCTGCAGTGTTTGGCGCGTCTTTTATGGAAAACGCGATCTATTTGGAGCAAAGTTTTCCGGCGGAGCAAGGCGGTATCGGCTTGCAGTTGCGCGGCTGGATTGGCTTGCCGACATACTCTCGCAGCCAGGCAGATCAGCAGTATTTTTATGTCAATGATCGAATGATTCGTGACAAGCTCGTCACCCATGCGATTAAGCAGGCCTACCAAGACGTGCTGTTTCATGGTCGCCAGCCGGTGTATGCATTGTTTCTGACGCTGGACCCGCGATTGGTGGATGTTAACGTTCACCCCACGAAACACGAGGTACGGTTTCGCAGTGGCCGTGAGGTGCACAGTTTTCTGTTTAGTGCGATTCATCGCGCGCTAGCGGATGTGCGCCCAGATGCGACTCCCGGCTCTTCTATCCAGGGCTCTTCTATACAGAGCTCTTCTATACAGAGCTCTTCTATACAAGGCTCCTCACCTCAAGGGCGCGCGCTATTTGAGACAATGCCCGCTGATGGAGGCAGTCCGACCCAGCAGGGTCTGCGGTTTTCAAACACAGGCAGTCCTGGCGCCGGTTCAGCTTTCCTAGGCGAGCAGGTGCCCGCCTACAACCGTCTGTTGAATCCTCATCTGGCGAATTTCGCCGGCTCCGAGCTCCCCCCGTTACCACCAGAAACGGAGATACCGCCCCTGGGCTATGCCATCGCTCAGCTGCATGGGGTGTTCATCCTCGCTCAGAACGCCCGGGGTTTGGTAATCGTCGACATGCATGCTGCCCATGAGCGCATTACCTACGAGCGGCTCAAGCAAGCCACTGATGACGAAGGCCTAAAGATGCAGCCCCTGCTGGTGCCGATTTCAGTAGCGATGAGCGAGCGCGAGTGCGCCATGGCAGAAGAACATGTCGAGCAGCTCAATGATCTAGGTTTCGATTTGCAGCGCGCCTCCGAAGAATCAATTGTGGTGCGCAGTATTCCCGCGATGCTCAGTAAGGAGAATGCCGGTCAACTGGTGCGCGATGTGCTCGCGGATCTGGCGGAGTATGGTACGACAGCGCGCATCACCCAGCACCGAGATGAGCTGTTATCGACCATGGCATGTCACGGTTCGGTACGTGCCAATCGGCGACTGACTATCCCGGAAATGGACGCATTGTTACGTGATATGGAGATCACTGAACGCAGCGGCCAGTGTAATCATGGCCGTCCTACCTGGACAGAGCAGTCCATCGACGAGCTAGATAAATTGTTTATGCGCGGCCAATGAGCAAACTTGAGGCAAGCTTACCGCCAGCGATTTTTTTGATGGGGCCTACCGCATCGGGGAAGTCAGGCTTAGCGATGGCGCTGGCTGATGAGCTGCCGGTGGAAATCGTCAGTGTCGACTCCGCGATGGTGTATCGACAGATGGATATCGGTACGGCGAAGCCCGATAGCGAGACGTTGGACCGCTATCCTCATCATCTGGTGGACATTCGCGAGCCAGACATGCCCTATTCTGCCGCTGACTTTTGTGCCGACGCCCTGCCGCTGATGGCGTCAATCACCGCCCGCGGTCGTATCCCTTTGTTGGTGGGCGGCACCATGCTTTACTTCAAGGCCTTGCTGCAAGGCTTGGCGGAGATGCCGCCGGCGGACAGTGAGGTGCGTCATCAGATCGCGGCGTTAGCCCAAGAGCACGGCTGGGGCCATGTTCACAGTCGCCTGGCAGAGGTGGACCCCGCTGCGGCGGTGCGTATTCACCCGAACGATCCCCAGCGCATTGGTCGAGCATTAGAGGTTTTTGAGATTACCGGCCAGTCGATGAGCGCCTGGCATGCCGCCCAGACGGCGCAGCCATTTCCTTATGCAAGTTGCCAGTTGGCGATAGTGCCACCTGACCGTGTGGCGTTGCATCAGCAGATAGCCGAGCGTTTTGCGTTGATGCTTGACGCTGGGCTAATGGCAGAAGTTGCGGCGTTGCGCCAACGTTATCCTGCGGGCGAGCACCTGCCAGCATTGAAAGCGGTGGGTTATCGTCAGGTTTGGCAGCATCTCGACGGCCGACTGACATATAAACAGATGCAAGATCAGGGTATCATTGCCACGCGACAACTTGCCAAGCGGCAGTTCACATGGCTTCGCAGCTGGCCTGACCTACGACAAATTGTCACGCCAGATAAGTCGCTGGCCTTGAAAATGTTGCGGTCCAGCATCATATTAGCGTGAAGTGTGTGAGTCATGTCGTTCGGCTGATCCATATCAAGTCATTTGGCGCGATGTTGGCAAGCATAAGTATCGGCATAATTCTCGGCTGTATAAGGCTGAGATCGGCGCCCCTACATAACAAATGGGGCAATACATTAGGAGAAAAACATGTCGAAGGGGCAATCGTTACAAGACCCTTATTTGAATGCATTACGACGGGATCGTGTGCCAGTGTCCATTTATCTGGTGAGCGGCATCAAGCTGCAGGGTCAAATTGAGTCGTTCGATCAGTTTGTGATCTTGTTGCGCAGTACTGTGAGCCAAATGATTTATAAGTCTGCTATTTCTACCGTCGTGCCAGCGCGCAATGTCAAAATGCCGCCTATGCCAGGTGATGAAGAATTAGAAGACTAGCCATACGACTCGCTTTACGGCTCGCTATGAATTCGGCTTGCCGATTACAGCACAAGGTTGATGCCATTGTTCTTTTTTGAAAGACCGCCAGCCGGAACTCATGCGCTATTAGTGCATGTTGTTCAGGAGGATTCGTCCGCTGATGAGTTCACCGAGCTAGTCCTTTCGGCAGGGCTTGTGGCGGCTGCTTGCGTACATGTTAAGCGGCGCAGTGCTCATCCAAAGACCTATGTAGGCTCAGGCAAGTTGCAGGAGTTGCACAAGGTCGCGGAGCAGGTAGAAGCGGAATTGGTGATTTTTGACCAGGATTTGACGTCAACTCAAGAGCGAAATATTGAGCTCGCTCTGGAGTGCCGAGTGATAGGTCGGACCGGATTGATTTTGGATATCTTCGGCCAGCGAGCTCGCACCCATGAGGGTCAGTTGCAGGTTGAGCTGGCGCAGCTTCAGCACATGTCGACGCGGCTGGTCAGGGGGTGGACTCACCTAGATCGACAGCGTGGTGGTTCGGGGCGCGGCGAAGGTAGCTCCACGGGTATTCAGGGCACGGGTGAAACCCAGCTCGAGTCTGACCAACGGCAGTTGCGGGGCCGCATCAAGCATATTAATCAGCAGCTCGACCGAGTGCGTAAGCAGCGCAAGCAAAGTCGGCGCGCACGTGTGCGGGCAGATGTGCGCACTGTGTCGCTAGTGGGGTACACCAATGCGGGTAAGTCGACGTTGTTTAATCGGCTCTGCGACGCCGATGTGCATGCGGCTGATCAGTTGTTTGCGACCCTAGACCCGACCGTGCGGCAACTCGAATTACCTGTCATCGGCAAAGCAATTTTAACGGATACAGTGGGATTTATTCGCCATTTGCCGCATGGTCTTGTGAATGCGTTTCGCGCGACCTTGGAAGAAGTTCAGCAGGCAAGTTTATTGCTGCATATCGTTGATGCCGGCTCCAATGAAAAAGAAGCGCAGATGTACCAGGTCAATGATGTGCTTGAAGAGATTGACGCTCAGGACGTGCAGCAACTGCTGGTTTATAACAAGATAGACCTGATAGAAGAGTCCCCTCGTATAGATCGGGACAGTGAAGGTCGACCCGTACGGGTCTGGATATCGAGTCTTACTGGCGCGGGGATTGAGGGTCTTATCCAGGCCATCAGCGAGTTGCTCAGCCACGACGTGATCGAGACAACCCTGCATCTTGCCCCTGATCAGGGGCAATTGCGGGCTGAGTTATTTGCGCTAGGGGCGGTGGTCGGCGAAGAAACTCAGGCTGACGGCACCATCAGCCTGCAGGTAAAAGTAGAGCAACATAAGCTTGAGCGCCTTGGTAAAAGGCTGCTTGGCTCGTCAGTCCTGTCCGCCGCAGTGG
>Ga0307492_10000768_pt1 | contig 13370 bp, 10 predicted proteins | sample SI3LmetaG_FD_202365 | JGI IMG/M metagenome (GOLD analysis project Ga0307492, IMG submission 202365) | Sea-ice brine microbial communities from Beaufort Sea near Barrow, Alaska, United States - SI3L | ecosystem: Environmental > Aquatic > Marine > Coastal | place: USA: Alaska | collected 2017-05-06
TGCGCTGATGGTTCACCTGACAGACCAGGTGGCAGAGTTGTATCGGGTGGTAACGTTTGTGATGGCGATGCTTTCGCTAGCATTGTTCCTGGAGCAAGAACCATCGATTATGATTACACGCCTAATCGAGAGCTTGAAGAAACATCATTTTATATCAGTGTTGATTGGGAAGTGGCCGAGCATAGCGTAGTGATTAATGGTGCAATGTTTGATTATCAGTCTATTAACTTAATGGATGCGGATCTTTCTGGTTTAGCTTCTTGGGTAGACGGGAATTATAGCACCAGTAAATCAAAACAAGTTGATGTATCCGTTTCATCGTTATTTGATGGCCCCTTACAATATACGGTTGGGGCATACTATTTTAACAGTCAAGATCCCGCCAACCGCTCCGCTTATCTTTTTGGTAGTTTAGTAGAGTCTTGGTCGGGTTATGCAGGCGCAACGCCAGAAACGCCATCTTGGGCTTATTGGAATAGTGAAGGTCGTGGTGGGACTAAGTCAACTGCTTTATACGGACAAGCTACCTATGCATTGTCTGAAAAATTAAACCTTACTGCAGGTATTCGTTATACTGAAGATGACCGTGAATCGCAAAGTGCTGACCCCTTAAGTTTTGGACCTACTGCCGCGCGTTTAGGACCAGACTTACCGGTCAGAACTTACGGAACCCGAGATGTACAACGAGGTGTAGATGAAAATACTGACTATCGTTTAGGCGCAGATTATAAGCTCAACGAAGACCTCATGGTATATGCTACTTATGCTACGGCTTATATTGCTGGGTCTACAGATGTGACAACGCAAACCTTACTCACTCCACAAACCAATAAATCCTTTGAAATAGGAGCGAAATCAACCTTATTAGATGGCGCGCTACGCTTAAATGCAGCGGCTTACAGCGGCAAATTTGAAGGCCTAACAACTACTGCCTTCATTGAACAAGGCACTACGGGTATTGCTGTAGCAACACAGGTTCCAGGTGGCTCAATTTTATCACGCGGCCTTGAAATCGAAGGTTTTTGGGATGTAACCGATGCTCTTGTTGTCGATTTTGGTATTTCGATTGATATGTCAGAATACGATCAGTTTATTGTGGATGCAGGTAACCTTGTGTGGAATGGTGTCGCACCTATAGGCTCTGAAACGATCAACGATGCTAATGTCTACGTTGTGAATGGTGAAGATACGCCTTATACCCCCGACATGACTGTGGGTGTGGGTATATCTTACTTTATCGATTTGGGCGATATGGGTACCATAAAACCTCATGTATTCGCATATTATAACTCAGGTTTTGTGAGTAATCGTGCGCCAGTGTTTTTTGCTGACCAAGATGCTTATACGAAATTAGATCTTTCGGTTAAATGGCAGTCTGTTGGTGGTGATTATAGCGTACAAGCCTATGTTAATAATGCCTCTGACGAACTCATCAAGACCTACACTGAGATATTCAGTCGTGCCAGAGTCGCATACGACTACAATTCTCCGCGTAATTTTGGTGTGAGATTTGCGTATAACTTTTAAAGTGTAGAGTTGTACAATTTTAGTATATATTGGCCTGCGTTAAGTAGGCCTTTTTATGGCTAATCCCCCCAAATAACAACAAGGAATGCTGTGAACCAAAAAGTCGCCAATCAATTACAACAAGGTTTTCAGTTACTACAAAATGAGCGCTTGCTTGCTGCTCAGCAAGTTTTTGAAGGTATATTAGAAGTTGAGCCTTTGAATGAGCATGGCTTGAACCTGTTAGGTGTTGTGTTTATTCAATTGAAACAAGCTGAACAAGCTGTCCTTGTGCTAGAAAAAGCGCTTACCGTTAACAACAAAGACGCACAAACTTATAACAATCTAGGGCTTGCATTTAAAGAATTGCATCAGTTCCCAGAGGCGCAGAAGGCCTTTAATTTTTCATTAACCTTAAATTCTCAGCAGCCCCAAACCTTGAATAATTTGGGAAACGTATTTGCCGCACAAAATCAGCATAAACAAGCGGCCTTATCATTTGACGCAGCGCTTAAAATTGAACCTAATTTCCCAGAATGTTTATCTAATTTTGCTCAGTCATTAAAAGAACTGGGCAACTTAGATATTGCCTTAAAAGCGATTGAGCATGCTAACCACCTTGAACCAAAAAGTAGTTATTACTTAAATGTAAAAGGTGAAATTTACTTAGCAAAAATTGACTATGAAAATGCTCAAAAAACCTTTGATAAAGCGATCTCTGTAGACAATTACACGCCTGCACGTATCAATTTATCCACTACGCTTAAGCAGCTGGATAACTATGAGAAAGCAAAAACCTGCTTGCAAGCTGTTATTAAGGATGAACCAAACAATAGCGAAGCGCACAATCATCTTGGAGTATTACAAGAACAGCTAGGTGAATTTGATTTAGCTGCCACGAGTTTTCGAATAGCGCTTAAACATACGCCTAATCATGCCAGTTCATTTTATCAATTAGCAAAACTTAAAAACCAAATGTTAGCGGCTGAGGAAGTTGAAAAAATCACTGAATTACTGGTTGATATTGTCACGCCAAGCGTATTTAAGTCATCATTATTCTTTGCGTTGGCGGTGTATTACGACAAATCTATGCAATATGCGTTAGCGATTAAAAACTACGCTTTTGCACAGCAAATAAAAGCAGAAAAATATCCATACAGCAGCAAACTCACTGAACAATATCGAGCGGCAATGGAAGATATTATGCCTGTATCACCTGCAAATGTTTGTATGCGGCATGTTCATCCTATCTTTATTATTGGTATGCCACGTTCAGGTACAAGTTTAGCGGAACAAATACTGGCATCACATTCGCAAGTTTTTGGTGCAGGTGAGCTTGGTTATATCAATGATTTAGTGAAGATGGCAGAACAAACGACTAATACACCTTATCCTTATTGCTTAACTAAACTTAGTCAATCGCAACTGACTGAACTTGGCCGTCAATATAAACAAAGAGTGCTTGCAACCTTTGGCGAGCATCAATACGTAACCGACAAAAACCCGCTCAACTATAATCTTGTGGGATTTATAAAGGCGATTTTACCTGATGCTAAATTTGTATATTGTCAGCGCGATGCAACAGATAATTGTTTATCTATTTTTAAATTGCCCTTTGACGATAGTCAAGGCTACGCACATGACTTAAACGCCCTTGGGCATTATTATCGTGAGCACGAACGTTTAATGACATTTTGGGCAAGTTTATATAGCGAAGATATCATCAATTTTACATATGAAGCGGTGGTGGATAACCAACCAAAGGAAACATCTCGATTGCTAGAGTGCTTAGGTCTTGATTATGAGCAAGCAACAGAGCACTTTTATCAAACACAACGTATAGTCATGACGCCAAGCGCTGAACAAGTAAGACAGCCCATCTATAAAACCAGTATTAACAGCTGGCAAAAATATGGCGATGCGCTAAAACCGCTTCAGCAAGCCCTTAATAAATATTAACAAAGGCTATTTTTTAGGATTTTTAAACCACTTAATATCATGGGTGATCATTTTCTCAAGTCCTACTTGGTCGTAGTCCTCAGAAAACCACTTTCGTTGGCTAATTGTCAACGAGTGGGTATTTCCCGGATATTCAAAGTTAGCCGCACTACCGCCAGACTTTACCACGGCTTCCACTAGGTCTTGGTTCCATTTGGATGGAGAGTAGTAGTCACGATCCGAATGATGAAGTACCAGTGGTTCTTGTAAATATTGAGGATAATAAATCGCTGATGTCGCCGCATATGCGACTTTAATATGGTTTGGATGTAAGACAATAGTGCGATCAATTTTATTCGTTTCTAATGTATAAAACTCTTCAGTTAAGTTGTTTTTCTGCAAGGTATTATACATCTCATCGTACTTCTTTTTAAACGCCTGTTTCACCGTTGATGTCGACCACGTTTTATCTTGCCATGTCCACTCAGATGGATCAGGGGTGCCTATCCAATCTGCAGGAAACCCAAATTGGAAGTCAGGATTTACCTGTCCATTATATCCCGTTGCATTAGCTGTCCAACGACCATCTCCCGCCATAAAAGCCTGTGACGACGAAGACATTGAACTATATAATTCTCCCTGTTTTAAACGCGGTAAAAAACATCCAGAAAAAATTGATGCACCGTTAATGGGTTGTTTTACCATGGATGATTCACCCGCAATGGCTAAGACAAGTAGAGCAGAGTCACCACCTTGTGAGTGACCTGATAAAGAGACCTTATCTAGATCTATGTTGATTGAGCCTTGACCCCATTTTGAAGTTGTCAGGGATTGGATGCTTTCAAGTGCATTTAGCATATCGATAGCATAAAAAATGGGGCTGATATAGGTGGCGTTATCCCAACGCTGCATAAACTCAATACCATCAGCGTTTATTCCATTAATTGTGCCATGACCACGCCATCCAGGAGTAATCACCACAAATCCATCTTCAGCCAATGCATGTAAATATTGTCCTTGGCTGCTTTTTTGGTCTATAAAAAAGTCAAAATTTTTGGCGTTATCTAAACCTACCCAACCATGACTGAACAGAACCACCGGATAACCTTGCTCAGGTGGCGGCTTGTTAGGAATGTCGATACGCGCATATACACGCAATCCATCGCTCAAGTAAGCGGCGATAACACTGCGATATGATGTATTGTTGTTAGGCCATTCTTGTAACCCAATAAACTCGCTACCGTAAGCTCTGAGGCGTAAATTATCGATGGATAAAATATTGAGGTTAGGTATCTCAGGTGATGACCAGTCAATGGTTGAATTTTTGATGGTCGGCGCAATATTTTTGCAACTGCTTATAGTCAAAAGTCCAAGTAAAACTAGGCACAAGCTGTGTTTAAATAAGGGCATTATTACTGGCGTCTTTAGCCTTTTCGAAACGTGTTTGCAGCGCTTTTGCCCCCGTCAGCATAAAGCTGTGATCTGAGCCTAAAAGAAACAAAGAAACTTGCTTCTCAATCCATGCGGGTAACTCATCTAAGTTGGCAACAAACATTCCAACACTGACATTGTATTGCTGAGCAACGTCAATTATCTGCTGAATAGTTTCAAGGACAATCGCTGCACCTGGATCTGTTTCACCTAGTGCAACGGTTAAGTCCATTCTGCCAATAAATAAACAATCGAGACCATCCACCTGGCAAATCTCTGATAATTCATGCAACGCATCTAAGTCTTCTATTTGCGCAATAATGGTAGTGTTTGAGCGGTTGTGTTCAATGTTTTGGAGGATGTTGCGAGTCGTGTACCCAGCCATCCGAGTAGAGCCTGCATAACCACGTCCATTGTGTCCAAAGTAGCAACTTTTTATCACTCGCTCTAACTGAGATGCACTTTTAACATGGGGGACTACCAGGCCATCTGCGCCTAGATCTAATATGTTTAATATGCTGTCGTGTGAATCATTAGCAATTCTAACAACAACATGTTGCTGATTAGCTTTAGCCGCTAAAATACATCGGTCGAGATCGCCTCTGTCAAATGGTGCATGCTCAGCATCAAGGCATAATGTATCAAAACCTAATGTCGACAACACCTCAGTATTATGATGGTGTGGGGTTTTAATAAATGTGCCCAGTAATGGTTGTTTGACAGATAACCGCTGTTTAAAATTATTCATGATACTTCTCTATCCATCGATTAATAAGCTTGGCTATTTTTTGAGGTTGCTCAAGCACAGCAAAATGTCCACTCTGTGGAAGTATATGACACTCTGAGTTAACCGCCGTATCTGCCATCAGTAACTGGTGTACAGGTGGGCATGGTAAGTCATTTTCTGCACCGATAATAAGTGTAGGCTTAGCAAACTCTTCTAGTACATCCAACGAAGCGGGTCGTTGCGCGAGTACTTTTAGTTGTGCCTCAAATACGTCTATACCTAAATTTTCAGCCATCTGTAGCACTATTTGGCTTTCTGCACTCTCGTTACTTTCAAAGTAAACAGGTAGATACACATCTTGGATAAGATTGGTTAGATTGGTTTTTTTTGCTAACGCTAAGTGTCGATCACGACCTTTTTGCCTGCCAGGTAAATCAGCATGGGCATTACTATTGAGTAAAATTAGCCCACTAATTTGTTTATTTACGCGACGGATCAGCTCAAATGCAACCATGCCACCCATCGAAAATCCGACCGGAATAAAAGGTTTATCGCCTACCAAGCGAAGTACTTCTTCACTCATTGCTTGTAAACTATCGTGATACTTATAATCGATGAGTACAGCATCGTATTTAAGATTTTCTACAATTGGCTGGAACACCTGGCTGGTGCACAGTGTTCCGGGAATAAATACCAGTAGTGGTTTATTGTTCATTCCTAACAGGTCCTACAGTATTGCCCTCGATAAGAGATCCTGACCACAAACGCAGTTGTGCTGGATTTTCGGGCGATTCGATTTGTTCAAGTAAAATATCGACAGCCGCCTTTGTCATTTGCTCGAGAGGTTGTTTAACAGTGGTTAATTGGTAGCTATGCCAAAAAACAGCGTTGACGCCATCAAATCCCACTACGGATAGGTCTTCAGGGATCCTTAGGCCAAAGTTTTTCCTTGCCTCGTCGATGACTCCAATTGCCATGGTGTCGTTGCTACATATAACAGCAGTAGGCACATTATTGCTGTACATTGCTTCTGCAAATGTTAAGCGACCGGAGTCATAACTAAAGTCACCATATTTTATTGGCACGTCATTATGTCCCTTTGAAGAAAGGGCTTTGATAGCGCACTCTAACCTTTCTTGGGCCACATCAGATTCACTTGGCCCAGCGAGAACTAAAAATCGTTTATGACCAAAGTCATCGAGTATATTCACGAGCTGAGTTATACCCTGATCGTGATTGCAACAAACTGAACTGGCAGAATGACCAGAAACTCTGCGGTTGTATAAAACCACAGGGATATTGTGCACCTTAAAGTTCTCGATGCTGTCGTTATCAAAGTGAGCAGCTAGTGCGATGACACCGTCAACCTGAAAGGTCCAAATTTGTTCTAAAATATCATCCAATCCTGCAGCATCATCTAAGTTGAATAACAAAACACGCTCATTTTTTTCTGAAAGACGCTTATTCAACAAAGATAGAACTTCTGGATAGATTAAATTTGCTCTTGAAGACAAAATAACCGCCACCATTCCAGAACGTTTAGTGATCAACATACGCGCGATAGCATTAGGCTTGTATCCTAACTCTTTCGCTGTAGCTAATACCATTGCCTTAGTTTTTTTGGAGACACTTCTACCTTCAACGTACACTCTGGATACAGCAGACTGAGAAACGCCTGCTGCCTTTGCAACATCGTAGGATGTGACGCGCTTTTTGCTATTCAATTTATTTTTTCTCGTATCGTCTCAAGCGAATGTCGGCTTGTTCTTTATGTCCAGCAAAGCCTTCTACTGCACAAAGACGGGAGCAGTAATTACCAACTAAAACAGATGCTTCTTCTGTAATATGTTGAAAAGTACAGGTTTTTATAAACTTACCGACCCATAATCCACCAGTATAACGTGCAGCCTTTTTAGTTGGTAGTGTATGATTGGTGCCAATGCATTTATCACCATACGAAACGTTGGTTTCGGGTCCTAGAAATAAGGCCCCAAAGTTTTGCATATTGTCTTTATAAAATTGGGTATTTTCTGTCATAACTTGTACATGCTCGAAGGCTAAGTCATTGGCTACTTGCAGCATTTCTGCATGTGTGTCACATACTATTACTTCGCCAAAATCACGCCATGCTTGACCAGCCACTTCGCCTGTTGAGAGAACCTTCAATTGACGTTCTACCTCGACCATTGTTTCCTTTGCCAGTTTTTCACTGTTTGTCAATAATACCGCTGGTGACGTAGGGCCATGCTCTGCTTGGCCTAATAAGTCAGCCGCACAGAGTTCGCCGTCTACACTTTCATCGGCAATGACTAAGGTTTCAGTAGGTCCGGCGAATAAATCGATACCTACTCGACCAAATAATTGGCGTTTAGCTTCAGCTACAAAAGCATTGCCCGGACCAACAATCATGTCTACTGGTGCTATTGTCTCAGTACCGATAGCCATTGCTGCAACAGCTTGTACTCCTCCAAAACAATAAATTTCATCAGCGCCAGCCATATCCATTGCCACTACAATCGCCGGTGACGGTTTTCCATCAAATGGCGGCGCACAAGCAATAACACGCTTTACACCTGCTACTTTAGCCGTGACCACACTCATGTGTGCAGAGGCTACAAGGGGGTATTTGCCACCTGGAACGTAACAACCTACTGATTCCATTGGAATATGTTTGTGACCTAATGTGACACCCGGTAATGTTTCGACTTCAACATCTTTCATTGAGTCTCTTTGAATCTGTGCGAAGTTTCTCACTTGCGCTTGAGCCCAGCGAATATCAGAAATCACTTGTTCGCTTAGCTCATCGTAACAAGCCGTAATATCCTCTTTTGACAACCTAAATGACTTCGGAGTCCATTTATCGAAGGTTTCAGAGTATTTTCTTACCGCTTCATCACCATTTATTTCAATCGCACTAATAATATCCTCAACAATGCTTTGCACCTTTTTATTAGATTCAGACTTTTCCAGCTGAGTGGGCCCTTTTTTAAGATACTTGATCATAATGTCACTCCAAAAATTTATATTTGATTATGCTGTGTTACGAATAATTCTTGCCAATTGAAAAATCTTACTTAATAATGACTTCGAATGCAAAATATAATTTGAGGGCGCATATGATTGGTTTCAGTACCGAGTTATTCACTGGAAAAACATTGCTGATCACAGGAGCAAGCAAAGGTATTGGCCGAGCTTGCGCGAAACTTGCTGCACAATTAGGTGCAAATGTTATTGCAGTGGCGAGGACTAGAGAACATTTAGACGATTTACAAAGAACTAATCCAGAAAATATTGAGATCTGGGTAGAAGATGTACTTTCAGATACGTTTATATCTAGATTAAAGCAGCTTAAGCGACTCGATGGCTTGATAAACAATGTGGGAACCAATCGGGTTGCAGATCTGCTCGAACAACCAACAGAAGATTTAGATGTGATGATTGATATTAATATCAAAAGTTTATACCGCACTTCTAAAGCCGCAGTCTCGGTGATGCAACAATCTGGAGGGGCAATTGTAAATATGTCATCACAAATGGGATTTGTAGGTTCTTCGGGCAGAACACTGTACTGCATGACCAAACACGCTGTGGAAGGATTAACTAAAGCGATGGGCGTGGAACTTGCGCCAAGCAATATTCGCGTTAATTCAGTTGCTCCAACCTTTGTGTCAACAGCACTGACAGCACCTATGCTTGAAGATCCAGATTTTAAGAAATTTGTGTTTGAGATGATCCCAATGAACAAGTTGGCAACCCCTGAGGATGTCGCCAACGCTTGTATTTTTTTGCTTAGCGATCTGGCAGCAATGATTACTGGCACCTGTATTAAGGTAGATGGCGGCTGGACCGCTCGTTAGTAAATAAATAAATGAATTACTGGAGAATATGATGTCTCTTCAAAAAAGAGCTGTTCGTTACGAAGAATTACAACCCTGTGTCAATGCATTCATTGATACCCGCAGTCCGGGTTCTGACAAAAAAGAAAACTTTACTATTATTGGCCCCGGTGTAGCAGAAAATCCAAATCAACATGTGCACATTAAGATACCTCACGGTTTCAACATTGGAGGTGCTCGCCAGCCTGTTAATTGCCTCAACTCACAGCACAGTCATTTAACGGAAGAGGTGTTTGTTGTACACCATGGCAAATGGGACTTTGTGACCGGTGTTGACGCAAATGATGGACGAGTATCTTTAAATAGCGGTGATATCATCTCACTTCCCATTGATGTTTTTAGAGGTTTTGAATGTATTCAGGGACTCCCCAGCGGAGCACATAAAGGTTTAGGTTACTTACATGCAGTGCTAGGCGGGGACGACCCAGGTCGTGTGTTATGGGCACCTAAAGTGTTTGATATGGCAAAAGACTATGGCCTAGTCCTTTTAGAGGATGGGTCTTTGATTGATACCATTGCGGGAGAAAGCATACCGCCTGGCAAGAAACCTATGCTAGTCACTAATACCCAACAAATTGCAGAGCATAGGTTTGTAGATAGTAACGCATTAGACCAATACGTTATTAGAGCCGCTGATTTTGACTGGCAAAGTAACACTGTACTATCTAGGTTTGAAGGTGTCTCTGAGGTATCTCTTATCGGCGAAGGTTCAACTGAAGAAAGCATTGTTGCATCCAAATTAGGCTGGAAACATGGCTTTGTAGTCCGAGCATTAAAACTCCAAGCTGGTGCCTCAATCCCTCCACATCAGCGAGCCGAGGAAGAGGTTATTTTTGTACACCAAGGTTCACTGAGCATAAGTGTTGATAAAGAGACCATTCAGTTAGTTGCAGGTGATAATTTTACTACGCCTATTGGCAGCCAACGAAGCTTTAGTAATCTGTCTGATGCAGAATCGGTTTGTTATATAACTCGTAGAGGTGATATTCCACAACCACCTGTATTTAGTTCTTAAGGCCTTTTTAAGTTGGACAGTTATGCAGGCTTTCTATTTTTAATTTTTTCTAAAGCCTACTCCAAGTCATCGTGTTTGGTTAGTTCTGAATACAAAGTCTTAAATGGCTATTTTTAGTTAAAGTGGCATTTATATTTTCAGGTTGAGAAACCCAATTGAGATTTTATGATAAGTGTTTTTGATATGTTTAAAGTGGGCATTGGACCTTCTAGTTCACACACAGTTGGGCCAATGCGCGCGGCATATTTGTTTGCAGAACAAATACAAACCCAAGGAAAGCTTGACCAAGTTGGCTATATAAAAACTGAACTATTTGGTTCGTTAGGCCAGACTGGTAAGGGCCATGGTACTGGCAAAGCTGTCATTTTAGGTTTGCTAGGATATAGTCCAGAAAATGTGCCGGTACAGCAAATTGATAGCTTATTAGCAAAAGTTGAAACTAGCCAAACTTTAATGTTGTTGAATGCCCATAAAATTACTTTTTCCAATAATGGCGCGATTATTTTTCATCGGAGAAAGTCGTTACCCAAACACGCCAATGGAATGACCATGTCTGCATTTTCTGAAAACACATTACTTTTTCAATGTACATACTACTCAATTGGCGGTGGTTTTATTGTAGAAGATAAAGATTTTGAAACTCAAAAAAGTGAAAAAACTAGTGATTCACAAGTAGAAGTCCCGTACCCATTTTCAAACGCACATGAATTAATGAATGTGTGCCAAGACAATGGTTTCCGAATAAGTACTTTGATGTTGAAAAATGAACTGGTTATGAGGTCAGAAAATGACATACGCACAAATTTACTGGGTCTTTGGAATACGATGCAGGCATGCATAGAAAACGGGAAAAGAACGGAAGGAATTCTACCTGGTGGTCTTAAAGTTTACAGGCGTGCACCCGCTCTTTTCTCAAGCCTTGAGAATGAAAGAAGTAGCGATCCTATGGCCTGCATGGATTGGGTTAACCTATTTGCTATCGCAGTAAATGAAGAGAATGCAGCTGGCGGCAGAGTAGTCACTGCACCAACTAATGGTGCTGCGGGTATTATTCCAGCAGTGATGAGCTACTATCATAAGTTTGTTCTTCCCATGTCCGATGACACCGCGTGTCGCTTTCTATTAACTGCTGCTGCAATAGGTATTCTTTATAAAAAAAATGCTTCCATCTCAGGTGCAGAAGTCGGTTGCCAGGGAGAAGTTGGTGTGGCATGTTCCATGGCAGCAGCTGCGCTGACAGAAATTCTAGGAGGCTCAGTTGCCTGTGTTGAAAATGCGGCCGAAATAGGCATGGAGCATAATTTAGGGCTAACCTGTGATCCAGTAGGCGGCTTGGTGCAAGTTCCCTGTATCGAAAGAAATGCAATGGGAGCAATAAAAGCAATTAATGCATCAAGATTGGCATTGCGTGGCACAGGAAATCACAAAGTATCACTCGATAAAGTTATTAAAACAATGTGGGAGACAGGTAATGATATGAAAGCAAAGTATAAAGAAACGGCTCGCGGTGGTTTGGCGGTTAATATTATTGAGTGTTAAAAACGAATGCTCACTGATTCGATTTATTGTCGTCTAAAAAGCGTTTTGTTTGATCGCTTTCGTAGCGCTTGACTCGTGCTATTTAAATTTTATTTATAATAATAAATGTATGCTCTGCCGAATTGTAATACTTCTCAAGAGGCAGCACATTCATAAATGTAATAATCCGTTTTTTGCGTTATATACTTTATTTAAAGCTGCAACGTTTTTTACACTATTAGACAAACGCTACTAGATATTCTTAAGTGTATCTAACTTATTCCACACACCAAATTTTAGTTTCTTGGGTAAAAGAGAATATAGATCGCTCTCCAGTATCGGACGAGAGATAAAATACCCTTGGCCGATTTCACAGTGAAGACCTTGTAATAACTTCATTTGAGCAGTTGTTTCAACGCCTTCAGCCACCACTTGCATACCTAACTTTTGTACCATCGTAATAATAGACGAAACAATTTGCATATCAGCATTATTATCGCTCATACCTGAGATAAAACTTCTGTCTATTTTGATAATATCAACAGGCATTTGTTTCAAATAAGCTAAAGACGAATACCCGGTACCAAAGTCATCAATAGAAAAGATAAATCCCATATCCTTCAGTAGCCCAGAGTTTGTTCGATATCAGCTACTACTGTTCTTTCTGTTAGCTCTAATTCAATCTGTGATGGGTCACGATTAAATACTTTAATCTGCTCACGGAGGAATGGCAAAAGATCAGGATCCAAAAACTGACTAGCAGATAAATTCACCGCTATTTTAAGGTGTTTAAAACCTAAACTATCCAGTTGCTGTAATATTTCAAATGCTTTTTTAAGGCCCCAATAACCTATTTTCAACATGTTTTCTGTATTTTCAATCAGTGGGATAAATTCATCAGGCGGGATAAACCCACGTTCAGGATGAAACCAACGAATAAGCGCTTCAAATCCAAATAGTTTTCCCGTTGCAATTTTTACTTGTAGTTGCAGAGCAAAACTAAACTCCCCTCTTTCGAGAGCATCGCGTACTTCATTCTCTAGCTCGACTTTACGTACTACCGCTTTTTGCATGACATCACTAAAGGTACTATATTTGCCACCGCCTGCGTCTTTGGAAGCATTCATAGCCATATCTGACTGTCTGACTAAGTCATCCATCAACATCGAAGTATCTTCGGTACTCGCAATACCGATACTACTAGAGGTATAAATGAATAACTCATTGACAGCAATAGGCTCTCTGAAACTATCAATCAACTTTGTGGCTAATATTAGGGCACCTACTGCGATATTTTTTTCTAAAAATACGATTACAAATTCATCACCGCCAAAACGGA
>Ga0307492_10000769_pt1 | contig 13365 bp, 8 predicted proteins | sample SI3LmetaG_FD_202365 | JGI IMG/M metagenome (GOLD analysis project Ga0307492, IMG submission 202365) | Sea-ice brine microbial communities from Beaufort Sea near Barrow, Alaska, United States - SI3L | ecosystem: Environmental > Aquatic > Marine > Coastal | place: USA: Alaska | collected 2017-05-06
CGAAAGAGTAGATCTTACTGCAAATGCCAGTGATTCTGATGGTAATATTGCCACCGTCCTTTGGTCAGTAATATCGGGGCCAGCGGTCTCTTTAACAGGTGCTGACAATTTCGAAGTCAGTTTTATTGCTCCAGCTGTCGATGTCGACACTTTACTAGTGTTGGAAGTACAGGTAACTGACGATGATGGTGAAACAGCAACAAGCGAATTCAGCGTTACAATCACGCCAATTCCTAACGTTGCCCCCATAGTCAGCATTACAGGAGTTGACAGTATTCAGGGATTAGAAAGCGCTACACTAAGTGCTAACGCCAGTGATTCCGATGGCAATATTGCGACTTTCATATGGTCGGTTATTTCTGGCCCAGCAGTTAGCTTGACAGACGCCGACAAGGCCAATGTAAGTTTTGTCGCTCCCGATGTAGATGTAGATACTACACTGGTACTAAGAGTAGAGGTGGCGGACAATGAAGATGCTATAGCAACTAGTGAATTCAGCATCACTATCACCCCGACTCCAACACCAACACCGACGCCGACTCCAACACCGACTCCGACACCGACACCGACTCCAACTCCAACTCCAACTCCAACACCGACGCCAACACCGACGCCAACACCGACTCCGACTCCGACACCGACTCCAACGCCAACTCCAACGCCGATTCCATCTCCTTTTGGGAATTCAGCCTTATCATTTGTGACAGGTGTCGCTGATAGAGGTTCTGCAGTTTTTTATGATGAAAAACTATATATATCCAAAATCAGTAGTTCCGGTACACATTCTTACGCCATGTTTGCAGATGTTCACCTCTCTACTGTGAATAATGTTGTTAATGAGGCGCCTGGGCTAGGATACAATGTTGAAAATTTTGTCGCAAAGGGTGGTGTATTGGCAGAAATTACAGATTTAAGTTCTACTCTAGTGACCGACTCCGACAATATAGTTACAACTATGCAAGGCTATAGCGTTAACGTACCTAGTGGGGCATTTTCAAGTGCAGCAACACTTACAGAGTCGAGTTTAGAAGCTGACTTAAACGGCTATAATGGCCAGTGGAAAGATACTGTATTTTCAGATTTGACAATAAATGCTGGAATGTTAAACGTCATAGATGAAGGCGGCTGTAGCATAGATGGCGTTACTACCAATAGTGGTACGAAAAATATATTTTCTTTTGATGTTAGCTACAGTGGTTGCAGTAAATCTGGCAACTATACTGGTGTGCTTACCCTTGAAAAACAAAATGGTGTAGCTGAACTCATTTGGATGGCGTTTGATGATTCCAATCAAGGGGTGTTTGGCAATATTGATACTCAGATAACTCAAGACGAAGCACTAGAATTAACCGACAAGTTAAAACCCAGCTTATATCTTGATAATTCTAGAATATTAATTTCCAAAGCAGACAAATTGTATTCATTGGAATATTCATTCAGCGATGGCACCAAGAACCCCTTTGTTTTCACCTATGCTTATAATAAATCATCCGAATTGATTAGTGGTCAAGGAAATGGGGTAATCGGCACGAGTGCAGTTGCCAATGCGACGGTAGATGTACCCGTTACCCCAGAGATGGAAATTATTAATGTTGCAATAACGTATTCCAGTACAAGTATAAACTATCCAAGCTTATCCTATGCAAGCCCCGAGTTTTTATTGGGCAGCGTAGAGGGACTGTGGGGACAATTGAATATTGACTCTAGTGGTATTTTATCAGGGAGTATTCAAGGCTGTGACGCTGCAGGTCTGATAGATAACTATGAAGAGCAATTTGCGGATATTTCGATATCTTTAACTAACTGCTCGCAGGCAGATGACTATACTGGCGTTATAGTAGGGGTGGATAATATATTATTTTCGGGCTTACAGAATGATATCATCATAGCAGTACTGTTTAGTGCGGATGGCTCAGCAAGTTTCTCGGGTGTAGTAGGGAAAACGGTTCAATAACTGGTAGCATTATGTAAGATAATCTTGAATAAAATCGGAATTTGGCGCATTTATCAGCCTATAATTAATGCATCGACTGCAACTACGTCCTAGCATGCTAGGCAAAAAAATTATCGAATTAATGACGACAAGGGCACAAGCTGAATTTCGGCCTGAAAGAGGGTATTCCCGTTGTTTAATAAGCAACAACAATAATGTTTAACTCTTCCGCTAGTAGAGCCACTCGGAGCTTCTTCCGCGCAATCTGGATACTCAGCTGGGCCAACTAAAATACTCAACATATGGTTACTACGAAGGGATGCAAGTTCGGTTTTACAAATGGACAACTTTTGATAGGTATAAATCATTGGAGATTTGATCAGATCATGCCCAAGAGCTTGCGCTCTTTCTAGCAACGCAGAAGACACTAAACTTAAGGGATAAGTCTCGGGAAAATCAACTTTGTCAATAAATTCATCAATGTATTCGGATTGTTCTGCAAAGGCACTGGTTAAAAAGTTTTTAGCGTTCCCTACTATTATGTATTTTCGCTTCAAAAAAAACTTGAATCTTCTACAAAAGTCCGACCTTTGCAATCACGTATGACCGACATATCGGGAATAGGAAATGAATGACCGAGCATTGCAGCCTTGCTTTCCCGTTTATAACCAAGTAGCACCGTTTTACCGTTCGCTTTTAAAGCGATCCTGTTTGAGAAACATTGATGACCATCAATCTCAGCACTCTTACAGTCTCTGACAGTCTCTGACAGCAATACTTAAGGTATCTCCTGGTTTCACAACACCAGCGAAGGTTAATTCATAAATACTATAAGGCAGTGCTTGAGCAATACTTAATTCGTCGTACTGATAAGACTTACCGGAACATCTAATTTGATTTTCAATAAAACAAGCAAGCTGAAAACCCAATGCTATGGGCCCCTGAAAAGGATTGGATTTTATCCGCTGCCAGCGGTTTTTATCATGAAACAAATTGAAGTCATCGGTGGAGTTTCTTGCCGCTTCAATATGCATTTGTGTCAAAATATATTCTTGCACCACTTTAGCTACCCATAAACTTATATGCTCACAGAATAATACAAAAACTTAATTTAAAACGAAATTGTACGATAGATTGTTTGTATGGACCGAAATTCAATTAAGCGAGTCACTGGAGGATATTCCAACATGAAGTTGGCAAACCACCCTAATCGCATGATATTTTAGAATTAAAGTGAGGATATTTACTAGTTTTAAACACAGTCATGGGAGATACTTAATAATATGATGCCGCATAATTTTGTATTTGCAATTTATACAGTGAGTACAGTATCCATCAATTGCCAACAGGTTGGACTTAATAATGGTTAAAAATACGGATATAGAAAGCATTTCGAGTCACTTTTCTGAATTTTTATCCCCTGTGGTTTCTGAAAGCCGGGAACACGCTGAAAACTCGTTTAGGATCCGTCATCATGTGTATTGTGAAGAACTAAAATTCGAACAGACAAACCCGCAAGAAATGGAATGTGACGAGTTTGATGAACATTCAATACATTGCCTTATCCAACATAAAACAACCGGTAATTATGCGGGCACGGTTAGATTGATCACTTCATCATCGGAAGAGCAGAAACTCCCAATTGAAATATATTGCGGTGATGCAATAGAAAAAAACGATTTATTCCCCAGTAATTTTGCCCGCGAAGACATATGTGAGATCTCTCGCCTGGCGGTACCGGCCGAGTTTAGACGCCGCCAAATGGATAAATTTGACGGCGCGGCAGTGGGAGCCATTAACGAGCAGACCTATTCTGCCACTGAATTACGATGTTTCCCCTTTATTGCCGTCGGTCTGTATTTGTCCGCCACCTCCATCCTGATTAGAAAAAACATCAATCATTGTTATGTGATGGTTGAGCCGCGACTGGCAAGAAGTATGCGTTTTGTCGGTTTGCCTTTTGAGCAGATTGGCCCAGTGATTGATTACCATGGTAAAAGAGCGCCTTACTATATCAGGCCGCAGGCTGTACCTGGCAAACTAAATCCAGCCTTCAAAGAATTATTAGACAATATAGACCACGAAATTATTCTGCAATATTCGTAGCAATTGATGTTGCTGCTAAATCCAATAGTAGCCCTTGACCTGCGGCTTAAGGCTGCGTTGTCTGCTGCAGTGCTCTTATCCTATACCCCATTAAAGATAACAAGGTCCTGCCCTGACTAAACTGGCATATTGAATATTAAGCTTCGGGCTAAAGTATTTTTTTGCATCTTTTGAGCTGAAAAGGACCCATTAATGTCGGGTTTTTTTACAGTTTTAAAATACATGTTTTTTCGAAAATTATTTTCCTTATATATTACAATAACTTAAAAATTACTGAAAACTTGGCACGCTAATAGCATTATATAATTCGAGGACGTTGTAGCTCGCAGTTTATAAACTGCCTAACGTTTACCAGAAAAAATCAAGCAGTGCAGTTCATTGACGAATTGTTACTAACACAAATAAATAGATGTTGACGTGAAGAGGTATTTGTTATGCAGTTTAATAATTTAGTAAAAGGTTTTATTGTAGCTGGCGCATTGTTTGCCGGTGCAGCACAAGCAGCGTTTGTTCCACTTCCCGCTGGTCCAGTGACCCTTGAAGACGACAATCTTGAGTATGTACTTTCGCCAACTGGTACAAATGGAGCATATGAAATCAAGACTTCTGGGGATTTGGCGGTAGGTGATAGATTACGTGCGATGATAAGCTTTCAAACAGTGGGTGGAACCAGTACACAGGCTCCTGGATTAGAAGTCACCGGTATTTCTGAAATCGAGATTGCCTCTGTTGAGTTTCCTAGTGGTCCTGATTTTCCTCTGATTACATTTAAGCCTTCAGAGGCGTTTGAAGCGGAATATGGCACGGGTGCTATGGCTGCGCTGTATTCTCAAGCAGCTGGCGACTTCCCTTTAACAACCGAACTTTGTTCTGAAATGGGTGTTCCTGGCTGTGAAGAAGTCGCTACAAACGGGGAATTGTGGATGGTTGCTGGTCTTAGTGATGCAGACGACTATTGGACCAGCACAAGTTTTGGACTAGATGGCATTTCTATTGATAGGGTTAAAGCCGCCTTAGCCAGCCAACCAATCGGTATTGCTACATATGCCTTGACTATTCTCGAAAACAATACTGGTTATGAGTTTGCCCAGCAAGAGCTGACCGGTAGTTTTATAAAGGCAACGTCCCCTGAAGACAACTTAGTTGACCTCATTGGTTCGGGTACACTTCTCGGTGGGGCAGGCCTGGATAGCCCATTTTTCGCCCGAAGTGATTTCGACTTCAATCTGTTACGTACTGTTGACGTTCCCGAGCCAGCCACCTTGGCAATTTTCTCCCTTGGTTTGTTAGGATTGGGGTTCAGAGCAAGAAGTTCTGCTAAATAAACTAGCTTAGTAATCCTAAAAAGGGCCATTTGGCCCTTTTTTTTGTATCTGCCTACCACCACTATAATAATTGTAATGTATTCGCCGCATCCCCACTAGACACACTAGACACACTAGAATAACGATAAGCTCGAGGCTAATAAAACTAAAACCCAGTTGAACGCTGAAATCACCCATCCGTCTATTACATATTATACTGTAAAAAAAGCTGACAGCAGGCTAAAACTGCCAGTAACACCAGTGACACGGCTATGTAAGCCGGCTGTTTATCACAATTTGTGGGAGATAAGCTCTTTAGCACCAGACAGCCCATGTAATACCTTTGTGAGCGATAAATAGGCCTACCTCCACCATTCCACACACAAAAGACTGTATTGCATACAAAGTTGTTGAATTACGGGCCTGAAAAATGCGTTTTCTGTTTTATCTATAACCTCCCCCCCCGCACAACGACACTGAAGAAATTAACCTGGGTAGTTAATAAACAAACTCACACTACTCTGCTGAGAAGCTCAATTTACTGTCCGCTTTTTTTACACATCAAGTAATAAAATTTTTGTACGTTTTATGAACATATTGATAATAGTAGACTTTTTTTTTCTGGCACCATAAATGCATTTCACAAATCGAAGTGCAAATCGAAGTGCTTTTACTGTTAGCGTAGTTCGCCGGTACTAATAGATTAAACACTAAAAACCTTTTTGGTATTAATTTACATAATATATTCGGAGAATTATTTATGAAACAAAGCAAACTACTGACCTTTACCGCCTTGGCCGCGTCTTTGTACGTCGCCAGCGCTAGCGCTGCATTTGTGCCATTACCAAGCGGTGTCGCCATACTCGAAGACGATAATGTTGAATTTGTAAGGGACTCGACTGGAGCATTAAAAACCTCCGGCGCCCTGGTAGCAGGTGATACGCTGTGGGCCTTTGTCACCTTTGATAAGGTACAAGATGGCTCCTCTAATACCATTACCGAACTGGGCGCGCCGGGGCTGGAAGTAACCGGTATTAGTGCAATCGAAATTCACGCGATCTCGGGCACTGGTGTTATTACCTTTAAGCCCAACGCAACATTTGAAGGAACGTACGGCGCAGGTGCAATGGCCGCCTTGTTTTCCGAAGGCGTGGGAGATTTCGACACTTCTTGTAATTCGGGAGTATCACCGGCTAATATTGCCGCGTGTATGGCAGCTGCTACTGACGGTGCCTCCTGGTTAACCGCAGGATTTGCCGACGCGGACGATTTCTGGATCGCAGCGCCTGATGCAGTTTTTGGCGCATCATTAGCCGATGTTGGCTTAGCTTCTGTCGCGGGAGCAACCAGTAAACTTGGGGTCGCCAATTACGCCTTATCGATACTAAGCAATGGCACAGGTTATCAATTTAATGAGCAATTTTCAGCCGGCTCAGCAACACTTGGCAGTTTAGGCGTAGGCGGGGCTGACTCTATGACTGACATTCTTGGCTCTGGTGATATATTAGGTGGATTAGGTTTAGACGCACCATTTTTCGCCCGCAGTGACTTTGATTTTCAGTTGGATCGTATCCCTGTCCCTGAGCCAAACACTTTGGCCATATTTGGCATAGGTTTATTGGCAGCTGGTGCCGCAGCACGCAGAAGAAAGTCATAAGACTATAAAAACACCTTAATAAGTATAATCGCTGCAAACCAAAAAACCCGGTACTGTTACCGGGTTTTTTATTGCCTAAGACTAATTCGAAGCAATACTCACGAACGTTCTGCTGGGCCCTGCAAAAACTCTGCGAGGTCACGTCTTCGGGTGCGCGCTTTATTGAGATTTTTCGGCGCTTTACCTACACGTAATACATACATAGGCGCGCTTAAACCACTGAGGTACTTTGCCCCTGACATTACCCGTAAACGTTGCTGCTCAGCCGCGCCGACGAATTCGAAATGGCCACTGGACATCGTGCCAATGGCGGCATAGGGCTGAGCAATAAAACCCAGCTCAGTAATTTTTAACCACAAACGTTGTAAAGCTCTGCCGCTGTTAAATAGCGCCTTAGGTTGGTAGGAGTCGGTGCCAATAACTAGCACGCAGGGGGCTTGCCTGAGTGGCTGACCTGCCCCGAGTATGCCTAATAGCTGATTAAAACCCAGGTGGTTCAATGCCGATAATAAAGACCAACTGCGAATGGCTTTTAATACAACTTTCGCCCCCGGATCCAACTTGAGCGACGCCAGTGGCAAACCTTGTTTGCCCTGATGGGTGTTTTCAAAGTCTACCGCGCTAATTAACTCATGGTGAATATCTTTACTGGTGAACCTTAGCGCCTCGGCTCTGGCTGCCAGTTTGCTCAGCTGCTTTTTATCTGCACGATTTTCCCTAGAGAAAACACGTACTTTGCAAGCCAAAGGTTCGAGTAAACTACAATATTCTTGCTCATCTAACGCAGTGTCCAGGGGCAAATAGTTAGCGCAGCGCTCTGTATAACGTTGTTCAATAATCGGTAGTAAGCCTTTTGAAACATCAAAATCACCTGTCTCAAACAGCTTAATGTAGATATCTGGATACAGTGTGGAAGCATCCGTATCAGCAAACACTACTTCCGTTTTTAGGCCCATATATTCGCTCTGTTGAAGCAAATTTTCGGCTACCGCTCCCAGGGCGGAAAACGTTAAGAAACCACTCTTATCGGAAAAGCCACCAACACGGCTTAGATCAGCGCGTAAGATAAGACCTTCCGTATAAGGAGTGAGAGTGAAAGGTTGGCCGTTGTCGGCTGAGGGCGCTAATCTTGCGGCCTCGAGCAGAAGCGATAGTAACTCAGCGGTGGGTTGAAGTGTTTGGCTCATAAGGTGTTCCCCTTAAACACTAATTTTTTCGCGATTTCATAACGGATACGTTGGCCCAAGCCCCTATTACCGAACGGTCGGTAGGTTTTTTTGAGTTTGTTTTTGTAGGCATCAAATTGCAAACCCCAGGGTGCGCAAAGCAAAGGTCCCCGTTTGAGTAATATTTTTAACACGTAAGTCGCCGCTATACCGGCACAAATCTTAACAGCCATGGGGGTGGAGGGCCCTTTTTTCGCATGAAAGTCGGCGCGGCTTTTGTCCACCAAATAGCTGTTTTGTAATAAGGAGGGTGACACCCCAATTAAAAAACGTAAGAGCTGTTCATTTTCAGTATAACCTTCGAAACGAAAGTACTCTTCGTAGGTCATGCCACCTGGCATAAAACACAAAAATGCGCTGCCCATACCCAGTGGGGCGGCGGTGATCAGGGGAATACCCTTCTCCAGGCAACGACGGAACACCAGTTTTCTAGCCTCTAAAGCGAAAAAATCCAGACTGTCGACATAGATGTCGACATCCTGCAGAAATTCATCGATATTATTTTCGCTAATACCCTCATCGAAACATTTAATATCAGTATCCGGATTGATGTCCAAAATGACGTCTTTCATTACCTCGACTTTAGGCTGATTTAGCGTGGACATGAAGGCACCGGCCTGGCGGTTGAAATTATGCACTTCATACACATCAAAATCGGCGATATTAAAATTGCTAATGCCTAGCCTTGCCAATGTCACTATATGTTCACTGCCCACCCCTCCTGCACCGGCAATAGCGACCCGTTTGCCCTTTAAAATCAATTGTTCCTGTTCTGTTACCCAGCCTAGATTTCTCGAAAAAGCCTGATCGTAGTCAAACATTTCGCCTCCTTACAGGATTGTTTTTAAAAAATCATGAGTGCCAAGCAAATCCCAAAACACGGGCAGCGACGCTGGTATGTATATAGGTAGGACAGCAGTGAGCCAGCCTGTACTCGCTGGCACACACACTAGATTGACCACATCATCATAGCAGGCCACGGATACGTTTTAGCTCCGCACTGTCACTGGCATTTTTTGGCTTAAAATCCCTTAGAATATCGTCAACCACTTTTTGCATCTTTAAGGCCGCCGAAACCTCGAGAAAATGCAGCGTGACCTCATTATTCTCTGGTAGTGCCTGATGAGAATTATATAAGTTATCAAAGGCCGCTTTCGGCTCACCCAGTTTGAATTGAGACCAGCCCAAGGTATCTAATATATAGGGTTTAAACATTGGAGCCTGGGACAACAATGACAATGCCTTGTTTGCGTAGTCTTTTGCCGGTGCGTATTTTTGTTGCATCAGCAATACATTGGCCAGATTATTCACCCAGATTATGTTGTTTTGATTTTTGCTTAATAATTTGTTGTACAGGGCTTCGGCTTTATCTAAACGTCCCATCTTCGCGTAAGCGTCTGCACAAAAAAACAGCTCATTTACGTCTTCGCTGCCTTTTGCCAGATAATCGTCTACCAATTTTTCAGCCGCTCGATATCGTCCTTCGCTATTCAAGCTAGTTGTCAGGGCATTAAAATAATAGAAAACGGGTTTTTCCGCATACAGTCGTCCATAGAGTTCAGACGCTTGTTCGAATTTACCCGATTTAAACAGAAATTTAGCCTCAAGTTCACTTAAGCGAGGTGCGTTAGGTGCGGTAGTTTTAAGTTTGTCGAGGATTCTGCTGGCCTGCTGCAACTTGTCAGCGTCGATTAGGTAGGTCAGGGACAATAAATCGAAACGTAAATCTGTAGTGAATATCTTCGAGGCTTCAAGTGAAAGGCTCAGCGCAGTATCTTTTTCACCCGCCACATCATGTGCACCGATAGAACGTAACCACCCCCCGGGATTATTGGGTATGGCCTTGCGCCAGCCTTTATAGGCAATAATAGCCTTGTCCAGTTCACGCGCACTCAGCAGTGCATCACCAAGGGTCAACCAACCTAGATTATTCAGTCGGGCGTTATTATTCTGCAATAACTCTATCGCTTCGGGAACCTTGCCCTGTAACCTTAAACTGACTGCGTAGGCCACCAACACCTCATTTGACTCGGCGTGTGCAGCAAACAAATCCTTCAAGTAGTCTGCAGCCTCATCATGATGTTTACCATCCACGCCAGATTGTACTAACGCCATTAATAAATCTGGACGGGTTGGATAAAGCTTTAGCGCATCTTTGGTGTGTTGAAAAACCAGCTCATGTTTATTTTGAGATTGATAGAGTTTGGTTAAAATTACCATCGCCCCGAGGTTATCGGGTTCTATTTGCAGGGCTTGTAGTAACAACTCTTCTGCTTTTGACTTTTCATCTGAACGAAAATAGATATTACCTTCTAAGGTTAAGCCCTTGGCAGGCTCCGTTTTTTGCCACTCTCTGGCTACCTCAAGCGCTGCCGCCTGGTCACCGTTGCCAAGATGGGTCATGCCTAACAATACCCAGCCCCGTTTAATCGATGGATCCTGTTCAAGTACTTTTTCTAAATTGCTGATCCCGGTAGGATCATTCGCGGCGATTGACACCAGAGCTTGTTTGAACTGGGCCTGCACATCATCTACACCTAAGACCGCTGCCTGCGCCAACATTTTCTGTGCAGTTACCAGATCGCCTTGCATGGCCAGTTGCATACCCGAACTGGCCATAAATTCGGCGTTTTCAATATCCTCAGAATTGAGTTTCAGTAAGGTTCCTTTGGCTTTTTCTGAATATCCCAATTGTAATTGCAAATGTGCCATTAATCTAAGCAGAGGCTCTGTCATGGCATTTCTTTGTTCTAGGGATAGTAGGTGACTATAGGTCTGTTCTATTTTATCCAGGCGATAACTACTGCCCGTTGCTACAATTCTGGCAGAGACAGTATCCGCCCCAGAGTGTATTGCTATGTCAGCATGTTGCAAGGCTACAGGGAAATCTTCCAGCGCAAAGGCAACTTTGGCTTTTAACAAATTAGCCAGAGGACTGTTTGGTGAATGTTTTAGCAGTATCTGAACCCCTTGCTCGGCCTGTTCATATTGATTAGCCCGAATGTAGGTCTCAACTAACTCAAATTGATGAGAATTAGTGATAGGCAATAGTTTTTTACTTTTTTCGAAATACGCAATTGCACTGATGTTATTACCCAGAGCCATCTCGATACTTCCCGCCAGTGAATGATAGATAACCGCTCTGCTATTTTCGTCCACATTCGCAAGTGTCTCCATTGCAGACGTATACTGCCCGGCATGGTATTGACTATAAGCCTGAGCAAATGAAGTGTCAGTCGCTGACAAGCCCGCCGCTAAACTTGTTAAGGAAAGGTTTGAAGTGTCATCAATATCACGATACGAGGCCATAATGGCAAATAAGCTAAGGGTACTTAGGGCAGCGTCATTATCCAGTTGATGTTCATCATACAGAGACAAAACAGATTCAAAGTTTTCCATATGATAAAAGGTTTTAACCATCATGGGTATTACCTGATTTGGGCTTATCCCTAACTCCAGTGCTTTGGAAAACTCTTTTCCCGCTGACGGTAAATCACCTGTCTGATAGTATAGTTCTCCCAACAAAAATCTAAGCTGGCCGGCCTGTGGGTCAGACGTTATTCCGGATTTAAGCTCAATAATGGCTGCCGAAAGGTCACCTTTGTCTTGATACGATTGAGCACTTTGTAAAAATTCCTCCGTTGTTTTTTGACCACATGATGCAAGTAATAAACAGCCCAACATCGTAACAATTTGCAATTTTCCAGAGACAAGTTTCATGTAAAGTTTCCTTATTTTAGAATCGAACTCATTAAACAATATTCATAAATTATAAATGACTAGATTTGACTAAACAAACCTCGTGTATCTACAACAACTTTGGTGTTTACGTCATTTATACTAAGAGCCTTAAATGGTTTGTGATCCACTAAAACCAATAATACATTAGCTCTTTCAAGTGCTTCTGTAAGACTCACTAATTCAACACCTTTTTCTGCCAATTTTTCAGGCAATTGCTGAATGTTTGGTTCTACCGCTAATACTTCACCTATATTCATCGACGCCAAATCAGCTAGCCCTGCGTAAAATAAAACTTGTGGCATCAATTCCACTTGTCCATTTTTATGCAACTCAATCATGGGAAGTATGTCAGATTTTTTATCTAGCAGGTTTAGCGACTTAAGTAATTTAGGCAAGACTAGCTCTATGTTCTTTCCTAGATCTAGTGCTCGCTGCAATTCTTTTTCTGCTGAGGCAGCATCTCCTTGCCCCAGATAAAGATCTCCTAATAAGAATCTAGCCTCAGTATTCCTAGGCTCAGCCCTTATAACGTTTTTTAAATCGATAATTGCATCTGAAGCTTGGTTTAGTGCAACCTTTTGTTGCGCATTGGCTAATAATTCTTCTGGTGATTTTTGTGAACATCCTGTTAATGCAAGTGCAACAACTAAATGAATAACCTTAAATTGAAGTTTCATGACTGGCTCCTTATGAGAATTGCTCTTTATTCCCAATAATAACGCTATGAGGCGAACAATTGCTACAAGTAGATTATTTTAGATTGATTAGCAGCGAGCCTATCGTATCTAAAATATAGATTTACTCGCTTAGAAAGCCAAACAAACACACAGTTAACCTAAACAACATTCTGTACAGGTAAATGTTCCTGCCACTTTAATTGGCTAAGTTACCTACAGAGACCAATTACATTTTTAAATCAATTTAATTTATACGAAGGCATTCCTTTCACTGCAACCATTTTAAGAACCTGAGATGATTGTTTTGTAAAATAGGTACTTTTGGAGTTTGCCTCGCCAGTTTCATCAGAAACATTGTGATTAAACATAAGTGAACAGAAAACGAGGCTGGTGAATACAAGCGAGCTAAAATAACGGACTTAACACCCAAAACATCATGAATTTTTACAAATGCGCTACTTTACTATGTGATTTAAAGTGGGTTTCGGTTAGCCTTAATATATTAGTGCCATTGAATTGATACCGGAACCAAACTTGTCGAAAATGGAAAAGGATCCCATGCCTTCATTACCCTTTCAAACTCACTCTTATCACGTGAACGAAAGCCATGTGGCAGAACTGGAGCATAAATGGATTGCATTACAGAGCCAGTCAAATGCGTCGGCTTTTATCGCCTGGTTCTGGATAAAGCAATGGTTGGCTCAGAAAAACCTAATCACTA